>ERZ891134.2309-NODE-2309-length-11332-cov-4.496941_pt1 | contig 11332 bp, 10 predicted proteins | sample MGYA00520888_ERZ891134 | MGnify/ENA primary metagenome ERZ891134 (study PRJEB32303, sample SAMEA104408692) | aquatic metagenome | biome: Brackish water; feature: Coastal; material: water | place: Baltic Sea | collected 2014-10-23 | depth 10 m ... | reverse complement strand
AAAAAATTTAAATTAAAATCAGATCACTGGGGCATTTATGGGCATGGCGCAGGGGCACATTTTGTTCATCGATACGCTTTGCATCGACCTGACGCTTCATACACTCTTGCTATTGCAGCCAATCTTGGATGGTACTTATCCATGACTGATCAAGCATGGCCTTTTGGGCTCAGAGACTCTGGCATTGATGATCTGCAATTAAAACAAGCATTTAGCAAGTATTTTTTGTTGATGCTAGGAAGAGCTGATACCTCAACTCAACCCAATACCCCTTATGTGGCAGAACATTTTGATATTATTAAATTGCAAGGTGAGCACAGACTGGCGCGAGGCAGGAACTTTTTTAAATCAGCCGTTACCAAATCTAAAGAATTAGATGAATTTTTTAAATGGGGCATGGTCGAAGTCCCCACCACCAAGGGACATAGCAACACTGAGCAAATGGTGCCCTACGCTGCTGAAATGTTCTATGCGAGGCTAAGATAATGCAAGCATACAAAAAACGAGGTTTTTGGATTGGTCTAGGCGTCTTTTTGTTCTTGATGCTGACCCCAAGCCCCGAATCGCTCTCACCTGTGGGTTGGGCAGTTGCAGCCGTGACTTTATTAATGGCAATTTGGTGGGCAACCGAGGCTGTTCCAGTGGCTGTTACTGCCCTCTTGCCGCTTGCCTTATTCCCATTGCTACAGGTTACAGATTTTAAAACTGCAGCCCTGCCCTATGCCAATCCTAATATTTACTTATTTATGGGTGGTTTTATCTTAGCGCTAGGAATTGAATCATCGGGATTGCATAAACGCCTTGCGCTCAAAATGCTAATTGCCATCGGCAATAGTGGAGCCAAGCTTGTTGGGGGATTTATGTTGGTCTCTGCGCTCATTAGTATGTGGGTGATGAATACCTCAACCACCTTAATGCTGCTTCCAATAGGCTTGGCGGTATGCGCCAGTGTTGCCGAGACCATTCCAAATTTTTCAGCCAAAGAGCGTAAGAATTTTGAAACCTCATTGTTGCTGGGGATAGCTTATGCGGCCTCTATTGGAGGGATGTCTACGTTGGTTGGGACGGCTCCAAATATTATCTTTGTAGGCTTTATGCAAGAAACCTATGGGCTTGAAATTTCTTTTATTGACTGGATGAAGCTGGGAGTGCCTATTGCATCGATCATGCTAGTTGCCTCATGGTTTGTCATTACAAGGTTTGTCTACCCAGTTAATTTTGTGGCCAGCATGGAGACCAAGCTGCAACTTGGACATATGTTGACTGATCTAGGCCCGCTTGGAAGAGATGAAAAAAAGGTTCTGATTATCTTTTCTCTGGCGGCTGGAGCCTGGATGTTTAGAACACTCCTTGATAACTTTGTGCCTTTGTCTGGCTTAACTGATGCTGGCATTGCCATCTTGGCTGCCCTCAGTTTTTTCTTGATCCCCTCAGAAAATAATCAAACAGATCTGCTAACCTGGGATCAGGCAAACAAACTTCCCTGGGGATTGTTAGTCTTGTTTGGTGGTGGTTTATCATTGGCCTCGTCTATTGGGGCATCCGGCCTGGGAAATTGGATTGGTCAAGGCTTAACAGTGCTAGAAAACGTCCCGCCCATAGTGCTGATATTGGCTGTGACCACTTTAATTATCTTCTTAACAGAGATCACTTCAAATGTTGCAACCACTTCAACCTTCCTGCCGGTTGTGGGGGCTGTGGCAGTAGCTCTAGGCATTGCGCCTGTTGCTCTGACGATCCCTGTGGTTCTTGCTGCCAGTTGCGCGTTCATGTTGCCCGTTGCCACGCCGCCAAATGCCATTGTCTTTGGCTCAGGTAAACTCACCATTCCCGATATGATGAAAGCAGGCTTTGCTTTAAATATTATTGGAATTTTCTTGGTCACCATCTTTGCGTTTTATCTTGCGCCAATAATATTTTAAGCATGGCCAATATAAAAAAATTATTTTTAATTACACTCTTCCTCTCAGTCAGCAGCGCTGCCCAGGTCAGCTATATTGATTACCTCTCACCTTTTCATCCGACCATTGGGCAATCAGGGATGGTGGTATCTCAGAGCCAAGCCTCATCAGATATCGGTATTCAGGTTTTAGAGATGGGTGGGAATGCGGTAGATGCTGCTGTTGCTGTTGGTTTTTCATTGGCCATCACTCTGCCTAGGGCAGGAAACCTAGGTGGCGGGGGTTTTATGCTGGTGTATCTGCAAGCCGAGCAAAAAACAATCGCGGTTGATTTTAGGAGCTCAGCACCTCAGGATATCTTGCAGGATGATTTTTTATTTTTAAAAAATAATTATGATCAAAGACGCTACGGGTATAAAGCTTCTGGGGTTCCTGGAACGGTTGCTGGGTTAATCGAGACTCACACTAAATATGGAAAATTGCCTCTAAGAAAAATACTAAAGCCTGTCATTGATCAAGCAAGGCGAGGCATCGAGGTTAGCTATGACTTAAGCCAGGCTATTGGCAGTGCTGGCCAAATCAATCTTGATCCTGAGTCTTCTCATATCTACCTTGAAGATGGTCAGCCTGTGTCAGAGCACTCTCGAATGACTCGCAAGGATCTTGCTTGGGCTATCAATGAGATAGCCAACAAAGGTCAGCAAGCTTTTTACGAAGGCGCTATAGCCAAGAAGATTATTCAGGCCATGGAAGCCAATGGTGGTTATATTTCTGCGCAAGACCTCAAAGATTACAAGCCTAGGTTTTCCACCCCGATTCAAACGAGTTACAGGGGGTATAAAGTGCTAGCCCACCCTCCTCCGGCTGGCGGAGCTGCTGTAGTATTGGAGTCATTAAATATTTTAGAGAATTTTTCGCTAGCAGGTATGGGCCCTAATTCTGGAGAATTTTTACATCTATTCGCTGAAGCTCTCCAAAGAGGCCACATGGACAGATCAAGGTTCATGGGAGATCCAGAATTTTATGATGTTCCAATTCAAAAAATTATTTCAAAAAAACGGGCCAAGACTCTAGCCCAGGGGATTGATCAGGCGAGCGTCACGCCACCTGAAAATCTGAACCCAGATTCCTTGTTCAAGGAGGGTGAAAATACGACCCACTACTCCATCATAGATAGAGATGGAAATGCCGTATCTAACACTTACACCCTTGGGTATTCTTTTGGCTCTGGGGTTACTATTCCAGGGACAGGGATTTTACTAGACAACCAAATGAATAATTTTGCTTACCAATATGGTGAAGAAGGAGTGATCAATAGATCGGCCAGTGAAGGCAATCGATTTGAGCCCGGCAAGAGGCCTATGAGCACCATGACGCCAGTTATGGTATTCGATCATAATAATGCCTTAAATCTAATCACAGGCTCTCCTGGAGGCTCTTTAATACCTGCTGCTGTCCTGCGAGTAATCACGGGTATTATAGATTTCAACCTGAATCTTGGAGAGGCAACTATGCTGCCAAGGGTTCACAAGGATTGGCCATACAAATCTCTAAGGTTAGAGAAAAATATTAGCTCTGATACAGCGCAAATCTTAGCAGACTTAGGTCATGAGCTTGAGGTATCTAAAACTATGGGCTCGACGCAAAGCATCCTCGTATCACCTCAGGGCCGAGAAGGTTATGCAGATCTAAGAAGGCCCAATGCTGGGGTGGCAATTCAGATTGATTAAAGCTTTAGCATTTATTCATAAAAAAAACTTGCTATCTCAAGTAGATTTTCAGAATTACTACGAAGACCAACATGCGCCTCTCGCCAAATCATTGCTTGCGTTTGAATCTTACGAAAGAAATTATATTGATCCCATCATTCAGTGCCCCATCAAGGATCTTGGTTCAATTAGTGTCTTTAAGTACGCATCGGAGAAATCACTGGGTATATTGGCAGAGCAAATGTCCTCGACGCCAGGGGATACCTTAAGAAAAGATGAGCTAAATTTTATGAATGTGCCATTAAATTTTTATGTGTTCACCAATTCTACTGATGAAAGTTCTTTCGACTTTAAGCGTAAAATTTTTTATGTTGCCAGGGAGCACAATCAGCTTGGGCGTCTTGATGGCATCAGAGGGATAGAAAAAATCTCAGAAAATTTGATAGAGAACCCTCAATCAATGATTGGCATTCCCGAATATGGGGTGAGCGAGGAGCTATCAGTCGAAGACCTAACAATGGTTGCGTCAAACTTCCCAGAGGTAATGCTGACCAATACTTCTAGCTAGAACTGTCCTCTAAATATTTGATGGCATTGGATATCCTTAGATGAGACTCTTCTTGCCCAAACAAGGCAAGCGTTAAGCCCAAGGAGGGAGAATGCGTAGAGCCAGTCATAGCAATTCTAATAGGCTGGTTGAGTTTAGGGGTTGGCAAGCTCAAGGCGGCCTGAGCAGCCGCTAAGGCTTCGTCAATAGAACTCTCATTCCAAGTCTCAAGACCTTGCAGCTTTCTTAGAATGTACTCTAGGGAGGATTGAGATCCCACTAAAAATTTCTTTGCTGCTTTCTCATCGTAGGCATCTATATTAAAAAAATATGGCTTTAAATCCAAGGCAATGCCAGCGAGGGTTGGCTTGCTGGTTCGCATGGCTTCTATAATCTCATCACTGTTTTCTTTTGCGGCAACATCAATGTTGTGTGTTTCAAGAAAAGGAAGAAGCTGTTCTTTAAAATCATTAAATGATAAGGCTGCTAAGTGGTTGCTATTAATCCAATCTAATTTTACTGGATCAAATATTGCTCCAGCCTTCTGAACTTCTTGAATTCTAAAATCTGAGATTAAATCCTTCAGGTAAAAAATCTCTTTATCGCCTTTTGACCAACCAAGACGCGCCAACATATTAATCATTGAGGATTGCAGATACCCTTGATCAAAATAATCTTGAAGGCTTGTGACAGCATTTCTTTTGGATAATCTTTTTTTGTCCTGGCCCAGAACCATCGGTAGATGAGCATATTCAAGGGATGGAAACCCTAAGGCTTGCTGAATGTGTATTTGTCTTGGGGTGTTGCTTAGATGATCTTCCCCCCGAATGACGGTCGTCACTCCCTGATCATGATCGTCAACTACATTACATAAGTGATAGGTGGGCGCCCCGTCGCTTCTAACTAAGATTAAATCATCTAGCTCTGTGTTTTGAAACACTACTTCTCCCCTAACAAGATCGTGAAAAATGAGCTCTCCATCTTGAGGGGTTTTTAATCTTAAAACTGTCTCATGGCTGAGGGGTAAATTTAGATTCCTGCATTTTCCATCGTATTGAGGTTTTGACCCTTTGGCCTGTTGTGCTGATCTCATCTCCTCGAGACGCTCTTTGCTGCAATTGCAGTAATACGCATGGCCAGAATCAACAATACTGCTAATAGCTGCCTGATAGAGATCGGCCCTTTCCGACTGCCTCACTGGTGTTTCATCTGGCACTATGCCCATGTCTGCCAAACCTTTGAGAATATTATCCTCAAATTCACGAGTCGATCTTTCAGCATCCGTGTCCTCGATGCGAATTAAAAACTTGCCTTGTTGTTGCTTTGAATAGACGAAGTTAAACAGCGCTGTTCTTACCCCGCCAATGTGAAGCGTGCCAGTAGGGCTGGGTGCAAATCTGGTAATTTTTGTCATGACTGATTCCATAGTGTTGTTACGTTATTGTCTTTTTCAATTTGCTTGAGCCGACTCTCATGAGACATTGCTTCCTCCTCAGATACAGACACTGGTGTGATTGGAAAATGGTCAAAATCGATGGCCTTTCTGGACGCCTGATCTTTTGCAGAAGTGCCTTGGGATGAGATGAAATCAAATTTACTTTGACCACCTGTTAAATGGATAAAGACATCAGCTAAAATATTTGCATCCAGCAATGCTCCGTGAAAGCTTCTGTCGTAGCCTCCTATCTCAAATCTATTGGATAAAGCATCCAGGGAGTTTCGTTGCCCAGGGAACTTACTTCTAGCCAACAGCAATGTATCTTCAATCTCACAGATTTCTTCAAGGTTGGGGTATTGCGAAGACGCTCTTTTTAACTCACTGTTAAGAAAGCCAAGGTCAAATGATGCATTGTGAATAATTAAAATACTGCCCTGAACAAACTCTAGAAAACTTTCTGCAATATCGGAAAACAGAGGTTCATTTTGAACTTTCTCATTTGAAATACCGTGAACTTTTTGAGCCTCTTCATCAATTGCGCGTTGAGGATTTAGATAGGTATGAAAATGTTGATCTGTTCTCTTGCGATCCTCAAGCAGCACTGCGCCAATTTCAATAATACGATGCCCTTGATCCACTTCCAGTCCCGTGGTTTCAGTATCTAAAACAATTAATTTTTTAATCATAAGATGGAGTCTATTCCTTTGTTTGCTAGCAGATCAGCCATTTCATTGCCTTCGTCCCCTGAGTGACCTTTAACCCAATGCCATTGTACTTGATGAAAATTAATTAACTCGTCTAATTTTTGCCATAACTCTTTATTTTTAACGTCTTTTTTTGCTGCCGTGCGCCAGTTATTTTTTTTCCAGTTATGAATCCATTGAGTGATTCCATCCATTACATATTTGGAGTCAGTGAAGAGATCAATCTGGCATGGCTCTTTGAGTGCTATCAAACCCTCTATAGCTGCAGAGAGCTCCATTTGATTATTTGTTGCATCTAGCTTGCCTCCAAAAATTTCTTTGGAATCGCCCTCGTAAGTGATAAATGCGCCCCATCCCCCGGGACCAGGATTTCCTCTGCATGCTCCATCTGTATACATTATTACTTGTTTCATGGGTTAAAATATCTCACTTACTATTATGAATATCCAATCTATTAAAGCCTTCAATGATAATTATATTTGGTTAATCAAGACTAATGAAGGCAATCTTGTAATTGACCCTGGTGAGTCTCAACCAGTGATAGATTATATGCAACAACATCAGCTTAGATTAACAGATATCCTAATCACGCATCATCACTATGATCATGTTGGCGGCATCGTTGATCTAAGAAAAAATATTGCTGGAAAAGTATTTGGTCCAAATAATCCTCAAATTGATGGCTTGGATGTTCAGGTGACCGAAGGAATGATGGTTGAAGCATGTGGGCTTAAATTTCAAGTGCTTGAAATACCAGGCCATACCCTCGATCACATTGCCTATTTTTTAGCTGATGAATCTCAACCACGGTTATTTTGTGGTGATACGCTTTTCTCTGCTGGCTGTGGAAGAGTCTTTGAGGGCACGCCTCAGCAAATGCATGCATCGCTAGAAAAATTAAATGCTGTGCCAGCAAATACATTGGTGTATTGCGCGCATGAGTACACCTTAGCCAATCTAAAATTTGCTCAAACTGTAGAGCCCAATAACTCATATATTGCTGAGCACATTGAAGTGTGCCAACGCCAAAGAGATGGCGATCTTCCAACCCTTCCAAGCACCATGGAGTTAGAGAGAAAGATTAATCCATTTCTAAGATGTTCTGAAATAGCATTAAGGCAATCTCTAGAAAATCAAACACAGGATGCCAAGACCATGAGTGATGTAGAGATATTTAAATACCTAAGAGCATGGAAAGATTCTTTTTAATTCTTGCGCTTGCAAGTCTCGCTAGCTGCCAACTCCCCAGCATTATTCCTGCCGATCAATACCGAGAAGCCGAGCCAATGATGGAGTTGGAGGCTGCACAAGTCTATGAAAATGTTTGGCAGCGGATTTCTCTAAATGCTGTGAGCCAGGATCCAATCCTTGATGAATTAACTCTGAAATATATTAACGTATATTTAGCCAACCCTGAGCAATTGACAAAACTCTTGCTGAAGGGGGAATATTTTATCTTTTTTGTACTAGAGCAACTAAAAAAATATGATCTTCCTCCTGAGCTTGCTCTCTTGCCTTATATTGAAAGTAATTATGATCCTTTTGCCATTTCTGCTTCTGGAGCAATGGGGCTCTGGCAATTTATGCCGGCAACAGCAAGAATTTATGGATTACAGGATACTTGGTGGTATGAACAAAGACATGATCCGTTAATTTCCACTGAGGCAGCTGTAAAATATTTGGCCTACTTGCATCAAAGGTTTGGAAGAAACTTAAACTACACATTGTCCGCATACAATGGGGGGCCGACCCTGCTTGAAAAAAAAATTAAGCTCAATAAAAGAATGGGCAAATCTGTTGACTATAAAAAGCTGGGATTACCCCAGCAAACTCAGGAGTACGTCCCAAAATTTAAAGCCATTTTAGAGTTAGTGGTAAATGCAGAGAAATATGATATCGAGCTGCCTCCTTTCCCTGACCATGCTGTTTTAGGACAAATTACCTTGGATGGTCAAATTGAAATCTTTGCATTTAGCGAATTTGCAGAGCTGCAGCCTGAGTTTATCTACAAACTAAACGCGGGTTATACCAAATGGGCTTCTCCACCAGGGAAGACCACCATGTTTAATGTACCAATTGAGCTTGTTGACACCCTCGCTCAAAAGAAAGACCAGTTCAGCCAAGCGAATCAAATTAATTGGGTTACCCATAAAGTTGCCAAAGGCGACAGCCTTTGGAAAATAGCTGCAAACTACGACACAGAGGTTGAGGTCTTAAAGAAGGTGAATTACCTTCAATCCAATGTGCTTAATTTAAATCAAGAATTACTCATTCCCTTAAGTAATTCCCAGAATCAAACCTTCATTCCGTATCAGGCACATATCGTGAGTGAGGGAGATACCCTGTGGAATATTGGGCTCAAATACTCCATCTCTCCTAATGAGATAGCAAAAAATAATGGCCTACAGATGTCATCTGCTCTGAAAATTGGGAAAGAGTTAAACATCGGAAATAAAAATATTTACAGGACAATTCAGTCAAAAAAACGAACAATTTTATATAGTGTGAAGCAAGGGGACAGCCTCTATAGAATTGCAAATATCTTTAATATACAAATTGAGGATATTTTAAGTATCAATGCGATAGAGAATAATGAAATCAAACCCGGGCAGGTTATAAAAATTATTATTAAGGCTTTTTAGTCTGATGATATCTTTGGGTCCAGAGCATCTCTCAGGCCATCGCCGAAGAAATTCAAGGCAAACAAAGTGATGGTAAAAGTTAAGCCAGGGTAGATCAGTAGCCAAGAATATTCTTCCATGGACTCTACCCCATACCTGATGAGGGTGCCCCAACTACTCATGGGTGGCTGGATCCCTAACCCCAAGAAACTTAAGAAAGCTTCTAAGAGCATCACTTGTGGAATAGTTAAAGTGGCATAGACAGCTATTGGGCCTAAAATATTTGGAAAAATATGTTTTCTAAACATTTGAACATTGGATACGCCCATGGCTTGAGCTGCTAACACATATTCTTGATTTTTAATGGTGAGGACTTGGCCCCTAACAATTCTTGCCATAGTGAGCCATTCAACAGCGCCTATGGCTCCAAACAATAGCCATATATTACGACCAAAAATTACCATTAATAGAATAATAAAGATGATAAAGGGTAAGCCGTACAACACATCAACAATTCTCATCATAATAGAGTCAACTCTTCCGCCGAAGTAACCTGCAATAATCCCCCAGCTAACTCCAATAACCAACGCAACCGCTGTAGCTACAAAACCAACTAATAGGGAGACACGGGCCCCATACAAAATTCTACTAAACAGATCTCTTCCGAGGGTATCGGTGCCAAGAATAAATGTTGCTGATGGGGGTTGGGCGCCAAGGTCAAGATTTTGATAAGAGTATGAGTGTGGGGCAATCCATGGCGCAAAAATAGCAAGTGTTATGAGGGTGCAGAGGATAAGTCCACCAGCAACCGCAGCTTTATTTGCCAATAGCCTTCGCCAGGCGTCTGCCCATAAGCTACTTTGGTTGTTCACGCCTCACTCCTGGCTCTGGGATTCATCAGCAGCACTGCAATATCAGAAAGCAGGTTAAAGAAAATAATTAATGCGGAGAAAAATATCGTTGTGCCCAAGATCATGGTGTAATCTCGATTAAAAGCTGCCTCCACATAAAATCTTCCAAGACCCGGAATTTGAAAAATTGTCTCGACCACAAATGAGCCTCCGATTAACCCCGCAATGGCTGGGCCTAAAAATGAAACCACGGGAACTAACCCACCTTGAAGAGCATGACGAAGAATGACCTGGTATTCTGGAAGGCCTTTTGCTCGCGCAGTTCTAATGTAATCTTGACCCAAGGTTTCAAGCATGCCGCCTCTACTTAGGCGAGCAATATAAGCTGCATAAGCCGCCCCTAGAGTGATAGAAGGTAAGATTTTATCTCCAGACAATGAATCCCAACCAGAAACAGGCAAGAGCTCTAAGTGAATACCAAAAAATAACACCAGGAGTGGGCCCAATAAAAAAGTTGGCATGCATATACCTATCATGGCAATCGTCATCGGTATGAAATCAAGCAGCGTATTTCTTTTCACTGCAGCAATAACCCCTGCCAGACCACCAATAATCATGGCAATGAGAATGGCGTAAAAGGCTAACTCCAAGGTAACAGGCAGCCCAGTAAAGATCATCTCGGTCACTGATCTGCCTGGGTATCTAAATGATGGTCCAAAATCTCCTTGAATCAGGTTAAACATATAGTCTTTGTATTGAATGATCATAGGGGCATCTAAGTTATAGACCGCATTTAAGTTTTTCATTACCTGGGGAGGAACAACCTTTTCTGCGTCAAAAGGGCCGCCAGGCGCCATCCGAACTAAAAAAAAGGTGATAGATGCAACTACAAGAATTACCGGAATAGCGATGGCAATTCTTTTCAGGATGACTTGCAGCATTTACTCTATTATCTGTCTAGATAAATAAATTTAGGGTGGTGAGTGTCGGTGAGATTGGGGTACCAGCCTTTAACATCACTGGACATTTGATAGGCCTTCACATAGGTATAAATAGGAATAATGGGCATTTCGCTAATAAGTAATTTCTCTGCTTCATTTAAATACTCATATCGGAGTGCCTGATCGTTAGTCGAATTAGCCATCGCAAGTAGGTCGTCGTACTCTTGGTTTTCCCAGCCTGTTTTATTATTTCCTCTATTAGGTCTGAGTGTGTCTAGGAAAGTATTGGGATCTTCGTAATCGCCAATCCAACCTGCTCTTGAAATTTGAAAGTCTCCGGTCATCTCACGAGCCAAATACACTTTCCAGTCCTGATTGACAAGCTGGACTGAGATTCCTAAGTTTTGTTGCCACATTTGCTGGACTGCTAGCGCAATTTTTCTATGCCCTTCTTGAGTATTAAAAAGAATTTCAAGCACTGGGAAAGTTGATGTGTCTGCATAGCCGGCATCGGCTAACAAAGATTTAGCGAGCTCAGGGTTAAATTCAATAGATGTATCTGGCTCGTAACCCGCTGTCCCTGGGGGCGTGAATGAATAAGCTGCTAATTGGCCACATTT
>ERZ891134.2302-NODE-2302-length-11380-cov-3.189227_pt1 | contig 11380 bp, 8 predicted proteins | sample MGYA00520888_ERZ891134 | MGnify/ENA primary metagenome ERZ891134 (study PRJEB32303, sample SAMEA104408692) | aquatic metagenome | biome: Brackish water; feature: Coastal; material: water | place: Baltic Sea | collected 2014-10-23 | depth 10 m ... | reverse complement strand
GGTACGGGCCTGGAAGATGCGGCGGTGACCGAGTTGGCTGCGCGGCTCCCCGCAGCGCGGATCGACGTGCGGCAGGGGGGCAAACTGGGCGTTGGCGCGATCGCCTTCGGCGGCCCCTGTGAGGTCAGGACCGTAGAGCCTGGATCGGCCGCCGATCAGGCCGGGGTGCGGGCGGGGGATGTGATACTCGCGATTGATGGCGTGCCGATTGCCGACTTTGACGGGTTGACCGCCCGGGTTGCCGGCCGCAGGCCTGGCGAGCAGCTGCAACTCCTGGTCTCCCGCGAGGGGGTTGCCGGAGGGGATTTGGAACAGTTGGAATTTGATGTCAGGCTCGATGCCTGGTGATCAGGAGCGGCCCCCGCCACCATTTGCCGCGAGACCAGGGAGCGACATGATGTCGGATGCAAAGAGAATGGACGAGGTGGTGGATGTTCGCTGGCACGACCACGCTGTGAACCGGGGCGAACGGGAGCAGGCGGCCGGCCATTCTGGCTGCGTGCTCTGGTTCACCGGCCTCTCCGGCTGCGGCAAGAGCACGCTGGCAAACGCGGTAGACCGCGTGCTGCATGCCCGCGGCTGCCGCACGTTTGTGCTCGATGGCGATAACGTGCGGATGGGCCTCAATGCGGCCCCGGGGTTGCTCCGTGAACGCTACGGCGAGGAGGCCGCAGCCCGCTTTGGTCTCGGCTTCGCTGCCGCCGACCGGGCCGAGAATATCCGCCGCATCGGCGCGGTGGCCGATCTCTTCGCCCAGGCGGGCATCATCGCGCTCACGGCCTTCGTCAGTCCCTACCGCCGCGACCGTGATGCCGTGCGGTCCATGCTTGCACCGGGTGACTTCGTGGAGATCTTCGTCAACGCGCCGCTCGAGGTCTGTGAGGGACGCGACCCGAAAGGACTCTACAAGCGGGCCCGGGCCGGCGAGATCAAGGGATTCACTGGGATCGACGATCCCTACGAGCCACCGGAGTCGCCGGAACTCATCGTCGACTCGGCCGTTCGCTCCCCCGATGAACTCGCAGCCGAGGTGGTAGCCTGGCTGGAGCGGGCGGGCAAGATCGGAGCGGCCAGGCCGAAAGCCTGACTCAGCCGATCGGCTCCCCTCACTTCCGCGGGCCGATCAGTTCGACGAGGTTTCCGTCGGGGTCGCGGACGCAGGTCAGAAACATGCCCCCTTCGGCATTCCCAGGGAGCGCGACCGGGCTCTTGGCAATTGGCTTCACGCCGAGTTTCTCCAGCCGGGCCAGGGCCGCGTCGGTGTCCTCGACCATGATCGTGAGATAGCGGAAGCCGGCATGGGAGTGGATGAACTCGTTGTCGCCGGTCAGCGGCAGCGTGCCCGCCACCTGCATCAGTTTGAGTTTTGTCGCCGCGGGGCCCTCACCGAGAACGAGCACCCGGATCGCGAGTGGCCTGGCGTCGGTGAGTCCGGCATCGGCAGCAAGGTCTGCAGGCACGCCGAATCCCTCGATTTCCCGGAAGCCAATCCCCTCCGTGTAAAATCGGACACTCTTCTCAAGGTCGGTCGCGACGCAGCCGAGATCGATCGTTGTCCGCGGAAACGTCACCGGCTCGGCGGCAGCCGCCACAACACAGAAGAGGGCGAGGCAGACAGAGAGAGGGAGGATTCGCATTGGGGTGTCCTTTCTGGGCGGAAGACGTTCTGGTTGGCACAGAATATATCCCGCTCCGGCTGGGCGTGCGGGCCCATCCAAACCCAGTTTCCCGCTCACCCGCCGAGTCACGGTCGCCGGGCCTTCGATGGCCCGGCGACCGTGAAACAAGTCAGTCAATAAAACCGGAGAGTTCCTCGCTGCGAGCAGGGGCCTGCAGTTTGCGGACAGCCTTCGCCTCGATCTGCCGGATCCGCTCGCGGGTGACCTTGAAGATGTGCCCCACTTCTTCGAGCGTGTAGCTGTAGCCATCGCCGAGGCCGTAGCGGAGTTTGATGATTTCCCGCTCACGGTAGGAGAGGCTCTTCAGCACCTTCGCGATCCGGTTGCGAAGCATTTCCTGGGCCGCACCAACGGCCGGATTCTCAGCGCCGGTGTCGGGCAGCAGGTCACCGAAGTGGCTGTCTTCGCTGTTGCCCACCGGACGGTCGAGGCTGATCGGGTAGCGGCTCATTGCCGTGACCCGACGCGTCTCGTCCACTGGCGTGCCGGCCCGGGCCGCGATCTCTTCGATCGTCGGCTCGCGACCGTACTCCTGCAGGAGTTGCCGGGCCACGTTGCGGACGCGGCTCATTGTTTCCACCATGTGCACCGGGATGCGGATCGTACGGCTCTGGTCGGCCACCGCGCGGGTGATCGCCTGCCGAATCCACCAGGTCGCGTAGGTGCAGAACTTGAAGCCGCGGCGATACTCAAATTTATCAACCGCCCGCATCAGGCCGGCGTTGCCTTCCTGGATCAGATCGAGGAAGGAAAGGCCGCGGTTGCGATACTTCTTGGCGATCGAAACGACAAGCCGGAGATTGCCCTCGGAGAGTCCTCGTTTTGCCTGCTGATACTTGGCGAAGATCACCCGGATCTCGTCCATCCGTCGCTTGAGGCTCCGCGGGGTCTCCTGGCAGTTCTTGAGGATGCCACGGTATTCATCGACGAGCTTCTGCCGACCCGAAGGGGGTTGCTTCGACCGCTTGTGAGCGTCGATCTTCGTCTTCAATTCCTTCAGCCGGGCGACGAAGCCGTCGAGCTGAGGAATCATGCCCTCGACTCGCTGCGTTCGCAGGCCGAGTTCCTCGATGAGCCGCACCACCCGCTTCCGCCGCCGGCCGAGTCGGGCCCATGCCTCGCGTCGCTCCGCCATTCGCCGCTTCTTGGACAGGGCGATCCGGTAGTCGGACTTGTTCTGCTTGAGGAGCACATCGAGCGTCTTCAGGTTGTGCGGCAGACGACCGAGGATCTGATCCTTTTCCAGACGGTCGGTCACCGACACCTGAACGGTGCGGTCGAAGGGGAGTTCACCGCGGTGCACGCGGAAGAGCACGCGGAAGGAAAGCTGAGCGACATACTCGCATTCGAGGAGTTTGGCCCGGAACTGGGCCCGGGTCTTTTCGATCTGCCTGGCCAGAAAGATCTCCTGGGCGCGGGTGAGCAGCGGGATCTCGCCCATCTGCGTCAGATACATCCGCACCGGATCGTCCGACCAGTTCTCGACCTGCTCGGCGATCATGTCTTCCGCATCGCCGGAAGACTCTCCATCGCCGTCAGTCTCTCCGCTGGCCTCGAGTTCCCCGTCGGGGAGCACCGTCACGTCATTCTCGTCGGCTAGCAGTTCGGCATCGGCCTCTTCGGCGTCGACGACCTTCTCGGTGAGCTCCTCGACCTCCTGGGGATTGGAGACGACGTCGTCTTCGAGTTCGTCCAGCAGCGAGTCGTACAAAGCAGGGCTCCTTGGCGATTCCTTCGATCAAACCGATTCTCTCTTCCGGCTCCAGCCGGAATGCTTATTCCCAGCACCGCTCCATCATTCGGGGTGCCGACAGTGTGATTCAAGGGGCAGGCAAGTCCAGCGGCATGCGGTAACGCCGAGCGTGGACCGAGAACCTGCGGAAAACAGGCAGCCAATGCAGGCCGCGAAGGCCTGGCTGTTGCATTCAGTCGGAGACTGGGCAAGCCAGGCGGGATGCAGGCAGGATGCCGGCATAAAAGGGAGGCTCCGGGGGACGAAACATTATGCCGCTGCCAGCCCCGGAAGGCCACTTTTTTTTTGCCAACCGGGGCGTTTTTTCGCTCCCGGAGCCCGTCAGATGGTAAAAGATGCCGTCCGGTGAATCTCTGCCGGCTCTTGGTAGGGCGGCATGCGAGCGGCCGGCTGGAAAACCCTGCCGGAAACGCCGGCAAAGTGGCCTTTTCGGGTACCTTCATGCCCAGCACAGCGAAAACCTATCGCATCCCCTGTGGATGTTCTGCAGCCGTGGTCGTGGGCCCCGGCCAAGCGGGGGGGAAGGTGGACTGTCCAGCCTGCGGGGCGGTCATCGACGTGCCTCGGCTGCGTGATCTCGAACTCTGGGTGGTGGCCTCCGAGTCGGCTCCGACGAGCGCTCCGCGGCGGGGCCGAGTCTTGCTCATCGTCGGCTGCGGAATCGCGCTCCTGGCGGGGGCCACCGCCCTCGCCGTGACGCGGTACGCCCAGTCCGTCGCCGATCGCCTGCCCGACGAACCGACGATCCGAGGGGGAGTCGCCCAGGCTGATGCGGAAACGATCTACCAGGTCTGGAAAATGATGCGGTATGCCGGCGTCGATCGCGGCCCGCTGCCCGACGAGATTCATGTCCTGCGCACGGCGACCACCACCGACTCCTTTGCTACCGTGCTCTGGACTGTGGCAGCGTTCGGCGGGCTGATCGCGGCCAGCGGGCTGGTGCTGCGGTTCGCGACACCTCCCGCGGCGAGTATAGGTCGGCAGTAGCATGTGGCCTGTCACGAAGCCGGTGGAAAGGGACTGCTGGAGATGAAAGCCGCTTTCATCAACCACACGGGTGATCCGGAGGCGATCGAATCTGGGGAACTCCCCGATCCGGTGCCCGGTCCGCGGCAAGCCCTGGTGCGGGTGCGGGCCGCCGCGATCAATCCGATCGATACCTACATCCGGGCCGGCACCGTGGCGATGCCCCTGAGGTTTCCCTACGTCGTAGGCTGTGATCTCGCTGGGGAAGTGATGGAGGTCGGCGCCGAGGTGGATCGGCTCCGGCCAGGTATGCGGGTCTGGGGATCGAACCAGGGGCTCCTCGGCCGGCAGGGCACGTGTGCGGAATTCGCCGCCGTGGACGAGCGGTGGCTCTATCCCACCCCTGACGGAGTCACCGACCGCGAGGCAGCCGCGGCGGCCTTGGTGTCCATCACGGCCCATCTGGGCCTGGTCAGTCATGCCCGCCTCCAGCCTGGGGAGACGATCTTCGTCAGTGGTGGTTCCGGGGGAGTGGGTTCAGCCGTGATCCAGATCGCCAAGGCGCTCGGTGGCCGAGTGATCGCGACGGCCGGCACGCCGGTAAAGCGGCAACTGGTGCTCGGGTTTGGGGCCGATGTGGGGCTCGATTACCGGCAGGACGATCTCGCGGCGGTGGTTCTCCAAGCGGCTCCGGGAGGCGTGCATGTCTACTGGGAAACCCGACGGGAACCAGACTTTGATTCCGCCTTGGCCATGCTGGCCGAAAGGGGGCGAATGGTGATCATGGCCGGCCGCGAGGCCCGCCCCCCGTTTCCGGTCGGCCCCTTCTACGTCAAGGGCTGTAGCCTCCACGGCTTCGTGATGTTCAAGGCCGATCCCCACGAGCAGGCGGCCGCTGCGGCCGACATCAACCGCTGGCTATCCCGTGGCCAGTTGCGGGTGCCGGTCGACCGCGTCGTCACGCTCGCCCACGTTGGTGAGGCCCACGCGCTCCAGGAAGCGGCCACTGTCGGCGGATCGGGAGGGCTCGCTGGCAAAATCGTGGTCGAGCCCTGAGCCCTGAGCCCGAATCAGCGACGGGGCGGGGTGGCGGGGCGTTCATCGGCCACTTCTTCCCGGCCGCCGGACCGCCAGTTGCTGATCGCCTCGAGGCCGGCGGAGACGTTGGGAAACATCCCACCCCACGTCCGCGACTCGGTCGCTGCTGCCCGCTCGGCCGGCCGCGGCTGGGGCTCGCGGGCCTGCTGCTTGGGGTTCGGCTTGGAATTCGGCTGGGGGCGTGAACCGTTGGCGGTTCGCTTCGGAGTACGGGTGGCCGTCTTCGGAGCGGTGCCCTGCTGTGCCACGGTTGGGCGGTTTGCCGTGGGATCCGGCTGCTGTTCCACACCGCCGACGGACGGGGCTGCTGGGGTGGTGAACGATGTGTCCGCCTGACGGGCAATGCGTTCGGGCACCACAAGGTAGCGGACCGACGACTCCTGTGGCTCCAGCTCATTGATCGGTGAAGAGCCTCCGTCGCGGGCCATGACTGAGGGTAACGACGCAATGTCGGCGGCTGGACGCGACGTCAGATCGATGGGCGGGAGCACATCGGTGACGAGCTGGCTGGCCGGCGGTGACTCCAGCGGCGCTGGGGGGGGAGCAGGACCGAGCGGGGCGTCGAGGATCGATACCGCCGGCGTGGGTTCCCGCCGGATTGCAGCGAGCAGAGGCTTTGCGATCGGCTCCACAGGTGCCACGGTCGGCTCGACCGCCGGGGCCGTGGATGCTCCTGCAGGCACGGTCGGGGCAGCCGCGGCAACAGCTGGGGCAGCGACGTCTGGAACGGGCTCGGTGTCGGCTGCCGCCTGTGGATCGGCTGCCACGATCGAGTCACTGGCCGGCGCAGCGGGTGTGACATCGTCCAATGCGATCTCGGTAGCCGTGGGCTCTGGTTCGGGCTGCGGCTCAGGTTCGGGATCGATGTCGGGCTGCGGCTGGGCTGCGGGGGCCGTCTGCGGCGGAAGCATCGCGATCGCTGCGGCCGCGGGCGATACGACGGCTGACGTGTTGGCAGGAGTCCAGAGATCAGCGTCGGGCTGCACCTGTGCCGTGGCAGGCACAGGGGGTACAAAGACCTCTTCTACCTCAACGGGCTCTTCCGCGGCGGGGCTTACCACCGGAGTTGTCGGCCGCAGCAACTGCACTGCCAAGAGCGGCTGTCCTTCCCGGAGCGGATGCTTGAGCACGTAGCCTTCAAAGGAGTCGTTCACCCGCAAGGCAGACGACGGCATCATGGCCTTCGGCCAATCCCTTAGCGCCACGTCCCAGACCGTCACCGGCATCCCTTGGGAAAGCGACCGCAGGGCCACGAAGATCGGCTCGCATTCAACTTGCGGCTTCGACTGGGCAAGGTGCACGTCGAGCACGCGGTTGATGCCCACGGCCGCAGCGGCCCCCGCCACGAAGGCGGCGATGAACACGGTCGCTGATCGTGGCCGATTGCGACGGGTCGTGACGGGTTCGTGGTCAGAAGCCATGACTAATGGGTCCTCGTGCGCAGCGGGTCGGCGGTGGCCGATGGTCGTCCGAGAGGAAATTCGGCTCGACCCGCCCCCTCCGGCCAGATTCTGGCCACTGACCGCTTCGCTTCTGCCAGCATCCCGCAGGCCCCCAGACTCTCTACCACCCTCGGCCGTCAAGCTTGCCCCAGATTGCCGGGGCGTTCGGCAGATGGTGGAACACGTCTGCCACTGGTGCCGGGAAGGGCTTGTTTCGCGGACAGTTAGCGGATGACCAGCGGTGGTTCACTCTGGTCGGCGATCTCGACCAAGTTGTGGTCGGCGAACAGCGGATCGACCGTCGAGTCGAGCGGCCGGATGACCAGCAGCCTCAGTCCCGTTCCACCAGAGCGGTCGTGGTCGCGAAGCAGGCGGTCGCCCACCGTTGCCGTCTCTCCGCCGCTGCAGCCGACCACGAGCATGCCGTGCTCCGGTAGCGTCGTTACAAACTGCAAATGCTCCATCCGATGCCGCCGCTGGCCGGTCTCGAGGCGGAACATGCCGTCTTCGCCGACCCAGGATTTCTCGATTGGGCCGTGACGGATCTCGGGCACCGCTTCGATTGTCACCCGGCCGTCCGCTGCCGGCTTTGCCACCACGCCCAGGAGCGGGCTGGCATCATGGTAGGTCGCGCCGCTCACTCCGTCGGGCGATTGTTCGAGAAGCACGAGTTCTTCGAGGCCCGACCCGGTCACGATTTCACTCCGCCGGCCTGGGAGCAGCCGCAGCTGCCGCCGCGTGACCAACGCTTCGGTGGAGAGCGGCTGGCTGCCGGTCGCCTCGTCGGCCGTGACGGAGGTGGTGAAACGTCCCGCCAGATGGGCAGGCAGCTGGCCGGTCACGATTCCCACCCGCAGGCCGTTGGCGGCCAGCCGGCCGCGGAGTCCAGTGTCGAGAAACTGTTCATCGACGAAGGTCCAGAGCTCATCGCAGAGCTGAGCGTCGTGGGGCTCGCAGCGAATGAAGAGCAGTTCGAGGAGCACCGTCTGCGGAGTCGAACGGGGCCGTGGCGACTGCCCAAGAGCTGCTGCTGTCCCCGGGGTTGCAGCCTCCCGATCGGCTCCCAGAAATCGGCAGCCGGGACCGGCAAGTCCGGTGACCAGGACCAGGACGATGACGAGAAACAGAGGCATGGTGCGCATGACGAAAAGCCGGAGCGGCTGTCGCGGTGGCCACGGCCGTCCCAGGACGTGTGGAGCCAGGGGAAATAGGAAAACCGCGGTGTGGCGTCAACACCGAAAAAGCCCGGTGGCCAGACGGGCCAGCACTCGACCGGCCGCATGCTCACGCCGTCGCCCGCACGGCGTTTGTGAATATTGCCAGGCCGCTGCCGGCCGAATCAGGGTCGAGCCGCCCGTGCCAGGCGGGGTGCTGGGTGGCCGAGATGAACCGTTCGGGATGCGGCATCAGCCCAAACACCCGGCCCGAGGGATCACAGGCTCCGGCAACATCGGCGACGGAGCCATTGGGATTCGTGGTCGTGCCAGTGGCGTCGGCTGCATACCGCAGGGGTAACTGGCCGGCTGCAGAGAGTGTTTCTAGCTCGACTGGCCCGCGGGTCACAAACCGCCCTTCGGCGTGGGCCACCGGCAGTTCGAGTCTGCTGAGCCCTTGAAGAAAAACGCAGTTGCCGGGCTGGCATTGGAGTCGTACCCAGCGATCGACATACCGGCCCGACCGATTGTGGGCGAGCGTGGCCAGCCGCTGGCCGGCGCCGTCGGTGAGCAGCAGGCCGGTCTGGAGGAGCACCTGAAATCCATTGCAGATGCCGAGCACAAGCCCACCCCGATCGCGAAACCGCGCCAGCATGTCGGCCAAGCGGGTCTTGAGTTCCACTGCCAGGATCCGGCCGCTGGCCACGTCATCCCCGTAGGAGAAGCCTCCGGGGATACAGAGAATCTGGCAGTCGTTGGCGATCGCAGGCCGTTCGGTCAGCGCGCGGACATGGACACGGCGGGCGATGCCGCCGGCACGTTCAAAGGCATGGGCCGTCTCGTGGTCGCAGTTGGTGCCGGGAGCACGCAGAACCAGGGCGCGGGGGGCGAGCATCTCAAACGGTCTCCTGGGCGGCATTCAGGCCCCGCCAGGCGGCGGCAAGGTCGGCAACGGCGACCCGGACACTTCCGCCATTGCCGGCGATGATCTCGAACACGGGCTCGTCGCGAACCTCACCGACAAACGCCCAGGGCACGTCACCCAGCGCTGCGGCGAAGGCCTGCTCGCGGTCGGGGGGCACTTCGCAGACAAACCGGCCAGGTGATTCCGTAAACGCGATCGCCAGATCCCGGTGGGCCACCTCCTGCGGCGGCAGACCTGGTCCACCGTCTGCGAGGCCGGCCGCCGGTTCAAACGGCACGTCGGCCAGCGTGAGTATTCCGCCGAGTTGCCCGCCGATCGCCATCTCGGCCACGGCCGTGGCCACGCCACCATCGGAGATATCATGGCAGGCCAGCACGCTTCCGGCGGCCAACGCCCGGGCCACGGCGTGGATCGTCGCTCGGCAGGCGACGGCATCTACCCGCGGGATCGCTCCACCCCGAACGCGGCCGGTGAGTTCCAGCTGGCTGCCGGCCAGTTCGGGCCCCGCCAGGCCCACCACGGCCAGCCGGCTACCGGGTCGCTTGAGATCGGGCGAGACACACCGCCGCACGTCGGGCACCTGCCCCAGGGCCGTGGCCAGGAGCGTGGGGGGAATCGAGATTTCCTGCGGGTGGCCCGTGGCATCGGTGTAGGCAAAGACGTTATTGAGACTGTCTTTGCCGCTCACAAACGGCGCGGCGAAGGTGATCGCGAGATCGCGGCAGGCCTGGCAGGCCTCCACGAGCGTCCCCAGCGAATCGGTCCGCCGGGTGTCGCCCCAGCAGAAGTTGTCGAGCAGCGCGATCCGGTTGGGATCGGCGCCGGCGGCCACGACGTTGGCGATCGCCTCCACGATCCCGCCTGCCGCCATCTGGTAGGGGTCGATGCGGCCCAGCCGATGCCGCAGCCCCACACCGAGCGCGATCCCCCGGTCGCGGCCGAGCACTCCGCGGACCACCGTTCCGTCGGCGGGCCCGGCACCCGGTCCCAGAAGCGGCTTGGTCACGCTCGCTCCCTGCACCTCGTGGTCGTATTGGCGGATGATCCATTCCTTGCTGGCTACGTCGGGCAGGCCGAGCACGTCCAAGACCGCCGCAGCCAGGCCGTCGTCAGCCTCCCAGGCCAGAGGCAGTTCCGCCGCCGGCACGAACCGTGACGGAAGCGTGTGCCGGGGCCGGCCTTCGTGCAGGAAGTGGCAGTCGAGTTCGCCGACGAGATCGCCCTTCCATCGAAGCAGGATTCGACCGTCGCCGGTAAACGTGCCGATCGCTGAAGCCTCAACTCCCTCGGCAGTGGCGACGGCGGCCAGCCGATCCCACTCGCCCGGTGGCACGGCGAGCACCATCCGCTCCTGCGCTTCCGAGATCCAGACTTCCGTCGCCGAGAGCCCGGCGTATTTCAAGGGCACGCGGTCGAGGTGAACCTCGGCCCCGAGCGTGGCCCCCATCTCACCGACGGCGCTCGAGAGCCCGCCGGCTCCACAGTCGGTGATGCCGCGGAAGAGCCGCTGCCGCGAGGCCTCCAGCACGAAGTCAGTGAGCGTCTTCTCGTGGATCGCGTGGCCGATCTGCACCGCACCCCCCGACTCGCTCTCGCTCTCGCTCGAGAGTTCGATACTGGAGAAGGTGGCACCATGGATGCCGTCGCGGCCGGTGCGGCCGCCCGCCACCACGATCAGGTCACCCGGTTCGATGGATCCCTCGGCGTTGCCTCGTGGCATGATGCCGACGGTGCCACAGAAGACGAGTGGGTTGCCGATATAGCCGGGATCGAAGGCCACGGCTCCGGCGATCGTGGGAATGCCCATCCGGTTGCCGTAATCGCGGACACCTGCCACCACACCGGCCAGCAGCCGCTGGGGCGGGATCACGCCCGGGGGCAGGTCAGCCGCCGGCGTGTCCGAGGGGGCCACGCAGAAGACATCGAGGTTGGCCACGGGCTTGGCGGCCAGTCCCGTGCCGAGCACGTCGCGGATCACGCCGCCAAGGCCGGTTGCGGCTCCGCCGTAGGGCTCGATGGCCGAGGGATGATTGTGGGTCTCCACCTTGACGCAGATGTCGTGATCTCCGTCAAATCGAACCACCCCCGAGTTGTCGCGGAACACGCTCACGCACCAGTCGCGCGGCCCGAGCTGCTCCCGCACTTTCTGCGTGGCGGCGAAGACGGTCTCCTTGAGCAGGTTGTCGTAGCGGGTGGTGCCGTCGGGGCGGATGTGATCGACGGGGCTGCCGAGGGTTTTGTGGCAGCAATGCTCGCTCCAGGTCTGGGCGATCGTTTCCAGTTCGATCTCGAACGGGTCGCGGCCCAGGCTGCGGAAGTGATCGCGGACAGCGTGGAGCTCGGCGGCCGTGAGGGCGAGGCAA
>ERZ891134.2301-NODE-2301-length-11381-cov-6.512449_pt1 | contig 11381 bp, 9 predicted proteins | sample MGYA00520888_ERZ891134 | MGnify/ENA primary metagenome ERZ891134 (study PRJEB32303, sample SAMEA104408692) | aquatic metagenome | biome: Brackish water; feature: Coastal; material: water | place: Baltic Sea | collected 2014-10-23 | depth 10 m ... | reverse complement strand
ATTTTTACGACCTTAGTCTCAGTATGGAGTTTCTATCACCAAAAACCAAAGAACGCATTTCGAAGCTTGAAGCTGAGAATAAGACCCTGCGACTTCAATTAGAACAACAGGACACCTCAGCAAAAACTATGCGCTGGCCGTTTCTTGTGATTGCAGTATTACTTGCAGTAATAGTTGCTGTTTGGAAATATAGTAAACCTTCTACAGAAGAACTCAGTGCGATAAGAGTAGAAATGTGGCAAAATGGTTCACTTAAAGACACTGTTCTTTATCCAACCTTCGGTATTGAATATTCCATTCAAGTAGGTGCTTTTAATAAATACGATTACAGTGAGTTAAATTTAGGTTCAGGTTTTTTAAAGGTGCAGGAAGACAATGGCGTTCAACACATACTATTAGGTAGCTTTACAAATCTTCCACAAGCTCGATCGTATTTAGATAAGGTGGTGAAAATTGGCTTCGAAAATGCCTTTATTGTTGCGTACAAAGAAGGAATTGCCGTAGGTTTGTTGTCGAATAAAACCGCTATTAAAAAATAATTATGGGTTTACTTTCTGGAAAGACCGCCATTATAACTGGCGCGTCAAAGGGAATTGGTAAAGGAATCGCAGAGACCTTTGCAAAGCAAGGTGCAAATGTTGCATTCACGTTTTTAAGTTCAGTCGAAAAAGGACAAGCGTTAGAACAAGAACTACAGCAGTACGGTACTAGGGTCAAAGGTTACCGTTCAGATGCTTCAAAAATGGAAGACGCTGAAGCTTTAGTTGCTCAAGTTGTGGAAGATTTCGGTGGTGTACATATCGTAGTGAATAACGCTGGAATTACTAAGGATACGCTGTTAATGCGTATGACTGAAGAAGATTTCAACCGAGTAATCGAAGTAAATCTAAATTCCGTCTTCAATATGACAAAAGCCGTGCAACGTACTTTCTTAAAGCAGCGTTCGGGTTCTATTATAAATATTAGTTCTGTCGTAGGAGTGAAGGGTAATGCTGGTCAAGCGAACTATGCCGCCTCAAAAGCAGGTATTATTGGCTTCACAAAATCAGTTGCTTTGGAGCTCGGATCGCGTAATATTCGTTGTAATGCGATTGCACCAGGCTTTATTGAGACAGAAATGACAGCTGTATTGGACGAAAATACAGTTCAGCAATGGAGAGATGGCATTCCATTGAAGCGCGGCGGATCAGCTGAAGATGTTGCTAATGCATGTCTTTTCTTGGCTTCTGACATGAGCGGTTACATCACCGGTCAAGTGATGAACGTTTGTGGAGGAATGCTTACCTAATGAAACTTCTTACTGCTGCAATACTAGCCCTTGTATTGGGTCTTGCTGTTGCGTGGTATACGTATTTTTATAAAAGGAGGTCAACGCCCTATTGGGTGTTGGCTTTTTTTCGTTTTGGTTGGATTGGAATGCTTTTTTTTGCATTGTTCGCACCTGAACAAGAGGAGCAGGTTGTCGTTGAGCAACCGCAACTCATTTCTTTGCGAATAGATTCCTCGGCATCTTTAAAATCACCGCTAAATGGGGTCTTAGATCTATTGATTGATTTTGAAAAAAAAGCGCCAGTAAAATGGGTGCTCTCCGATTTTAATTCTTCACAAGATCCAAACGATGAGCTTCCGTGGATATACGTTGGAGATGGTCATATAGACGTTCCGAAGGGTACTGCTCCGATTGCTTCAGTTTTACTAGAGGCGAATTCGCTATTAAGCCCACCGCTAATTAAAAATGTCATAGTCCCTGAAAGGGTAGAAATAGGGGCTAAGTTTGATTACAGGGTAAGGTTCACAACAGAACCTGAAACCGTCCGTGCAACATTCAATGGTAAATCTCAAAACAGGAGTGCAGCCACTTTTATCGCGCCTGACCTTCCTGGACGTTACCTGCTCACACTTACTGCAGAAAGAAATGGTATTGAAGACGTCATTGAACGTACTATTGAAGTGGTCCCTTATTTTAATACAATTCAAGTCATTTCTCCCTATCCCCATCCGCACATTGGGATGGTAAACCGATTGGCTCAAGAGCTAGGTTTTACCTACCATTTACTTTCATGGAAAGAGGCCAAGACCCAACTAAAACGATTCCCAACCGTGGCTATCGGCGGTGGACTACCAGTATTTGAACAGTTAGACGCTCAATTAGATAAGCCTATTTTATGGCTGGATTCAAGTAACGATCCTCTACAAGGCACCGCGGATAGGATTCGATCACCAGAGGCTTTAGTATCTATTGGCGCACCTGAATACTTTTCGATTAGAAAACGAGATAAGAAAAAGGACAAGCTCCAACGAATCGGACAAAACTGGAATGGACGAGGCATTAATTGGTTTCAAGACGGTTTAGCATACCCTGAAACAGGAAGTGTATTCCGCGCACTAATCAAAGGTTTATTGCGCGACTCAAGACCTGATGAACTGCGAGTATCTGGCCCCGAGAGACTTTACCAAAGCCAGGAAGCTGAATGGGTCGTTAGCGTGGTGAATAACCGATCGCTGGCGCAGGCTGCAGCTGTCGAAATGAAAATCACACGAGATGATGAGATTTTTGATATTCCGCAAGCTGAAGCCATAGAAGGCAATGGTTATTTTTTTTCTACCTCATTCTCAGAAGCCGGAACGTACGCCTTAGAAATAAAAGCAGAAGCTTCAAATGAACAGTATAGCTGGCAGAGTACAGTATCTGTTTTACCGGCTTCTATCGAGCAATACAGGCCTTTTAACAAAGCGTTTTGGGATAGACATTCTAAAAAAGAGTTGTTCCGTGCAACGGATGAACGCACGTTGCAAATAGCACTCGATAATTGGGAATTAGTTGGGAGATCGATGGTGCGGACAAAAAAAACTCCCCAACACACCTTGTGGTGGTATTGGGGAGCATTCTTGATTTTTGCCTTCGCAGAATGGCTGCTTAGAAGGCGAAAAGGATTGTCTTAGAGGTTGTTCTCCAAGAATAGTGCTAGGGCCTCAGGCTCCATATTCTTTCCTACGATCACACCATTTTCGTCGATAAGTAAATTCTGTGGAATGAATTGGATGCCATAGAAAGTTGAAATTTCATTTTGCCAGAACTGTAAATCACTGACTTGTGGCCATTGCAGTCCGTCTTCAGCGATTCCTTTGATCCACGCCTTTTTATCGCGATCTAGACTAACTCCGATGATGTTAAATCCGCGCTCTTTATAGGCATCATACAGGCCTACCAAAGCCGGGTTTGCTGCACGACAAGGCTTACACCAAGACGCCCAAAAGTCGACCAGGACTAATTTACCCTCAACGCTTCTTAAACTAAGCATTTCACCTTCAGGAGTTGTCTGACTGAAATCTGTGAAGGTTGCACCTACCGCAGATTTTTCTAAGGCAGTAATTTTTTCAGATAACTTTATGTAATCCGGTGAATCATGGTATTCAGCGCTGATTTGATTGCGTACCGCTAGGAAATCTTCTAGATCATAACTGCTCGTATTTCCACTTAAAATAATCGCCGCACCTAGAATATCATTCTTCTTCGCAAAGTCTAGGGTCATTTTAGTTTGGCTGTCGATAAGGGTCATGGCTTCTTCTCGAATCTGTTCCGTAGCGAGCGTATCATTGAGTTGCATTGCATTTCGGAATTTATCTTCTAAGGTCATCATGGTTGCATCAAAGAAGGCTCCCTTATCGCGGAAGGCGTCCGCTGAGTCGTTGAATACGCCTGCTTCAACCTCGATACCTGCTATCGAATCCATTGTGAGGGTTACATCCGCTCCGTCGTGGTAGTATACCGCCGGCATTCCGAGCTCAGCAATTTCAACCATGGCATATTGATGAGGAAAATCGTCGATATGAACGGCCAATTTACCTGCATTTAAGGTCCCTTCGTACAGCACCTCTTGATTTTCAAGACTTAATTTGACAGGACTATCTCCGGCAGATTGGGCATCTATAGTGAGATCAAAGCCCGTTTCAGGTGCACAGGAGGCTAAAATCGCCGCAGCTGCAACACTAAGCATTACTTTCTTCATTGCTATTGTTTAAATTTACACTCCGCAAATTACATAGAAGAGATGAAGAAAATCGTTACCCTTATCACAATCTTAGTTTTTAGTGTCCAATTGGTCGCTAAAGAAGGCATGTGGATCCCCATGCTCCTAAACAATAACATCGCAGAAATGCAGGCCATGGGCTGCGAATTAAGCGCTGAAGACATATACAGTGTGAACCACAGCTCTTTGAAGGATGCCATCGTAAGTTTTGGCGGATTCTGTACGGGTGAGTTCATTTCTTCAAAAGGCCTTGTGCTTACCAACCACCACTGTGGCTATGGTCAGATCCAAAAGCAGAGCTCGATGGAGCACAACTACCTTAAGGAGGGTTTCTGGGCGCGTTCTATGGACGAGGAGTTGAAGAACCCAGGGTTGTTCGTAGAGCAATTGGTGTACATGGAAGATGTGACTAATTCCTTGGTGAACTCCGGAGATAAATTCAAAGATATTGAGGCAGCCTTGATCAAAGCAAAAGAATTGGACAATCCAAATCTTACTTACAAGGTGGTTCCATTTTTCAATAACAACCAATTCTTCCTTTTGGCCACCATCAAATACAACGATGTGCGCTTAGTAGGTGCGCCGCCAAGCTCGATTGGTAAGTTTGGCGCGGATACGGACAATTGGGTATTCCCGCGTCACACTGGGGATTTTAGCTTGTTCCGAATATACGATGACAACGGAAGTGCCTTTACACCAGCCCAGCACTTGAAAGTGAACATTGCACCGCGTACCCCCGGAGAATTCACTATGATATTTGGGTATCCCGGTCGCACTCAGGAATATTTGACGGCGGTTGAAATGGACCAATTAGTCAACGTAGAAAATGCACGTCGCGTAGAAATCCGCGATGTTCTTTTGTCGATCATGGATGCTGAAATGCGTGCAGACGCTGCTGTGCAGCTAAAGTATGCTTCAAAATATGCTCGCATTGCCAACGGTTGGAAAAAATGGATTGGTCAGATAGAAGGGGTCCAATTTTCGAAAGGTATCGATCGTAAACGCAAGCTCGAAGCTGAATTCACTGCCCGCATTGCAGCAGATGCTAACCTTTGGGACAAATACAGCGGATTGTTGAACGAAATCGCGGTGAATAAGACGCAGATTGCGGAGGGCCAATTAAAGCGTAACGAGTTTATCGAAACCATCTACTACGGAATGGAGTGGTTTTCATTGATGAGCAAACTACAACGCGCGAAATCCGACGTTGATACGGATATGGCGCTGGTTGAGTTCCATCAAAACTACAGCCGCACGGTCAGTGAAAAAACCACAGCAGCTATGCTTTCCATGGCTTTAGAAACTTTCCCATACCTGCTAGGGGATATGGACGAGGCCACGTTTGTAGCTATGGTTCACAATGAGATTGATGCGTTGGTTGAATTGGCCACAAAAGATCAGCCTATTGACTTAGGAATTGTCGCTCCGACGGCAAATAGCTTCAATACAGCAGCATTCCAAGGATTTTACGCAGCCTCACCAGATAACGCCTTGTTACAAAAAGCGACCGAACTTTCGGCAGAATACATGCGTGCATTGATGGAGGTATTTCCTGAGCGCAACTTCTACCCAGATGCGAACAGTACTTTGCGTGTGACCTATGGAAAGTTGGAAGGAGTAAGCCCTCGTGATGCCGTTTCTTACACGACAACCACCTATCTAGATGGTGCTATGGCGAAATATAAGCCGGGCGATTATGAATTTGATATGCCCGCAAAACTTACCGAGTTGTACGACAGCAAGGACTATGGCCAGTATTCAGAAAACGGTAAGCTTCCGGTGTGTAACATCGCTTCAAATCACACCACAGGAGGGAATAGCGGGTCTCCCGTATTGAACGGCCGTGGCGAGCTGATTGGACTGAACTTTGACCGAATTTGGGAGGGGACCATGAGTGATGTGAACTTTGATGCGAACATCTGCCGAAACATTATGGTGGATAGCCGTTATGTGCTGTTTATAATCGACAAGTTTGCAGGACAACGTTGGTTAATCGACGAAATGGATTTGATAAAATAAATGAAGAAACACGCATGCATTCTTGGTATTCTGATTCTAGCGGCCTGTGGTCGAGTAGGTGAGGGTCTCTATGAATTGGATGCAGCTTATGCCCATCTAGGGGCCGATTTTCCACTAGAGCCTCCTTTTGATTACAGCAGCTCAGCACCGGACTATATAACTCGAGATAATCGCCTAGATATGGATGTGGATGATCGTAAGGCGACCTTAGGACGTGTGCTGTTCTATGACAAACAACTCAGTCTAAACAACTCCATTGCATGTGGTTCGTGCCACATTCAGTCGCACGCTTTCGGCGATACTTCCCAACAGAGTGTGGGATTAGACGGTGGTCTTACCTCAAGACAAAGTATGCGATTGGTGAACACAAGATTCGCAGCACTGCCGGCTATGTTTTGGGATCGTCGAGCAATAAACCTCAGAAACCAAGTCACCCAACCTATCCAAGACCATATAGAAATGGGCTTCAGTGGTACTGGTAATCAGCCTGGCTTGGACAGTTTATTGGCTAAATTGCAAGGACTGCCTTACTATTCCGAACTCTTTGATTGGGCCTATGAGCAAACAGGAGTTACTATAAATAAACAGCGTTTATCACAAGCTCTAGAACACTTTGTGAGCTCTATTGAGAGCTTTGATTCTAGGTTCGATGAGGGATTCGCGACGGTAGGTGAAATTCAAGGCCAGTACTCGAATTTCACACCTGCAGAAAACAGAGGAAAGTTCCTCTTTAGCGCCCCGCCTCAACTTGATAATGAGAATGTTCGTACAGCGGGAGGTGCTGGATGTGCTGGTTGTCACCGACCTCCAGAGTTTGATATCGATCCTATGAGTGGAAACAATGGTGTAGATAAAGAGGCGGGCAATCCAGGGGGATTTGACACGACAAATACACGTTCACCTTCACTACGCGATATTTTTAGCACTAATGGGCAGATTAATACCCCTATGATGCATACCGGAAACTTCCTGGAGTTTACGACCATAGTGGAACATTACAATGAGGTCATTCCTGATGTTAATAATCGGACAGTAGACGGAAGATTGGTTCGCGGATTAACCTCGGTCAAACTTGAGCTAACATCCACTGAACGTGCAGATTTAGAGGCGTTTATTAAAACCCTCACTGGTAATAATATCTACACAAACGAACGATGGTCATCGCCGTTTTAATGTGTAAAACTTACCGGTACTGATTATTGGACAATTACGGGTGTTCGCCGTAGTTTTACTGTTCAATAATTGATCATGAGAGATACTACAATTTTCGACCTAATCGCCAAAGAACGCCAGAGACAAGTGAATGGAATTGAGCTGATTGCTTCAGAAAACTTCGCCTCTGAGCAAGTCATGGAAGCGCAGGGTTCTGTACTCACCAATAAATACGCTGAAGGGTATCCCGGTAAGCGCTATTATGGAGGGTGTGAGATTGTAGATGTTGTCGAGGATTTAGCGCGTGATCGTGCGAAGGAGCTGTATGGCGCAGCTTATGTCAACGTTCAGCCACACTCTGGATCTCAGGCAAACGCTGCAGTATATCTCGCGGTGATGAAGCCTGGGGATACGGTTTTAGGTTTTGATCTTAGTCATGGGGGACACCTCACGCACGGTTCACCAGTAAACTTCTCAGGAAAAACCTACCATGCGGAATTTTATGGTGTTGATAAGGAGACCGGTTTATTAAATTATGACGCTATTGAAGCGAAAGCGAAAGAATGCAATCCGCGCATGATTATCGCTGGTGCATCTGCATACAGTCGCGATATTGATTTCGCCCGTTTCCGTGAGATAGCAGACGAAGTAGGTGCTCTTCTTTTGGCAGATATATCGCACCCATCGGGTATGATCGCAAAAGGGATCTTAAATGATCCAATGCCGCATTGTCATATAGTTACAACAACCACACACAAAACCCTTCGTGGACCACGAGGCGGTATGATCATGATGGGAGAGGATTTCCCAAACCCATGGGGCGAGACCAACATGAAAGGCGAAGTGAAACTTATGTCTAACGTATTAGATATGGCAATCTTCCCCGGAATTCAAGGGGGACCACTAGAGCATGTTATTGCTGCTAAAGCGATTGCTTATGGTGAAGCATTGACCGATGAGTTTTTCCACTACCAATTGCAGGTAAAAAAGAATGCAGCAGCGATGGCGAAGGCTTTTGTCGACCGTGGTTATGATATTATTTCAGGCGGTACGGATAATCACTTAATGCTGATCGATTTGCGCAACAAAGGCGTGACGGGTAAAGCTGCAGAGCAAGCATTAGTTCGTGCGCACATTACTGCAAATAAAAATATGGTGCCTTTCGATGATAAGAGCCCATTCACCACTTCAGGCATTCGCTTAGGCGCATCAGCCATTACTACGCGCGGATTGAAAGAAGCGGATATGGAAACCATTACGGATTTTATTGACCGCGTAGTGACAAACATTGATTCAGATACACACATTAAGGCAGTCGGCGATGCAGTCGTTAAAATGATGCAGAACCGCCCGTTGTTCACTTGGGAGTAATTATCTTCGAAGGAACCAATAGCCTTAGTAGTATGTACAATAGTCTTAAAAAGCGCTGCGTCTTATTGTTTGCGGCGCTTTTCTTTTCGCTACCCATGGTGGCCCAGCTTGATTTTGAAATAGATAGAACGGTCAAAGAATCGCGCGTCGGTATTATTCGAAATACGTTATTTACCATTGATAATGATGCGAAGGCCATTATTAATCGGCCACTAAAGAACCCAAATCTCAGTGCAAATGGTGTGAAACTGTTTGCCATGATTGTTACGGATTACCAAACCACGAAGTTTTTTCAGGAGCAAATAGAGCCGTTGGATGTTCATGTTCGGTCGGTAATATCTTTCCCTAGTTTGTATCCCAACGTACCCGTATTGGGTAAATGGGGAGGGGGAGTAGACGGCTGGATGTATACAGGTATAACAGCAATGTATGCTGCAGGTGTGCTCACGGGACACGAAAAAATGCAGGAAGCTGGTGTGCTCACAGTTAAGGCAGTTATTGAATCATATGTTGTTAGCCACATTGTCCTTAAGACCTTGGTGGCTCGACATCGTCCTGCTCGACCATTGGGTGATTATAGTCAAACTGATAGGGACAGCCAATATCCCTTTGTACATAGTCCTTTAGACTTTTTCAATTTTCATGTGCCATACCTTCATTCGGATGCCTACGGTACAGGTTTTCCTTCTTATCATGCGACCATGTTCTTTGCGTTTGCAAGCGTAAATGCCAAGGTTTTTGATAACAAGTGGATTCCGTACGGGTTGGCTACTACTGCACTTTTATACGATATACGAGGTCATAATCATTGGGTCAGTGAATTAGTTGCTGGCGCGGTAATCGGAGAATTTATCGGAAAGGTTGTCTACGAGAATTACCATGAGCGCCGAAATACATCTCATTCATTAAAGAAAAGACGAAAGTACCGCACTCAAATGGGGATAGCCCAAAATTTTGGAGTTGTCGGACCTTCTATTGCTATAAGTTGGTAATATCGGCCCGGTTATTGTTACATGAATTTCAGCAAAAACTTAGAAAATGAGAAAATCTTTATTGCTTTTACCGTTCGTTATCCTGTTTACTTCTTGCGAAACGCAAACGCCTACAGAGACGAATACAGAACGTTTTTATAAAGCTCCTTGGAATGTTGAGTTGAATCGATCTCATGGTGCAGTAGGGCAGCTTGGTGCGGCAAATGAAGATCATAACGGTACGTTGACAATAGAAAAACACGGAAGTGCCACATTTGATGTTACGCTTCTAAGTGACCATATGTATCAGTGGTGGGGGTATAGCTGGACCACCGATGAATTTTACATGAACTGGGCGCCATGTTTAGAATGGTATATTAATGAGGCTGAAGATAGTATGTATCTTAATTATGATCACCAGGACTATGATCCAAACTCAGGAAGTAGCTTCTATTGGAATTATGATTTGATTCTTACGAGATAAAAAAAAGCGGGCAATGCCCGCTTTTTTTATGCTTCTAACTTTTTCTTCAAGTCGGCTATCTCTTTAGCGAGATGATGCATAATGCGAAAAGAGATAACGATGCTTCCTAACAGACCTGCGGTAAGAAGATAAATAAGGGTATGCATAAGTTTCAGTTGTTTCAAAAATAAACATTTGTAGTCCGTAAAGGTTCACACGCAGATGGGCTTTCCGGGGTTGTAAATTATCTGGTATTTTTGCGGAGTGAGTTACTAATCCAAAGACCCATTATCATTGAGTTGATTAAAAGAATGTAACTAAATCAAGGAGCTATATTAAACATCGTAAACTCATTTACGAAGATTAAAAAATTCAATGAGTACAATAAATAGAGAAGGGATTAAAAGCTGTTTTATTATGCTCTAAATTTATGGAATCATCTTAAATAATTCCATTCAATCGAATTACAGAAGGTGTCACATACTTCTTAAAAATAGGATTAGACGTGAAGCAGTTGGATGTTGAAGACTTTTCGTAGTTGTAAAGTCGGAATAAATAATCAGGATAGCTTCATTATATTTGTGACAAACCTATACACCTTGAAAAGATTATTTTTCTTATTCGCATTTGGATTAGTACTTGCATCTTGTCAGAAGAACTTGATCGAGCCAGAAAGCGAGTTCCCTATTGACACTGCAAGTGATACCACACCCTTAAACCCCGGTAATTCTCAGTCACTAACTTTTAATTCACAAGTAGAGAGATTAATCGCTATTAAGACCAATGAGATTCGTAGTTCATTAGGCAGAGATACTTTAATTCAAACTGCCATTGGAGATTCTATTGCAAGCCTACACTCCATTGATATGGCAGATAATGATTATTTCAGTCATACTGGTCAAAATGGAAGTAATCCCTGGTCCCGAGCATTCGACTTTGGATTATCTTTTTCCAGCTTGGGTGAGAACATTGCAAAACGAGGTCCCTATCCGTTGGGCTCTGAAGCAGAACTGGTTGCGTCAGACCTTGTTGAGCAATGGGTAAACTCATCCAGTCACTATGCAAATATGATATCTACGGACTGGCAGTACATAGGTGTAGGCTTTACTTTTTCCACTAATAACGTTGCATACGGTACACAACTCTTTTACTACTAATAAACAGGCTCTCTGCTCAAGCTACAGCAAGTGATGGGACATAGCGATATGAAAGTATCCCTTACCTATTTAAGAGGATTAGAAGTAAAGCAGTTGGATGTTGAGGACTTGCCAGAGTTGTAAGGTTTTTAATGGATGTTCATCAAAAAAAAAACGACAGAGTTTAATTAACTTGCAAAGGAATAAATTAAAATAAAATGAAACGAATAAAACTACT
>ERZ891134.2295-NODE-2295-length-11430-cov-28.604044_pt1 | contig 11430 bp, 13 predicted proteins | sample MGYA00520888_ERZ891134 | MGnify/ENA primary metagenome ERZ891134 (study PRJEB32303, sample SAMEA104408692) | aquatic metagenome | biome: Brackish water; feature: Coastal; material: water | place: Baltic Sea | collected 2014-10-23 | depth 10 m ... | reverse complement strand
ATAATACCTTTACCTGTAACATTATTATAATTAAATCCGCTTATGTTATATGTGTTACCACCAAATGTTACAGTACCACCACTTACGTATGTGTGTACGACAGTTGATGTACCTACAGCTACTTGGAATGTATTTGTTGTTAAGTTATCTGATTCAACAGCAAATCTTTTACTTTGTGTTAGTAAGTCAATATTTTGTACTACACTATTAACAATAGCTTTAGCTTTTGTCATAGCCGCTCTAGTTTCTTGTCCTTGACTAATACGTGCTCTAGCACCTGAACTTGTACTAAAGTAGCGTGTAGCCGCTTGTATAGCGTTGTAGTTACTGTTTGTACCGTTACCAATATCAATAATCATTCCATCAATAATAAGGCCAACGTCACGTTCACATGTGTTGTCTACTACAGGCGGTTGCTCTGGTGCTACTAATGAATTAAGTCCGTTAGTTATAACATTTGTAATTACACTTGTTAATGTGCTTGCTCTGTTTGCAACATCTTTAACACCTGTACCTGTTTCAACTGCAAGTGTTGTAATAACCTGAGGTAAACTTTCTGGATAAACTTTCTGTGTTGTTTGCCCTTCGAATGTACAACTTACTGTGATACTTGAAATTGTAACAACATTAGTTGCACTCAGTCCGTGGTTTGTTGTAGTTGTAATAGTTGCAATACCTGTTGCTTCGTTGTATACAAAATTATTAACGCCAAGTACTGTGGCATCTGATTTAGTTACTGTTCCACCACTAACATATACGTTTGCGTAGCTACTGCGTCCAATATAAAATTGGAAACTGTTTGCTGTTAAATTTTGGTCATCAACAACAAATGTACCTTGCTTTGATGAGTATGCTGTATTAGATAATACGTTGTTTACAACAAGATCTCTTGCAAATTCGATTGCCGCATTTGTTTGTAATATTTGGTTTGCAGTACCTAAGCCTGCTGATCCAACAGCATTTGTCATACCTGCTAGATAACTTGCGGCCATTCTGCGTGTTTCAATGTTTCCGCCTCTTGATAAATCATTAATCCATGCATCAACAATATAACCTACATCACGTTTACATTTTGCACTACTGTAATCAAAGTTATTCCATATACCAGCACCGCCAGCGTTTCCAACATTGTGATTGATCCAGTATGTTACTTCTTCTTGAATAAACTTTTTGTTTCGTGCTAGAATTGCTTCTGCGTTTGGATTTTGTACACTTGTTGAATTATAAGCAAGATTTGGAAATGTATCGTTTACATAATCAAGTACTGCTTTTTGAATAAATCTTTTGTTTTCTCTTAGATATGTTTGTGCATGATATGCCGAAGTATTTTGTGTTGTTGGACCTACTGCTGTAACAAGAGAAATACCTTTACCATTGTCGTATGTAATAGTTTGTTTGTATGCACCTGGTTCAATAGGAGCACTTTCAATTACTTCTTCCGCTTTCATTAGAGCGGCTTTTAAACTACCATATGCGTATCCTAGTCCCCGTCCTTCAAGTCCTACCGGAGTACGTGCTTGTGTGTCATCACCTTGTTTAGTTACAAAAATATCTTCTGTTGAACTGTAACTATTGTTGTCAACATATAATTTTGTTGCGGCTTGTTTGTCTTTTATATCACCAGTGTTAATACCTGCTAAGTCACCTGGATGATCATGCAAGTATAAAGCACCTGTCATGTCATCGCCTTGGCGTCTTACTGTTGCACTTCTTGGAAGTGTTTCGTCTGTTTTATAGAAGCCATAGTATACATCATCATATGCTGTATCTTTAACAATGTCTGTACCTGTTACTGATGTTTGTGTACCTAGTGCAATATTAATTTTAACACGAGTAGTATCGTTATTATTTTGTGCTTCTGCTTTAGTAGAGTGTAAACTTAGTTGATCTTCACTTACCCATCTTACATAATAATCTGTAGAATTTGTTAATCCGTTTGGCGCTGAACCTGTTGTTGAATATTTCCATTTAGTTCCGTTGATACTCCAATCAAACCCATGATCATTAATAACAATATTACCACTTCTATATTCTGCAATAGTCTTAGTATACTCATTTGCGTTTGCAGGTTCTGATCTAGCATATACAGGTTTTGTTGGTTCAAAGGTTGTGTTTGGTGCGTAGTATTGATCTTGGAATTTTTTATCTGTTACAATATCATTAATTGTAATTGCACTACCATGTGTAGTATTAAATTCTGCAATAGCTTCTGGTGATGTAGCAATTTTACCAATAGCATAAACTTGGTTACCACTTACAGGTCCACCAAATATTGGACTTGTGTCAGCGTTAATATTAGCACCAGTGTTAGTAATAGTAATATTACTTGCACTTGAATTGTCAATACTAATACCTGTTCCTGCTGAAAGCGTTTTAGCTAGGATTTCAGTACCGGTTGTATTACCAATTAATACGCCACCTGGTGTAATTCCTGTTGGTGTATCGTTAAGTGCGGTAAAACTAATTGTTCCACCTTGTCCAAACACAGCATATAGTTCTGTGAAGTTCTCGTTTGCTTTACGGAACGCTTCACGTATACTATCACCTGTACCGTCGTTACCCTCAACACCTAAATAAATATCTTGTTTTGCCATTTTTTAAAATCCTACGCTTTCACCACAACCACAGCTACTTGTGCTTGCAGGGTTTTTAATATCAAAGTATGAACCGAATAGTTCTTTTTTATAATCAATAGTTGAGCCTAGTAAGTACATGATACTAGTACTGTCTATAATAAACTTACCATTTAGTAGGTCTATAACTTCATCGCCTTCTTCTACTGCATCTGCCATTACCCAGTTGTACTTGAATCCTGCACATCCACCACCTTGCATTTGTAGTTTAATTGCTGTTTTGTCGTTATCTTTGAGTAAGTTAGTCATCTGTTCTTTAGCCGAATCTGTTAAAAATACCACGCTCATTTACTGTCTCCTATTGTATTTATGTAATCTTTTATAATCCGAATGTAAATAAATACAGTTATGTTCAAAAGAATTGAAAAAGAAGTACGTTTTTACGTTCGCAAGAGCAAGACCGGAAAGAGTCATACATACAAACGTATACGTAGTTATGCTCTATTCCAATGTGATGAATGCCACAATGACTTTAAAAGAGAAAAGGGCAAAGTAGACCCGAAGCGTTTAGATAACTTCTATGTCCACGTTTGCCCAGATTGTGATCCTAAGCGTTTTGCTCAACGCAAAGGTGTTGAACAGCGTAAGATATTAAACTTACCTGCAGGATCTGATATAAGGATTGACGAGATTTAGTCTTCTTTTTTCCAGATAGTCCATGCACCATATGCAATAGCCGCATATGCCGCTAGTTTAGCAAATGGTCCCGCAATAAGAACAATAATTCCTAATGCAATAAGAGCCGCTCCATCAATCGATGTACGCTCTTCCATTCTTGCTTTAATCCAATTTTTCATAATTATCCTCCTAAGATTTCTGTATGTTTGATAGAAGCAAAAGGTATAGGTTGACCGTTTTCGTCAACTACCATTTCGCCGTTTACCGATCCACATAGCATTTTACCTTTAGCACCATAATACATTGATGGTTTTATTTCTACGCCATCAATAGCTCTTTTGTAGTTTTTTGGTTTAGGTTTGCCTGCTGGTCCTCTTTGTCCTGCCATATATCTCCTTTGGTTAAGTATTTATGTAGTGCAATACTGGCTAGGTTCTTGCATTTAGACTCGCACATAATATCTGCGTAGTCTAAAAACTGTAATGCCCAATCGTTAACTACATTGTTAGGGTAGTAGTCACTGTGGGCTCGTAATTTTGCTTTCTTGTATCCGCCTTCTAGTAGTGTAGGCATATCAGGCATTGTGTTGTGTGCAAAGTCTGTAGGTAAGTGTTCGTTGCGACTGTATGAATAATGTATCGCTGGACGTACACCACGCCAGCTATCAATTACGCGAGCAAATCTATCGTCGGTGGGTAAGATATACTCACCTTCACGGCACCAGTGATGGTGTATGTCGAGTACCAATGCACATGTGTCGACAAGTTCGAGGCTGTGTTCGAGACCCCATTTGTTTTCGTCGTTTTCGATCGTAATGCAGTTTCTCGCTTCTTGAGAAAGTCTTGTGTTAACTGCGTGTTTGATACCGGCTGGACCTTTCCTGCCGGATATATGGACGTTGCATTTAAAGTCCTGGAATGAGCGTCCATAGCCCATCCACCTGATGACATCGGTGTGATATTCAAATTCTTCTATGCTCCTCTCAACTATTTCTTCGTTGTCGCTTGCAAGTACAGTAAATTGGCCTGGGTGCATCGATAGTCGGACATCGAGGGCTCTTGCCTGTTTGCCGACGTTAGCAAAGTTTTTCTCGCAGTAGGCACGTACATCGGGCTTCTGCCAAAAGTAAGACCAATCTGCTTGCGTATATACCGGTAGCACATCACTACCCAGTCTAACCATACGTAGTTCATTTGGTAATCCTCCTACATAGGTAATAAGGTTCATATACGATTGTATATTGTGAACCATGATATCCCACAAACGTTCTTCAGCAACTTCACGTGTCTGCCTATTAAGCCACTGTACTGTTGTGCTACGAGTATTTAGTGGTCGTTGAATTTCTTCTAGTAGTTTTTTCTTCTGCGTTTGATCGGGGTGCATATATTTGCAGGCAAAGCCTATACGTTTAATCATAATGTTTTTAATAGTTCCCATGTGTGTACATAATCTCTTACATTATAGCAGATTCCTAAGTTATTGTCAAGCATTATTTTCTTCAAAGGATAGTCATTTCCTGCAGGATGCATTGCATCTCCAAAGAAATGTAATTCATCATTGGGATCAAAATCTACAAGTATTTGACTTTTATCACTACCTAAAGGAAAAATATCAATTCCAGTTTCTCCACCTACTTTTGCTTGTATTTCTGGAAAACGTTCTTCAAACAGTTCAGCAATTAAATTACGTTCATTATTTTCAATATCGTGCTTTACATATAATTTACGTTCACCCATTGTAGCATTACGTCCTACAACACTAAAGTTTACCATACCTGATCGTTCTTCAATATGTAGACCTGTGCGTAACGGAAAACTACTTTCTTCTAGTTTATCTTGTAACCATATTCGAGCATCTCTTGGTAATTTCCAATCGTCTACTTTAATTTGTTTACTACCTTCCCATACTTCACTACCTGAACAGTTGTATACACGTTTTGCTAGATTATAAGTTGCTTCGCTTATTTGTTCTACAGTTTTAGGTTTATCACTACCTGTAACAAGGTATACATCATTAGTTAAACAAAATGTATTAAAGAACATTTTAAATTCTAAATCAATTTGTCCACGACTTGGTGTCAATGTTCCGTCTACATCAAATATAAATTTTTTCATTTCCAATTTTCCTTCACCCAGTTATCTTGGCATTGGTGAGGGTGTGGTTCACCGTGAAAAACTGCTACACAAGTTTTAGGCAACAGTTTAGGATCTTTCTTTTCTCTAAAGTTGCGAGGTTGACCGGACGGTTTATGCAAATCATTTCTATCACGCATTTCCCATTTGTAACTTAAGATCCATTCGTCTGGCCAAAATCTCCAATCTTGTTTTTTAGGACCAACCATTTCAAAAATCCAATCTTGGTCTCCGTGAAATCTACGTTGGTTCATAGCATGGTCTTTCATAAACTCGTCATATACATATCCCATTGAACCAGACTTTAATCTAAAGATACTGCTGTTCATTCTGTTCCAATCAGAACGTAAAGAACGATTAAAGTCTCTAATAATACAAAACTTATCTGGCTGGTATGTAAATAGATTATCAATGTTTCCTGATATTACAATATCTAAATCCATGTACAGTATAGTACCATCAAGAGGAAAGTTCTTGTCAAAAAACATAGGCTTATACCACCAACCTGACACACCAATTTCTTTTAGTCTAATAGTTCTGATGTTAGCATCAATCTCACGTAGGTCGTCTGTAAAGCAAACAAATTCAAAAGGTACTGTTAAATGCCTTTTGCACATGCTGTATAGTTTATTAACATACTCTGATGAGTACTTACTGCCATGTTTTAAACAAACTACATAGTTCTTTGTATTCTTTTGATGTAGTTCAAGTTTAGAGCTAACCGTTGGCTCTAGCGGAGGTATTACGGCCTCAACCGGGGGATTACTCTTTTGTAATTTTTGTTGTGCTTTTTCAGCTCGGCGTTGATCTTTTTCAGCTCGTCTAGCCGCACGAATAATATTCCATTGTGCTTTAGTGTACTGGCTTTTATCAACCTTAGCCAACGTTAGGCCTCGTAGATTGCTGAATTAGCACCATGCTCTGCACACTCAACACTCACACAATAACAACGATTGTCTGTTGCTTCTCGAATCAGTTTGTCAGCAAAGTAAAATGCGTGTTCTGCAAACTTCTCTGCACCTACACCGCCAAACTCTCTTACTTCACATAATCCTTTTTCTTGTAGATCATAAAAGTCTTGTTTGTGTGGATCGTTAAAGTCTACACATAGTTTGTGATCGAATTTATCTTCTAACCAAGCCTTCAAAGGCTTTAATCCGCCAAAGTCAACTGCCCAGTTTTTATTGTCTAGATAATCACATCCAAATGTAAATTTAAATTGCAAACTATAACCATGTAGTAAATGGCAATGCGAATGGTCTGCATTAGGTTGTCTGAACACTGCTGATAAGCCTATGTTGTGTCCATATGTTTTTGTACTATAATAACTCATATTTGTCTCCTATATTAAACGGCGGAGTATTTAAAGAGGGTCGACGCATAAAGTCCTCTGTTGTGTATTGTACTTATTATACTATAAATTATCTATGATGTCAAGTGAAACATTTGCCAAATTCCACTCTTTTGGTAGGTTCCAATCAACGGTATTGTATATTCTAAATGTTGTTTCTGGAAACCATTCGAACACTTTGGCTATTTGATACACCCAATAACTGTGATCAACTGCGTGTGAATCTGCACTGTTATAACCTTCAGTGCCTTTGTATATGTTATTAACTTTGTTATCTGTGCTATACAGATCAAACCCTACTAGGTTAACTGTTTCTTTCCATTCATATGCTAATCTTACTCCTAACAGAACTGCATATGGTCCACTACCCCAATGAAAAGGATCGTCCATTCTTTCTGTTCCTTTTTCTACTAAGTCAGGTAATGCTAATACACCTAATTCTTCGTTCCAACGTTGTCTTGTGTATATAGTATCGTGATGTGGTAATGCTTGTTTGACCATACGTTTATCACAACAAACTAAGTGTTGTACGTAATGATCTCTAAATATTGCATTACAGCCTACCTTTTCTTGATAGACTTTATCGAGGGGAAGTCCTTTACGGCTGACACCGTTTCCAATTACTAACATAAATTTATTTAGTAGGTTTAGTGTCGTGTATTTCTTTACTAATCTTTTTAAACTCTTCTCTAACTTCGCCTAAATTTTTACTTGCTCTATGTAGTGTTTGTACTAACAGTCTAATAGTGTATATTGTCCAGAACCACCAAGTTACTGCTGTTACAGCAAACACTGCCAGTGCCGCATAAAATGCCTCTTTCCAATTTATAATGCCTAAACATACTAATCCTAAAGCAAATACTAGGAATACAATTGGCACAACTCGTGCGAACATATCCCAGATTGCTACCTGAGCCTCTATTTTTTCAATTTTTTTTTGATCTATTGTCATTTATTTTGCCTCTTTATGGTTGAATACTAATGTAAACTGATAGTTTACAACCGCATAATATTTATGAACTTTTTCTATAGATTAAATTGTAACTTAACCAGAAATTGTACCAAAAGATCGCCACTCACCTGGAGTGCCTGTCCTAATACAAATCCAACCTAAATTACCGCCGGGAGCAGGTGCATCATGCCATACAATGTCACCTTGATTAAAAAGACCTATAGTTGGAATACCATTACCAACTTCCATCTTTTTATTTTGAAATCTAACTGGTCCGTTAGTTTCCAGAGATATGCCGTTTGTTACTGCTGATACCCCAATACCTACACTACCTTCAAATACAGTGTCTGTAGTACCTTGTACTTTAAGTGTGCCGGCGCCGTCGATAATAAGTCTTGATGACGTATCGTCTCCTGCGATTGTGTTAATTGATAGAAGTGCATTACTTAGACTGTTAAGTCCTTCTTTAATTGCAAGAACGTTGTCTGCACTTATGTTTACTAATGCTGTCATGCTTCTATCTTCCCAAATCTTTTCCATGTACCAGGTGTACCACTTGCTACACAGACCCAACCCATGTAACCATCTGCTACTGGATTACTGTCATATACAATATCACCTTGGTTGTTGTTTCCTGTAGTAGGCATTTCATTACCTACTGCTAATCTTTTGTCTGCAAATCTAATAGCACCTGCTACTTGTAGATCTACATCATCACCTGGATACTGTACTTTAATACCTAATGTGCCTTTTACTTCAACTCCGCCTTGTTCTTTAATAACAATACGTTCTTTGTTGTCAGTAATTAAACTCATTTTACTTGTAGTATATGCACCTACTCTAACGTGATCAAACTCAGGATCAACTACAAACTCTGCTTCGTTACTTGCTACACTTAATTGTGCATTAGGTGCTTCAGCACCAATAGAAAAACGCATTGTTCCACTGTCGTATGTAACAAACTCATCAACACTTAGATCGCCTGCAATACGTAGACCATTAAGTGTGCCTACAGTTTCAAGTTCACTGTGCTTAACAGTAACACCTAGTTTGTCTGCACTTAATACAGGAATATTATCTATTTCAATTACTGCATTTCTATGTAGATCAATTGTATTACTAATGTAAAATCTATCTCCACGCCATACAATTTGTTTAGTTGCTTGGCCTTCTTGTCTCCATTGCATACCCATCATGTCGATGGTTCCGCCTTGAGCAGTAAAGTCAATATTTTGTGTAACTTTTTGTGTTGAACTTAGTTCTTCAACATGCAAACTTCCAACAGTTAATGATCCTTGTACGTTTAATCCACCACTAACATCAACATCACCAATTAAGTTATCAGTATCAATACTACCTACTGTAATAAGATCGTCTTCTACAAGCAGACTATTTCTAGTTGCTTTATCAGTAATACCTGTACTTCTTAATAGTGTGATTTTACCACCATGAATTGCATTACCGCTAATACTGTTTACTACTGCGGGTGGCATTTCTGCGGCTTGTGTGTTTGCTATAGTCTCAACAGTCGTTGCTAAACGTGCGAGACCTTCTCTAATATTGTCTATCTGGCTCATGTAAGTATTTATCAACTTACCTTCATAAGCACTGTATCCGCATTAATCCTACCGTTGAGCTTGATATCTACTGCATTGATATCTTCAAAAAAAGTACGTAGTTTTACCTTACCTGCTTCTTTAAACTCTTTAAGTTTTTCTTCAGGTTTACGCAGTGTCTTTTGTACACTTTCGGCTTCGTTGAATCCTATAATAGTTGTACCTTTTACACTAAGTCCACTACCTTCACGTTGCATACCTTGTGGATCTATATTTTTAGCAACATACTTTCCAATCTTACGTGTCTTAACATTAAACACCCAAAGTTCGTTAGCATATATAATATCTATAGGATTAATACTTGCAAGACTATTCTTATTATCTACTTTCAAAAACTTTAGCTTTTCAACTAGTTTCTCAGCACTCTTAGGCTTACGTTTTCTAGTCTTACGTGTTGCTTTACTTGTATCAACAACAAGTCGACAAGCCATTTGTATATTGCCTAATGCTTCTAGTATCTTTTTAACATCGTCTTTGCTAAGATGTGCATATGCTTCTTTAAGTTGCTCTAACATGTCTTGTGCATGTTCGTCCATTTTAGCAATCTTTGCCTTGCTAGGAAAATTTAGTAGTTCATTATACTCGGATATTTCTCCGTCATAGAAACTAGAAATCTTACGTGCATGAGCTTGTGTCACTGAGAAGTTTTGGAAGTGTTCTTTAAAATTAAACCCTTTAGGGTCGAACGACTTTGGGTCTGTTATCCACCCATCTAGCCATTCTTCTATTGCTTCTGATTGTATATTAACTTGTTCTCTAATACGTTCTTGTATTGTAGGTTGATGTACTTTTGCTTTTTCTTCTTCTACTTCTTTCTTTTGTGTAAGAAGATAAGCACCTTGTTGCATTGCTTCTTCAATACGAGCTTTTAAAAACTTTGATGCAGGAGCAGTATTCCCCATAGTACCCGGAAGTGAGGACCAATACTCGTCATGCTTTTTATTATAGTCAGGCATGCCGTTCATTAGCAGTTTAGCAGTAATACCAGCAGTAACACTTAATGCATGTGTAGGTGCGGCTCTTACTTGCTTTACCTGTTCTTTTGTGTAACCGTTCTTTTCCATCCAAGCCTCTACAGCTGGATATAAATCTGCTGGTTTATAATTTTCATAATACCATGCACGGGCATGTTGGTTGGCTCTATGGTATTGTTCACCAGTCCATTCTTCCCAACCTTCCCAACTAGGTTCAGTAAGTTTATTACCACGTTTTAAACGTGGTGCACCACGAGCTACTTTTTTCTTAACAGCTCTACCTGTGATTTTATTTACTCTAGCCATCTACCACTCCTCTAATGTGTATAAACAGTATATAGCCGACTTGTTAAAAAGTCAAGCATTATTGGAAACTTTTCTTTTGATGGAAAGCTCGTTTGTACATATTGTGTAGAAATAAATTTAATTTACTAGACCTTGACGGCTTCTTATAACTTAAAGAACTTTTCCACTCGTCTCTTTTGAAGGGGATAACTTGTATTAAAGGTTGTCCTACTTTTAGTTGTGCTACAGGATCTTTTAGAAATCCTGGAAAGTGCATTGTATTCATATCAATTACATCGCAGTCTATTATAGCAGGAAGCAAAGTAAATTCTGATTCAAAATGATAGAATGGTTGCATAAACAAACAGCTATAACCTTTAGGAACTTTTATTCTCCAAGGTAATGCAATTTTAAAGTAAGACTTTTTTGTACCTTGTATAGGAACTGGGCACTGTGCATGAGAATGACCATTGCCGGGGTGTGTCATATGATTTTGAAGTTCAAAGAACTTACCTATTTCTTCTACAGGATAAACTACTTCAATTTGTTGTTCATCGTCAAGATTAAAACTTGTACCAATAATTTCTTGTTCAAACGCATTAGGAATAATATATCCAGATGTAATTAAATCTCGTGCAGGCATGCAACCTGCAATAGTTGGAACACCATTTATATCATTTGCACTTAAATTTCTATACCATTCTGGTAGTGCATCTTTGGCAGGCACTATAGGAAAATGTTTTAGAACATTTTTATCTCCACATATAAATTCAATTTCTTTTGTGTTACTCATTCGTGGTTCCCAACCAGCAGGAAATTGCCATCCATTATTCATGCTCCCCGCCGGGGTCATTTGGATCTAATGGAAC
>ERZ891134.2293-NODE-2293-length-11442-cov-7.478792_pt1 | contig 11442 bp, 8 predicted proteins | sample MGYA00520888_ERZ891134 | MGnify/ENA primary metagenome ERZ891134 (study PRJEB32303, sample SAMEA104408692) | aquatic metagenome | biome: Brackish water; feature: Coastal; material: water | place: Baltic Sea | collected 2014-10-23 | depth 10 m ... | reverse complement strand
ATGCTGACCGGCAAGAAACAGGTCGCTGGGTAAACAACAGAGCTGAGAATTCTCACTTACCGTTCAGGCGACGAGAGAGGGCGATGCTAAGATTTCGACGAACGGCAACCTTGCAAAAATTCGTCTCCATCCACGCTTCAATTCAGAACCATTTCAATCAGCAACGCCATCTCTCAACAGGTGGCACAGGAATTGGAATCTAGACGCACAACCGTTATTGCACTGCTTTTATTTATAGAGGTGGCACTCAACAGATCCTGATGCATCTTGGACGTTTGCGGGAAAATCGGTCTGGCAGTCCGCGCGAGCAAGAGGGCAGCGAGGATGGAAAGCGCAGCCGGTTGGCGGCGAAAGTGGGTTGGGAAAGCTGGCGCCAATCTGAATATCGGGCACTCCGGCTCCTGGATCAGGTGACAGAACTGAGGCCAGCAGAGCGCGTGTGTAGGGATGGCGTGGATTGGAAAAGACTGTTCGTGCATCTCCGGTCTCAACAATCCGGCCTAGATACATGACGGCGACTTTGGTCGCGAGATGTTCTACTACCGCAAGATTGTGGCTGATGAACAGATAACTGAGCCCAAGCTCTGCACGAAGGTCTATCAGAAGGTTCAAAATCTGCGATTGCACAGACACGTCCAGCGCCGAAGTAGGTTCGTCGCAGATGATGATTTCAGGGCGCAAAACTAGCGCACGCGCTATCGCAACTCTTTGACGCTGTCCGCCAGAAAGCTGGCTAGGATAGTTGTCATAGAAACGCGGTGGAAGCCCAACGAGATCCATGATCTCTCCAACGGTTTTGCGGATTTCCGTCGCTGATCCCTGACGGTGAACGCGCAGTGGAAGCGATATGATACTTCCAATTGTCTTGCGTGGATTGAGCGAGGAATAAGGGTCCTGAAACACGGCCTGCATCTGCCGCGTGCGCTCTTTGCGGGTGCGCGCGGTGGCGCCAGATCCACCTCGGATGATCTCTCCGGAACTGACAGGCAGCGTGCCGAGCAACATCTTTGCCAGCGTAGTCTTGCCACAACCGGATTCGCCAACTAATGCCAGTACATCACCGGGCATCAATTTCAGTGAGACACCGCGCACAGCCTGCAGCAGCTTTTTCGGGGCAAAGAAACCGTCCCGCACCGCAAAACTGCGCGTGACCTCTTGCAGTTCAAGAAGAGCTTTGGTGGTCATTCGGTTTCCTCCATCGTGACGGCAAGTGATTGCGCGCCGCCGATCGGGTGCAGACATCTGACGGATTGATTTGCGGAGTTTGGTGTTAGCTCAAGCTTTCCGGATCGGCATTCTGTGATGGCATAGGCGCAGCGAGGCGCAAACGCACAGCCTTCCAGCGCGCCCATCAGTGAAGGTATCGTCCCCGGTATCGACCCCAAATGCGCGCCCGGTTTGGTTTTGCCTGGAATCGGGATGCAGTCTATCAGACCACGCGTATAGGGATGTTGGGGACGGGCAAACAGATCGGCAGTCGGTGCTGTTTCGACAAGCTGGCCGCCGTACATGACTGCCACATCGTCGGCAATTCGCGACACGACTCCAAGGTCATGCGTGATGAAGATCATCGTCATGCCCAACTCGCGCTGAAGTGATGAAAGCAAATGCAGTATTTGCGCCTGAATGCTGACATCCAAGGCCGTGGTCGGTTCATCCGCGATGATGAACTCTGGCTCGCACATTAGCATCATGGCGATCATCACGCGCTGGCGAAGACCGCCAGAGAGTTGATGCGGGAATTGGTCAATCCGGGTGGCCGCCGCAGGGATACCTACTTTTTGCAGCCAGAAAGCCGCCTTTTCAAACGCCAGTTTTCGAGATGCGCCTCGGTGCCGGGTTAGCATTTCGGCCATTTGTTCCCCAATGGTCAGGCTGGGGTTGAGCGACGTCATCGGCTCTTGAAAAATCATCGCCATATGGCTGCCACGCACATCGGCCATGGCGCGGGGGCCAAGCGCCATCAGATCGGTACCGCCGAGCTCCAAGCGCGCTGCCCGGCGTGTCGCGGACCCCGGTAACAGCCCCATCAACCCAAGTGAGGTTATGGATTTTCCCGACCCGGACTCCCCGACAATACACAAGGTCTTGCCACGCTCGACGGTAAAGCTGACATCGCGCACGGCGTGAATTGTGCCGCGTGCGGTGGTGATATCGATGGACAGTCCCTCGACGTTGACAAACGGATCGACGGTCATCAGCATCACCTCTTTTCAGGCGCGGTTACATCGCGCATGCCATCACCAAGCAGGTTTATCGCCAGCACCACCACCAACAGCGCCACGCCAGGGATCATCACCAGCCAAGGCTTAAAGAACAAATGCTGTTTGCCCTCGGCAATCATGATGCCCCAGGACGGTGTCGGTGGTTGGACCCCGACACCCAGGAAAGAAAGCGCCGCCTCGATCAGAATGGCGGATGCCATGGTCAGCGTCAGCACAACGATGATCTGGTTCAGTACATTCGGAAGAACTTCCGTCAACAAAATCCGAAAGGTGGAGCAGCCAACGGTTTCGGCAGCGGTGATATAGTCCATGCCACGGATCTGCATTGTCGTCGCCCTTGTCACTACGGCAAACTGATGCCAAAGCAAAAGTCCCAGAACAAGGATGACGATCTGCAAGGACCCGCCAACAAGCTGCACGACTGCCAGGGCTACAAGGATCGTTGGGATCGACAGCTTGACCGTCACAAGGAACATCACGACAGAGTCCGTGCGCCCGCCAAAATACCCGGCAAGAACACCCAGAAACGTACCGATACTGCCTGAGATCAACGCCGTGGTGAATCCGATCAGCAGCGACACCCGAGCGCCATAAAGCAAGCGGGCAAGGTAGTCGCGCCCCAGATGATCGGTGCCCAAGACATGATCGGCACTCCCCCGCTCCATCCAGAACGGTGGCTGCAGACGCCCGGACAAAGATTGCTGGAGCGGGTCATATTGCGTGATGAAGGGAGCAAAAACTGCCGCCAGAACCACGACTACCAGTATCAAACCGCCGATCATCACACCTTTGTGGTGCAGCATCCGCCCGACCAGCAATCGCCACGGCTCAGCTTCGCGTTTCGGGATTTCGAAGCTCTCGCTGACATCACTCATCTCACAAAATCCTTATGCGCGGGTCGATATATGCATTGGCGATATCCGACAGGGCCGAGAAGATAATAAAGAAACTTGAAAACAGGATTATGATTGCCTGCATTGTCGGGATGTCAGATCGCAGAATGGACTCGTAAGCCAGACTGCCGAGGCCGTGCAGGGCAAAGACTGCCTCAACCACAATTGAACCTCCCAGCATATGCGCGGCCTGAATGGCAGCCACCGAAACCACAGGAACTACAGCATTGCGCAGAGCGTGTTTGACATAAACTTGACGAGGCAACATGCCCTTGGCCCATGCGGTGCGGATGTAATCCGAGCCGAGCACCTCCAGCATTCCTGTCCGGGTAAGCCGCATGATCGCAGGCACGGCATTGGTCCCTAATACGATCATCGGCATTATGAACGATTGAATACCCTCGGTTCCCGATGCGGGTAGCAGTCGGAGTTGGACGGACATGACATAAATCAGCAGAAGACCGAACCAGAAATTGGGGATCGCCTGCCCAAAGACGGCGACCGAAAGCGATAGACGGTCGATTAGGGTATTGGGGTAGATCGCCGCTATGACCCCCAAAGGAATGCCCAGAACCAACGCGAAGATAATTGAGAGCGAGCCCAGCTTAATCGTAATGGGAAGACGGTCAGCAATCAGGCTGCGCACCTCCAGACCGAAGTAAGGGCTAACACCAAGATCGCCGCGAACCGCCTTTGACAACCAGTCCGCATATTGGACGTAAAGCGGGCGGTCGAACCCATAGGCGATGCGAAGCGACTGGATCTCTTCGGCAGAGGCATCTTCACCGGCAATGGCAATCGCGGGATCGGTCGCGATGTGCAGCAAGCCAAAGGTAAGGATCGAGACACAAACAGCCACCGAGATAGCAAGCAGAATGCGCCGGATGAGGAACTTAAGCATATTGATGCACCTACTTTGTCTGTCGGGTTGGCCGAAAAGTGATGTAACATCCCGTTCGTCAGATCCACCGCCTGTCCTCTTGTCGAAAACGTACGACGCCTGTCCGGCCGTGCCTAGATTACCTCACAAGTGCTAGCGGAAGGGCACGTTCTATAAAAGCTGAATTATGCAATTATCTCTTCGAGAATATCGTAGGGTGAAATGAGAGATGTGCGGTCAGAGTTTGGCGCAAACTTCGTGAAGGCACCCGACAAAAGCATCACGCGCCGGATGAGGTGTTGAACCATGAGACGCGAAATAACCCAGTTTTTCCTGTACATTAGCTGTCCAGGGTAGAACCGCCAGGCTTTCTGCCATCGCTGGAACCATCCCGATCCGGTCGGTCAGGGTGAAGCCTAGACCAGCCATGGCCATTCTGATTGCGGCCGAGCTGCTGGAAACCTCGTGCGTGATAGGCAATTCATGTCCAGACCGCCTGAACTCATCGTCCACGACTTTGCGGAGCAACGTCGTTTCATCCAGCGCAATATAGGTCTCACCCACAAGATCCTCTGCCGTAATCGACGTAAGGCTCGCAAGTCTGTGATCCTTGCCTACGACGACACAAACATCGAGATTGGCAAGATGCTGCGCCTGAACACCTTCCACGGGCAAAGGCAGCGCCGATATTCCTACATCATATAGATCGTGCAAGATGCGGCGCCCCAAGTGCCTGCGCGGATGTACTTCCAGTTTCATCCCCACCAAGGGTTCAAGATTGGCCAGCTGGATCATCGCGGGCACAACAAGCCCGTTCACAAGGCGTGGATGGCAGATAATCCGCAATGGGCGAAGCCGCTCTGACTTAATCTGCCGAAACACCATCGGGATTTCGTCAATGGATGACAGAATCCGCAACGCTTCAGGATAAAACGACTCCCCCTCGGCGGTTGGCAGAAGGCGCTTCTTGTCACGGTGGAAAAGCGTGACCTTGTATTCATATTCAAGGATTTGAATCAGGCGACTGGCAGCCGACTGGCTAAGGTTCATCTTCGCCGCGGCCTGAGCAAGCGTCCCTTCTTCCATGACATTGATAAAGACACGCAGGCTTTTGATATTCATAGATCGATTTTCCCGAAGAGTTACACAGTGGTTACATAAAATCGGATGTTAACCGCCATAAGTCGGCGCTGTCCAGCAGAGCTGGCCTAGCGAGGGATAACAGGCAAAATCAGCCGAGAAGGGCGATTTGCGTCGTGATACACAGTTTGCTGAGCAGTTCGCAGTTCGGCGTCGGCCCAAAAATTGGCACCCGTGTTATGATTGCGATCAAAATTCGGAAAATCGCTACTTGAGACATCCAGCCGGATGCGGTGTCCTTTTTGAAACAGTATCCCCGTCGGGTTAAGTGCAATCGAAAGCTCATAGACTTCATCAGGGTTTAGTGGTGGCGCTGAGGTGTCATAGCCGTCACGATACCGACAGCGAATAATCCCATAGGTGACATTGACTGCGCTCCCGTCAGGGTGGACGTCGATCAGTTTTGCGGTGAAATCTGTGTCCGGCGCATCACTGCCAACCCAAATGACCAGACGCACAGGGCCTGTGACCTGCAAGTCCTGCTCCAGTATTGGGGTCTGATAGACAAGTACGTCCTGGCGGTTGTTGTTTGGCGACTGCCAATGCGGTTCCATCTGGACGTCTTTGCTCATCAGGCTCATCACCGGATCACGCGGGTCATATGTATATTTGTCAACCGGTTCGGCGTCGGGGGCATTCATCGACAAGCCTCCATCGCCAGAGGAAGTATTCGCTGAGCCGTCGCTGTGTAGGAAATAGTCCGTCAATACGGCGCGCTTTGGAGGCCATTCATGTTCATCGTGCCAACGGTTTTCTCCCATGATGAACACGCGGACTGGCGCTTTTGCGGTCGGCTCCAGCCCTTTCAGGGTTAGATCGCACCACTCCAGCAACAATTCCTCGTAAAGTGCTTCGGCCTCGGACCCAAAATCCAGAACGCCTTGATTTCGCGTCAATACCCCCATGCCATGCCCCCAAGGACCGACGATCAGCCGATGCTTTCCACGCAAGTGTTCGGGGCCATTTTCTTCCATCCCCTCATATTGCTCGATCGCGCCAATGATCCGGTCATACCAACCCGTCACTGAGCAGGTGGGCACATCAACTTCCGGGTGTATTTCGTCAAAGCCCCAGGTCTCGCGGTCCTGAATGCGCATGTAATCTTTAAGCTGCGGCGTAAGCGAAGCGAAGGCATGGTCAGGAATTTCGTCCAACGGCAGGAACCAGATCCATTTGAAACGTTCTACATCGTACCATAACGCGTCTGCTTCATCGCGATTGGCAGGGCCGCTCAGATCGCCCTCGCGGAGGCGGGCATCTGCGGCCTGTTGATACATCCAGTGCAGGCGCCTCCCAGTTTCAAGAATGCCACGAGTATTGTCGAGAATACGCGCCGCCATGCCTGACCCAAACAGCGATATCAGATGTGGCGGTTTGGTTGGCGCGGCCATCCAGCTGGACCATGACGAATAGGAATGTCCCCAGATACAAACCTTGCCATCAGAACCCGCAAGCCCTGCAGCCCATTCGACGGAATCGTATCCGTCTTCGGCATCTGTCGTTGTCTCGCGGCCGTTTCGCGCCAGATGAAAGGTGCCATCTGAACAGTAGCGCCCCCGAATATCCTGCAAGACACAGATGTAACCCTGCGTTGCCATGAATTTCGCCACCCGTTTATAGATCGGTCGAGTTTTGTCGTAGGGCGTACGGCTGATCAAGACGGGAAAGCTGCCGTCAGACAACGGGCGGAAAACATCCGCCCGCAGAATTGTGCCGTCACGCATGGCCGCCTCGACGTTTTTGTCGATTATAACTTCGTATGGCATGGCGGTCCCTGTCTTGTCACGGCGCATTGCGGCTTATTAGAAGACGGCGCCGGTAAAACCGACGCCGTCTTTCGATCAAGTTACGTGGCTTACTTCCAATGTGCCATATAGAAATGTGGGTTGCCGCCAGCATCCGTCACAAAATCCAGTTCACCCGATGCAACATAGTTCATGTTATCCGAGAACAAAGGCAGTGCATAAGATTCGGATGCAACCTTGTGCAAAGCCTTGTGCAGCAACTCGCGCCGAGCTTCGACATCTGTCGTCATGTTGGCTTCCACAAGCCACCCGGCCAATTCGCTGTCCCGAACCAAGTCTCGGTCGGTCAAGCCAAAGAACTCGGGAACAAAGTTGCCGACATCGGCAACCTGCGATCCGATGGAACCGTAGATCAATGGGCGCTGACCGGCAAACCATTCTTCCTTCAGTGGGGCCAGCTTCACATAGTTGATCTCAGCCTTGATTCCGACTTCGCCCAGAAAATTCTGGATTGCTTCGACATAGGGCCGGTCGCGCCAACCGGACAGATTGGTGCTGAAGCCGTCCGGATACCCAGCCTCGGCAAGCAGCGCTCGGGCCTTGTCAGGGTCATAATCGTAAGTGACGGCGTCTTGCGGACAGCCAAAGTCTTTGGAAAAGCAGAATGCATTTTGGACGGCAGCACCACCCCCGACAAATGCGTCGACCATGCCCTGCCTGTCGATGGCATGAGAAATCGCTTGACGCACCAGCTTGTTCTTGTAGGGAGAATCTTCGCCATTTCGGCCTGCCGCGTCCATGACCATATAAAACAGTCGCGACGTTGCCTCGCCTCTGACAACCAAGCCATCATAACCCGACATTTCAGACGCTTGGTCTGCTGGCACCTTGTAGATCCAGTCCAAGCCGCCGCTCAATATCTCAGCTATCTGGGTCGATGGATCGGGAATAATTCGTACCATCAGAGTTTTGATCGAAGCGGTTCCTTTTGGCCCGTCTGCAAAATAAGCGTCGTTGCGCTCTAGCGTATAAGCGCTACCAGTTTCCATGCTGGCCACCTTGTATGGACCTGTACCAATGGGCGTAATGTTCATCGCTCCTGCACCGTTTACGGCATAGATGTCTGTGGGATATATCGGGAAGCTGGTCAAGAACCGCGCCGCCATGGCATTTGGTGCCTGCATTTGAATACGCACCGTGTGACTGTCGACCTTTTCGACAGACTTGATCCATTTTTTGTCCGCAATGGTCTTGGCGCCGTTGTCGGAATTGGTGATCCAGTTCAGCGTGTAGATCACGTCATCAGCATCGAACGCACTGCCATCGTGAAATGTTACGCCCTTACGCAGCACAAGTTCCATGGTCGTTTCATCGGGAAAACTGTAGGATTCTGCCAAAAGTGGGACCAGTTCACTGGTGACAGGGTCGATATAGGTCAGACTGTCCCAGATATGGCGGCTCAGCAGCGACACCGAACCTGCCGAGTCGTAATAAGTGTCTAGGTTGGCAATTTCGATCTGCAGCGCAACGCGCAGCGTATCGTCTGATTTATCCGCAAAGGCCATCGAGGCCGACAGCAAGGCCGCTGACGACAGGGCAATCGCTGGAAGTGTCCTGCGCAGTGTTGATATTGGCATCGTTCCCTCCGAGCTCCTGAGCGTTCGGGAGCGAACGCTCTGTTATGAGTAATAGAAAGCTATCCGAGACTTAGCGTTCTCAAAAGTAGAAATATTCGATTGTATCTTCGGAAATTTCGCACACAGGTGCAACTGTTGCGAAGACCCTGGGAAAGGCGTTCTGGCAAATCGATGGGCTTTGGGTTCAGTGGCTTTCGCATACCTCTCCGCTACACCCAAGACTTCGAGAAAATAGAGGTATAGATTTCATAATTCGATTTTCATGATTTCAAATGATCTTCTAAACTTGACCTCACCGGATACTGCAACATGCGTCCAGGCAGGGAAACGCGCCAGAAAACCGGGCACAGCAATAGCAGAAAGAGCTCAGATATGCCATTCAGCGATTATCGTCCCGATCTTATGGGATCAGCCCGAATTGACATCAAAAGCCCATTGATCTGTGGCGCATGGTCGACTCTTGAACTTGTCTATACCGCCGGGCATTTCGGCATCGACGATCTGGGCGGGTTAAAGATTTCGTTCCGATCCGCATCGGATCAGACGCCGCCACAATTTGATGACCCCAAAGCGCCCGGCTATGCCACCGTCACCGCCTCGAACGGTGCGCGGCTGAGCGCGTCATACAGCAAGAACAGCAATATCCGCCCGTGGGGCAACACGGTGCATATCAAATGCCTGAACTTCCTTTCCGAAGGCGATACGATCACCGTGCGGTTTGGAGATCGGTCGGGAGGATCGCCGGGTACGCGGATGCAGACTTTTCGCGAATATGCACATGAATACCGTGTGCATGTGGATGCATTCGCCACCTATGATTTCGTGGTTTTGCCACCAGAGCACCAGCCGACTATCGTATTGCTACCCGGCCCGGTCGCGCGCCATATCGCCATCCTGCCGACCTTGCGCCAAGTTGGCGAAGACTTCGCACTTGGCCTGAAAGCCGAAGATCGCTGGGGGAACCCGACCGATGCCGATCAGGGCGACTATACCCTCAACTCGTCAATGCCGGTCGAGGGGCTGCCTGAACGCATCTCAATGGCCAAGGCAACCGATGGAGTGCTGCGATTGGAAGGGTTGCGCATGAACCGCGAGGGTGACCTGCGGATCGAAATGCTGGATGACGCAGGGCAATGCGTCGCCCGGTCCAACAGCTTGCGCTGTCAGGTCGTCTGCGATACCCGGCACTATTGGTCCGACATGCACGGCCAAAGCGGTGAGACCGTCGGCACCAATACCGCGCGTCAGTATTTTTCCTTCGGTCGGGACAAAGCGTTGATCGACATCTGCGGGCATCAGGGCAATGACTTTCAGATCACAGATAGCTTTTGGGCTGAATTGAATCAGCTGACCGCTGAATTTGACGAACCGGGCCGCTTTCTCGCTGTGCCAGGCTACGAGTGGTCCGGGAATACTTCGGTCGGCGGCGATCACAACGTCTGGTATAGGACCGAAGGTCGTCCAATTTATCGCGCGCACCGCGCCTTGGTGATGGAGGACTCGACCGACGAGAATGTCTGTCTGGATGCCAAGGAATTATTTAGCCGCCTCAAAGACGAAGATGCATTGGTCGTGGCGCATGTTGGCGGGCGTTACGCAGATATCTCCTTCGCGCATGATGCCAAACTGGAACCTTCGGTGGAGGTTCATTCGGCTTGGGGCACTTTCGATTGGATATTTGAGGACGCCCGGAAGGCTGGTTACCGCGTTGGCATCGTCGCCGCGTCTGACGGGCATAAGGGCCGCGTTGGCGCAAGTTACCCCGGCGCAGGCAAGTTCGGATCTATGGGCGGATTGACCTGCCATCTGATGCCCACGCTGGACCGAGACAGCCTGTTCAGGGCATTTCGTCGCCGCCGTCATTACGCAACCACCGGTTGCCGCCCCTTCATTGACGTGCGCGTCTCGGGCCTGACTGATGCTACCTGTCGGGTGTCGGAGACTGAAGCAGAGCCAGTTTCAGAGGCTTTGATCGGCGATATTGTCTCATGTTCGAATGAAGAGGTGGCATTTTCCTTCGATCTGTCGGCGCAATCCGGCATCGAGCGTATAGACGTAAAGGATGGTGTTGAGCTTCTCCAGCGGTTTCAACTGGAACCTGAGGCCCGGAAAACAGGTCGGCGTTTGCGCATCCAATGCGAAGGTGCCGAGTATCGTGGCCGCGGTCGGCTTGTGAACTGGGATGTTGAAGTGAAATCTAGCAGGGCCTCTATCTGCAAGGCAGCGCCAATCAACTTTTGGAACCCTGACAGTGCCGTCACCCATGACAGCCGTTCTGTCCGTTGGAAAAACGTTACGACGGGAGGTTTTCATGCCGTGGATATCTGGCTGGAAGAAGCCGCAGTGGGCAGTCTGACGATACTGGTGAACGGAACTGAAATTGCGGTGGCCTTGGGCACACTCGACACCAACGATCAAATTCATGAGTTCGGAGGACTACAAAAAGCGATCCGCATAACTCGGTTGCCAGACGCATCGCTAGCGACAGGCTACAAAGGCAGCCTGACTGTTCCACTAAACATCGGTGAAGAACGCTGCCTTTATCTTCGAACTACCTTCGAAGATGGCCATGTGGCTTGGACAAGTCCGGTCTATCTGACACGTGCCCGATAGCGTGGCACCTCACAATTGAACGATATTGGCAGGCGATCAACCGAATTGTTGGTGGTTTCGTTCTTAAAATTGGAAAGCTTGGAACTATTTTGGTTCTTATGGAGCTACGAGACCGCCCGCCCCGTCTCAAGTTAGATTTGTCTGACAGTACTTTGCACATCGACTGAAAAACATCCACCTGCGCTTGATCATGCAGGTTTCCAACACGGGAAAGGGTGCTGTCAGACGAATGAGAACTCGCATCAGATTGCTATCGCAGCCTGAACCTATGCGCTCAATAATTGGCGCCACTCAGCGAGAGCAGCGGCA
>ERZ891134.2291-NODE-2291-length-11448-cov-4.958220_pt1 | contig 11448 bp, 8 predicted proteins | sample MGYA00520888_ERZ891134 | MGnify/ENA primary metagenome ERZ891134 (study PRJEB32303, sample SAMEA104408692) | aquatic metagenome | biome: Brackish water; feature: Coastal; material: water | place: Baltic Sea | collected 2014-10-23 | depth 10 m ... | reverse complement strand
GTATCCTTGAGGTCAACGCAGCGGGAGCTGCGGAGATCCTTGGTGCCGTGAACGTCTTGCGGGCTTTAGCAATCAGGGAATCTAAAACGCCGATAAATTGGGTTACGTCGTTTTTGATATCGCTGGTAAAGTCAATCCACGCTTGTTTTTGTTGGATTTTGACTTCACTTAGGTATTCTTTCTCGAGTTCGTCGAGCTTTTCGGCCGTAATGATGCTATTTTCGGTCATCCACTGGCGCATTTTTTCGATACAATCGTATTCGCGTTCCCAATCGAGGCGCTCTTGTGACTTGTAACGTTCGTGAGATCCAGAGGTTGAATGCCCTTGAGGCTGGGTTACCTCCGTAACATGCACCAAAACGGGGGTATGTTGTTCGCGACAGATGTCGGCGGCTTCGCGGTAGGCGTTACACAATTCGGGATAATTCCAACCACGGGCGGTAATGATGTGCATGCCCACTCCATCTTCATTGGTTTGGAACCCTTTCATGATGGCGCCGATGTTTTCTTTGGCTGTTTGGAATTTGGCATGCACGGATATTCCGTAGGCATCGTCCCAAACGCTCATAAGCATGGGTACTTGCATTACGCACGCGGCGTTCATGACTTCCCAAAAAATTCCCTCCGAGGTAGAAGCATTGCCTATGGTTCCAAAGGCAATTTCACGACCTTTTTGAGAAAATTGGGTCATTTCATGAAGGAGTTCGTTTTCGCGGTATAATTTGGAGGCCACGGCCATACCCAACAGGCGCGGCATTTGTCCGGCGGTGGGAGAGATATCGGCGCTTACATTATAGCGGTCGGATTGGCTTAAGAAATGTCCTTTTTCGTCCAACATGCGGGTGGCATAATGTCCGTTCATGGAGCGACCGCCGGATGCGGGTTCTTTTTCTACGGAGGCGTGGGCATAGAGTTGGGCGAAGAATTTTTGCACGTCGGACAGGCCAAGGGCAAACATGAATGTTTGATCGCGGTAATAGCCGCTGCGCCAGTCGCCGGGTTCGAATACTTTCGCCATGGCGAGCTGGGCTACTTCTTTGCCATCGCCAAAGATGCCAAATTTAGCTTTACCGGTAAGCACTTCTTTTCGCCCAATGAGCGATGCATGTCGGCTCTGATAGGCGATTTTGTAGTCTTGAATGACTTGTGCAATGAAATCTTGTTGAGATAGATCGTTGGTTTTTTGGGCCACTTCTTGCATTACTGCAAAGATAGGCAAAAAATACGGCGAGGGTAGTGCTTTGGTGGGGGTGTTAACTTAGTTTATAGGATGGTCAAACCATTGTCGGCTTTTTGCGTTAATTTCGAAGGATAAAATGCCAGAATTTCAATTAGTATCTCCCTTCGAGCCCAGTGGCGATCAGCCGGAAGCCATCAAACAATTGGTGGCAGGATTGGAAAATGGCGCACGGGCGCAAACCTTATTAGGGGTAACAGGATCGGGAAAAACTTTTACGATTGCGAATGTCATCAAAGAGGTGCAGCGGCCGATTTTGGTTTTAAGTCACAACAAAACCTTGGTGGCCCAATTGTACGGCGAGTTCAAACAATTCTTCCCCAATAATGCGGTTGAATATTTTGTGAGCTACTACGATTATTACCAGCCGGAAGCGTTCATACCTACGACGAATACCTATATAGAAAAGGACTTGAACATAAACGATGAGATAGAAAAGATGCGTTTGAAAACGGTATCTACTTTGTTATCGGGGCGTCGGGATGTGATCGTGGTAGCGAGCGTGAGTTGTATTTACGGTGCGGGTAATCCGTCGGATTACGAGGCAACGATTATCCGTTTGAGCGAAGGCATGCAGTTATCGCGACAGCAGCTATTGTACCGCTTGGTGGAATCGCTGTATTCCAGAACCACGATGGAATTCAAGCGGGGAACGTTCCGGGTGAAGGGCGATACGGTGGACGTGCATTTGGCGTATAATGATTTTGCGTATCGCATTTCCTTTTTTGGGGATGAGATAGAGGAAATTTATAGTTTTGAGCCCGAAACGGGCCGAAAGATTGACTCGCTTTTAGATTGTGCGATCTATCCGGCTCAGATATATGTGTCGCCCCGCGACCGTTTGGAAGCGGTGATTCATCAAATTCAGGATGATTTATTAGAGCAGATTGCCTTCTTTCAGCAGCAACAAAGATACTTAGAAGCGAAGCGTTTGGAAGAACGGGTGAATTTCGATTTGGAAATGATTCGTGAATTGGGCTATTGTAATGGTATTGAAAACTACTCCAGGTATTTCGATCAAAGGAATCCGGGTGATAGGCCTTTTTGTTTGTTGGATTATTTCCCGAAAGACTTTTTACTTGTGGTGGATGAGAGCCACGTAACCTTACCGCAGATCCGTGCGATGTATGGTGGGGATCGATCGCGGAAGATCAATTTGGTGGAATACGGATTTCGGTTGCCGGCGGCGATGGATAACCGTCCCTTACAGTTTGAAGAGTTCTATCAGATTGTAAATCAAAGTGTTTACGTAAGTGCCACACCGTCTGAATTTGAGATTATGGAGTCGGAAGGGGTGGTGGTAGAGCAGTTGATCCGTCCAACAGGATTGTTAGATCCGGTGATAGAGGTAAGGCCTTTAGGCAATCAGGTGGACGATTTGATAGAAGAAATTGACAAGCGAATTGAGATGGGAGACCGTATTTTGGTGACTACATTGACCAAGAGAATGGCGGAGGAGTTGTCTAAATACTTGGCTCGGTTAAATATCAAAGTGGGTTACATACACTCGGAAGTGAAGACTTTAGATCGGGTAGAAATACTCCGAAACTTGCGTTTGGGTGGAATAGATGTATTAATTGGGGTGAATTTATTGCGGGAAGGCTTGGATTTGCCGGAGGTGAGCTTGGTGGCGATTATGGATGCCGATAAAGAGGGTTTTTTGCGCAGCGAAACGAGTTTGGTACAAACGATAGGTCGTGCTGCCCGAAATCACAATGGCAAGGTAATCATGTATGCGGATAAGATGACCAAGAGCATGCGTAAAACGATTGATGAAACCGACAGGCGCCGTGCGAAGCAAAAGTCGTATAATGACGATCACGGCATTACTCCCGAAACGGTGCGCAAGTCGAAGTCGGAAATTTTCAGGCAGACGGCGGTTTTGGATTCGGTAGAAGGTCAGTCGGAGCAGGCTTACGATTTCAAACAATTGCCTACTACCAAGGTTGCAGATCCTATTTTGGATTACATGAATAAAGTGGATCTTGAAAAGGCATTGGCCAAAGTGGAGAAAGACATGTACAAGGCAGCCAAAAACATGGAATACATGGAGGCGGCCCGTTTGCGAGATGAGGTAGAGATGCTGAAACAGAAGATTAAAGAGGCGGTTTAGGATTACTCCTTCACCACTATCTCAATACTATTCACTGCCGCAATATTGAAAAATCCAGCGACGCCACGTTTGGAGTTTTGATTCAGCATGAATAAATTGCTCTGTATGTTCACCGGTGGGGTGGCAAATAACCCGCCGTTATTGCTTTGGTTTACCACTAATTGGAACCAAAAATAGGCAAAGCGCGAGATCGAATGGATTTCAACACGGACTTTCTCGCCGTCGCGGTAGGGGCGTAAAAATTGATTCAAACCCGAAAAACGAATGGGATAAATCAATAAATCGCCATCTTGTCCGTTAGAATTGTTGCCCATATCTTGGGAAATGTTCAATTGGTTGATTTCATTTAAGAAGGTATCGTTCCGGAATGTTTTAAGCCAATAATAGTTGCCAAAACCGGGTAAATCGTACGCGAATATTTCGCAATATTTACCGGTATCTATAAATGGAGGACCGTTGCCTTCAACCGGCACGGTGCGCAAACTGTCAATGCGACTGATGGTAGGTTCTAAAGTGGCACCGCCCACGAGTGTATCGCTTCCTTCTACAATTAATAGGGCATAGGAATGTCCGATTTTAAGGGTATCGCCGGTGGCGGGATTGGGCGTCCATCTGTAATAGCCCATGGAATCGTGACGGAAAAGAATTGGAGGTGCAGCGATGCCGCCGCCTGTGGTGTCGATCAAGGCTACGGTAGCCGTGGTTAATGGAGGTTCCGTGCCGGGAATATCGAAAAAGGGTATGCTCTCGGTAAGTCGGATGGTTTGCGTTTGGTGGCGGTTGTCGATGAATGCGTCGACCACAATCTTCTTTTGTTTCTGCTGTACATCGACTTGCACGATGTCTTCACAAGCGGAAAAATTTCCCCCGAGAATTAAAAGGAGGGATATATATATAAGGCGTTTCATTCGATTAATTCCATTTAAAATTATAAGAAATGGCAGGCACGATGCTGCCGATTACACTGAAGCGGATGGCCTGGTTGAGGCCGGTATTTTCGTAGTTATTTTGGAAATAGATGGAAAACGGATTGCGGCGGTTGTAGGCGTTATACACGCTGAACACCCAACTGCTTTCCCATTTCTTCGATTTTCTCTTGGTATATGTGGCAGATAGGTCCAAACGGTGGTAATCTGGGTTACGTACATTGTTGCGATCATTGGTGCCCGCATCGGGTACATTGTAACCTTGAATGGTATATTGACCCGTATAGAAGGTGGTGGGTGTGCCCGAACTGAATACGAAATTGGCGGCTAAATCCCACTTATCGTTGTACTTGTATTGGGCTACGATGTATAAATTATGAAGGCGGTCGAAGCGACTTGCATACCATTCGTTATCGTTAATGCCGGGCGATTTACGTTCGCTGCGCGAGAGGGTGTAACTCACCCAACCGGTCAATTTACCGGTGGCTTTTTTCACGTAAAGTTCTAATCCATAAGCTCTTCCGATACCGTTATAAGCTCACCTTCCAAGAGTTCGTTTAGGAGCAAATTAGCTCCGTCTACATAATCGACTTGGTTTTGAAGGTCCTTGTAATACACCTCTGCGGAAGACTCAAATTCGGTTTTACCAATACTAAAGTTACGGAAATAACCGATGGTATATTGATCGGCCAATTCGGGTTTGATATTGTTGGTCGAGGGCGTCCAAACGTCGAATGGCACACTTGCGGCGGTATTGGAAATTAAATGCAGGTTTTGCACCATGCGGTTATAGCCCCCTTTGATGGACTCTTTGGTATTCCATTGGTATTTGAAGCCCAAACGCGGTTCCAGATTGAGGTATTGCTGGATAACCTCATTATCGCCCGCAAAGCTCACCGAATCTAAGAAGCGACGTTGTCCTTCTATGGGCGCATCTTGGTAGTAGTACACATTGCTTTTGCCTAAATACAGAAATTGACTGCCGCGGAGACCGGCCCGGATGGTCCATTTTTTATTGGGCGACCAATCTTCGGTAATGTACAAGGCATTTTCCATGCTGTACTTATTGGGAAGGCTGAAATTATTGGTTCCGAGGGAATTTCGCGCCACGGCGTTGCCCGGTTCGAATATGTAGTACGTAGAAGCGCCTCCAAAACCAATTTCGTGTTTGGGATTGGCGTAATATTTAAAGTCGGTTTTAACGCTGTGGTTATTGATGAAGGAACTCCAGTTGAAGCCGAGATCTTCGCCAATATTGAATTCAAGATTATAACGGTAGCGGCTATAATAATAGGTAACGTTAGAGAAAAGTTTATCGTTGAATAAGTGATTCCAGCGGGCACTTAGGGTGCTGTTACCCCATTTAACGCCGAAGGCATTAGCAGCATAGAATAGATCATCTCCGATATAACTGGATATGAAGAATTTGTCTTTTTTGGTTTCATAATTGACTTTAGCGGTAAAGTCGTAGAAGTAAAATTGACTTCCGCTGAGGTCGTCATTAAGGAAAGGTTTCGCTAGAATGTCGACGTAACTGCGGCGGCCAGAAATCAAGAAACTGGCTTTGTTTTTTACAAGGGGTCCTTCGAGCGTGAGGCGGCTGAAGATGGTACCCACGCCTCCGTTTACTTGGTAATCGCGGTTATTACCGTCTTTGGTAATGACGTCGAGAACGGAGCTCAATCGTCCGCCATAATTGGCAGGAATACCGCCTTTAATGAGTTGTACGTCTTTTACGGCATCGGGATTGAAGATACTGAAAAATCCGAACAGGTGTGCGGAGTTGAAGACGGGAGCATCGTCCATCAGGACTAAATTCTGGTCGATAGAACCGCCGCGAACGTTAAAACCGGTAGCGCCTTCTCCTACGGTGGATACGCCTGGGAGTAGCTGTATGCTTTTGATTACGTCGGCTTCACCGAGGAATGCAGGAATTTTTTTAATTACTTTTCCGGAGATGCTTTGGGTAGAGATGTCGACTTTACGTACGTTATCGTTGCGTTTGGCTCGTACGGAAACTTCTCCAATTTCGTCGGGTTGGGGGTATAAAAACGCGTTCCATTCAAGGTCTTTATTGATGTTTAAAATCCGTGTCTGAGATTCGTAATCGCCCGCGGAAATTTGAATGGTATGGGTTCCTTTTGTTAGAGAAAGGCTAAAAAAACCGTAGTTATTAGTTACGGCGGTTTGGTTGTTATCGATGTCTTTAACGATGGCACCTTTAAGGGATTCGCCTGAGGTACTGTCTTTAACAAAACCGCTGAGGGTAAAAGATTGACCGAATATTTGGCTACTGCATAGGGCAAAAAAAAGCACCGCCCAAAATTTGCTTCTCACGTTGCAAAGATAGAGCGGCGCTATAGGTTTCATTAATTTTATCGCTGAAGCGGATAAAATAACGATTAAATTGACAATTAACGTTTTTCAATGGGCACAAAGGCGCGGGGAGCGGCTCCTGTGTAAATCTGACGGGGACGGGCAATGGGCTGCTTGTCGCGGCGCATTTCTTGCCATTGGCTGATCCATCCTGGTAGTCTTCCCAAGGCAAAAAGAACGGTAAAGAATTCATCTGGGAAGCCTAGGGCGCGATAAATTATTCCAGAATAAAAATCTACGTTCGGGAATAATTTCTTTTCAATGAAATAGGGGTCGCTAAGAGCTGCAGTTTCTAGTTCTTTGGCAATATCTAATATAGGATCGTTGACGCCTAATTTATCGAGAACATCATCGGCGGCTTTTTTGATGATTTTGGCACGCGGATCGAAGTTCTTATAAACGCGGTGACCGAAGCCCATTAGGCGGAACGGATCGTTTTTGTCTTTGGCTTTATTGATGTATTTCTGAACGTCGCCGCCGTCGTTTTTGATCGCTTCGAGCATTTCCAATACTTCTTGGTTGGCACCGCCGTGGAGGGGACCCCAAAGGGCACTGATACCGGCGGAGATACTGCTGTAGAGGTTAGACTGACTGCTACCTACTACACGCACAGTGCTTGCAGAACAGTTTTGTTCGTGGTCGGCGTGCAAGATGAGCAATTTATTGAAGGCTTCAACGATTATGGGATCTGGGGTATAATCAGGATCGGAAACCTGCCCAAAGGACATGTTTAAATAGTTGGTAACGTAATCCAGGCGATTATTCGGATATACCAACGGATGTCCTTTGCTTTTTTTGTAAATCATCGCGCAGATGGTAGGCATTTTAGCCAACAGTCTGATGATGGTGCGTTGAATAGATTCTTCGGGTCGGTTTGGATTTAAGGCTTTTGGATAATACAAACTTAAGGAAGAAATCATGCTAGAAAGCTGGCCCATAGGATGTGAACCTGTTGGGAACGCTTTGAACATCGCTTCCATTCCTTCGTTGACCAGAGTATGTTCAGAAATGTTTTTTTCGAAAACAGCTAATTCTTCCGCGGTAGGCAATTCTCCGTTAAGAATTAGATATGTTACTTCTAAAAAAGAGCAATTAGCGGCAAGGTCTTCGATATCATAACCACGGTGGCGTAGGATTCCTAATTCACCATCTAAAAAAGTTATTCCGCTTTTCGTAGCCCCTGTGTTTTTGAAACCGGGATCAATCGTTATGTATCCGGTGAGATCTCTAAGTTTTGAAATATCAATGGCTTTTTCTCCTTCAGAGCCGTGAATTACAGGAAGCTCGAATTCTTTTCCTTCAATGCTGATTTTCGCTGTTTCTGACATGCTTTTTGTTGGTTTTTTGAATCTTTACAAATATACTTAAAACGATACGTTGTTTCAAGTCATGAACAAAACTTTACACAACAATATTATGGAAGTTCTAGGGCTTCGAAGCCTTTAGCAGTTAGTTGAAACTGGGTCTTTAGAATAGCATCTACATCAACCCCTACTTTGGGTTTTTGGTTGGCATCAAGCGCTTTGATGTAGCCATAATGCAGAAGTTGTCGGGTGATATCAATAACAACCGGGGTGCTAAATCCCACTTCTTTTACCACATCGGCGAGATATTCCGGATGTATGAGTCGACTGAGAACTGCTTTTTCGTCGTCTAAAATTTCGAGCATTATATGCTTTTATCCGTTAGACGTTTTTTCGGGTCGCATCTGAGGGAAAAACAATACTTCTTGTATCGAAGCATTATTAGTAAGCATCATCGTTAATCGGTCGATGCCTACTCCCAAACCACTGGTTGGAGGCATTCCATATTCTAAGGCTCTAAGGAAATCATGATCCATAGCCATGGCTTCATCGTCGCCGCGTTCTGCCAATTTTAATTGATCTAAAAAGCGCTCGCGCTGGTCGTCTGGATCGTTCAATTCTGAATAGGCATTGGCTACTTCTTTACCGTTTACAAATAACTCGAAACGCTCTACCAAACCGGGTTTGCTGCGGTGTTTTTTGGTAAGCGGACTCATTTCGATAGGATAGTCGGTTATAAAGGTAGGTTGGAGGAGGTGGGGTTCGGCCACTTCTCCAAAAATTTCATCTATAAGTTTGGCAACGCCCATTTTGCTGGTAACCTCGCAGCCCATGCTTTTGGCAAAATCGCCTAATTCGGCTTCCGTTTTTCCTTCGATGTCGAAATTGCCGTATTTTTTAATGGATTCGGCCATGGTCATACGTTGGTAGGGACGTGCAAAACTGATGGTTCTTTCGCCTATTTGGGCATCGGTGGTGCCGTTCACATCCATGGCACATTTCTCGAGCATTTCTTCCACGAAATCCATCATCCAGAAATAGTCTTTGTAGGCTACATATATTTCCAAGGCAGTAAATTCTGGATTGTGGGTTCTGTCAATACCTTCATTTCTGAAGTTTTTGGCAAACTCATAAACGCCATCGAATCCGCCAACAATCAGACGCTTCAAATACAATTCATTAGCAATACGTAAATATAAAGGTATGTCTAATGCGTTGTGGTGGGTGGCAAACGGACGTGCGGCTGCACCTCCGTGAATGGCCTGTAATATGGGTGTTTCTACCTCTAAATAACCGCGATCGTTAAAGGTATTGCGCAGCGACTGAATGATTTTGGTGCGTTTGATAAAGGTTTCTTTGTGTTGCGGATTTACCACTAAATCCACATAACGCATACGGGCGCGCATTTCTGGATCGGTAAAGGCATCGTAAATTTCACCGTCTTTTTCTTTGGGAAGGGGAAGCGGATTTAAGCACTTTGCCAAAAAGGTAATCTTTCGGGCATGAAGCGTAGTTTCTCCTGTTTTAGTGGTGAACATATATCCCTCGATTCCAATAAAGTCACCGATGTCTAGCAGTTTTTTGAAAATGGTATTATACCAAGTTTTGTCTTCTTCCGGACAGATTTCATCACGGGCAATATAGATCTGAAGTCGGGCAGAGCTGTCTTGGATAACGGCGAATCCGGCTTTACCCATGATCCTGCGCGTCATCAAACGACCAGCGATACATACTTCTTGAAAATCTTCGGGTTTCTGAGGGAATCCATCTAAAATTTCCTGAGCCGTATGGCTTACGGGAAAGGTTTCAGCGGGAAAGGGCTCAATGCCAAGGGCGCGCAGCTCGTTAAGCGATTCGCGGCGTTGGATTTGTTGTTCGTTTAAATGCGATTCCATAGAAAATGCAAAGTTACCATTTTCAAGTGGAAGCTAAGGCGCTTTTGGCGATTTGTGCAATTAATTGGATGGATTTGTTTCGCGTTTTTCGCGAATAATACTAATAGAGGGCAGTGAGAACTTAGATTGCGCGATTAATAGGATGGCCACCCCCACGGTAATACAAGCGTCGGCAAAATTCCAAATAGGGGCAAAAAACACAAAATGATCTCCGCCTTTAAAGGGTATCCAGCCGGGCAAAACACCTTCCCATAAAGGGGCATAGAACATATCTACTACGTGTCCTTCAAACCACGTTTCAACATATCCGTTGATATCATGAAAATACCAACCGTAGAAAACAGAATCAATAATATTACCGAGTGCACCGGCTAAAACAAGCGCTACTGATAAAATCAAGCCCTTGTGGTGTTTGTTTTTGATCAGGGCTCTTAAATAGAGAATACCCACGATGGAAACCCCGATTCTGAAAAAAGTGAGAATGAGTTTTCCGATTTTTCCGCCGCCAAAAAGTTTCATGCCGAAGGCCATACCTTCGTTTTCAATGAAATAAATCTTGAACCAGTCTGGGAAAAGGGTATACGATTCCCCATATATGAAATGAGTTTTTACGTAAATTTTAATGATTTGGTCTGCCAAGATGCACAATCCTAAAATACCAAATGCCCAATAACCAACTTTGGTATGGGAGGGCGCAGCGGTTTGGGGGTTTTCCACTCTTAGCGTTTGGTTTTGGCTTCTACAGTTTGAGTAGTATGAGGCACTAGCTTCAGGCGTTCTTTAGGAATGAGCTTGCCTGTGGTTTTGCAAATTCCATAGGTTCCGTTATTAATGCGAACCATAGCTGCTTCTAAACTTTTAATGAATTTTAACTGGTGTGCGGCCAATTGGTTGAGGTTTTCTTTTTCCGCAGTATCGGCACCGTCGTCTAAAGTAAGGTAGTTGTTATTGGTAGAATCAGCACCGTTTTCGTTACCATCTTTAAGTTGACCTTGCAGGGTTTTAAATTCGGATTTAGCAGAGTCTAACTTTTTTAAAATAAGTTCTTTGAATTCTTCTAATTCCGCTTCGCTATAACGAGTTCTCTCTTTTTCCATTTGTTTGTCCTCCTGACTAATTAATTGTTATCAAACTTTATAGATTTTCAAAAATACGGATTTTTCGTAAACATCAACTTCATGGTCTTGAACATTTAACGTATAATTGATATGATTTGCAAGTACTTCTGTACAGATATATACATTGAATTTTTCTACGGCTTCTTGAATTTCAGCATCGGCAGTATACTCGATTCCGATTTTATCGGTTAAGTCAAATTGCAATTCTTTGCGCAGGTTTTGAACCCGGTTAACCCATTCACGGGCAATCCCCTCTTGTCGCAATTCGGCATTGATTTGTATGTCTAAGGCCACTGTGGTATCGCCTTCAGATGCCACCAACCATCCGGGCATGTCTTGCGTCTTGATTTCGATATGCTCGGGAAGCAAAGTGAACGGCGTTCCGTCCATGTCAATTTCGAGATATCCTGCCGCTTCGAACTGGGCGATTTCCTCCGAATTTAATTCGGTGATTTTAGCCGCCATTACTTTCATCTGAG
>ERZ891134.2289-NODE-2289-length-11457-cov-4.966409_pt1 | contig 11457 bp, 9 predicted proteins | sample MGYA00520888_ERZ891134 | MGnify/ENA primary metagenome ERZ891134 (study PRJEB32303, sample SAMEA104408692) | aquatic metagenome | biome: Brackish water; feature: Coastal; material: water | place: Baltic Sea | collected 2014-10-23 | depth 10 m ... | reverse complement strand
GGCCGAAGGCGTCGAAGCCCATCGGGTGCATCACGCTCGTGCCCCGCATCCGCTCAAACCGCGACACAATGTCGGTGGCGGTGTAGCCTTCCGGGTGGCCCACATGCAGCCCATCCCCGCTGGGGTAGGGGAACATGTCGAGGATATACCGCTTCTTTTTGCCGGGAAGACGGGGGCTAACAAAGGTGTGGTTGGCTTCCCACCACTCCTGCCATTTGGGTTCAATCCGCGACGGGGCGTAACGTGGCATGACGGTGTGGGCTCGAGGGGCTACAACAGCGGAGATTGCGGGGAAAACGTCGCGATTCTACTGACGGGGGAGGGCCTGCGGAACCCAGGGCCCGATTTGCTCACCTGGAACGTTCACCGGCACCTTGAGGACCCTTTGCATGTCGACGAGCAGCCAGCCAACGCAGCCGACCGACGAACTTGGCACACCCATGGTTTTGCAGCGTCGCATGCTGCGGTCCCTGCGGAGTGCGGGGCCGCGGCTGAAAGTGGCCGATTCGTTGGGGACGCGGCTCTCCGGGAGTGAGCTGCTCCTGCGGATCCTGGCGGCCCGGCGGGTGCTGGAGCGAGAACTCGACCCAGCCGAGAAGCGGGTGGGGGTGTTTCTGCCACCGACCGCGGCTGCCGTCGTGGTCAATGCCGCCCTCGCCCTTTCAGGACGCGTTGCGGTCAACCTCAACTACACCGTCAGCCAGTCGATCCTCGACACCTGCATTCGCCTGGCGGGGCTGAAGCATGTGATCTCCAGCCCGACGTTTCTCCAGAAGGTGAATCTGAGTGTTGGCGACACCCTGCTCGATGCGGCGTCGCTGAAGAAGAAGTTGACGCTGGCAGACCGGCTGGCAGCGGTGGTGCAGGCAAAGCTGCTGCCGATCGGCATGCTTGAGTCGCAGCTCGGCCTCGACCGTATCGCGGCTGACGATGTGCTGACGGTGATCTTCACCTCAGGCTCGACAGGCGATCCCAAGGGGGTTGTGCTCTCGGTCAACAATGTGGGCTCCAACGTGCAGGCGGTCGACCGGCTGGTGCACCTCTCAGCGGGCGATGTGGCAGTCGGGTCGCTGCCTTTCTTCCACTCCTACGGCTACATGGCCACGCTCTGGATTCCACTGGCGCTGGAGCCGGCCTGCGTCTATCACGTCAATCCGCTTGATGCTCAGGCGATCGGTGCGCTGGCGAGGGAGCATCACGCCACGATCCTGATGACGACACCGACCTTCCTGCGGACCTACATTCGCCGCACCCCGCCGGAAGACTTCACGTCGCTGGAGGTTGTGTTTGCCTCGGCGGAGCGGCTCCCCAACGAGGTGCGGGAGGCCTTCGAGAAGAAGTTTGGCGTGCGGCCCTGGGAGGCCTACGGGGCCACCGAGCTCTCCCCGCTCGTGGCGGCCAATGTGCCCCCGTCTCGGCATGTTCCAGGTCGGCCGGTCGATGCCCGTGAGGGAACGGTGGGGCGGCCGATCGCAGGCTGTCGGGCTCGCATCTCGCCGCGGGATGCGTCGGAGCCGACCGACGAGCTGCCCGTGGGTCAGGAAGGGCTGCTCTGGATTCGCGGACCGAATGTGATGCAGGGCTACCTCGACCGGCCCGACCTCACCGAGCGGGCGATCCGCGATGGCTGGTACTGCACCGGCGACGTGGCCAAGCTTGATGCGGAGGGATTCATAACGATCACCGGCCGTGAAAGCCGCTTCTCCAAGATTGGTGGCGAGATGGTGCCGCACGTGACGGTGGAGGAGAAGCTCAACGACGTGCTGGGGGCGACCGACGGGCAGCTGCTGGCCGTTGTGGCCGCCGTTCGCGATGTGAAGAAGGGCGAGCGGCTCGTGGTCTTGCATCTGCCGATGGAGCTTTCGCCCCGCGAGGTCTGCCAGCGGCTCGCGGCTGCCGGGCTGCCGAATCTCTGGATCCCGTCGCCCGACAGTTTTGCGGAGATCGATGCGATTCCTGCGCTCGGCTCCGGCAAACTCGATCTCAAGGGTGTGACCACGATCGCCGCAGACCACTTCGCTGCGGAGGGCACGGCGTGAGCAGTGTCGACCCCCAACCTCCGCGACTTGCCGTCATCCTGGGGCGGGCTGACGACATGCGTGCGGTGGTGTATGTGCGGCTGCTCGATGCCACGGTGTCGCTCGAAGGGACGCTGCGAGGGCCGCGCTGCCGGCATGCTGCAACGCTGCCGACGACGGCCCGCCTCCGCATGCTCCCCCCGCCTGAAGCCGGTGTGACAGGGGCGGCAACCGGCGAGGCGATTCTTGTTGAGCCCGGCTTCTGGTCTCCGGAGTTGCCCAATCGCTACGAACTTGCGGTGTGCCTCACCGACGGCAGTGGCCGCAGCACGAACCACTCCCAGATGGTGGGCGTCTGCCGGCTGGGGCACCGCAACGGTGCCTTTCGGCTCGATGGGCGGCGGTATGTGCCGCGAGTGATCACGATTGGCGACGGACGCGGACTCCAGGCGGCGGAGGCGGCGGCGGTGGTGGCGAGTGCCCGTGACGCTGCCGTGGCCGTCTGGACAGCGATGCCCTCAGAGGCGGTCTGTGAGGCGGCGGATGCCGAGGGCGTGTTGCTCGTTGCAGACCTGCCCGCTGAGTTGACTGGCGAGCAGGCGGGCAGAGAAGTCGCGCGGCTGGCCGTGCACCCCTCAGTCGGTTTCGTCGTTGTGAAGCCTCCGCATCTGGAATCCCTGGCGGCCTGGCGGAGCTTTCGTGGCACGATGCAGCTCGGCCTGCAGCTGGAAGGAGATGCGGCGCCAACGTCCGTCGCGAAGCAGCCTGGCGGTCTGGAGGGCATCGACTTCCTGGCTGTCGTGGTTTCTCAGGCCGGCCTCCCGCACGAGGCCTGGAGGCAGCCAGCCTCGCTGCCGGTCGTCATTCGCCGGCCCTTGCCTCGGGGGGCGGGTGGGGTGACGATGCAGGAGCAGCGACGAGGCTGCGACCGTCTGCAGGCCGACATGGCCGCCTGGCTGGCAGGCGACGCCGCGCCCCTCTGGGAGCCGGCCGGCTATGCCGTCTGAGCAGAGCGATCGGGAAGAGGCAGCTCAGGGATGCAGAAGGGGCAGCGACGGCATGCAGCAGCACGGCGACCTTGCTGACGACCGCGAGCGGTATTCCCGTCAGGTGCGGTTCGAGCCGTTTGGCGAGGCCGGCCAGGGGCGGCTCCGCGAGGCTCGCGTGGCCATTGTGGGCGTGGGCGCCCTGGGTGGTGCTTCCGCGACGGCCCTGCTGCGGGCCGGTGTGCGAAAGCTGCGGCTGATTGATCGGGATCTTGCCGAACTGTCCAACCTGCCGAGGCAGCTCCTGCTCAACGAGGCCGATGTCCTGGCGGGGATGCCCAAGGCGGTGGCCGCGGCGGCGCAGCTGGCTTCGATCGACCACCAGGCGGAGCTCGACCCACGGGTGCAGGATCTCACAGCCGAGAGCTGCGATGAGCTCCTCCGCGACGTCGACCTCGTGATCGACGGCAGCGACAACTTCGAGGCTAGGTTTTTGATCAACGAGTGGTGCTGCACGCGGCAGCTGCCCTGGATCTACGGCGGGGCGATCGGTGCTGAGGGCCGCGTGTTTGCCATCCTGCCCGGCACGACCGCGTGTCTGCGATGCCTGGTGCCGGAGCCACCAGCGCCAGGTGAGCTGCCCACCTGCCAGACGGCCGGAATCCTCGGGCCCGTGGCGATGGTGGTCGGTGCGGTGCAGGCGGCTGAGGCCATCAAACTGCTGGCCACCGACCCGGTCGATCGGGCAGGCTGCGTGGACGGCCGCATGCTCGTCTTCGAACTCTGGAGCGGACGCTGGCGCACCGTTGACCTGGTGCCTCTGGCTGCCGAGGGCTGCCCGACCTGTCGCGGCGGCGAGACACCGTGGCTCAGCCGGCAGGCAGCCGGCGCGGCCACCGTGCTGTGTGGCAGGGAGGCGGTGCAGGTTGCCGCCTCGGCGGGCGGGCGTGTCGATCTCGAGGCGGTGGCCCGATCGCTGCAGGGCGTCTGCACGATCACGACAACCCCCTGGATGCTCCGGGCTGACGTCGAGCCCGAGGTCAGCCTGACCCTCTTTCGCGACGGCCGAGCGATCGTCTTGGGCACGCGGGATCCCGCACGGGCCCGTGGGATTCTGGCGAAGTATCTCGGCCAGTGATCGGTCAGCCGGTGGTGGCGGCTTCCATGATCCGCTGTTCGGTGGCTTCGCTGCGGGAGAGCTCAGCGGTCAGTCGGCCTTCAGCCAGCACGATCACCCGGTCGGAAAGCGTGAGCAGTTCCGGAAGCTCGCTGGAGGTGAGGATCACTCCCAGGCCTTCACGGCAGAGCCGGTCGATCAGGGCGTAGAGCTCTGCTTTGGCGCCCACGTCGATGCCGCGGGTGGGGTCGTCGAGCAGGAGCACTTCCGGCTTCGTCAGCAGCCAGCGACCGATGATGCACTTCTGCTGGTTGCCGCCGGAGAGTCCGGTGATCGCGGCATGGGGGCCTGGTGTCTTCACGCCGGTGGCCCGGATCGGCTCGGCAACGAGCGCTTCTTCCGCCCGACGGCTGACCAGTCCGCCGCGTCGTGCGCGATCGAGCGCGGTGAGGCTGATGTTGGCGGCCACATCGAAGTCGGGAAACAGCCCGAGCCGCTTGCGATCTTCGGTGACCATCGCAATGCCGGCGGCGCACGCTTCGGCGGGATGGGTGAAGCGGACCGAGCGGCCACGCAGGCTGATGGTGCCCCGCCAGCTCGGATCAGAGGCGCCGAAGATCGTTTCGAGCAGTTCGGTCCGGCCGGCTCCCATCAGTCCAGCCACACCGAGCACCTCACCCCGGCGGAGTGTCAGCGACACGTTGTCGAGCCGATAGCCACGAACATGGCCCGGCCAGGGCAGGTGGAGGTTGGTGACTTCCAGCAGCGGTTCTGCGGGAGCCCTGGGTGGCATGGCCGAGGAGTCGCCGATCTCTCGGCCGACCATCAGCGAGGTGATTTCGCGGGGGCTGGTCGTGTCTTTGTTGAGCGTTTGCACGGTGTGGCCATCGCGAAGCACCGTGATGCGGTCTGCCAGCCGAAACACCTCCTCCATCTTGTGCGAGATGTAGAGAATGGTGGTGCCGCGAGCGAGCAGGGAGGCGATCACCCGCTCAAGGCGAGCCGACTCGCTCTCGGTCAGGGCGCTGGTGGGTTCGTCCATCACGAGAATGCGGGCATCGAGCGAGAGGGCCTTGGCAATCTCGATCAGCTGCTGGTCGCCCACCCGCAGGCTGCCGGTGCGTACCCGCGGTGAGACACCACACTCGAGCGTCTCGAGCAGGCGGGCGGTTTCGCGGGCCATCCAACGATCGTGGAGGAGGCCCAGCCGAGTCCGCCGCTCTCGGCCGAGAAACACGTTTGCCAAAACCGGCAGGTCGTCAACGAGCGCAAGCTCCTGGTGGATGATCGCAACCCCCGCCTGCTCCGCTTCCCGCGTGTTGGAGAACCGCACGGGTGCGCCGGCGAGCGTCATGCTGCCGGCATCGGGCTCGTAGACCCCGGAAAGAATCTTCATCAGGGTGCTCTTGCCAGCACCATTCTCCCCACAGATCGCATGGAGTTCGCCGGGCAGCACGTCGAGGCTCACATCGTCGAGGGCGACAACCCCCGGGAACCGCTTGGTGATGCCCTGCATCGAAATCACGGGCTCGGGCATGCTGCTCACCCCGTCGCTGCCGAACGCGATTCCCATGCCCGCAGCCCACCGAGCAGGCCCAGGGCGACAACGCCCGCCCCCACGCCAGGCATCGCCCCCGAGGTCATCGCCACGGTGCCGCCACAGAAGAGTGCGAGCACAGGGATGGCGGCCAGGCCCAGCGGCCCCGGCAGCAGCTGCCGCGAGCCGGCCCGCTGCCCAACCTGGCCAAAGGTGACGGCGATCACCACCACGACACCGACGATCAGGCCTTCGTAGACGTCGGCACCGGTCTTGATCACCTTCGAAACAGCATCGATGACCACCCGCAGGAAGATAGTCCCGAGGACCGTTCCGGGCACCGTGCCCACACCGCCCGCCAGCGAACAGCCGCCGACAACGGCTGCCGCAATCGCGTTGAGCTCGTGCCCCCGCCCCTGGTTCACCGGGGCGGCGACCGATTCATTGGCCACGTAGAAAACACCTGCCAAGGCTGCCGTCATGGCGGAGAAGCAGTAGGCAAACCACTTCACGTTCTCGGTGCGGATGCCGGCCAGACGTGCGGCATCCTCGTTGCCGCCGAGGGCATGCACGTGGCGGCCGAGGATCGTGCGGGTGAGCAGCAGCCAAGTGACCACCGCCAGCACAGCGAAGACCGCCACCGAGATCCAGACGTTGTCGCGGAGCATCTTGAAGAAAGGATCCGAGACGTAGATCTGGGCGCTCTTCGAGGGCGTGAGGGCGGCGGTGGTGCTTTCGCAGAGGGCCCGAGCCAGGCTGCGAAGGCCGACCAGCGTGGCCAGCGTGGCGATAAACGGAGGCAGCCGAATCGAGGTCACCAGCCAGGCGTGCAGGGTTCCTACGGCGAGGCCCGACAGCATGCTCATGCCGATCCCTGCCGCGACGACCCAGCCGCCCACCGGCTTCGCCGCCATCATCTGCTCGGGGGCGAGGGCGAGCATTGTGGTGCCGCAGACCATGCCCGAGAAGGCGATCATTGAGCCCAACGAGAGGTCGATCCCGCCGGCGATGATCACCACGGCTGCGCCGAGGGCAAAAATCCCCAGCAACGCCGTGTTGCGGGCAATGTCTCGCAGGCTCTCAAGAGGCCTGTAGAGATAGCTGTGGTTTGAATCGATCGCGGTCGTCGCCAGGATGGCCACGACGACGGCAATCAGCAACGTCCACTCACTCGACCAGGCCGGCCAGCGTCGTCCCGTGGAATGGTTGTCAGTCAAGAGATGCCCTCCCCATCGTGTCGCGTGGAGACAGCATCACGAACTGGTCAGCCCGTAGGTGGCAAGCCATTCCCGAAACGCCGGCAGCGTCATCCGCTCCGCTGGGACTGGGTCGAAGGTGTCGCTTTCAAGCGGTGAGCCCTCCTCTGGGATGATGATCCGCAGCCCGGTCGTGAGGATGTCGCCGTCGGGCTCGTCTTTGTTGGGAAACATCGCATCGATGGCGGCCTGGTCTTCTTCATGCATCGCCAGCAGCAGCTCGACTGCCTTGACGCCCATGTCGAAGGGATTCTGCACCACCATGGCGTCGATGCGGCCGTTGGCCATGTGCTCGATCGCAGCCGCCTGGGCATCAAAGGTCACAATCGTTGTCTGGTCGCGGGCTCCTCGCTCTTCAACGACTTCGGCAATGGCAGGGGCGTTGTAGGCCCAGATGCCGACCAGGGCGACCAGATTGGGATGATTGACCAGCGACGCCCGCACGTTGTCGCGAGCCTTGGAGAGGTCCATCGCATCGCTCATGCGGTCGACCTGCGAGAAACTCTCCCCCACAGCCTTCTGAAAGCCATTCATCCGGGCCCGGGCGTTGTCGTTGTCGGTGAAACCCGCAAACTGCACATAGCCTCCTTCCTCGAGGCCGCGGTCTGCAAGCAGCACAGCAGCCGCACGTCCGAGCACCTGGCCGGCCACGACGTTGTCGGTGCCGATGTAGTAGGGCCGGGCGTCGCGGAGGGTGTCGCGATTGACGTCGCCATCGACGGTGATGACATGCACGCCCTTGCTGGCGAGATTCCGCATCTCGTCGGCAATGGCGGTGTTGTCGGCCTGGATCACCGAGATCGCCACCCCGGCAATGTCGGGCTGGCTGCCGAACTGCCGAAGCTTCTCAATCTGTCCCTGGGCGGTGCCGTTGTTCTTCTCCATGACGACCGACAGCCCCCTCGAAGCAAAATAGTTCTGCTCGGCTCCATCCTGGAGGCCAGCGTTGCAGGCATCCCAGAAGGGGTCGTCACCATTGGTCAGGAAGATGAATCGCTTGGTGCCTGCACCAGCGGCCCCATCGTCTGTGCCGGCCTCCTCCTGCGGGCCGCAGCCGCTCACGATGAAGGCGAGGCCGAGCAGTGCCAGCCAGGCAGCAGGCTTCCGGTGTGCAAATCGAGACATCATCGGTTCGAACTCCCCCAAATCGTGTCGCTTCCCTCACAGAACCCCGCCCACAGAGCAGATGCCCGAGCAAGCGCTTCGCACAGTTTTCCGTTTCCAGCTGCCGCCGTCCAGTGCCGTGCGATCAATATCGGAGGCCGTTCTTGCGGATGTGGACCGTCGGATCCACGGAATCATCGCTCCGGATGACCCGCTCAACCGTCGCCACAACCACCTCATGGTCTCCTGCCGGGCACGAGCCTGTGGCTCGGCATGCGAGCACGTTGGCGACGCCGGCAAGAACGGCCGCACCGCAGTCGCTCCGCTCGATGTCGAGGCCTGCAAAGGGGGACGTCCCTGGCGGCGTGGGCTTGGCAAACCGGCCAATCAGGCCGCGATTGTCACTGCCGAGCAGATGCACGACAAATCGGCCACCCTGCTGCAAAAAGGGGAGGACGTCGCGAGACTTCTCCACGGCAACGCTGATCGCCGGCGGGTCGAACCCAGCCTGCATCACCCAGCTCGCGAGCATCACGCGGTCGGCCTCGCCGTCTCGCCACATGACGAGAGAGAGGCCGCTGGGAATGCGACCGAGCGCGGCAGCCAACGCGGCGGACGTGGCGGAGGATTCGCTAGGTGAGGCGTCAGCGGCGGGCATGCGTCGATCTCCAAAGAGAGAAAAGTCGGCCTGGTCACACGCGAGCCAGCCGGTCCGTGGTCGGTCGGTTGGCCGCCGGGCGGCGGGGCCAGCAAGGCAGCCCAGCTTGCCCTCTTGCTGCAGATCGCCCGGAAGCCAGCGATGGATGGGGTCGTTGAAGGCTCGCTGAACTGACCTACTTCGCCAGTCCTGATATCTCTAGAGTCTGCCACCACGTTCCCCTCCTGACAATTCGCGGCACGAGCATCGCGAAGTGGCGGCTTCATCGATGACACCAAGACATCTCTTCTGCCAGCTGCCTTCGCGAGCCTCTCGGTCGCGACACGCCGCGTGGCACAGTGTGCCAACGCGACTGCTGCTGATCCTGGCCTGCCTCGTGGGCTGGGGAGGGGGCAGCCGCGGCCTCGCTCTGGAGGCTCTTGAGCCGGCCGCCGCGACGCCGCAGCCTGTCGAGCCCGCCTACGAGACTCCGCCCGGCACAGAGCCGGACTTTTCGGGAGCGATTGAACCGTTGCCAGACCCTGTGGCAGGCCCCGTCCTCCTCGGTCCTCCCTACGAGGTCTGGCAGGACGACTTCTACCAACAGTCATCGCGACCCGGCGATCGTGTCGCGACCGGTTTTCCCGAGCAGTGGGACGATCTCTGGGCGCCGCGGCCATGGTCCTGGCAGCTGATGCCCAACAACCTGATCTACACCAGTTACCTTGCCGGGCCGAAGGAGCCGCGGCTGGGCACCGTCTGGTACGACGACACCGCGCCGTCGCTGACAGAGCCGGGCCATGCTGAGGGCTGGCTCTGGGATTCAACGCTCGGCGGCCGGGCGTCCATCCTTCGCTACGGGTCTGACACCGTGCTGCATCCGCAGGGGTTTGAGGTGCAGATCGAGGGAGCGGCGTTCGTGCGGCTCGATCCTGAGGATGACCGCGACTTCCGCAGCGGCGACTACCGCTTCGGCGTTCCGCTGGTCTACAGCAACGGCCGTTGGCAGTCGAAACTCGCGTACTACCACAACAGCGCTCATCTCGGCGATGAGTTCATGATCAAAAACCCGACATTCCCCAGGGTCAACTACGTCCGTGACGTGATTGTGCTCGGTGGGAGCTGGTATCCCCTCGACTGGATGCGGCTCTACGGGGAGGTGGGCTACTCCTTCTTCAATGCCGGTGGCTCAAAGCCGTGGGAGTTCCAGTTTGGCACGGAGCTCCTGCAGGCGCGGCCGACCGGTGGATGGGGAAAGCCCTTTCTGGCGGTCAACAGCATGCTGCGGCAGGAGCTCGATTTCGGCGGCAATGTCTGCGTGCAGGCGGGCTGGTTCTGGCGCGGCCGGCAAAGTGAAAAGCTCTACCGGATCGGGGTCGAGTATCTTTATGGCTCCGATCCGCAGTACGAGTTTGTGTTCTACAATCAGAATCGCTTCGGTGTCGGGATGTGGTACGACTTCTGAGCACACGGCTCCTCGTTCCCCGAGCCTCCATGTCCGCGGGCAGAGCGGCTTGCCGCCTGTCATCGCCCGATGCCTCTGCTTGCGATTGAGACAACCTGTGACGAAACCGCTGCTGCTGTGGTGAGCCGCTCGCGGGAGGTGCTCTCGAGCGTGGTGGCGAGCCAGGAGCAGATCCATGCCCGCTGGCACGGCGTGGTTCCAGAGGTGGCCAGTCGGGCCCATGTCGAGCGAATCGTTCCGGTGATCGACGAGGCGATCGAGCGGTCTGGCGTAGGGCGGAGGGATCTTGAAGCGGTGGCCGTTGCCGTGCGACCCGGCCTGGTCGGCTCGCTTCTTGTCGGAATGTCCGCGGCCAAGATGATTGCCGTGGCGTTTGACCGTCCGCTGATCGGCTACGACCACATCGCCGCGCACCTCTATGCCTGCCGCCTGGCCGATCCGCACCGGATGCGCTATCCCTGCGTGGGCCTGGTCGCCAGTGGGGGCCACACGTCGCTGCTGCATGTGACGTCGCCGCTGACGATGGAACGCCTTGGGGGCACGATCGACGACGCCATCGGCGAGGCTTTCGATAAAGCGTCGAGCCTGCTTGGGCTGGGGTATCCCGGCGGGCCAGCCATTGAGCGGGCGGCTCTCGAAGGCAATCCGCAGGCGTTTCGCTTCCCACGGCCACTCGCTCGCGATCGAACCACCCTCGACATGAGTTTTAGCGGACTCAAAACGGCGCTTCGCTATCAGGTGCGACCACCCGGGGCTGCTGCCGACACGCCTCCCCCTGTCGGGGCTCGTTTGCACGACCTCGCAGCGTCGTTTCAGCAGGCCGCCGTCGACACGGTGGTGGCCAAGGTGCGGCTGGCCGTTGAGCAGACCGGCTGCGACCTGCTGGCGGTGGGGGGCGGGGTGACCGCCAACAGTCTGCTCCGAGCGTCTCTCGCGGCCTACGCAGCGAAAGCCGGGATCGACCTGCTCCTCCCGCCACCAGAACTCTGCACCGACAACGCAGCGATGGGGGCCATCGCCTGGGAGCGGATTGAGCGAGGCGAGCGTGACCCGCTTGATCTCGAGGTTGTGCCCGGTCTCATCCGGGGGAGCCGCTGAGCGAACCGGCTCGTGGGCAGGCCATGCTGGCTCCCACCGCATTCTTGAGCCGATCAGTAGCCGCCAAACTGTTCAAACTCGTCGTAGGACCGCTGCTCGAGATTGACAAAGCGGGTCTGCTCGTGCTGCCAGAGGAGCTTGACGTCATCGGTTGGGCCGTTTCGCTGCTTGGCCACGATGATTTCGGCCTGGCCTTTCACCCGTTCGCGGTCTTCTTCGTTGGTCTGGTAGTACTCTTC
>ERZ891134.2288-NODE-2288-length-11471-cov-6.813069_pt1 | contig 11471 bp, 2 predicted proteins | sample MGYA00520888_ERZ891134 | MGnify/ENA primary metagenome ERZ891134 (study PRJEB32303, sample SAMEA104408692) | aquatic metagenome | biome: Brackish water; feature: Coastal; material: water | place: Baltic Sea | collected 2014-10-23 | depth 10 m ... | reverse complement strand
AGTGCCCGGTACTACTATCCGGGGCTCACAGTGGGGTCCAGCATCTGCTTGGTCTTTTGTTGTTTATTGGTACTCGTTTAGTAACTCATGCACTGTCGTGCGTTCACTCGGCCTTTGCCTCGTGTGAGAGATCCTTTGAGAAAAAAAAAGGAGAAAAAGAAAATTCTCCTACTTCCCAGTCCTTCCGGACCTCTTCCGCAGTTTCGGTGTGTGTCACACCTCCGCTGCCCTCCACCCTCCGCTGGATGCAACCTACCTCCAGCCTTGGGGTCCTTCCAACCTCCTCCTCCGGCCTTCTGCCCTCATCCCCTCCAACTATCTTACACACACTAGCGATTCTAAAAACTTATATACATCTCCTTCCTCCGTCCCCCCTTATGCTCCGTCTTGGGCTGTCTGTCCTCCGCTGCTTCCCGCCATTTGCGTCTTCTTCCCATCTCCGTACTTCTCTCTTTCGTCGTTCCGCGCTCGCGTCACTCCGCCCCCACTTCACTCATCGAAAGTTCCCTTCGCGCTCGCGTAATCACGCCTCCGCTCCTCTCCCCTGACCGTTCCTCCTTCCTGTGATTCTGTTCAGGTGAGTTCTTCCTTGTCAGCCGCGATCGCCATCCGGCGATCTCACTTACTCCGCGCGAGCATGATCACTTGCTCACCATGCCTCGCTCCGCACGCTCGTTGTGCGCTTGTCGCTCCTGCTCGTCCTTGCTCTGTCTTGGTCTTACGCATATACATTAAGTCCCAGGTGTTCTCGTCCTGGCCCCTTTCCTTCAGGACCCTGCCTCCCACCTACCTGTGACTCCCCGCCGTATATCTGCGCGAAATACGACCTCAGCACCTTATCGTGCTCCTCCAGAAGCCTTCTTGCCAGCTTCTGCCGTATGGCGCTCCATTTACTCTCCACCACCTCCAGCAGCTTCATGTTCTGGTTGAAGACATCCTCCCCCACTGATCCACACGTTCCTCCCACGAAGATGATTTGTTTGATTTCCCATCCTCGTTGTTTCCCCACCGCTTGCAGGCCCGTCAGTAGACTCTCGTATTGCTTTTCCGCTACTTCCGTTGCTTGCTCCTCATACGTGCGTCTTTGGTCTCGCTTTCTCTTGAACTCGATGGGGTAGCATTTTCTCCCCGTTCTGTCTAGCGCTATCCCATCCAGCCTTCGTCTCCAGAACCGCTCCTCGTAGTCTTGTTCGGTTGCCGGTCCCTCATCCTCCTGCTTCTGGAGCGGAATGCTCATCTCTGTTTCCTTCGCTGCTTCCCACAGCTCCTGTTTCGGGCAGATTCCCCCACACTCCTCCTGCTCCCAGAGTTTGCCAATCGTTTGCTCCGACTCAAGCGTGAGCATTGTTAGACCACTGCTCTTTTTTGTGTGGGTTTGGATGTCTCTGAGGAGGTCTCGAATGCACCTGTTGTGTGCCGCCGTGACCACCTCGCTCTGCCCCAGACACCCCGCACTCTGGATGTGGCCGATGCTCTCTGCCTGTACTGCCTCCTGGGAGTTCTCGCCTCTCTCTTCTCTGATCCGTAGGCACAGTCTGCATCCCGCTGTCGCTCGATACCCTATCTTATGCAACCACGCCCCGCATGGGAATGTGTTTGTGACTGTCTGAATGAGCCGTCTTCTTCTTTTCCATGGAATCACTTTGTTCTTCAGCCAACTCCCCAGCTCCTCCCGCCCAACTCCCTCACGAACGAGGAAGTCTGTGCTCCATGTGTCCGTTGCCGGCTTTCCCAAATCCTCTTGCTCTAGTCTCTCGAAACACTCCTTTCCCCACGTCTCCTCCTCCTTGAAATTTCCGGCTCGAGCTGCCAGTTTCCCCGCTTTTGTTGCTTGCATCCATCTTTGATTCCTGCAGTACCACACCCTCTCCGTCCAGTGCTTCGCCGCTTTGTCGTACGCCTCCAGCAGTTTCGCTTTCCCCGCTTGCTTTCTGAATGCATTCCGCACACTGTCCGTCCAGACCGAGAGTTTCGTGGCCTCCCCTGTCTTCACTTCGAAAGTCATTCTGTCTGTCCTTTGGTCCCACTTTTTTTCCTCCTCGGGTCTGACTCTGCCCTCTTCTGCTGACCCGTCGGCGCGTTCGTTCATCGCCTCCCCTCTGTGGGACTTTACTTTGACAAAGAAGGTTGCTCTGCCCGCCTCGATCCTCGCCCGCAGCCGTGCGAGGATTTCGCGTAGGATGTCTGCGTCTGGTGCCTTCGTCAGAGTTGCTTTTCCGCCTTGACCTATCCACTTCTTTATCACCTTCAGTACGGATTCATTGTCACATAGGATCAAGGCGTCTTTCTCAACTCCCGCCTTTCTCAACGCCAGTGCCACTCCCCCCAGTTCTGGCCGATTTGAGCTAGTGCCCTCCTCCTCCCGTCCTACTCTTGCTGATTGATCTTCGTCTGGCTTCCCTAACCTGCAGCAGCCCGCCCCCATTTTCCCTCCCTGGTTCGCGCCGTCGATTCCATAGACTGCTCCTTGAAATTCGTATCCTCCAAGCCTCCCGATCTCTGAGCCCAGCCAATAGTCCCGCTCTGGCCCGTCTAATCTCACTGTGCATTCGTCTTTCATTTCTTCACAATCCCACGCCTGCTGTATGCCCGTCAGCTTTTCCTGATTGATCGTTCCGCCGTCTTTGTGCACCCATGCCGTCATGTTCACTGAGTGCCTATTCGTCTCGATCGCCCCTCGTTGCCACCATCCCTTTTGCCTGTTCGCTCTGCCCCCCGTCTCCTCCCGGTTCTCCTGTGCTTCCTCCCGTTCCTCCTCAGAGCTTTCGCCCTCCAGGTCGGCTTCGCCCTCACTGTTAGCTGGCCTGGCCTTGCCCTCGAAAAGTGCTTTTCCCACCATTGTGTAGGCCCTCGTTTCGTCCCTGCCCCGTCTGGGGTTCGTTCGGCTCCACACCACCCAGTTTCGTGTTGAACGTGTGACCTCCTCGCACCTCTTTCTTCCCTCTGCATCTAGCGACTCCCACACGAAGACCGTCGGCCCCTGCTCTCGTCCCCAGAAGACCCTCTCGCCCCGGCCTGCGCTGCGAAAGAAAGGGGGGGCCGTGACCGCCGACTCACCCTGTAGTTGCTCCGCCTCGTACACTTTCTGCAGGGCTCTCAGTATTCTCCAGGACGGCGACCTATATCCGTCAGCCTCTATCTGTTCCTGGTAGTTTACCTCTTCCCGTATGAAAGCCCTCATGTCCTTGCCCGTGCGTTTCGCATGCTTGCTTAAGAAACTCCAAGTGCTCCCCATGATCATCCATTGTTGATCTGGCTCCATGCACGACGTTACCCCCTGGTACGTAGTGACCTCGGCGCCCTTGGTCTCCTTCCATGGCATCGACAGCTCGGTCACTGCCACGTACCCGTCTCCATTCGCGTTCCTAGGGATGCTCTCATCCAAAAAGAAATCTCTGCCCACCAGTGGCTGCACCTGGCCGCTTGGTAACACCTGTGGGTCGGTCATAGTCTGCGAGTGTGACGGGGGTTCCCACTCCCTCTGCTGTCGTAGCATTGCCTTCGCCACTTGGTGCTTGATACCGTCCCCATCCCCAAGCTTTTCCTGCTGCCCCTCTTTGGCTCCTTCTCTCTCGCTGCCCTCATTCTCCCATTTCCCCCAGATCTGATCCAGCTCCCATGCTTCCGATATAATGTCTTGCCGCTCCTGGGAGGGTGACATAAAGTCTGTGTCTCCCAAGCCCCGAATGTATTCAGAGATGACCGGTGCCAGCATCCTCGCCGTCACCTTTCCTTCCATCACATCCCTTTCGTTGAGGAGCTCTCCTGGTTCGGGGGTCAATGACCACCCCATTTGGTTCGTGGAAAGCCACATCTGCCCTCGATCTGGCTGCCCGTGCAGGAGGTCGCGCATTTCACCTATTGTATAGACTATCTCTCCTCCACTGGTGTCATCTCCTCGCCCTACGTATCTCGGGTTCGCCGGGGACATGATGACGTGTGTCTGCGCTTCATCTTCTTGCTCTTCTTCCTGCAGGTCTCCCTCCGACTCCGACCTGTCTCGATCTGCCAGGCACCCTCTTCTGGCTTGGCCCTCTCTTTTTGGTTGCACCCTGCGCTCCTTCATCCCTTCCGCTTCTTTTTTTCTCTTTCTCCTCTTCGGCGTCGTCACCTTCCGCTGGCCTCCTCCTTGTGTGGGCATTCTCGCCTCCTGATGCTTCTCATCACATTGCATGCATTTCGCAGGGCGTTTCTTTCTCCACTCAGTGCCTTCATATGCTTGCTGTTCTTTTGGTATTTCGCAGCTTGCGCACTTCCTGCATCGTGCTACTCCCTTCACACAGTACCACCATCCTCCTTCATGGTCTTCCGGAGTCTCCTGTGGGAAGTGCTGCTGTGGGATGAGGAAGATGTCGCTCCCCGCTGCCCTCTGGAGCGCTACCTGTAGGCCTACCGTGCCCATTTGCATAAGAGCTTCTTTCCGCTGGGCGGGTTCCCCTTCCTCCCATCCACGAATCGTTGCCAAGAACTGAAGCTCCTCTCCAGGACCTCCTGTTTCATCTCCTGTCGACGGGCCTCTTCTCACATCAGTCACTTCTTTCACAAACCTGCTTCCCAACTGGTGCATGTTGACAATGCGCCGGCCCCTGGTTGTTTCTGCGCGCCGTCCCTCGCTGAGGTGTCCCTGTCTCATTTCTGCTTCTGACCTCTCTCGCCCTGCGACCTCCTCTGCATTCCCGTCCTTGTCGCACACTCCGCACCCGTGCTCTGGGGCGCTGCACCTTTTGCACCATTTCATGTCACAGCCTCTGCATTCAGCTGTCATCCTGACTTGGCACTCCGGGCACACCTCTTCCCTTTTTGCCACGAAAGCGGTTGCCATCTGTGTGAGGTCACTCATTGTAGCATTCGCCGTTTCATCGACTAGCTCTCTCCATTCCTTTCCCCAGCCCGGTGGGAGCTTGTCTCCTATGATGCTCATGAGATTTCTGATGCGTGCCCAACTGCATCCTCCTCCCTTGGCCAGCCGAATGATGCATTTCACCGCTATCTCCGGACGCTTGCTCGGGTTCAGTATTCTTGCCATGTCCTTCTGCAGCAGCAGATAGTCACCGCTAGTATCGTCTTCTCCCATTCGTTGGTTCATGACTCTTCCGAGGTCTTCCGCACACTCCCGCACCGCGCCAGGGGTCCTGCTAGCGTGCTCCCCTACCATTCTTGCTTCTTGGTCCTCGACCCACTTTCTCGCTGGATGATTGTTTCGAACTCCATTTCCTTTTTGTTCTAGGTACCATCCTACGCTTTTCCGCATGCTCAGTGCTGACTGCCCGACACGCGCCCCCCGCCAGTCCACCATGTCAAGCCATCTTTGCACTGTGCCTCTTGTCTTCTCGTCAACACCTTCTAGGCCCTTTGCCAGTAGGATGCGTACCGTTTGGGTGCCTTCCTCGGCGTTGACTCGTGTGAGTGTGGGAATCTTGTATACCTTGCCCGCCGCGCTGTGCTTACTCTGCGCCATATCTTCCGCTGCCGAGAACCCTGCCGATATGAGCTTTGGTACTATTTTCCAAAAAGCTGCTTCTCCCTCCCACAGAAGTTTCCACTGCTCTTTTTCCATGTCCCAGATTCCCCGCTCCCACGAGGCCTTTCCTCCCCCAATGGTCTCGATCCGCCTGCGGAGTCGCCGCAGCTCTCGCGTGGCACTCGACCAGCTCGTTCTTTCTCTGTCCTCACCCTTTTCTTCTGCCCGATCCGGTGCCCAATTGAACCCTAGGTCCAGGAGTTGCATGCTCTTCGCCGCTCGTGTCCACTTATTCTCGAGGGCTTGGTTCCACTTCCAGAGTCGCATCTCCTGTTGCAAGTCCTGAATCGATGAGCACGCCCATTTCTCCAGAGTCTGCTTCATTTCCCATGTTGCGATTTGCTTTGCAACATCATCCTGTTTCACGCATCTTTGAAGATGGCGGCACAGTTCTTGCGCCATGATCCCTATGGGTCTTGGGTACTCTAGCCCTCCTGCCGTTTTGGGTAGCGTGAAAATGTCGGACGCTGTGGATAGGGGTAAGAACCATGCTCTCTTGTACGCCTGTACCCACAGCGTTTCAAGGTACTGCATTTCCTCCGCCGTCCACGCCACGAGGGCTGCTGAATATCGGAATGCTCCCACTCCTACGCTCACGAAGAGTTCAACTGCTTGTTCTGGGTGCAAGGGGTGATGCTCTATCATATCTCTGGCCTCCTTTGTCTTTTCCAGGATCCTCTTTTTTGTTTCCGCCATGTCACCCGCTGCGGTGCCCCAGAGGCCCAAGTATCTCACTGCTGCTGCCGATTCTGATTTCCGTATTGGGTATCCCTGGTACTTTAGCTCAGTGCCCGGCGGGCTGATTTTGGTGCTATCCTCAATGACCATGAGGCATGTCTTCTTCTGATTCACCCGGAGTCCGCTCCACTCTTCGAAATCCTGTATCGTATCTAGCAGTGCTTGCGCTCCTTGAAGTGTCTGTGCAAACAGGGAGAGATCGTCCACAAAACCCATTGAGTTGAACTGTCCCACTGCATGCCCCGCGGTCGTGCCTCCCCTGCCACCGCCTCCCCTAGGGCTGCCTCCACTCGAGAGGCCATGGGATATGCCGAGCTGCTTTCCTTGTGCCGTCAGCAGCCCTAGCAGAGCGTTCATGAAAATAAGGAACAAGAGTGGGGACAGGGCGCTGCCCTGCGCCACCCCCGTGTCGAAAGTGATTGTCGCGCTGGAGCCGTCATTTGGCGCTAGTCGCACCGTAGAGTTGGTATACAACCCTTTTAACAGATCGACATCTGGAATGCCATACGCCTCCATTATTTCCCAAAGGGCTGCTTGACTCATGGCGTTAAATGCGTTCGTAAAGTCCACATCTACTCGGAAGACTCTCTTTTTCTGGCGTATTGCTTCCCTCGTCACCCATTCCAGCTTTGCCAGGTTGATGTCTGTGCTCCTCCCCTGTCTGCCGCCCGTTTGACCTGGCTCAAGAATGCCTGCTCTTTCCACCACCTCTCGCAGTCGTGAGTTCAGAATGTGCATGACAATTTGGTTCGTGCAGTTCAGTAATACTACTGGCCTCCAATCCCTTGGTCGATCATCAGTGTCCCCCCCTTTGTGTAGCAAACTGATCGTGCCGTTCATCTCCTCAATCGTCATTAGTCTGGCCTCATCTTTTGAGAGTATCTCGTTTACCCATGCTCTCAGCACTTCAAGCTCCTCGCTCGACATGGTCTTCACACATTCATTCGTGATACCGTCCGGGCCCGGGGACTTGTTGTTCTTCAAGAAATTGTCGACGAATTTTTGAAACTCATCTCTCGTGACGTGGCCCCGCAATCTCGCTCGTGGATCAATTTTCTTTGCATCCTTGAAGATTCCCTTGAGTCGCATGAATTCGGTGCTCGCTACTGTATCCTTGCCCTCCCTGAGCCCCACTCGCTTCCAGCACCCAGTGCAGAAACCTCCTAGTGCTCTCCGTCCCCCTTCGCTTCCAGTCTCTTCCGGTGCTGCCGTCTTTTGCCTCTCCTTTTCCTGGCACCTCTCTCCGTCCGTAGTGGGCACCACCAGAACCAGTGGCTTTCGTCGGCTGCAGCCCTCTGTTCCGCACCACGCATGTGGTGCTAGTCCCTGGGCTTGGAAGTAAAGCTCCCACGCAATCGCCATGTTCTCGCCCGTCCACGGTCCTTCCTGGAGGAGTACTTGTCTGTTGATAGGTAGTCCTTCCCATTTGTTGCTCTCTTGAAGGAGAGCGTCCACCTGTGACAGCTTCTTTACCGTCGCCGTCACCACCACCGTGCTCCCTTGGCAGGTCCTGTGTCGTGCTGTTCCCCCCTCGCCAAAAAACCGCACTGTCCCAAAAGGTGTTAACTCTTCCCGTGCCTTGGCCTTGTGGAGAGATCTGCGGGCCCGTTGGGAGCTCCTTGCACCTGGGAGCCCCCTTAACTCGTCCGCCTCCTCCCCGGTGGCGCCTCCCATATCCTCCCGACTCCTTCCTCCCTCGTCTGGTGACAACCACTTGTCACTCTCGACATCCCATCTGGCACTCCATCCCGATGGGTCATGGGTGATTGCCAACGCGTTCTCGTCCCATTTGAGACACCACGGGAAAGGTCTCAGTCCCGGCGTCCTCAGATGCTTGAGCCACCTGTGCATGTCCTCCTGCGCTCGATCTCCCCATGCGCACCATCGTAGTTCATCCTCCCCTCGAAGGCCCTCCTGACCTATGGAGGCACTGCTTTCCTGTCGTGTGATGTTGCCTGCCATCTTTCGCGCAACTTCTTTTACCAACTCCTGCATGTCTGCTCCGTCATTCGGTCTAATCCGCCGCCGATCGATTTCGGATTTGATTTCCTGAAGGAGCTCCTCCCGATCATGTTCTGCGTGCCCTGCCCTCCATGACACGCTTGCTCGTTTTGCCCACTCCAGTGCTTGTTCCATCTGTTGTTCTTTGACCTGCATCACTGCTACACACACGTTGTCCCCGTCCATGGTCACCTCGGCCCCTGGGCACACTTTCCGAAGCATCTGCACTCGAGCTTCCCACTGAGCCTCCTCCAGCTGGTCTCCCTCCACCACCCACTGAAAGCCAACAGGGACCGCCCATCTTAAGAGTTCCGGTTGGCGATTACCTACACGCTTCCCCGCGAACTTGCTCGGGCCTTTGTGCTCGTTCTCGAAGGCTTTCTTCGCGCGTCTATCCATTTCTATCCTGCTGTCTGTGACCTGTTTCTGTGTTAGTAGACGGATGGTCTCCTTATTCACCCGAACACGCTCTTCTAGCAGGCTCTTCCAGTGGCTCGAGTGAGTCACTGTAAGTTTGTCACTTGTCGTCAAGCTTCTCTCTGCGTGCCACCCGATGTCCTGTAGGCACAGTTCTTGTGCTCTCGTGACCCTGTCCTGATTCAGACCCTCCCGGAGGGCCGCCTCTGCGCGCGACACATCCCGCCAAAGTAAGATTTGCTCTTTGTTCCTGTGTTCTCCCCGGCGCTGCCTAGTTTCTCGTGCTCTGACTGCCGGCTGATGCATTTCTCTCGCCTTGCCCGTTCTTCCTTGTGTCGTCGCTCGGACTGCATCGCCTGCATCCATGTAGCCCCCTCGGACCTGCCTTGTCCTTTCTTTTGCTCCCCCTTGCATGCTGGCGTTGAGGTCAGGTGCAATCTTTTTCCAGTCACTCAGTTTTATTCTGCACTTGCCCGTCTTCGGTCCTCGCTGGATCCCCCTTTCAAAGGTGAGCACTTCGGTAGCAATTTCTACGCTCAATTTTGCGTGATCATGTTGCTGCTGACCGGTCCAGTCCACTCTCCCCCGCACTACCGGTTGAAAGAAATCCTGGCCCACCCGTATCGCACTCTGCGCACTGATGTCGCTCATCCCCACTGCTCGCCCCTCCTCCATCGTGAGCGATGTACTTTTTTCCAAGTGCTTCGATAGCCTTTCGTTTGTTATCATCAGAGCTCCAGCCGGCTCTACCTGCCCCATTTTCTCCCATTCCAGCCCCATTTCACACGCACTCCTCCCCAAGGGCACGTTCCAGCAAACGACGTGGTCAAGTCTCGCGCCCTTCTGTCCGGCTCGTTGTTCCCAAGAGACGGTGGATGGCGAGATTAACCTTCCTCCTGTCTCTTTGATGAAGCTCGTCAGTAGCGCATCTACGCGCTGCATTCGGTCTTCGTTAGACTTCGCATACCCAATTCTCTCTCCTCCTGCATTTGCATTCAGGTCCCCTCCTAGGACGATCATTTGGTTTTTCGAGTCCACAATGATTTTCTTCACAATCTGGAGGATCATCTTCTGCAAGTCGATGTCACCCGATGTGGCTTGGTGAACATTAAACGTTCTCAGTTTCTTTCCTCCATGTGTGACTGCATCTACGAAGAGTACACGCCCTCGAGTCATGTGGCGAAGCTTTCTTGTGGATCCTTCTGTGTCCCATTCCAGCCTCTGGATTGATTTGAACACCCCCACATGGAAGAAGGTGGCAACCGCGAGCTGCTTTCGCGAGTGCCACTTGCTCATCTTGCCTTCATCCCTCTCCCGCCAACAGTCGCTCGTGAGTGCTTCTTTGCCCGCTTCTAGAATGCAATGGTATTCAGGGTGCAGGTCGTTGAGTTCCCTCTTGACTCTTCTACGCGCTCCTCGTGGAAACCCCAGTTCCTGAATCATGACCACTGCCTTTCCCTCCTGCAGCGTCCGGCGCAGCTCCTCCTTGGATGCTTCGTATCCTAGAGGGCCCAGGTTCCATGTTATGACATTTGACTGAGCGAGCGGCCTCCTCATCCTCACCTCCCAGTCCAGCCACTTTCGCCATGCTCGGGCTTTTCTGTAAAGCGTACCACTGGCTTCCCCCTCAGATGGCTCCTGTACACATGTCCACACTCGGGCCCCTTCATTGGCCAGTCCTACATGTCCTCGCTCTCGGAGTCCTTGAAAAAAGGTGTCCAGGGTCCCTTCTCTTGCAGCCTCTCCGAGTTTCATCTGGGCCTCCGCCCTCATCATTTCTCGCTCCAACCCTACCCCAGGCACCCAGTCTCCGGTGACGGCCCGCGCTCCCACTGCATCCCCTTGCTCTCGTAGCCCTTCTCTCTTCATGGCTCTCAGCCGTTTCCCGAGACCCCCGCCGCTGCCCCTGTCGGGGCCTGTTGTTTTCTGCTCCTCCCCTCGCGGGCCTTCCTCCCAGTGTGTCTCCCAGCCCTCAATCGCCGCCAAAAACCCGTGTCTCTCCTCGACTCTCTCCTCGCCGCCCTCGCCTTTTTTCTTTTCTGCTAGGGGTGACGCCTTGCGCTTGGTCTCGGTGTCTTGTTTCTGAGCTCCTGTCCCTTCCTGCCTTGACATAACCATCTTATTCCGTGTCCATGGAGTCACCTTCAGTTTTGCTAGGAGTTTCTCCTTTCCCTCCCCGTGCCCGCCTACCAAAGATAAGATGCTGCGCACGGTACTTTCTTTTGCATCCTTCATCAGCCACGTCGACGCGCCTGCTTTTCGTGTTCCCATGACGAGCTGTCGGCGTGTGCGGCCTCCCCATGTGTGGGCCGCCGTGATGGAGGATATACCACACGCTGTCTTTCCGAGCCTCCCCAGGATCGGGCACCATTTGTATCCTTTCGTGGTGAGGTTCTGTATGTCATTCCCCATATAGAACCCAAGGATCGCCCCCACTAGAATATCATTTTCCAGCAGGTCGCGCCTCCTTTTCTGGAGCGCAACCATCCCTTGTCTGACGCCTTCCGAGTTCGTGAAAGCCGCATAACATACCTCTGTGACCCCGAATTCCTCATCGCTTAGCCTGCATACCCTCTGGATTTCATTCACCATGGTCACCAGCCGCTCCCGAATTTGCACTCGGGATGGTTCTTCCTGCATCCCTTCTGCTGTTTCTCGAACTTGCCTGAATCTGATGCAGGCCGCGCTATTGGCTTCCCAGTCACTCCCCTCGGCTAGTGGTTCCCCTTTCGCCATGACCCCCCCCGTCTTGCCCATCCTGGGGCTGCTCCCCGCTCTCCCCCCCTCCCCTGGG
>ERZ891134.2285-NODE-2285-length-11474-cov-6.145372_pt1 | contig 11474 bp, 10 predicted proteins | sample MGYA00520888_ERZ891134 | MGnify/ENA primary metagenome ERZ891134 (study PRJEB32303, sample SAMEA104408692) | aquatic metagenome | biome: Brackish water; feature: Coastal; material: water | place: Baltic Sea | collected 2014-10-23 | depth 10 m ... | reverse complement strand
AACGCCCACAACAACATCAACCAGCTTAGCCTCATCAACGCCCACAACAACATTAACCAGTCTTACACCGTCAACATTAGGGGAGGAGAATGGTAGCGATTCGTATCTCTGGGTTCTAACTGAGCAGGAGTTTACTAAACTTCACAATACAGCCTACCGTATGACCGTAGATGCTAGAAATCTGAGAACCTACTACTATTTTCCTGAGAATAGTTTATTGGTTCAAAATAATTTTGGAAGTAGAGAGGGCTTGGTATTGGATACCTTAAGTAATTCGGGGCTTTTGATAACTAACCTGTACTTTATAGACGGGGAATCCGCTTTGTTGATGTGGGATGCTGGGGGAGGTCGAGTCTTTCGCTATGACTTGGAGACTCGGCGGTTAGATAGACTTGATAACTCCTATAGTTTTAGAGCATTCTACGGACATGCCGATCTGGTTTTTCCAGATGATTACCGCATTTATGCCTATGGAGGGTATGGTGAATTCACTAGAAAAAACATCCTCATTTATTATAATCAGACCAACCAAGAATGGGTGGACATACCTATTTTTGGGGACGTGCCTACCAGCTATTACTACGGTGATTTTGAGTTTGACTCTGAGCGTGAGGTCATACTATTTGTTCAGTACCAAGAACAAGAAGTAGTGACCTATGAACTAAGTACCATCGATTGGAAATGGACGAAGTTAGGGGTGTTTGAAGTAAGCTCTGACGTTTTTCATTTGGACCGGTTTAGTGGCATTAATCGCTTTGACCCTGTCACGGGTTTAATGCATATTTACTGGGAATATTTTTATGATTCCCAAACGAACACTGTTAGAAAGTATGAGCTTCGAGAGGGAGAGTTTACTACGGTCGAAAATTTAAGGCAGGTCGCATATGATTCTGTTGAAAATAGATGGGTTGGCTTAGCGGATTTGAAAGGTGAAGGTCTTTTACTTTCACTTTTACCCTTTTCACTAGACCTTCCCGATGGAACACCCCGCAATTATACGGTTATAGAACCAAAAACGGAACGATCTCCGATCAATACCTATTTTTTCGTGTTGTTTTTAGTGGTCCCAGGCTTTGTTTTAGTAGTCTTATGGGGGGTGCAAAGGCTAAGAAAACGCCGGGAATTCCCCGTACCATCCACCGGGTTTATTGAGCTACAAACCGGCCAAGTAGTGGTGCATTGCCAAGGTCGACGCGTGGTGTTTTCGGAAGAACTGGATTATAGTTTTTGGGAATATGTGCATGAGTTATCCGCCCAAGACATTCAGTCGTGTGATCTTAAAGAGTTCGACCAACAAGTCTTGCCTACTTTATCGAATGAATCTCAGTATTCCACTTCGCGAAAAAAATTATTAGACCACATAAATGCTAAGTTAAAAGTAGAATTTGTTCAGGTTAGACGAAGCGAGTTAGATCGTAGATACCGAAAGATTGTATTTGATCACGCATTAATCCGTTCATAAGAGGAAGGAGTACGATGTAGGGCGTGAAATTTAGCGGAAAACTCGGGTAATTCGCTCTTGAATGCGATTGCCAGAACCATCTACCAGCTGGTATTCAATCTCGAGAGTATCTCCCTTGTTGGCTGTCCAGTTGGGCCGGTAATAAAGCATAGAATCGTCCTCGTAATCGAATTCGATGATGCCTCTCTGCCCATTAACTAAGATGGTTGTTTTGGAAGTTTCAATGCCGGAATGCTCCTCCTCAAAACGTAAGCTAACCCCAGTAGTTCCAAAGACGGTCGGTTGTATGGCCACGTTAAACGCACGAGGGGGGAGGCTGTCCGCCCAAAGAGTAAAGAGACCACTACCCGATATATGGGCTCTGATCATGCCACCATGCAAGGTAGATGCCACCCGTGAATAGCTTTGGTCTTCAGGATTGAATCGGAAAAGTCCCAGCTGGCTTGGCAGCTGTCCATCCTTGTTTTTATACCCCTTTAAATAATCACCCACGAACCATTCCACGGTGATAGATTTTTGTTGGGGCAACGGAAGCGGGAGAATACCTAATAAGGGTATAGGATGACCTGCACTGTCGGGCGGTTGAATCTGGTCATGAAACATCCCTAGGCTAAGGGTATCTGGAAAACTACCTTCTTGGGCAAACCAATGGATGCGCCGGTCCTCGGTTTTTATTCGCTGATTTGAATCGGGTAGGAGCCGCGTAATGGTATGCAGAACCCCGTCTTGAAACCAATGACCTTTACTGGACTGGACTTGATTTGACCGGTGATCATTAGCCTGGATAAATGGAGCTTGTGGCCATTCGGTATGACTAGGATCCAAGGACCAACTCAACGAGTCGTTCACTGCCACCCAATTGGTCTTCCACGTCCAATCGCTTGGGTGAATTTTTGTGGCATAGTGGTGGACGGTTTCATCTTGAGCATGATGTTCAGCGTCCACCTCTAGCAAATAACTTGCGCGTGACTCGTTACCGGCATAGTCCTGCACAATAAGCTCATATCGCCGGGCACTACTGGTTGATGCATCCAAGGCCAGTCCCACGCCTGGGCCAGCTTTCATGATTTTATAAAAGGGAATTATAGGACCATCTTGAGGGAAAAAAGCCTGAAAACTACGACGTTTTGAATTTGGGGCGGCTAGGCGATCAAAAAACATCGCTCCTCCATCATCAAAATCAAGTGCGTCTATGCGTTGGTGTACTAGGGTGTCAGGTGAGGTTTTAGTTGACGTGTCAGGCAGATTGTCGGGTGAAGTGTCAGGTGAGGTGGCGTGGGTTTCGTCATTATTTTCTGGGCCATGATCGATTAGCCAAGCTTGGTAAAAAGCGTATTTGTTGTTGACCTCATCCGCTCCATCAAAGATATCAAAAGCAACACCGATGGGGCCTTGCACCGCAATACGGCCAAAGTTGACGGATGCATTATCCGTTTCGCCCTTAGCAATGGCCTGGAATACGTTTCGCTGGGTTTGTCCATGAACCCGGCTGTTGGCAGCTAAAGGTACGACCATAAGGGAGCGAATGGTAGGGGGGACTCGGTCTTTGACCTGTATGCCAAATTCGAGGGCGTTTAACGCGCGTTCCTGAGGGTTGCGGAGTTCAAAGTGGAGATGCGGTGGGCCTATTCCGGTGGATCCGGTGTAGGCGATGCGCTGGCCACGTTGTACAGGAAATCGTGGATTCGAGCGACTGCCCTGGTGGGTGTTGGCCGCATAGCCTAAGTCAATGTCTATTTCAAATCGGTACCCTTGAGCCACTCGAATGGAGTCGATATAAGCTTGTAGCTCGGGAGAAAATCGTTGCAAATGGGCATAAACGCTGGTATAACCATTTGGGTGGGTTACATAGAGCACCTTGCCATAACCTCTGGCACTAATGGCCATCCGGCTGATGTAGCCTTTTTCGGTGGCAAAGACAGGATAGCCTTCTCTGCCCCAGGTTTTAATGTCCAGGCCACTATGAAAATGAGCCGATCGAGTCTCACCAAAGGTGCCCGAAAGGTGACGTGACACATCAACCGGCCACCGGTAGTCGGGCACAAACGTGGTATCCTTCGCTGCTTGAGTGGGCATACTAAAGAGCGCTGTGGTAGTAATGACTAGGCATAGCAAGCCAAACAGGGCGAACTTTAATGGAGAGTGTTTATAAAATGAGTGTTTATAAATAGTGGGTTTAGGAACAGAGCGCGGATGATCTAGCATAGTTGAGGGATTATGACGCAGCCTCGAGGTACACATCGAGCTGGGCAAGGGACTCGCCATTTGGCTGGTGAACCGAAGCCGAACAATGATCACCTGCCTGAACCTGCGATACTCCCGATGGGGTGCCTGTAAAAATAATATCTCCGGCGCGCAAGCTGAATAAGTCGGAGAGGTGGCTAATGAGCGTTGAAAGGTCGAATAGCATATTCGATAACAGGTCCTGCTGGCGTAGTTGCCCATTTACCTGCAACGTTAGTTGAAGCTGCTTGTAAGATTCAGGGTGTTGATCTGCTGTTTTCTGATGGGTAGCGTTCTGATGGGTAGGTTTTTTTCCTATGGATACTGGAATGAAGGGGCTCACCGGAGCAAATCCATCGAACCCTTTAGAGACAGTCCAAGGCTTGCCGGCTTTTTTGGCTGCGGCTTGTAGGTCGCGCGCAGTAAAGTCAATGCCCACCGCCCAGCCTGCCACATGGCTCCAAGCCTGCTCCTTTGAAATATGTTTTCCGCCCTTGGATAAGGCAACTACCCACTCTACTTCATGATGTACATCTTGGCTTTGAGCAGGGAGGTGTACGGTGGCTTCCGCACCCACCAGTAATGACCCAATGGGTTTGGTGAAGACCAGAGGTTCGGAAGGAATCGGAGCGTGCATTTCCGCAGCATGGTCAGCAAAGTTACGCCCTATGCAGTAAATGGTGCCCGCTAAGAGCTCGTTACCATCTGGGGTTTGTAGGCCGGAGAGTCGTGGCCAAGTTGGGTGAAATTCGTTGCTATTCATGGTTCTAAAATACGAATCGTCGGATAATCTTGGACATAATAATCGAGATTATAAAAAAAGCCCTGATTCCTAAATGGAAACAGAGCTTGTAAAATGATGGTAGCTAAGTTCAGCTACGGCAAAAGATAATTAGCAATGTGCTAAGTTTGTTTAGCTTCGGATTAGCTAGCTAATGCGTCTACGTGTACGAAACGTCGTCCGCCTTTTGATTTGGAGAAACTTACCGTTCCTTCTGATACAGCAAATAGAGTGTCGTCTCCACCACGCATTACGTTGGTACCTGGGTGAAATTTAGTTCCACGCTGACGAACAATGATTCCGCCAGAGCGTACAAATTCTCCACCAAATCGTTTAATACCTAGTCGTTTCGAGTTTGAGTCGCGTCCGTTTCTGGTTGAACCTTGACCTTTCTTATGTGCCATTGTCGTATTCTTTTGAGTCGGTTACTATTAACTAAATTCTATTAACTTAATGCTTCGATGAGCTCAGCTTTTTTCATGCTCGTGTATCCATCGATACCTCTTTCCTTTGCCAAAGCTTTTAACTCAGCCACTTTCATTGAAGAAAGGTCGCTGCTAGGAGCTTCTGCTTGGGTTGGAGTTGCATCTGCTGCTGTTTCAGTGGCCGGAGCTGCTTTAGCTTTGCTTTTCTTGGCTCCACCGAGCGTGATGCTGTCGATTTGAATTTGCGACATTACCTGTCGGTGACCATTTAATTTCTGATATCCTTTACGTCTTTTCTTTTTGAAGACCAAAACTTTGTCGGCTTTTACAGTATCGAGCAAGGTTGCAGTGATTTCTGCGCCTTCCACAACAGGGGTACCTATTTTTACGCCGTTGTCTTCTTTAACTAACAGTACCCGATCGAAGCTGAGTTTATTCCCTTCTACGTTCTGCTTGTCAACGAACAATGTGTCGTTTTCGGCTACTTTGTATTGATGTCCACCTATTTCTACAATCGCGTACATGATGCGGATAATTTAATTATGCAATTATTTTAGAGCTTGATAAGATAAGAGAATCCTCTTATAAAAAAAAGACCTTTTATAATTAAAAGTACTCTTTGATACGCTAAGCTACCTTGGCAGGGGCACGCTGAAAGCCTTGACGGTTTACGTGGCCAATATACTTTCCGATGATGCGCACTTCTTCAAACACATCGGGGGAGACGTAGATGTCGTCGTATTCTTCGTTGGCGGCCTCTAGTCGGAGACCCTGGTCATCCCAAAAAATGCGCTTTAAGGTCGTTTCGCCATTGTATAAAACCGCACCAATATCCCCACTATTTAACTCTGTATCCATTAGGAGTACAAAATCTCCATCATATATATCAGCGTCTTTCATACTGAATCCGGAGACTCGTAGAGCAAATAACTTGTCTAGGTTTGGGAACAGCGTGTTCATGGTTAGCTGTCCTAAATCGGCTTCTACCGCTTCTTGCAAATACCCTGCAGCGATAAGTCCTCGTATCGGAATTCCGGCACCATCGACACTACCAAGTAATTCTTTTTTATCGGGAGGTAAGTCGTACTCTTCCTCATCTCCCTTGATCAGGTATCCTTTTTTTAGAAGGGCCTGTATATTTTGGGTGACACTATTGGGGGATCTAAAGCCGAAGTGATCGGCAATTTCTCGGTAGGTAGGCCAAATATCATTTTCCTTCTTATACTCGACGATGTAGTCAAAAAATTCTCGTTGTTTTCGGGTCAAATGTACTAAGTCCATGATAGAGAGCTTTAATTGCAGGTAATTCGGGTGTGAAAAGTTTTATCAAGAGTCTAATAAATTAGCTTAAAAACTAGACTCAAAGTGTACTTTGCACGTATATCATACATAATGTGTAATATATGTGTAAAAATCAACCCGAAATGCTCTTATAATTTCATTATGTTGGCAGAGTCGGTACTAAAGCCCGCTTCATTGGGGGGCGAGTCTGCAAAACTCTGAATTAACCAAGCTATTATGTCATTGATTTTACCTACTTTTCGCAGTGTTGAGTGCATTTGCTCGCGTTTTGGGCGGATAACAACTCTTTTTTCGTGCATTATTATTGGAATAAGTTGGTCCGTACAGGCACAGGAGGGTGCGGCCATTACGCCTGAATCCACAGAGTTATATGTGGATTTGGAGCAGGTGAGGCCAGGTTTGACGCCTCAGGAGGCTCCGTCGGATGCTATAGTGCTTTTCGATGGGACGGATTTAGCGGGGTGGCAAGCGATGCAGCTTAGTATAGCAGGGGACATGCCGGGCATGGTAGAAAGTGTAGCTGATTATGAGCCAGGGAGGGTGACTGAGCCAGCGCAGTGGGAGGTGGCTGGCGGGGTTATGACGGTGGCCCCAGGCACGGGAGCGATTGAAACTAAGCGGGCTTTTGGCGATGTGCAGTTGCATGTAGAGTGGAATGCGCCAGTGGCCGAGGGAAAATCAGGGCAAGGATATTCGAATTCGGGGGTGTTTTTTATGGGGCTGTATGAAGTGCAGATTTTGAATTCCTATGAAAATGAGACCTATAATAATGGGCAAGCCAGCTCGGTGTATAAGCAGCACATTCCGTTGGTTAATGCGTCTAGGGCTCCGGGTGAGTGGCAAAGCTATGACATTATTTTCATGGCACCGCGTTTTTCGGAGAAGGGGAGTTTGGTTTCGCCCGCTAGAATCACGGTGTTTCACAATGGTGTGTTGGTGCAAAACAACGTGGAGCTAATGGGCCCGACTACCTATATTGGCGCTTCGCACTATACGCCGCATCCCGAAAAAATGCCGTTGGCTCTGCAAGATCATGGGGATCCAGTGCAGTTTCGAAATATTTGGATTCGCGAGCTTTAGAGGCGGGGTTTTTGTAATACTGGAACTCTTGTAACAGTGGAATTCTTGTAACAGTGGAATTCTTGTAATTACGAGTCTCGCACGCTACCCTAGCGGGGTTTTTAAATCACAGCTAGTTAAAGCACTCCTAGACCTAAATGGCTCAGCACCCACTGTTGAAAATTCTGCTGAAATTCTTGTGAATACGCAGGCTTTTTTGGGCTGAGTTCATCGGATTGTTCTGACTCAGTCACAGCGCCGGTACAAACATCCGGTGTTGGTATGAAATCATGGTCTAGCCCTGGGAACACCTGAATGGTTGGCCTGGAGGTGTTTGATGCTGCTTTTGGAGCTAAATTTGGAGCTGATTTTCGATTAGAATTTCGAGTAAAATCCGCTTGTTCTGTTGCTTTTTCAAGGCCTTCCACTCCCCATTCAGCCGAAACAAAATAATCAAGCTCTGGAAAGGCGAAATAGGCTGGCAGTTGAAGCTGGGCCAGATGAGGGGCGGGATTAAAGTCACTTAGTTCGCTTAGATGACGCCAGGTTTTGGTGAGTGGAAAGGCATTCACCCAGTTCAAATCAGAAATGGCTTTCTTTTGGGCCTTGTCCAGAGCAATATCCTGAGGTTCTCCCGAGCAGTGATACATATTGTAATACTCGTGGGTGAGCCGGCGCTGGGTGTCGTACGTCGGGGCGGCTAGGGAAGCGATAAAAGCTAGTGAATCCCCGTAAAGATGACCCAAGATTTGCGCAACACTCCCGCCTTGAGAATGTCCTACCACCCCAATGCGATCTGGGTCAATACCAGGTTGTTGGCGTAAAAACTGTACCGCGGATCGGGCATCATCGGCCCGTTCGTATAAGTCTGTGCGATGCCAACGCCCTTCGGACAAGCCTACGCCACGTTTGTCAAAATATAGTAGAGCTACGCCGTGCTGCAAGAATAGCTGCTCCAGATTTTCGCGAACAAAATGGGCGTATAAACCGGTATGAGTGGAATTGGGTCCGCTGCCAACTAAAAATACGATGGCGGGGTGGAGTTGGGTGTTTTCGTCGAGGGTGGTTAGGCCGTTAGATTCGCCGTTAGATTTGCCATTAAATTCAACAGAGTGTTGCGGCCAAACCAATTCCCCATGCAGTTCGTAGATTGTATCCTCGTATTTACGCTCGGCTTGGCGGGGGCGCAGGGTAGTGTCTTCTAAGGCCAACTGCCGACTGAGTACATTACTCGACTGAAACCAGACGTCTTGGCGCTGTTGAGCCTGGAGTTCGAGGGTTGAGGCGTTAAAGGTGCTTGGTAGTAATCCTAGCGTTAGTACCAGGGTTAATCCTGCTGCCAATCTCAGTGATAGGCCGAATACAAAAAAAACCGCAGGCGCAGCTAAGTAGCTTGGTAGATTCCGTGATATGTAGCTACTTAAGCGCTGCAAAATAGATTAATCCGACTCGCTGGTTGCGTTCGCATCGTTCGCATCGGGCGTTGAATTACCGCCGTTCGCATCAACCTGTTTGGCCTGAATTTGGACCCGCAAATCGGTGAAATAATCCATGATCACTTGTCGCTGGTCATCGGTCAATTGGGCTTCCTTGTGCATTAAACGGTAGGACCAGAGGGGCATTTCGCCGTTTTCGGTGTATTCAATGACCTCTTCGGCCTTATGATCGGCGCGGCTGAGCGAATAATTGCCCCATTCCGAGAAATTCAGATACTCCTGGGAATGGTCAATATGGTGGTCGATCATCCAAGCTACGGGTTGGATATTGGTGTACCAAGGATATTCCGATTCGTAGGAATGGCAGTCGTAACAAGCGCTGCGCAACAAATTCTCCACCTCCATCGGGGGCTTCTCCAGACTTATAAAATCGAGGTTTGGATCGACAGGAGGTTGGTTTTTATCGATCTGAAAAAACTGAATAATAATAAGTACGGCGCCAAGGCCAAGTGCTATGTTTTTAATCATGGTAGTTGGATTACCTAGTTTCCTTTTGGAGTGAAGGCCTGAATTCCGGTGATTTCACGCCCAAGGATAAGGCCATGGATATCGTAAGTTCCCTCATAGGTATTCACCGATTCCAGATTCACCATGTGATGAATGACCCGGTAATCGCCCGTAATTCCGTTTCCGCCGTGCATATCCCGGGCAATGCGGGCAATCTCCAAGGCTTTTCCGCAGTTATGACGTTTGGCTAAAGAGGTCATCCCGGGATGATGTCGCTCCGAATCCTTTAATTCACCCAGGCGAAGCGCCAAGAGTTGCATAGAAGTAATATCGGTGAGCATGTTGGCCAATTTGGTCTGGATGAGCTGATTGGCTGCCAAAGGATGGCCAAATTGCTTGCGATCCAGTACGTACTGCCGTGCACGTTGATAACAAAATTCAGCGGCTCCAACGGTTCCCCAGGCAATTCCGTAGCGCGCGGAGTTCAGGCACATGAACGGACCTTTAAGGCCGGTAACATCAGGAAACATATTTTCGTCGGGCACAAATACGTCGTCAAACACCAGCTCGCCGGTTTCGCTGGCTCGTAAACTCATCTTGAATTTGGTATGCGGTGCGCTGTAGCCTTTCATTTCCTTTTCGAGAATAAAACCTCGAATTACGCCGGGGTCATCCTTATGTTCTTTGGCCTTTGCCCACACAACGGCCACATCGGCGATGGGGGAATTGGTAATCCACATTTTGGCCCCGTTGATGATCCATCCACCGTCTGTTTTCATGGCCGTGGTCACCATTCCGCCTGGGTCGGAGCCGTGATCGGGTTCGGTGAGCCCAAAACAGCCGATTATTTCGCCGCTAGCTAGGCGAGGAATGTATTTATGCTTCTGTTGTTCCGTGCCAAAAATAGAAATCGGATACATGACCAGCGATGATTGCACGCTCATGAACGAACGATAGCCTGAATCCACGCGCTCAACTTCTCGAGCTACCAAGCCATAAGCCGTATACGACGCGCCAGCACCCCCATATTCTTCGGGAATATTTACTCCGAGTAGCCCCATTTCACCCATTTCTTGGGCAATTGACATGTCGAAAAATTCTTCGGTATTGCCTTTTAATGCACGCGGTTCGAGAGAGGTTTGAGCGTAGTCCCGAGCCGTTTCCATGATCAGGCGATCCTCTTCGCCTAATTCGGACTCGAACAGAAAGGCATCATCAATGTTAAATAAGCTCTTAGACATAGTATCGTTGGTTTTGGGCCGAGTTTGTCGGGATATATGCGTGTTTCTATTTATTGAAATGTAGCAAAAAAGAAGGGAAAAAATGGGTCAACAGGGCAAAATATTTGGGGCCGGAAATATGCTTTTATGGTTGAGCGGTTAAGTCTCAAATTTTAGTGGCGATAATGTGTATAGACATAAAAGAATAAATAACATTTCCATTTATTGTGTGATTTCACGAGTTTATTACCACACAATAAAAGCGGATTCACAACGAAGGCTTAATAGACTAGAATAATGGTTGCTAAAAAGTTAAAAAGGCTAAAAAGCTAGGTTAGCGGTTGCCGATAAGCTATTCCGAGGAATCAAACGCTTAACAGATTAGGGAATAAAAACACAATTACGACGAGGTTACGCATGAGAACGACGATAGATATATCGGACGATTTAATGAAAAAGGCTAAAATACACGCCGTCAAAGAGGGGATAACCCTAAAACAGCTATTCACCAGGCTACTTGAAAAAGAAGTAGGAGCGGATTCCGAAAAAGCTCAGAAAGCGCGCATCATAAAGGAAATGACGGAAAAACTGCGCACTGGAGACAAAGATTTGGACAAAGAAATTGAAGACATGACCCAAACAATGTGGAAGCGATTAGAAGGATAGGTCAGCTCGGGTTAACCTGATCAATCTTTTTTTCGCGACCTCTTGGGTTTTTGGTTTTAGAATTCTCACAAGAAAACTATCCAAAATTCCAGTTCACCCCGCGACCAATCTCCGGGTCTGGAAAATTCCAATCCACCGCACCCTGATCGCAGGCGTACATGCAGGTTCCGCACTCAATGCAATCCTCCACCTGAAAATGCACCTTTTGATCCTCGTCCATTGTGTAGCAATTGGCCGGGCAGACCCAGGTGGTGCACTTATGAGGACAAGTGCTGTTGCAAATATCGGTATCTACCACAATATGCGGTTTTATTTCGCTGCGGCTTTGGTTTCGGTAACCCACTAAGCCCAAGCGTTCGGCCAGTGAAAGGCCCGGTTTTTTTGTAGCTGGTG
>ERZ891134.2284-NODE-2284-length-11476-cov-6.383417_pt1 | contig 11476 bp, 9 predicted proteins | sample MGYA00520888_ERZ891134 | MGnify/ENA primary metagenome ERZ891134 (study PRJEB32303, sample SAMEA104408692) | aquatic metagenome | biome: Brackish water; feature: Coastal; material: water | place: Baltic Sea | collected 2014-10-23 | depth 10 m ... | reverse complement strand
CGGGGGCGGAGGCGGGCTGGACCGCTTTGCCTGCCAGCGTGGTGATCCGATCGACGAGATCGTGGCGAATCCGTGCGGCGACTTCAGCAGGCCCACCGGTCGGCTTGGTGACGTAGTCGTTGGCTCCAGCCATCAGCGCATCGAGGGTGGCGCGGGCTCCCTTTTCCGTCAAGCTGGAGAACATGATCACGGGGAGCCGGGGATGCAGGCGGCGAATCTCACGAAGCGCGGTGATGCCATCCATCACCGGCATCTCGACATCAAGAATGACAAGATCCGGTGGCTGGCGGCGAACGGCATCAACCCCGGCCTGCCCGTTTTCGGCCGTGGCCACCACCTCGATCCCGGGGGCCTCTGAAAGAACCTTGGAGAGCAGGGTGCGGACGGTTGTTGAGTCGTCCACAACGAGCACGCGGGTCGCCGCCGCCGGGGCCGCAGCCGCAGCAGGGAGGCCGAGCCCGAGTGCTGCAACCTCGCGAGTGAGCGTCGCTGTGGTGAAGGGCTTTGCGACGTAGCCGTCGACCCCGGCCTCCCTGGCAACCGCGATCCGCTCCTGGGCATGCTCAGTCGAGATCATCAGCAGTTTGCAGCCACGATACCGCGGCTCTGCCCGCAGCGAGCGGACCAGGGCGATGCCATCCATCACTGGCATGTGCCAGTTGATGGTGACCAGATCAGGACGCTCCCCCTTGGCAAGCGATTCGAGCGCCTCCTGGCCATTGCCTGCCTCGCAGCAGTCAAACTGCAGCGAACGCAGCACGCTCGTCACGATACTGCGAACCGGCTTCGAGTCGTCAACCACCAGTGCTCGCACGGTCCCACCTCTCCTTGGCTTCCCAGGCACGCCCGCGAGCGGCTCGCTCCAGCCTGCACGCCCGCTCAGGAACGATACTCACCGACGAGTTTCTGAAGTCCTTGTGCCATACGAGAGAGTTCCTGGGAGGAAACCTGCGTGTTGGACGCACCCTCCGCTGTGCTCTGAGCGGCCTGGGCGACCTGCACAATATTCTCTGCAATCTCCGCGGTGCCTGTCGTGGCCTCGCTGATATTCCGGCTGATTTCCGCGGTCGTCACCGACTGTTCCTCAACGGCGGCAGCAATCGTGGTCTGCAGGTGGTCGATCCGCTCGATCACCGAGCCGATCTCGGAGATGGCGGTGACCGCCCGATCGGCATCGGCCTGCATGGCCTCAATGCGGCTGCCGATGTCTTCGGTCGCCTTGGCTGTTTCGCGAGCGAGGTCCTTGACCTCGTTGGCTACCACGGCAAAGCCCTTGCCGGCTTCCCCAGCCCGGGCGGCCTCGATCGTGGCGTTGAGCGCCAGCAGGTTGGTCTGCTCAGCGATCGTGGTGATCACCTTCACCACCTGGCCGATCTGCTGACTGGAGATTCCCAGGGCGTTCATCGTCTGGCTGGTGGAGCCGGCCATGTCGACGGCCTGCCGGGCGACGCGGGCGGCTTCCTGAGCACTGCCAGCGATCTCATGAATGCTCTGGCCGAGGTTTTCGACCGACGACGAGACGCCCTTCGCATTGCCGCTGACCTGCTCGGCGGCCGCCGAGACCAGGTTGGCCTGGGCGGTGGTCTCCTCGGCCGCAGCGCTCATCTGCTGGCTGACGCTGGTGAGTTCTTCGGAGGCACTCGCCAGGGCGTGGGTGTTGTCGACGATGCCGTCGACCAGGGTGGCCTGCCGTCGTGCCTCCTTGGTGAACCGCTGGGCAATGGCCGTTGAGACGACCACCACGCCGATCATGGTCACCACGAAGATCGTGATGGCGAAGGTTCGCAGGCTGTTGATCGGCTGAAACACCTCGACCTCGTCGATCTCCGAAATCAACGCCCAGCGAACGGCGGCCCCGCCTTGGTCGGCCTCGTGGATCGTGATGGGGGTCCACGAGGCGAGCACACGAGATCCCCGGTAGTCGAGTCCCCGCGCGGTGCCGGCAGCGTTGCGATCGAAAACCGCACGGACGGGAGCACTGTCGACCCGCACCTCCGGATTGATGATCGTTGAGGCCACGCCGAGGTCGTCGAGAAAGCGGGAGTCGGTGCGGAAGAGGCCGTCCGATCCCACCGCATACGTCTCGCCCGTCTGCCCCATGCCGATCGTCTCGGAGACGATGGTGTTGAGCCGGTCGATCGGGATCTGGAAGATCACCGCACCGACGAGCTCCCGACCTTCATACACCGGAGCCGCGATGAAGCTCGCGGGGGCCAAGTAGCTCGGCACGTAGGGCTTGAAATCGGCAAAGGCGACCGAGTCGCGACGGCCACGGCTCGTCGCCTCATTGAAGGCCGTGCCGATGCTGCTGCCGGCAAAGGTGCCGCTCCGCAGCGACGTGGCGAAGTCGATCTCCTTAAACACGGAATAGACGATGTCGCCGCTCTGGGCATCCACCAGGAAGAGGTCGTAAAGACCAAACTTCTGCTGCAGGCTCCGCAGGATGGGATGGTAGACCGCGTGGGCCTCGGAGTAGTCGGAGCCGTCGTCAGCGGCGTCGAGGCGATCCTTGGTGCCGATCGGGTTTTTGTTGCTCGCCAGGTACAGGCTCTGAAGAACGACGCCGTTGTCGTCGAGACTGTCGATCAGCGACCGGCCTTCAGGTGGCTCCTGCCCACGCTCGCGGAACGCGGCGGCGAGGTCACCGTCGTAGAAGCCCTGGAGCTGCTGGCGAGCCGTCAGGACGTCGTCTGCCGAGGCCTCATCATCGCTGGCCAGGTTCTGCATGCCGCTGCGGAACTCCTTCAATGCCGCGATGGTCATGCGGTCTTCAGCAAGCACTCGCAGCTGGTTTTCGAGGGTGGTGAAATACCCTTCCACCGATTTCCCGGTGATCGAACGAACGGTCTCCAGCTGGTTGAGCGCCTGGGCCTCAAGAGCCGTTGAGGCTGACCGGTAGGTGCTGATTCCCATGAAAGCCAACGGAACAAGCGAAACGGCCAGCAGGGAGAGCAGCAGCCTGTTCGTGAGCAGGCCTTTCCAGGACAGACGCGAGTCGGACTGGGGGCGGGGGCTGGCGTCTGGTGTGACGTCGAACACGTTGTGCATCTCCATGGGAACCAAAGATGAGAGGGCGTTTAGGTCGTTGGAAGTGGAGCAGCTGCGCGGCTGCGGGTTGCTGGCCGCAGCACCTGCTTCACGTCGAGCAGGTAGAGCAGCCCGTCGGCTCCGGCGTGAACCGCACGGGCGGCCTCGGTCGCATCGGTCGGCTGTTGGGCCACCACCGGTTCAAAGGCGTTGTCGGGGATCTCCACGACATCAAGGATTTCATCCACGAGCAGGCTGCACCACTCCTCGGTGGCCTGCAGCACGAGGTGGACGGTGGCCGGATCGTCTTGGTCGGTCGGAGGGGTAAGCCCGAGCCGCTTCTGCAGGTCGATCACGGGAACGATCCGCCCCCGCAGGTTGAGCAGACCCGCGAGTGACTCTGGGGCCCGCGGCACCGTGTTGACTCGCCCGTCCCGCAGCACCTCGGCCACGTCCGTTGCCGGCACGGCAAACCTCCGGCCAGCCACGAGAAACGCCGCGTAGCGGCCGACACCGGAGGCGGGCAGCACGGCTCCCTGATCGGCTGAGGTGTGGGGGGGCTGAGGCATGGAAGCAAGGCTCACGATGCGAGGACTGGAGCGACCGGGGCAGAGTCGCTGCCACCTGAAACACTGCCGCTTGGAACACTGTCGAGCATCTCAACAAGCTCGGCGGCCTGCCCGGCGACGTCGACCATGCAGCGTCGCCACCGCCGCGGCCCGAGCGTTGGCTGGCCATTGTCGTCGATGCCATCGATGGAGACGGGCGGAGCATCCGGCATGGCCACGTCGACAATCTCGTCGACGACAAGCCCGATCGGCCCCTGCGGAGTGTTGACCACCACCGCCTGCACCCGCCCTCCTTCGATTGGCCGTGTCGTGCCGCCAAGGAAGTCGTCGAGGTCGATCAGCGGAAGAAAGCTGCCAGCATGGCGGACCACGGAACGGTCGGTGGTCTGCTCAACCGCCTGCTCGGCAAACCGCTCCAGCCGAGAAACGCGGCGGGCAGGCAGAGCAACGCGTCGGCCATGCCGCGAACGACAGATCACCAGCGGGTCGAGGGCGGTTTCCTGGGAGCTCGTGTCGTCGGCCTCGGCAAAGGGCGACGATCGCTCCTCAGCCTGCCGAGCCCGCTCAAGCCGCTCAGGGATATCCGCCGCCCGAGCAATCCCGCGGAGGTCGAGGATCAGCGTCACGCCGCCATCCCCCATCACCGTGGCCCCAGCGTAGAGTCCGATCGGAGCCACCAGCGCGCCTGCGGGCTTGACCACGATTGTTGTCAGCCCGGCGGCTTCGGCGGTGCCTGCCGCCGACTGCATGTCGTCGACGATCAGCCCAAACTCGTGGTCGTCGACCTGCACGCGGACCACCGTGCCTCCGCGTCGGGCTCGTTGGGAGACCGCGGCGGCGTCCTCCAGCCCAAGTAGAGACGACAGGGAGACCACCGGCAGCAGCTGGCCGCGGAGGCGAATCACCGGCGCGGTCTCCAGGCCTTCAATCACCGCCCCCCTGCGGTCGCCGGCATCACCGGAATGCCCACTCCGGGCAAGCGGCACCAGTTCGCAGACGGATGCCTGGGGAATCGCCAGCCGCTGGGGGCCGCACCGCACGATCAGCGCAGGAATGATGGCCAGGGTCAGCGGGATTCGGACACGAATGGTCGTTCCTTCTCCACGTGTGCTTCGCACATCGACGGTGCCGCCAATCGCCTCGATGTTGGTCTTCACCACATCCATCCCCACGCCCCTGCCGGAGACATCCGTGACGGCGGCGGCGGTTGAGAAGCCGGGCTCAAAGATGTATTGCAGGATCTCCTCGTCGGAGAGCTGCTCTGCTGCGGCCGCGTCGACCAGCCCTCGCGAGACCGCTTTGCGGCGGATGGCGTCGACGGGGATGCCGCGGCCATCATCCCGCACCTCCACGGTCACCTGCCCGCTCTCGTGAAATGCCCGCAGCGACAACACGCCCGCCTCTGGTTTGCCGACTTTGAGCCGTTCGGCGGGGGGCTCGATGCCGTGGTCGACCGCATTGCGGACGAGGTGCGTGAGCGGGTCGCGGATGCTTTCAATCAGGGTGCGGTCGAGTTCGGTTTCCGCACCGTCGATCTCCAGTCGCACATCCTTGCCACAGGAAACGGAGAGATCACGAACCACGCGGGGAAACCGGCTGAAGACCTGAGCGATCGGCTGCATGCGGGTCTTCATGGCCGTTTCTTGCAGCGATGACGTGACGGCGTGCACCCGTCGCACGGCATCCTGAACCTGCGGCACATCCGCAGCGGCGAGCCGGAGCTGATTGCGGGCGAGCACGAGCTCACCAACCAGATCCAGGATCGAGCCGAGCAGGCCCACGTCAACGCGAACGCTCGACTCAGCGGCCGTCGGCTGGGACCGCGTCGGCGGGGCCACCGCGTCGGTCACCTCGGGAGCGGCAGGAGCGGCAGGCGGCGGTTCGGAGGACGGGGGAGGGGCTGTCGTTTCGTCACCGCTGGCGTGTTCAGGCTCGTTCGCCGGTGGAGGCGACAGCCGCTCGACCTTGATGTCACGAGACGCCGCGTCGAACTGCTGCCGCGAAACACGACTGTGTTCTTCCGCCGGTTTGGCGGTCGACTCGACGAGGGCCTGTCCGCTCGGGCGTGGTCGGCTGCCTGTGGGCGGTGCGGGTTCGCGGCCCTCCGACATCGCCGCAATCGCGTCGGCCAGTTCGCGGAAATCGGCGGTGCCCTCGCTGCCGGTCTCTTCGATGCTGCGGAGGATCGCCCTGACCGCATCAACCATCGACAGCAGGGTGCCTGCGATCTCTTCGTTCAGGCGAATCGTGCCATCTCGCAGGCGGCCGAGCAGGTGCTCGCCGCTGTGGGCAAGGGCTCCGAGCTTGGAGAATCCGAAGAAGCCGCTGGTGCCTTTGATGGTGTGCACCGTGCGAAAGATGCTCGCCAGCCGATCTGGATCGTCGGGGGTTTCTTCGAGAGCGACAAGGTCGCGATCGAGCTGGTCGAGGTTTTCGCTCGATTCGACGAGGAACTCCTGAACGAACTCCTGGTTGTCCATCGCGCACGCTCCGTATCCATCCGGCGGCCACATCCCCGGCCCACGTCGACGCCTCGAGGGCTCCCCCGCAAACTCTTCCCAAGCATACCCCCTTCTTTGTCGCAGGGACGGGACGGGGCAAGCCGCTGCGTCCGTCGGCTGGCAGTTCAAAACCGGGCCTTCGTTGGAAGCCGCCGCGCGGCCTGGTAGGCTCCGCGGGCTGCAGAGCCCCGCTCTTGCCTTCACCAACGAAACTGGTTTCCCCCGCGAGGTCTCGTCATGGTACGCACCCCCAGCACAATGCTTCCCCTCGGCACCACGGCCGCCGACTTCTCGCTCCTCGACGTCAGCGGCCGCACGATGGCCTGGAAGGATGTGGCGGGGGCGAAGGGTACCGTGGTGATGTTTATCTGCAACCACTGCCCGTTTGTGAAGCATGTGGCCGACGAACTGGCCCGGCTGGGCCACGAGTACATGCCACGCGGCGTCGGCATGGTGGCGATCAGTTCCAACGACGTTGCCACCCATCCGGCGGACTCACCGGAACAGATGGTTCACGAGGCGGAGCAGCGCGGCTATCCCTTCCCATACCTCTACGACGAAACGCAGGATGTGGCGAAGGCCTACCGAGCCGCCTGCACCCCCGACTTCTACGTTTTCGACGGTGACGCGAAGCTCGTCTACCGCGGGCAGCTCGATGCCAGCCGTCCCGAGAGCGGCATCCCCGTCACGGGCTCAGATCTCCGCGCCGCCCTCGAGGCCCTGCTCGCTGGCACGTCCGTTCCAGCCGATCAGACGCCGAGCATCGGCTGCAACATCAAGTGGAGAGCGGGCAGCGAACCGGACTATTTCCCGGTTGGCTGAGGTTCCCGGTTGGCTGAGGGCAGCTGATGCTGGGGAAGAGCCGGCTCGGCCTGCAGCGGCTGCTCAGCCGCGGGCCGATTCGCCAGCCTTGCCGGAGTTTGGAACGGGGCCGCGGCCAGCCAGTTTGCCGATTTCCTGCGTCTCGTCCGGCGCCAGGCGGCTCGCGCGGACATTCTCCCGCTGAATGGCCTCGTAGACTTCCTGGCGATGCACCGGCACCTCGGCCGGGGCATTGATCCCCAGCCGCACCTTGTCTCCCCGGATGTCGACAATCGTGACGACAATGCTGTCGCCAATCATGATGCTTTCGTCGCGTTGTCTGGAGAGTACGAGCATCGGTGGTTCCTTCCTGACCTTATCCTGTGTGTGGCAAGCCGGCCTAAGTTCGGGCGCCACACTCGTATTATGCACTCTTTTTGAGCGGTGAACGTTGGCCGACAAGCTCATATCGCATCGGAAGGTCGCCGCTCGCAACGACTTGACGGCCTGTGCGGGCTTCAACGTTGATAACGATTGGTGCCTTCAAGTTGAGGGTGAGCGCCCCGGCATGCCGGGCGACAACCACCAAGAGCTGTGCGTCGCGGAGGTCACGCATCGCCAGCGGAGTCAGCTCGCTGCGGGGGATCCGCACCTGATAGTCGGGCACAAACCGCCGGGGGCTGACCACCGCCAGGGCGACATCGCTGCGGCTGGTGGACTGCAGCCATCCCAGGGCCTCGTTGCCGGCATCCGCGAGCAACGCCCATCGCTGGCAGTCTTCCAGTCCGGGCAGCCCGCTGGCAAAATGCAGCAGGTCGTCTGTTTCAATGTCGATGCGTCCGAACCGCGTCGTGTTGATTCGCATGGGTGGCACTCCTTTGCCGGATCGTTCTCGCTCTTTCGGCTGGAGAGTTGCTCCCAGCTCGGAACGGGTGTCCCTTCGAAGTATTCGGAAGAACTGCGGCAGATATCTTTCATCGTGGAACGACCGTTCCACACATAACCTGATCGGATCACTCGGAGGTTCTCGTGGAGCGAAAACGATTGGTGAATCGAGCGAATGTCCATCATGCTTTCCGGTCGCGACGAGCTTTCCGGTTGCGCGAGCTTTGCTGTGGGCGGGGCATTGCCTGCGGGGCGTTGGCTGTGTTCAGCCTGACGCTGGCGTCGTGTGCCGACTATGAAACGGCCTACCAGCAGAGCGTCGAGAACTACACCAGTGGCCCGCCGCGGGCCGCCGCCGCGGCTGGTGGTGATGCCTCGGCCGCGGCGTCGCCAGCAGCGGGTGGCGATGCCGCCACCCCGATGTCGTATGGCAGCGGCACCTCGTCGGGGACGGGGTCGGGGACGGGCTCCAGTTCGGGCTCCGGATCCCAGGAAGGCTTTTCGACCATCGGGTCGGGAGCCAGCGGGGTGATCGTGCCCGGCGGCTGATCGTGGCGGAGGGCCGCTGTTTCCGGATCTGCCCGCGGTTACTGCCACATGGGCTGCGCCTGCCAGGCCGTCAGCGGCGTGAGCAGCATCACCGGCAGCCAGGCGCCGAGCGACGGGCTGATGACATAGCTCGTTGCCAGGGCATGGCAGCCGAGCGTCGTGAGCAGAAAGACGGCCGTCAGCACGACCGACAGCCCAACCGCAACAAACACGCCCTTGCGGCTGGGGCCCACAACCAGCGGCAGCCCGAGGATGGTCAGCGACAGGTCGAGGATCGGCTGCACCAGGCGGGCGTGGGCGCGGAGTGGAACATCGGCGGTCACGCCAATGGCCGGATTGCCAATGGCCCGCACGAGGTCGGGCGTTGACGAGTAGAGGCTCCAGTTGCTCGAGCCGATGAGCTGCTCAAAGCTCACGTCACTTGCCACGAAACAGGAGCCTGGGTCGAGCCATTCTGAATCCTGACGAGTGTGAATCACCGTCACGCCGCCGAGCGTGAGGCTGGGGATGCCGTCGATGGCAGCCGGTTCGCTGACGCCAACGAGCAGGTAGCCTGCCGGATGGGAGGCGTCTGCAGGAAGCCAGCGAGCCTCTGCGGCATCCACCTGGGCACTCACCCCAGCCATCGATGGCGGGAGGAGCAGGCTCGGCTCTTGGATCAGACGTTCGCTCCGCCGCCACTGCTTGCCGCGAAAAAGGATCTCCGTGCGGTGGTCGTAGCGGGCTTCGAACGGCTGCCAGGCATCGCCAGAGAGATCTTGCGCGTTGCCTTCCAAGGCATGGCGAATCTGCGGGAGCACGACTTCGCGGTTGGCCGCAGCCACGAGGGCCACAACGCCAGCGAAGACGATGGCCGGCCTTGCGATTCGCCAGCGGGTGACGCCAGCGGCGAGAAGGGCGGTCAGTTCGTTGTGCCGCTCAAGCCACGAAAGGGCGAACATCGCACTGGCCAGGGCGATGACCCCGCTGGTGGCATCGAAAAACGAGATCAGCCGGAAGCCGTAGTAACGCCCAAGAACCCGCCAGAGCCCACCGCCCTCGGGGGCGTGGGCGATGAACTCCTCGATGTTGTTGAAAGCGTCGACAACAAACGTGAGGCCTGCCAGACTGACAAAGACGATCAGAAACGAGTTGATCTGCGCCCTGGTGATGTAGCGATCGATGAGCATGGCTGTGCGCCGTTCGACCGGCGGAAGGGCCTCCAGAGCCGGCGGTCTTGAGAGAGAAAGCTGTTCAGACGGCGGCCCACGGAACGACAGTCGGCGTGATCAGAGGGGCGGACAATAGAGACCTGCACGGCTGAGCGTCAATCGGTTTTTGACACGAGGAAGGCTTTCCCAGCACCGCACGGGGGCTGCAGCATGCGACCGCTCACTGGCCTTGCCACTGCCGCTGCAGACCTCCTGTTTCCGCCTGAGTGCCTGCTCTGCCAGCGGAGCCTTCTCGGTGAGGCAAACACCTCAGCGGCGACGTCGCCCTTTCGCGACTTCTGCCCAGCGTGTCTGGCGGAGCTGACGGCCGATCTGCTCCGGTGCGGTCGCTGTGGAGCGTCGGCAGCTCTGGCGGAAGAGGGAGTGTGTGAGGGCTGCCTGCGGGCGGCACCTCCCTGGCAGCGGCTGGTGGTGCTGGCCGGGTATGGCGACCTGGCACGCGATGCGGTGGTGCGGGCCAAGCGGCCGGCCGGAGAGCCGATCGCGATGGCCCTTGGCCGCCGGCTGGGAGGCCTCGTGCGATCGCGGCTCGCGGCGGTGCGGCTGGATCTGGTGGTTGGCGTGCCGATGCACTGGCGACGACGAGCCGTGCGAGGCACGAGCTCCGCAGGCGTGATCGCCGCGGCTGTTGCGGGATCACTCGGCGTGCGGCAGCGGCGGCTGTTGCGGCGGGTCCGGGCCACGAGCATGCAAAACACCCTGCCGCCGCAGCAGCGGCCGGCCAACGTCACGGGAGCGTTTCAGGCGGGGCCGGGCGTCCGTGGGCAACGGGTGCTGTTGGTCGATGACGTGATCACGACGGGTGCCACATTGGCCGCCTGCACCCAGGCCCTCCTCGCCGCAGGGGCTCAAGAGGTGTATGTTTCAGCGGTCGCGAAGGCTGAGCGGACCAGCACGCTCACGGCAGACGGTTCGTGACGCCGGCCCCCCGCGACGCCACGTCTCCCCTTCCTTTTGTCGCTTTCGAGTGTGTCTCTCTCCATGCCCCGCATCGTTCTCGGTACTCGAGGTAGCCTCCTGGCACGGACCCAGACGGGGCATGTCGCCGATCAGCTTCGCTCGGTTGGCTGCGATGTGGAGATCGAGATCGTTCAGACGACCGGCGATGTCAGGCGAGATGCCCCGATCGCCAGCCTGGGCCGAGACGGCGTCTTCGTGCATGAGCTTGAAAAAGCGTTGCTTGAGGGCCGTGTCGACGCCGCCGTGCACAGCTGCAAAGACCTGCCGACAACAGACACCGCTGGGCTGATGGTGGTTGCCGTCCCGCGGCGGGTGACCCCCTTCGACATGCTGGTCACGGCCGACGGCAGGCCCCTTGACGAGCTGCCTGCGGGGGCGGTGATTGGCACCTCAAGCATTCGCAGGGTGACTCAGCTGCTGAAGCTGCGGCCCGACCTCGTGACGGCCCCGCTGCGTGGCAACATCGATACCCGACTCGGGCGGGTGACCTCGGGAGACTACGCGGGCATCATCCTCGCCGCGGCAGGCCTCGAGCGTGTCGGCCTTGCTGATCGCGGAGCCGAACTCCTGGAGCCGCCGCGTTTTTGGCCGGCGATCGCGCAGGGAGCCCTGGCCCTGCAGGTGCGGGCCGAGGATACGGCGTTGCAGGAGGCCCTGTCGCTGATCGACGACGCTCCGTCGCACCGCGCCATCGCGGCAGAGCGGGCGTGCCTTTCGGCACTCGCCGGTGGGTGTCTTGCTCCAATTGGTGGGTTTTCTCGCGAGAATGAGGGAAAACTGGAACTTACCGCCTGTGTGCTGGAGAATACCCCGATTGGCGTGGAGCGAATCGATGTCACTGCGGCGATGAGCGTCGATGTCGCAGCGAGCGAGGCGATGCAGGTCGCGCGTCAGCTGGGGCATGCGGTGGCTGGGCAGCTTCGCGAGGCGGGGGCCGACGCCATGCTGGCGAGGATGCGGCAGCGGCAGTCGG
>ERZ891134.2282-NODE-2282-length-11481-cov-4.070191_pt1 | contig 11481 bp, 10 predicted proteins | sample MGYA00520888_ERZ891134 | MGnify/ENA primary metagenome ERZ891134 (study PRJEB32303, sample SAMEA104408692) | aquatic metagenome | biome: Brackish water; feature: Coastal; material: water | place: Baltic Sea | collected 2014-10-23 | depth 10 m ... | reverse complement strand
CCGGCAGCAGCACCCGTCATGATCATGTTTTTAGGTGAAATCCGCGGCCAACCTTCCGGAAGCCAATCGTAGATTTTTTTGAAAACAGCGGCAGCAATTTGAATGGTAGGTCCTTCACGACCAATAATACCACCGCCTAAGGCCATAAAAAAACTCGATACCAATTTAACTATTATAATAGGCAAGCTCAACAGTCGTATGACTTTTCGAGACTGTCGTTCTTGGATGAGTTCTAACGATGCCGTAACCTGTGGTATTCCGCTGCCCGATGCATAAGGGGCATAACGGGTAACGGCCCACCATGAACCTATAAATAAAAGGGGAGAGATAAGAAACATCCAATATCCGAGATGTTCTAACATCCAAACAAATGAATCTTCGGCCCATTGGAACATTTGCGCATAAAAAACAGCAACCAATCCCACCGCAACGGAACCCACCCAAAATGGCAGCGCACTTAAGAAGCTGAGCTTCCACTTTTCATTGGGGAGGCGATCGTAATACTCCTGAACTTTGAGGTAAATCGAACGGAAACGATTCATTGAAACAATTCAAAATGATTCATGACCACAAAGATAGGCAATCAAAAGAAAATGCCCCGAATTTCGGGGCATTTTAAAAGAATGGATTCTAAACTCGGTTACTTAATAACTTTTACGTTTATAGCATTTAATCCTTTGCGGCCTTCTTCCAATTCGTACTCAACCGAATCGTTCTCTTGAACTTTGTCGATTAAGCCCGTAGCATGTGTGAAGTACTCCTCTTGAGTGTTGTCGTCAACAATGAAACCATAACCTTTGGTCTCGTTGTAAAATTTAACTTTACCTGTATTCATTTTATTTAAACGTGTCAAAGGTAAGAGAAAGGAATCGCTTATTGTGTGATTGGTGCAACAAATTTTAAGATTATTTTTTGCGATTATTGAAACGCTGCATGGGGTTGCGTTCAACTTGCTCATTTTCTTTTTGTTTGAACACCTCGAAACGGCTGTGTTTTAGGGCTTCCGGCCATGAATTATTATCTTCGTCTATATCGGCAGTTTCTCTCATCGGGTCTATTTGGATGCGCGCTACTTTTTTGCGCTTCATGTAACTTTTAACAATTTCATATTCGTTTTTACGCCATACATAAGCCGAAATGTAGTCGGTTTCGCGACTTCCATCTTCATATTCCCATCCAATAATTACGGGCATAACGCACCCCCCTTTATTACTTAAATGCAATTCATAGTAATATTGTCCTTTCAACGCGATGGTATCCATAGGATCTAAGGTTGCCATTTTTTCATATCTATTAGAAGCCTTTTTATTCTTCCGGCTTAACTGTTCGTTCAGGATTTCTTTCAAATACGCGGTATCGGCTTTTTTATCGTAGTAATAATAAAAATCGCGCAGCGTAGTATCGGTATCCACGGCAAAAGAATATCCCTCGGCTTTATTTCGCAATCGAGAAATATGAATGAACTCGTCTTCCTCTACTGGTTTTCCTTTTCTTTGATTCGGGCGGCCCAATGGATTATACACCGTTCTCTTGGGTGCACTGTTCCATTTTACCGGAACTTGTATGGGGAAGCTCAATTCAAAGGCGCGAACCGAGTCTAAAGAAATATCTACCGGTTCAATATCGTAGAACCAAGCCCTCCAAAACCAATCTAAATCAACCCCAGAAGCATCTTCCATGGTGCGGAAAAAATCAGCAGGTCTTGGATGCTTAAAGGCCCAACGGTTGCAATATTCCTTGAACGCGTAATCAAATAATTCACGTCCCATTATTGTTTCTCGTAAAATATTCAATGCCGTGGCCGGTTTGGCATAGGCATTAGGTCCAAATTCGATAATGTTCTCAGAATTGGTCATGATAGGCTCCAAACGTTCGGCCGGCAGTCTCATGTAATCCACAATTTTGTGTGCCGGACCTCTGCGGGATGGATAGTTGTTATCAAATTCTTGTTCGGTCAAAAACTGCACAAACGTATTCAATCCTTCGTCCATCCAACTCCAATTGCGCTCGTCAGAATTGATGATCATCGGGAAGAAATTATGTCCCACTTCATGAATAATAACCCCAATCATACCATATTTAATAGCCTCAGAGTAGTTTCCTTGTTTGTCGGTTCTGCCATAATTGAAGCATATCATCGGATACTCCATACCGCTGGAGGCTTCTACCGAAATGGCCACAGGATAAGAATAAGGAATCGTAAACTTAGAATACGTTTTTATGGTATGGGCCACTACTTTGGTGGAATACTTATTGTACAAGGCATACGATTCTTTAGGATAGTAACTCATGCACATCACCTTACGTCCGTCTACCTCAATGCCCATAGCATCCCAGGTGAATTTGCGCGATGAGCCCCATGCAAAATCTCTTACATTTTGGGCTTTGTACTTCCAAGTTTTGGTATTGCTTTGGTCGGCCTGTTGTTCCTTGGCCGTTGCTTCTAAAAGGGTCACAATTTGAACCGGATTTGGTGCATTCTGTGCTTGATTCCAACGTTGAAACTGTTCTGGCGTTAACACCTCTTTATAGTTGGTGCATTCTCCTGTTGAGGCAATAACGTGATCGGCAGGAACGGTCATTTCTACTTCGAAATCGCCGAACACCAATGAAAATTCGCCGCGACCCGTAAACTGTTTGTGGTTCCAACCTTGATAATCGGAATACACACACATTCTGGGATACCACTGCGAAATGGTAAACAAATCATTGCCGTCTTCCTCGAAATGCTCGTAACCCCCACGGCCTCCAATTTTCATTCTCTCGGGAATTTTGTAATGCCATTTAACGCGAAATTTGAAAGACTTTCCTGGTTTTAAAGGCGTTGCCAAATCGATGCGCATCATGGTATAGTTTACCTTAAAAGGAAGGGGCTTGTTTTTCGCATCGGTAACACTTTCAATAACCACTCCGTAACCGCGGTGGCGTTCTTTAATATCTAAAACCTCTAATGCATCTTTCGTGATGATGGGCTCCTCTGCCGTTCCGCGATTTCCTAAAGATTCGGTGTCGAAGAAGTGACTTTCTGCATTAGGGGCGTGTTCGTTTTCGTCTAGTTGTAACCATAAATAGGTAAGGGCATCAGGCGAATTGTTGGTATATGTGATGGTTTCATCTCCATAAAGCAGTTTATTCTCTTCATCGAGTCGGGCTTTGATTTTATAATCGGCTTTTTGTTGCCAATATTTATGTCCAGGAGCGCCTGAAGCCGTGCGGTATTCGCTGGGATCGGCAAGTATCGTTCCTAGTTGTTCGAATTTGTTGCCGTGATTCGAACGGGGATTATTTTGAATATTTTGTGCCGCCGTGAATGAAATTCCCCCGAGAAAAAAAAGGAGGGCGCCGATGGATTTACGGAAATGTGGGTTCATAAAACGGCGAATATACGCAATTCGCAGTGTTTCTTAAGAAATCGGCTGTTTAGAAACGGCACACAAAAAGGTAGATTCCGAGAGAAAGTCCGATAATGGCAGCGGATTTTATATACGTGTTGGTGAACTCGGGCTTGGCCCTTTGCAAAAGGCTTTGTAACGACAAAATGAATACGACGAAAAGCAGTTGACCCAGTTCTAATCCGACATTAAAGAACAATAAAGGAATGTTGATGGCCTGACTATGTCCTAAAAGCGATACCAATAATCCCGAAAATCCCATACCGTGAATCAATCCAAATACAAAAATCAATGCCCCTGAAACCCAAGAAGTTTGTGGTTTTATATACGCATTGATTAAGGGTAGTAACGCGCTCAAGGCAATGCTTAAGGCAATAAAGCGTTCTATCCACGCGGTAGAAAAGGGCACCCATTGTAAAACGCTAATGGCTAGGGTTAGGGAATGGGCCAGGGTGAACAGAGTTACTTGAAAGAAGGCCCTTTTGTATTGAGCAAAGGTGAAGGTTAAAAATGACATCCATAGGAACAACATATGGTCGTAGCCGTTGAAATCTAACAAGTGTTGGAAGCCCATTTTTAACCAGAAATCTCCCATATTCAGCGATAATAGCACAAGGTTCGTCATTGCGTTGTATTTTGCAGCAGTGAAGCAAAAGCGGACAAAAATAGCATTTTCGGGATTGGTGCTTGGACTTATTTTAAGTTTAAGCTCTTGGATGCATCCTTTTTACGTGGGTGTGAGTCATGTACGGATAAACAAAAATCAAACCGAAGCACAGATAGAAGTTCGGCTGTTTACCGACGACATTCAATTGGCTTTGAAAGAGCGCGGCATTGATTTCAATCCCAAACTCAAGATGCGCGATAGCCTGAGTTTGCAAAAACTGCAAAAAATATTCCGTCAAGATTTGGCGCTTTTCGCAAAAAATAAAGAAGCCCGCTGGGAAAAGGTCGCATTGAACTTGATTGGTTACGAAGAGGAATCGGAGGCTACCTGGTTTTATTTGGAAGTTCCGAAATTGCCAACTAAAGTACAATCTTGGAAGTTTCAGAATACATTACTTTTCAAAGAACATCCGGAGCAAGTGCATGTGGTGCATGCAGAAATCGGTCCGGAGTATCGCAAGAGCGAACAATTGAACACAAAACGGAACGCTTTTGAATTTTAAGGACAGCGCCCATTAAAAAAGGCTTCCCAAGAGAGAAGCCTTTTTAATTGATGTACTTAAATATTATTTAACAATAAAATCGCCTTGCATCAAACCGTAATGTGCGGGGAACGTACAAATAAACTTGTAAGTACCGGCTTCAGGAGCGTTGAAGGTAATGGTTTCGCTTTCGCCAGGACCTAATAATTTGGTGTGAGCAATTACATCGCCTTCACGACCTTTTACTTGGTATTCGTTGTCTCTGGCTTTTGCAGCAGCTAGGGCGTACTCTTCCAAATCAACACCTTGTTTAAGGATGGTTAAATTATGTCCCATCGCTTCTTTAGGCATGCTGCCTTTGTTGATTAATGTTAGCACTACTTGGTCGCCCGCTTTTACTTCTAGGGTTTTCAAATTGTACTTCATGTCGTCGTTTGACTCGATGGTAAGTTCCGAAATGCCTTCTTCTGAAGTGGGGGCTTCTGTAGTTTCAGTAGTGGTGGTTTCCGCTGCTGGGGTTTCGGTAGTAGCTTCAGAATTTCCGCCGCAAGATGCGAAGAAAGCTACGGTTACGCTTGCAATGATGAATGTGTATTTTTTCATGGTTCTAATTGTATGCAAAGGTAGGTTTTGCACATGCCAAATGAAGGTGATAAAGCTTACTTTTGATTAAGAAACTTGGGTCTTTCGAGGAATGCGCCCAATTCTTCGATATCTACCGTTAAATATGGTATCCGTAGGAAATTCCAAACACCCAGCTGTTTTGCCACGCATTGGTTCCAGGGCGCGCTAAGTCCTTGTCGAACACAGAAATTAAGGTGTAATTCACGCTTAAATATTTAGTAATTCGAGCCGAAAGACCTAAGTCAATACGACTGTCTAAAATGGCGGGGTAGGTTTGGTAGGGTAAGAATCCTAAATAATTGTATTTGGCGGAATAGCGTTTATCCGGACCAAAATCTTGACTTCCCCCCATTTGTACTTGCATGCCAAATTCGTTATCTATAAATTCTCCTTTTTGAACACGGGCAATAACTTCTTGGTTTCTCTGTACATACAAATCTTGATTGATTACATAGGTTTGTTTTAGCGTTACATAACCCAAGCGCAAATAATACGTATTAAGGAATTTGTTTTCTGTACCTAAGGCAAATTGAGTCTGGCCTTGACTGAGGAAACTGGTAGTCATTTTAGCTACGTCTCTTCCCAAGGAATCTTTCGAATAGGTATAACCGGGCAACAATTGTGTTTGGAAGTTCAAACCTCCATAAAGGGAGAGGGTGGGATACTCCTCAAAATCAAGACCGAGCTTGCTGTCTAAGAAAAAGTTGTCGATATTTTTTCTATTGCTCCAGAAGGCATCGCCACGAATATCTCGCTCTCGGTTGCTTACCAATCCTAGGTTGATTTTTAATTGATTGTCCCAACTCAAACGATCGCGCTTTAAGTTTGCGGCTGCGTTAGTAAGTCCGGTAATGGTGATATTGTTATTAGCTCCACTTGACCAGTTAGGAGAGGAATTGGCAAAGGAAAAATTGACTTTAAATTCGGCGCCGTATTCCCAAATTCTCTTTTCGGTGGAATCTTTCCGAACGTAATGCTCTGGATTGGCATCCGAGATTCCCGAAAACAGACTTAAAACAGCGGCTAAGAGCATGATGCAAAATTCGATGGCAGCAGTCGATTTAGCAAATAAAAAAAGGCCAATCGAATAGATTGACCTTTTTAATAGACGTTGATATAATGATTAAGCGCTGGCGCTTTCTTTCAATACTTTCTCAACCAATTGAGCGGCTTCTTTCAATACGATGGCTGAATGTACTTTAAGACCACTTTCGTCGATAACGCGCTTGGCTTCTTCGGCATTAGTACCTTGTAAACGAACGATAATTGGGATTTTGATGTCTCCAATTTTCTTGTACGCTTCTACTACACCATTTGCTACACGGTCGCAACGAACGATTCCACCAAAGATATTGATCAAAATGGCTTTTACATTGGGGTCGCTCATGATGATACGGAAACCGGCTTCAACCGTTTCTGCATTGGCAGTACCGCCTACATCTAAGAAATTAGCAGGCTCACCACCACTTAATTTAATGATGTCCATGGTGGCCATAGCCAAACCAGCACCGTTAACCATACAACCCACGTTACCGTCAAGTTTCACATAATTAAGGTTGTATTTTCCTGCTTCTACTTCGGTTGGATCCTCTTCAGCTAAATCGCGTAATTCTAAATAATCTTTATGACGGAACAACGCATTTTCATCTAAGCTTACTTTTGCATCAACGGCAATGATTTTATCGTCGGAAGTCTTAAGAACGGGATTGATTTCAAACATCGCAGAATCGGTTTCGTTATAAGCACGGTAAAGCGCGGTTACGAATTTTACCATTTCTTTGAATGCGGGGCCCTCTAGTCCAAGATTGAAAGCAATTTTGCGGGCTTGGAAAGGCTGTAAACCGGTTGCAGGGTGAATCCACTCTTTATAAATCTTTTCGGGTGTGTGTTCGGCCACTTCTTCAATATCCATACCCCCTTCAGTAGTATAGATAATCACGTTGCGTTTGGTCGCACGGTCTAACAATACACTCATGTAATATTCTTTGGGTTCGTTCGGGCCTGGGTAAAAAACGTCTTGGGCAACCAAAACTTTGTTCACTACTTTTCCGGCTTCTCCTGTTTGGATGGTCACCAAGGTACCTCCTAACATGTTTTTTGCAATATCTTGTGCGCCTTCAGGAGATTTTGCCACCTGTACACCGCGCTGTTCACTGCCTTGAATCTTTCCTTTACCGCGTCCACCTGCGTGAATTTGTGCTTTTACCACACACCAATCGCTGTTGTACTCAGACGCTACTTTTTCAGCTGCTGCCTTTGCTTCTTCTGGGGTTTCGGCTACAAAGCCATTTTGAACCGCAACTCCGTACGATTTTAAAATTTCTTTTGCTTGATATTCGTGAATGTTCATATAGATTTCGGATTATGCTACTCGCTGTGTTGAATCCGTTGCGAAAATAACTAACTTTGAGGCCATTCGCGTAAATTATTTGTTAAAAACATTGATTTCTTGTAGAAATATTACCAAATCCTATGGAAATGTGCAGATCCTAAAAGGAATAGATCTGTTTGTGCCCGAAAAGGAAATACTTTGCATCACAGGTGAAAGTGGTGCTGGAAAAAGCACCTTGTTGCATACCATTGGTTCGCTCATTAAGCCCGATTCCGGAACCATAAATATTGATGGTGTTGAAAGCGCCATATTAAAAGGGAATGAATTAGCAAAATTTCGCAATGAAAAATTGGGATTTATTTTCCAATTTCATCAACTTATCGCGGAACTCAGTGCCTTAGAAAATGCCATGATGCCCTTGCTCATTGCCGGTGTAGATAAAAAAACGGCTCAAAAACAAGCCGCAGAAAGATTGGTTTATTTTGGCTTGGGCGATCGTTTAGAGCACAAACCTTCACAGCTATCAGGAGGAGAACAACAACGGGTATCTATTGCCCGTGCGTTGGCTAGAAATCCTAAAGTGATTTTAGCCGATGAACCTAGTGGGAATTTAGATTCAAAAAATGCCAAACTCATTCACGAGTGGTTCTTGAAAATGCGTGATGATTTCAATTTAACCTTTGTAATCGTAACCCATAATTTAGAATTAGCGCAAATGGCAGACCGCCGAATTGTATTATCCGACGGTCAAATCCATTAACCACATTTACACTTGAGCTACCTTATGTTTTGAGACATAAGGTAGCATCTAAATTATCTTAAAACGTATTGGCTTGGTATCGTTCTTTGCCGTTCCAACCCATAGAAATTCCAAATCGCAATCCATTATTTCCCGGTACCACAAATAAGTTTACAGGTAAATTCAATTTGCCAGATTTAATGGTTTTACCCGCGGCAAATAAAAACCCATAGGTAATTTGAGTTATACCGCGACTATCGGGTCTGCTTTCTACGCTTTTTCCGAAACTAGCGGCCTCCTCAGCCAAACTTCCTGGGCCCGTGGCATAAATAATAAATTGATTTTGATCATTTAGATAGCCATCTGAATATTTGGATAAGCTAAAGGTAGGACCAAAGGCAAACTCCCATCCGTTGGTATTGTTCCTCAATCCGTTCAACAACGTAACGCTAGGGATGAACTGTCCTTGATCTAAACCAGTAATCATCGGAATGAATTCGAATAAAGCTTGGAAATTTCCCTCATTCAAATATTGTTTTTCAAATTGGTATCCAAATTGGAACATGTACGGATTTCCACCGTATCCGCCTTCGGCTTCAGGTCGGGTTAAAACATTGGCTAAATATCCGGTAGCAAAGGTGGCACCCATACGCGGACCGTCTGAACGCAATCTCAAAGTATAGGGATTGTTCACAGTGTTGTCGAATTCCGTACGTTGGGTCAATTTGTTTACCATGTCTTGATCATTAGGTAAGTTGAACAATTCGTTCAAGCAAATACGCATCATCTGTAATTCACTGCCGGGAATAATCAAGAACTCTTTAATTTTAACCAATTCAAAAACACCGGTTTTTACGTCTAGTATCCGCAACGTAATGTTTAGGTTGTCGCCAAGTTGTGAAATACTGCCAGTAAACATTTTGTCTACTTTCAGTTTAGCGCCAATTTCCTTTAGGCAAATTTTAGAAAAACAACCGCTGAGAGAAAGGCTATCGCGTCTGGACAAATACTCTAAATCGTAGCGGTCCATCACTTCGTATCGATCGATTCGCATTAATTCATTAATCGCAAATTGAATGGCTTGCGCCCCGTTCATTTTATGTCCTCGTACATCAATATCGGTTACTGCAATCGTAGGTTTGCTCTCTTGTGATTTTAAGTTTGAAAAACTTCCCCAGAATAAAAGTAGGGCAATGCTGCTTTTGATTAATTGTGTGATTTTCATAATTTGTAGCTTTAGTGTGGAGCAATATTCGTTCGAATTATATGATGCTCCCTACGGATTTGCCGTAAGGGTTTTTTTCATTTTACGGAAAATCCGTAAAACCATTCCAAAACAATGTTTAATATTGCTAACTGTAAGAAAATCATTTAAAGAATTTGCATTAATACATAATAATCATACCCTTTTATGGATACAAGACCGCATCAAATCAGTTTCATAGCGACATTAAAAAGAGCGATTCCTGCTAATTTAAACTTGGCCGATGAAGTATCAGAATTACTTGAGATTAGTGCCGACAGTGCCTACAGACGTCTTCGTGGGGAAACGGATATTACCTTAGAAGAAATGGTACTTTTAGCAAAAACCTATAATATTTCTTTAGACAGTGCCTTGATGAGCAGTTCGAAAATGGTCAGTTTTCGCACCAATGAGTTAAGTACCGAAATATCTGGATTTGCGGATTATTTGAGTGTATTGCATTCTGATTTGAGATGGATTCGCCAATGGCCTAATGCACAAATTACCTATGCAGCGGAGGATTTACCTGTTTTCTACCATTTTTTCTTCCCTCAGTTGGCGCGATTTAAAATGGTATATTGGAATAAATCCATCTTAGGAAATACCCAATTGAATAGCGCTTTTGTGGAAGACGTTCACATTCCAGATAGCTGGAGGTCTGAAGTTCCTAAAATTATTGAAGTCTTTTCTCAAATGCCATCGGTAGAAATTTGGCATGAAGACACCCTGAAAAGTACGCTCAAACAAATAGAATACTATGCACTCGTTGGATATTTTAAACAAAAAGACACCTTGAATTCATTGATGGTAGAATTAGAAAACCTCATAAATATGGTAAAAATGCAAGCGGAACACGGATATAAATTCAATCCCATGTCTCAATCATTTTTAGAAACACCCTTTGACATGTATGCCAGCGAAGTAATGATTGGGAATAATTGTGTATTGCTTAACTCCGATGTACAAAACGCTACCTATATTAGTTACAATACGTTTAATTTCATTCAAACCAAAAACGATACGTTCAATCATCAAACGATAGAGTGGACAAAAAATTTGTTGTCAAAAAGCAATAGAATAAGCGAAGTTTCCGAAATTGGCAGGGCCAAATACTTCAATAGGCAATTGCAACAAATTGAAGATTTGCGACAACGCTTGTTGCTATGACGGATCAGCCAGAGGTAATTCTAAAAAAACATTGGGGCTACGACCAATTTAGACCCGGTCAACGGTCAATCGTAGATTCTATATTACAAGGAAAAGATACGCTTGCCCTACTGCCTACTGGGGGTGGCAAAAGTATCTGTTTTCAAGTGCCCGGAATCATACTGCCAGGCCTGGCATTGGTGGTTTCACCTCTTATTGCCTTAATGAAAGATCAAGTAGACGGACTTCTAAAAAGAGATGTTTCGGCTGCGTTTTTAAATAGCGGACAATCGTTCCGAGAGCAAAAGCAAATCATGGAAAACGCCCTTCAAGGGCATTACCAATTTTTATACATCGCTCCCGAGCGCCTCCTTTCGGAATCTTTCCGAGAATACCTCCCGAATTTACAGGTGTCTTGCCTCATCGTAGATGAAGCCCATTGTATTTCTATGTGGGGAAGCGATTTTCGGCCCTCATTTCGTAAAATCAGTGAAGTTCGTGAACTACTTCCCCCAAAAGTTCCGGTAGCGGCATTCACCGCCAGCGCACCGCAATGGATACAAGAAGACATCATTGCCGGATTAAAACTCAATAAGCCCGATATACATCAAGGTGCCTTCGGTCGCGACAATTTGGTGTTTCAATCCATTCAAGCCAGTAATAAATCGGCCCTGCTACTACAAGCCCTGAAAAACACAAAAGGGTGTTCTATTGTCTTTGCCCCAACTCGAAAAGCCGTTCAAGAAACCGCGGTATGGTTGCATAATGAAGGCATTTCCGCGCATTACTATCACGGTGGATTGCCCAATCAAGAACGCTCCCAAAAACAACAAGAATGGATAGAAGACAAAGTGCGG
>ERZ891134.2280-NODE-2280-length-11482-cov-15.093550_pt1 | contig 11482 bp, 9 predicted proteins | sample MGYA00520888_ERZ891134 | MGnify/ENA primary metagenome ERZ891134 (study PRJEB32303, sample SAMEA104408692) | aquatic metagenome | biome: Brackish water; feature: Coastal; material: water | place: Baltic Sea | collected 2014-10-23 | depth 10 m ... | reverse complement strand
AGTCGTCACGCGCTCGAAGACATTGCACGGCACTATTTAGACCAGTCGCCGATCGAACTCGAAAGCCTTACCGGCAAGGGTCGGGGTAAGCTCACCAAGAAAGCCATTGCGCCTGCGGCAATGCTTGACTACGCAGCCCAGCGCGCCGATTTAATATTGCGCGCGTCGCTTTATTTGGAGCATGAGCTTGCCGCAGACTCGCGCCTCGAAGGCATTTACCGACTTTTCGAGTTGCCACTCGTGAATGTGTTAAGAACAATGGAGCAAAACGGCATTACGCTCGACAGAGTCGCGCTTGCACGCCAGAGTGACGAACTCGGCACACAGCTCAATAAACTCGAACTAGAGGCGCATGCGCTCGCCGGTGAGGCATTCAATTTAGGATCGCCGAAACAGCTGCAAGCGATTCTCTATGAAAAGCTTGAGCTGCCCATGCTCAAGAAGACAAAAACTGGCCAGCCCTCCACTGCCGAACCGGTGCTCGCCGAACTTGCGCAAGACTACGAGCTGCCGCGGGTGATTCTCGAACAGCGCTCGCTTGCGAAACTCAAGTCGACCTACACCGACAAACTGCCGCTGCAAGTCAACGCAAACACTGGCCGCATTCATTCCACTTTTCAGCAGGCAGTTGCCGCAACGGGCAGGTTGTCTTCGACCGATCCCAATCTGCAGAATATTCCAATTCGCACAGCCGAGGGGCGCCGCGTACGCCAAGCGTTTGTTAGCGCGCCAGACATGCTTCTGCTCGCGGCCGACTATTCGCAGGTTGAGCTCAGAATTATGGCGCATCTGTCGCAAGATCCGGGTCTGCTTAAGGCCTTTTCGTCGGCGCAGGACGTTCACCGCGCTACCGCCGCCGATGTGTTCGGTGTGGCCTTAGACGAAGTCACAAGTGATCAGCGCCGCAGCGCAAAGGCGATTAACTTCGGCCTTATCTACGGAATGTCGGCGTTTGGTTTGGCGAATCAGATCGGCGTGAGCCGCGGCGAGGCAGGCGAGACTATCGAGCGCTACTTCGAAAAATATCCGGGCGTTCGCACGTATATGGATGAAACCCAAGCGCTTGCCGACGAGAAAGGCTATGTCGAAACACTGTTTGGTCGCAGGCTCTACCTGCCCGACATTCATGCCGGTAATGGCATGCTGCGCAAGGCTGCCCAGCGCACGGCCATCAATGCACCGATGCAAGGCACCGCCGCTGATATCATCAAGCGGGCGATGATCGATATCCAGAATTGGTTAAACGAAGGGTCAGTAGACGCGCGTATGCTGTTGCAAGTGCACGATGAATTAGTGTTCGAGGTCAGCGAGCGCGACCTGCCCTTACTCGTCGATGGCGTGCGTTTCCGTATGGTGTCTGCCGCTGCCTTAGATGTGCCGTTAGTCGTTGATATTGGCACGGGCAAGAATTGGGACGAGGCGCATTAGGCCGGCTCTTCGTCCCCGAGCCACTCGTCGAGCTTGGCGCGAACCTCGGTCACTCCGTCATTTTTGAGCGACGAGAATAGCTGGACGGTCACGTTGCTAAACGGCTTGAGCTCTTTCTGCACCGCGAGTAGCGTGTTCTGTGCGGCGCCGCGCTTGAGCTTGTCTGACTTTGTAAGAAGCAAATGCAGCGGCAGGCCGCTCTGCACAGCCCAATCGATCATCATGCGGTCGAATTCTTTGAGCGGATGTCGGATATCGCTAAGCAACACAAGGCCGCACAGCACTTGGCGTCTGCGGAGGTATTTTTCGAGCTCTTCCTGCCACTTATTTTTAACGCTCAGAGGCACTTTGGCGAAGCCGTAGCCCGGCAGGTCGACCAGAAAGCGGCCCTCGGCCAGGCCGAAAAAATTGATCAGTTGCGTGCGTCCTGGCGTTTTAGAGATGCGTGCTAGGCGCGTTTGATTGGTTATCGCGTTAATAGCGCTCGATTTGCCTGCGTTGGAGCGGCCCGCGAAGGCAACTTCGGCTAGGCTCTCGGGTGGGCATGCTGCGAGATTAGCGGCGCTGGTAACGAATGTGGCTTGATTATAGTGCATGGCGCGCATGATAACGGTTTAGCCCACCTTGGCGACAGCACTATTACAACACGATCACACCACTATTAGAGTCGATCAATGAAATGGGCTATAATCTGACGCCGCGAACGCTCGGCTCACTTTTTCGGTATTTAGGTTTTTCAGGCCACTTTGAATGATTTAGGAATGATTTAGGAATGATAATGAACAAATTTGCGATAGCTCTAGTGTCTTTAGTAGTGTCTTTACTTATCAGCGCCATGGCGCCAGCCCTCGTTTTCGCCCAAGGCGACGCTGCAGCAGGCAAAGCTAAATCAGCACTGTGTGGCTCTTGCCACGGTGTCGACGGCAATAGTGCCCTTGCGATGAACCCAAAGCTAGCAGGACAAGGCGCTGGCTACCTTTACAAGCAATTGGTTGAATTCAAGTCTGGTGTGCGTCAAAACGCGACAATGGCGGCGATGGTAATGAGCCTGTCTGATCAAGATATGCTTGATCTGTCGGCCTACTACGCGTCTCAGCAGGTCACAATCGGCGGTGCCGATCCCGCGCTTATCGAACTCGGCGAGTCGATTTACCGCGGTGGCAACAAAGAGCTAGGTGTTGCCGCCTGTACCTCATGCCACTCAACGGATGGCACAGGCAACGCACCGGCTAAATTTCCAGCGGTGGGCGGCCAGCACGCCGAATACACCGTCGCGCAGCTCAAGGCATTCCGCTCGGGCATGCGTAATAATGACTCGGGTTCGATGATGCGCAGCACCGTCGAACGCCTTACCGACAAAGAGATCGAAGCACTCGCAAGCTATCTCGAAGGCCTTAACTAGCCATCGATAGGCAGCGACCTAGGTTTAGCAAGCTAACTACTCGGAGTTGAATCATGAACACACGCTCTTTATTACCGAAGACATTTCTTAGTGCCGTATTTGCACTGGTGGCGACGCTGCCCTTCGCGTCTACGAGCTTTGGTCAGATCGAAAAGTTCGTTGCGGGCACGCATTACACCGAGCTTCGTGCGCCGGTAAATACGCCAGACGACAACAAAATCGAAGTACTAGAAGCGTTCTGGTACGGCTGTTCGCACTGTTTCCGCTTCGAGCCATTAGTCGCCGACTGGGAATCCAAGGCAGCCGACGATGTCGACTTCCGCCGCTTCCCGGCGATGTGGAATGCACTCATGAAAGTGCATGCTCAGATCTATTTCACCGCCGAGGCGATGGATGCGATCCACCTAGTGCACGAGCCTGTGTTTAACGCGATTAACGTCGAAGGCAATCGCCTCCAAAACGAGGAGTTGATTGGTGATCTGTTCGAAGAGAACGGTATCGCGCGAGCAGATTTCGAAGCAGCGTTTAATTCGTTTTCGGTCCGCACCAAGGTCAATCAAGCCGAGAAGCGCATGCAAGACTACGAAATTCGCAGCACGCCTAATATGATCGTCAACGGAAAGTACCTCATCGCGACAGGCGAGGCCGTGCGCACACAGGCCGAAATGCTCGAAGTGGTTGAATTCCTTGTCGATAAAGAGCGTCGCGCTATGGGCCAAGCCGGTGAATAGCTAACTGGCGACTCGTTGGCCGGAGAGGCGTAAGCGCCCCTGCTGGTCTATACTCATAATCAAGCCATGTCGTTTACGCGGCATGGCTTTTTTTGTGGCCACTGGAGCAAACTTTTTGTGCAGCTACGCAGTCTTACTCTGTCTCCTGCTGCCAATTTGCGACTTGAAAACCTGTTTCAGGACCCGACCGAATAAATAGAAGCGAATACAAGCAGATAGAAGCCAATAGACTCGACTGCTCGAATCAGCCACAGGATACGCCTTACATTCGCTATGAACGTCCCAAACGCCTTAAAAGCCAAGCAATTCGGCCTCGCAGCCCAAGCGAGCGAGCGCGTGGCCAGCCTTCTGCCCAAATTAGCTGGGCGGCTTGGTATAGCGACCGCCAGCAAACCCGATTTTGGTGACTGCGACGGCTTAGCACTGTGGTCTGATCATCTTCTACACCTCGGCAGCACGGCAAGCGCCGAGACCATGGACGATGCGGCGTCTCTCGCAGCGGCGGCCAAGGCGTTTGGCGTGACGCGAATCGCACTCCTGCTGCCCGCCGAAGAATTTGTGTCAACACTCACCCCATTACCGGGCTTGGCGGGTGCAGCAGCGCTGCAGGCGCTCAGACTTCAGGCGACCACGCTCATTCCTAGCTATGATGAGCCCCTTGCGCTTGTCGACAAACCCAATCGAATCGCCGGAACAGACGACTATCTCTGCCTCTGGATGACGCAGGCGCGGCTAGCGACGTTGTCTGACGCGTTCGAAAAAGAGGGAATCGAACTGGCCGCCGTTTTGCCTCGCGCGCTGCTTGTCGAAACAACCGCGGCTGCCACCGCTGGTGATACTGGCGGGCAGGGCACTCGATCTGAAAAAGACAGGGCGGATGTTCACCAAACGAGCAGACAAATAGATCAAGATTCGCGTCAAATTACTCAGGTGGTTATGCGCGCCGGCGCGCCGATTAAATGGGAAACGCTACAGCTCAGCGACCTAGAGGAGCCCGAGCTGCTCGAGCAGTGGCAAGCCGAACTCAAATCGACTGAGCTTGCGCACGAAGGCCCCCTAATAGCCCATTCTGATCCTGCTTGGCTTTCACAGCGCCATGCAATACCGGCTTTGCCACTGGCGCTTGCTTCGGGCTTCGCGTTTGTTCCGCCGGGTGAACTGAAGCGGCGGCTAGCGCTTAAAAACAAAACCACCGTAGTTGCTCTCGCTGCAGGTCTGTTACTCGCAGCAGTGCTCACTCTCATTCCTTTTGCGGTGCAATCAGTTCAGTTCCGTCTCGCGGCGAGCGAACTTGCCGACCTGCGAGCGCTTAACGATAGCGCGCGGCAAAATCAGGCGTTCGTCGCCGATTTCGACAGCCGCTGGGGTACGATAAACGAATACCCGCAGCAAGACATCATCGCGACGCTCTTTACGCTTCAACGAGTGATTAGTCCCGACACGCTAACCGGATTAGAAATAGAAGAAGGCGTGGTTACCATCGAAGGGACTAGCAGCAATCCGCAAGCGATTCTGCAACGACTCGAACAAGATCCACTCTTTACCGAAGTCTCTTTCTCGCGCGCTACCAGCAACTCGCGTTATACGATTGGCCTCAGGCTGAGCAATGTCAGTTTCGAAGGCTATCGGGCCCGTTATGTGGAGGCAACTCGTCGATGAAAAACGTGAACGGCTTAACGCTGCAAACACTGTCGACGCGCGAGCGGATTATCCTGTTACTCGCCGCAGCGGTTGCCGTCGCGTTTTTGGTCACACGCGGTGTGCCCATCGTAACTACCGTCTATTCCGAAAGAGCTGGGAGCATCGAGTCGGTTAAGCTCGATATAGAGCGCGAATTAAGATTGCAAGATAGCGCGGCTCTCTGGTCAAGCAGACGTGATGAGACCGAACGTGCTCTCGCTTCTGCCGAGGCAGGGCTTTTCACCGGATCGACAAACGCGATCGTCGAAGCGAGTATTCAGCAGATTTTATCGCAGCATGCCGCGAAAGCTGGCATCGAGGTTATTTCGACGCGTCTTGCCGACACAATAGAGCAAGGCGGATGGACACAGGTAAGTCAGGAGATGTCGTTTCGTACTAACGATGCAGCAGCGACAGTCGAGTTTCTCTCTCAAATAGACAACTCGATTCCGCGGCTCGAGGTCGCCGAATTCTCACTCGATCGGTCAAGAAATCAGTTCACTGGTGCAATTACCGTGGTCGGATTCGCGCGTAACTCACGAGCCGAATCGGCTAAACTCGGAAGGTCGCGCTAATGGCAAACCAGATAGCAGCAGAGGCTGCAATAGTGGCGAAAAATCCAGTTGGGTATGACCCCGTTGAGCTCACAGCCTTTAGCCAGTTATTAGAGCCCGCAGGAATCGCGCCAGCGTTAGATTATGCTCAGACCAATCGCTTGGTGTATGCAAGCGCGCCGAGTCTTGAGACACGGGCGCAAATACGCTTTGTTATAGGCACGCCGGTGGTCTTTAGACGCGGAAGCGAAGACGAAGTGAGGCGTTTGCTGCGTCACTGGCGTGCCGAACTTTCTCCGACACTCGAAAGCAGCGACGAAGACCTTTTCGTGTCCGGCTTCGACGACGATGAGTCGTTAAAAGACCTTGCCTCTGAAGCGCCGATCATTCGTCTGGTTAATCATCTCTTCGCGCGTGCGCTTGATCTCGATGCAAGCGACATTCACTTCGAACCGAGCGAAAACACGCTCGATGTTCGCTGCCGAGTCGACGGGATTATGACGCGTATCGAGCGGCTGCCTGTCAAAATACATACGGCGGTTGCCTCGCGGCTTAAGCTAATGGCGCGCCTTGATATTGGCGAAAAGCGTCTGCCGCAAGATGGCCGCATCGATTACAAATTAGGCGCCAAGCAGCTCGATATGCGCGTGTCCACGCTGCCCGGTGTTCACGGCGAATCGATCGTGTTGCGCATACTCGACAGAAGCGATACCGCTGTCGAATTGGTCGAGCTTGGCATGCCGCAAGACCTGCTGGCGAGCTATGAGAATGTGGTGACGCAGCCGCACGGGATGGTGCTGATTACAGGGCCTACCGGCAGCGGTAAAACAACAACGCTGTATGCGACTCTTGAGAAAATTAGCAACGAGAAGCAAAAAATCATTACGGTCGAAGACCCCGTCGAATATCAGCTCGATGGCATTACCCAGATACAGGCAAACGCGAGCATCGGCCTAGGCTTTGCCGAAGGGCTGAGGTCGATAGTGCGGCAAGACCCTGACATCTTAATGATCGGCGAAATACGCGATCACGAGACCGCCGAAATTGCGATCGAGTCGGCGCTTACCGGCCACCTTGTGTTCTCAACACTGCATACCAACGACGCGGCTGGGGCAGTGACGCGTTTGCAAGACATGGGTGTCGAAGGCTATCTAATTAGTTCGAGCCTGCTCGCGATTCAGGCGCAGCGTTTGGTGCGCCGCGTGTGTACCGAATGCGCAGAGACTCATCCGCTGAGTCTCGACGAAGCGCGCGTACTCGATATAGACAGCGCCGAGTGCGCCGAGATAAGACGCGGCAAAGGCTGCGAACGCTGTGGTCAAACCGGCTATCGTGGTCGCGTCGGCTTATACGAATTGCTGTTAATGAGCGACGAGATTCGGCATCAGATCGCGAGCGGCGCCGATGCCAACAGTATCAGAGACACCGCGATAAAGGGTGGCATGCGCACCTTGCGCCAAGACGCGTTAGAAAAACTGCGCGCCGGATTAACCACGCCTGAAGAAGTGGTGCGTGTGACACGCGCGGTCTAATCGCAAAAACGACAAGAGTAAAGAGGAAGCACAGCGCAGTGAACGCTAAACCGACAGACACAGTCAGCCACCACGGTAAATTCAAATACCGTGCGATCGATGCTGTGGGTAAGTCGCAAACCGGCGTCATTGATGCAGACTCCGAACGCGAGGCGATGCGTCTGCTCCGCGGAAGACACTTAACGCCAACGCAGCTTACGCCCACACAGTCGGTGTCGGGCAGCGGCAGCCGCAAGATAAAAGCCAGCGACGTGCTCGCTTTTACTAACGGCCTCTGTACCTTAGTTGAGTCGCGGGTTCCGATCGACCGAGCGCTAAGACTTCTCGAAGGCATTACCGAGTCTGCCGCTATGCGTGAGCTAACCTTGGAGTTACTGCGCGAAATCAAAGAGGGACGCTCGCTTGCGGCGGCGATGGAAGGCTATCCACGTGTTTTCTCTAAGATGTATGTCAATATTGTTCGTGCAGGTGAAGAAGGCGGAATACTCCACGAATTGCTGCCCGAGCTCGCCGAGTTTCTCGAAACCAGCGCGGCCACACGGCAGACTATTGTGTCTGCGATGATCTACCCTGCGGTCTTGCTGGTAACCGGAATAGTCTCGGTTCTTTTACTATTGGTCTTTGTTGTGCCGCAGTTCGCGACCATGTTCGAAGACGCCGGCACGCAGATCCCTCCCGCCGCACAGTTTTTGCTCAATCTGAGCGGTTGGTTACAACGGTTTGGTTTTCTTATTCCGGCGAGCGTTTTTGCTGCCTACGTTGGCTGGCGTCAGCTCGACGCCGCCCCGTCTACTCGCCTGCGCCGCGATCGTTTTCTGCTGTCTTTGCCGCTTTTTGGAAAGCTCATACTCACGCGCGAAAGCGCGGTGTTCGCTCGAACCCTGGGTTCCCTTCTGGGCGCAGGAATTCCACTTATCCGTGCGCTGCGGGTGTCGCGCGAAGTCGTCGCCAACACGCAGCTATCAGCGCAGCTTGTGCAAGTAGAAGAAGATGTTCGCGGCGGCACCGGCCTTGGTTCTGCGCTCGAAAAAACCCAGCAGTTTCCGACGCTATTGCATCAGCTCGTCGCCGTTGGGGAGGAGTCTGGGCGCACAGCGACTATTCTGGTTAAGTCGGCTGCGACATTCGATACCCTCGTTCGCAATCAGATGGCGAGCCTCGTAGCTGCCTTGCAACCGGCACTCATTTTAGTGCTTGCGCTCGCAGTCGGCGGAATAACGATTACCATGCTTTCGGCCGTGTTCAGTATGAACGCCGTAGAGTTTTAAGGAGAGTAAAGTGAAATCAGGAACACAGACCGCGGCATCAGAATCGTCGGCCTCCACGACCCTGGCCTGTCGCCTAGTAAAGCGGACACCGGCAGCCTTAGCAGCGCTGGTGTTGCTCAGCGCCTGTTCGGCCTTCGATCAGGGCGAGCGGCCGCTCGGGCCTTTTAGCGGCCGTGAGGCAAGCACAGGCAATGAATCGCGCCGCAGTGCGGCAGAGGTTGCGGCGGATGAGATAGCCGAAATCGCAAGCCCTGGCAGCGAGCAGCAGCAACGCTTAATCGCCGAAATCAATCGCGTGGGCGAGCAGCCAGCGCTTGCGGGCTACCGCGAACAGGTTCCCGCACCAAGCGGCACGCCGACTACCCTCGCCGAAGACGAACGCGTTGAGCTCAACTATGAGCAAGCCGAACTGCGCTTGGTACTCGAACAGCTTGCCGATTCGCTCAATATGTCGGTTGTGATGGACCCGAGTATCGACATGAAGGTCAGCGTGCGCACCTCTAGTAACGAGCCGTTAGCGCTCGACGATGTCTGGCCGGTGATGCGCCTACTCGCCCGCGACGCGGGAATCGTGATAGATCGCGTAGGCAACGTGTTTAACATTCGCCGCGGTGTTTCTAATGTCCCTCTCGAAATCGCGACGCCCGACACTCTCGGCGAAGGGACAGCGCCGACGATTATGCAGATAACGCCGCTAGTTCATGTTGCAGCCGACGCCGCGATTGAGGTTATACGCCCGCTCATCGAAGGCGAGGGGAGCGTCAGGCGCTTGCTTTCGGGCAACACTCTGGCGATTACCTCGGGCGAGGCCCAGCTAAGGCGCATTAACGAATTGCTTTATGTGATCGACACAGACCCCTTCGCCAATCAGGGTATTAGTCTGTATCCGCTGAGCAATGCAAGCGCGACAGAGGTGGCAACCGAGCTCGAAGAAATTTTAAGCTTGATCGAAGGCGCGACGCCGTCGTATCAGGTGAAGGGAATCGAACGCATCAATGCGATTTTGGTGACCGCGCCTGCGCGTCGTGGCTTCGATGAAATCGAACGCTGGATAGAAATTCTCGACGCTGCGAGTCAAGAGCAAGTAGAACAGCTATTCCATTACCGGGTCAAAAATCTCAGTGCTAAAGAGCTAGGCGATACGCTGTCTAGCGTGTTCGAGAGCAATGACAATCGCGATGATGAGGACACAAATCCTCGTCTGCGTGGCACACGCGATGAGCAGCCCGTTGTTTTCGAGCCTCCGAGTGGCAATCCAGACAATCAGCAAGAACTGGCACAGACCTCTGCACCCAGCTCGGGCGAGGGCGCACGATCGAATGGTGCAGGAAATGCGATCGCTGCCAATCTTGCGGTAAAAATCGTTGCTGATGAGGCAACTAACAGCCTATTGATTCGCAGTACGGCTCGAGACTATAGGCAGCTACTTACGACGATTAATCAATTAGACGCAGTGCCACTGCAGGTCATGATTAACGCCGTGATTGCCCAGATTACACTCACCGAAGGAAATGAATTTGGTGTCGACTGGAGCCGTATCGCCGTGGATAGCACGCTGAACCCTATCTCAACAGAGACGTCGACAAACTACACGCCAAGTGGCCGCGGCGGCTTGATGTTTAGCAAATCGTTTATCGATGGCGCGGCACAAGTAGACGCGACGCTGGAGGCGATTTCGGTTAACAACGATGTTCAGCTGCTCGCGCGGCCCTCGCTGACGGTGATTAATAATCAAGAGGGCGAGATTCAGATCGGCTCGCAGGTGCCGGTCGAACAGGGACAAGCGATCGGCGGCGCAGGCGTGTCGACCACCAATATACAATACCGTGACACCGGTATCGTGCTATCGATCACACCGCAAATTAATGACGACGGCATCGTGAATCTGATCATTCGCCAAGAGCTGTCGTCGGTTGATAATAGCTCCGAAGGGGTGAACAATAATCCGGTGTTTAATAATCAAGAAATTAACACAACGGTTGTCGTACGCGATGGCGAAAACGTTGTGCTCGGTGGATTAATTCAGGCCGACACGGAAAATCTAAACACAGGCGTGCCAGGGCTTAACCGAGTGCCGCTTCTTGGCAGGCTTTTCTCCTATCAGCAGAATTCAATTCAGCGCCGCGAGCTATTCATCGTGCTCAGGCCTGAAATAATCAACCTGAATTCGGAGACGAGCGTGCAGTACCGCGATATTCTCGAACGCTTCGAGCTGGCAACACAGCTTATAGAAGAGGCTGGAATCTAGCGCGGTTGTCTCACAGTTTGTGAGCAGGCGCGGCGCGAGTAGGGCGAAACTCCTACCCAGCGCAAGTGTATTAAACTAACGCGTGACAAAGACGCAGAGGACATATCGATGACAAATTACCCCCGTTGCTTTGCTACAGGTACTCGCTTCACTCACGCAGCTCGACCTATGCGGCGGCGCCAGCAGGGTTTCACGCTGATCGAGATACTTGTCGTGATGGCGATTATCGCTATGCTCGCGATTATGGTCGCGCCCAATATTTTTAATCAGCAGGCGGGGGCTATGCGCGACGTCGCGCTGTCCGAAATCTCGACATTAGAAGGCGCGTTAGATACCTATCGCCTCGACGTCGGCGAATACCCCGATTCTCTCGAGGGTCTGGAAGAAGACGACACCAATGGCGCGCGCTGGAACGGTCCTTACCTGCGCCGCGGCGTACCGAATGATCCATGGGATAACCCTTATGCTTACGAGTCGAACGGCCGTGAGTTTACGCTACTCTCCTATGGCGCGGATGGCGATCGTGGCGGCGAAGGCGATGACGCCGACATCTCTCTCTAGCGCCAGTTCTCAACGCGGCTTTACGCTGCTCGAGCTCATTTTAGTGATGGGTATCGTTGCATTGGCGGCCGCGTTGGT
>ERZ891134.2279-NODE-2279-length-11486-cov-4.222028_pt1 | contig 11486 bp, 10 predicted proteins | sample MGYA00520888_ERZ891134 | MGnify/ENA primary metagenome ERZ891134 (study PRJEB32303, sample SAMEA104408692) | aquatic metagenome | biome: Brackish water; feature: Coastal; material: water | place: Baltic Sea | collected 2014-10-23 | depth 10 m ... | reverse complement strand
TGCCTGAAAAAAGATATATCAGAATTCACGCAAAAGGGCTTACCGATGGATTTAGGTTTCTTATCGAAAACTCATTCAATCCTTCAAAGAAAAGTGAAGAAATGGGCGGTATAGGATTGGTGAATATTAAAAAAAGACTAAATTTAATATACCCTAATAACCACGACTTAAAATCTTCAACGACGGATGGCGTATATAGGGTAGATTTAATCATTAATTGGTAAAAATATGAAAGTAGTAATTATTGACGACGAACCTTTAGCAATTACGGTTCTAGAAAACTTGCTTAAAGCAAGCCCTGAGGTAGAAGTTATGGGTACCTTTAACTCAACTCAAGGATTGGCAGATAAATTAGAAGCCTTGAAACTTGATGTAGTATTTTCAGACATTCAAATGCCGGGAGAAACTGGACTGGAATTTATAAAAAGTCAGTACCCAATGCCGTATGCAGTGGTGTTTACAACTGCTTACTCTGATTATGCGGCTGAAGCGTTCGAATTTGAAGCTTTGGATTATTTGGTGAAACCCATATCTCCTGATCGTTTGAATAAAGCGTTAAAACGCATTGAAGAATACATGATCTTAAAAGCAGCCAATACGGAAACCGCTGAAACCCAAGATGATTATGTGTACGTAAAAGTGGATGGCGAATTTCAGAAAATTCTATACAAAGACATCCTATATGTAGAAGCATTTGCAGATTACGTGAAAATTTGGACATCTCCCGAAAAAAGGGTTGTGACTCTACAAACCATGAGGAATATGGAAAATGGGCTTCCGAATGATCGTTTTATTCGTGTACATCGCAGTTTTATTATTGCAATAGACAAAATCAAATCTATTCAAAATACTTCAGTACATCTGCAGGGCGGAATTGAAGTTCCCGTTGGCAAAAACTATAAAGACAGTATAAACCTGCTTCTACAAAAGAATCGTTTAAACGGATGAAATGTCATAGTTGTGTAAACAAGCAAGGTTTGGTTGCTGACTAAGTTGTTGTATTTCTATCGATTAGTGAAATGTCCTTGTTTTATTATCGAGGTACGTAAAATATTCGTCAACTTTTGATGTTTATGTATTGTACGAAAGTGTATTTACTACAATTACAATGACTAAATAACTACTAAGAAACGTGAGCAGATTAGATTACAACAAGATTAAGAGTCTTGCAGCGGGGAAGAGAATTCCGATTAAAGAATTGGCGAGACTTTGCGGATTAAGTGAGCAAGGGTTTCATTACATGTTAAAAAAACAATCCATGCGGGTTGACACCTTCGAAAAGATTTGCGAAGCACTCGACATCACACCGATGGATCTGTTTCTGACTGAGGGGGAATCAGAAGCGGGTGGATCTAGTCCTACTTCTGTAATTATCAAGGCACGGGAAGCAGATTACAACGATGCTTTGATGCAAAAACTCGATATCATTATCGATTTATTGCGCTACCGAGGTTAATTATTTTACTTTATATAAGTATGTCTCAGATGCCATTGCAATAAGAGAACCCGAAACGGTTAACTTATTGTAATGGTATTCTTTTTTGAGCCAGTTTAACATTATTTCGGTGGGTAGGTTACCAACCATATCGTCTTTTGCAAAAGGACATCCCCCGAAGCCTAGCATGGCAGAGTCGATGCGCCTACATCCTGCTTCTATAGCGGCTTTAACTTTATCTTCCCATTGAAAAGGCGCCGCATGTAAATGTACTCCAAAATTCAGATCAGGAAAGGCTGTAATGCATTTAAAGTATAGAGATTTGATATTTTCAGGGGAAGCCTGTGAGGTGGTATCCGCCAAACTAATCGTATTTATACCTAATTCTTTAATTCGAGCTATCCACTCCAAAACTTCCTCTTCCGAATAATAATCACCATACGGATTTCCAAATCCCATACTTATATAGCATACGACTTGCTTTCCTGAAACGCGAGCGATATCAGTAATTTTTTGAAGCGTCATAAATGCATTTTCCCTTGTACTATTGGTATTTCTCTTCTGAAAAGTTTCCGATACCGAAAGTGGAAATCCTAAATAACGAATGCGTTCAAATGCCGCGGCTCGAACTGCGCCACGCTCATTGGCAACAATTACCAACAACTCAGATTTACTGTCAATAGACTCAATGGCTCTGATTACTTCAGGTGTATCTGCCATTTGAGGAACAGCTGCGGGATGAACAAAACTTCCACAGTCTAAAACATCAAAGCCTACTTTCAGCAACTCCTTCATGTAGGCAATTTTCATCGCAGTAGGGATGAAAATTTTGATGCCTTGCATGGCATCTCTCGGACATTCAACTATCTCAAAATCCATCTCTCACGTTATAATGAAGCTGCTTATAAGTGGTCGAAAAAGTATTGACTCACTTTCTTATACAAATGAACCCGATCCTTACCTATTACGTTATGTTCATGGCCGGGATATACAAAATAGTCTAAATTAGCGTTGTTGGCTTTTACGCATTTTTCTAAGAACAACAGGCTGTGTTGCCATACCACTATATTATCATCGGCACCGTGTATCATTAATAATCTTCCTGATAAATCGGGTGCATATTGTAATAGGCTGTTTTTCTTATATCCATCGGGGTTGTTTTGGGGTAAATCCATATACCTTTCCGTATACATGATTTCATAATATTTCCAATCTATTACCGGACCACCTGCTACGCCTACTTTATACTTTCCAGGTTGTCGGGTCATTAAACTGGTCGTCATAAAACCACCAAAACTCCATCCATGAATGCCAATTCTAGAGGTATCCACATAATCTAATCCTTTCAAATAATTCAATCCCGCCAACTGATCGCTCATTTCTACTTCTCCAACTTGACGATAAATGGCATTTTCGAAATTCAGTCCACGGTTCGCAGAACCCCTATTATCAAGTGTAAAAACAATGTATCCCTTACTTGCCATATAAGCCATCCATAAGTTACCACCTCCAAGCCATTTGTTCTGAATCATTTGGGCGTGCGGTCCTCCGTAAACATAAACTACCACAGGATATTTCTTTTTTGGGTCAAAATTGGCCGGGAAATAAGTACGAGTGTACAATTCTATACCTTCATTTTTTACCGAACTTAAACTTATAAGTCCGATTTCAAAATTGGCTACCGGATTTTCAATTTCTTCTAGGAAAGATGCCTTAACTTCAATTGTTTGTTTAATATTTTTGATGAATTCATTTACATCAATACAATAAACTTGACCAGGATTGCTTAAACTGCTAAAGGCAACCATTAAAATTCCTGTTTTTTCATTCCATACAGGGGCATTCATTCCGAAACTTACCGTTAACTCAAAAAACTCCCCATTTTGAACATTGACTAATAAAGGTGTACGTTCTAATGCATTTCCAGTTATACCGTCTAAGGTACTATTGACTAGGGCGTATTTGCCACTCTCATCAAATCCTAGAAACTCTGTTATAATCCATTCTCCTTTTGTAAGTTGACGTAATTCTCCATTTTCAAAAACGTATAAGTGGTTAAACCCATCACGCTCACTCTGCCAAATAAACGATTCATTGCTTCCCGGTAAGAAAATAGGTCCATTTTCTGGCTCCACATATTTTTCATGCGTTTCCTTAAATAATACCTTCATTAATTCTCCTGTAGAAGCATCGTACTGACGCAACTGCATTTGCTTTTGTTCGCGGTTTACCCATGCCACATAAACGAACTTTTCATCGGGCGACCATGTAATATTCGTTAAATATTGATCATAAGGTCCTTCGATTTTTAGATAAATAGCTCCTTCATTTGAATTTCTATCAAAAATACCAATTGATACGGTATGGCTGCTATCACCTGCCATAGGATATTTGAATTCATTAGCCTTCGCGGGTCTTGGTTTGATCGAAAAAATGGGATAATCAGTTACTCTTTTTTCATCTTTACGATAAAAAGCCAATTTATTTCCTTTGGGACTCCAAAATAAACCTTTGGTGATGCCAAATTCACTTCTATGAACGGTTTGGCCATAAACGATCCCATTTCCGCCATCATTTGTAATTTGAGTTTCCCCTTCGGTATCATAAATACGTATATTATCATTAATCACGGCCGCACTTACCTTCGACGTGGCTTTTCCCCAAGGAACTATACATGCGTTCGATGTTTCTACAGTAGAAGATGCTTGATTATCTGCAGGGTATGCATATTTTAAATCAAATTCAATAGTTCCATTTTTCTTTCTTTTGAACTCGGCCACAAATCCGCTTCCTTCTACCCATCCCTCATTTTCATTGATAAAATGGTGAGTCGCAAATGCCGGATTAAACGATCTTATTTCGTCGTTTGAAGGCGATTTTTTAAATGTTTTTACAATTAATTGTTCCCAACCACTTTTCAAGGAGTCCATATGAATCCAGATCGTTTCCTCAGAGGGATTAGCAATAGATACTTTGTAATAATGCCTGCCTTTATCGGCACGATTATAAAAATACTGCTTCAATACATGCGTATTCCCATCAATACTTTGGAAACTCGAATTGGCAGCATACGTCTTTAAACCAAAGCAATCGCCAATTTCAAGCTGTTTAGTACCTTGGTTTTCAGGCTGTACCGCAATGGCATGCTGGGCATTTAATTGGCAAATCGGGGCCATCAAGGCCAACAGAATCGTATATTTCACAACTTTCATAGAGCTTTTCAGAAAATGTTTCGCAATTTTGCTGCAATTTACACAATACCTATGCAAAACTATAAAGATATCATTGAGGAAATTTGGGAACACCGTGAACTTCTTAAAGAAGAGAAGAACGTAAAGCTTATTGAAGAAATAATTGAATCACTTGATAAAGGTAAACTTAGGGTGGCTGAACCTAATGGTAATGAATGGCAGGTTAATGACTGGATTAAAAAAGCAGTTATTTTATACTTTCCTACAAGAAGTATGTCTACCTCACATGCTGGACCAATGGAATTTCACGATAAAATGCCATTGAAATCGGGGTATGAAGCCTTAGGCATTCGAGTAGTTCCTCACGCAGTTGCCCGACACGGTTCATACATTGCTCCCGGTGTTGTATTGATGCCTTCGTATGTAAATATCGGCGCTTTCGTAGATAGTGGTACTATGGTAGATACTTGGGCTACTGTAGGAAGTTGTGCTCAAATTGGAAAAAATGTGCATTTGTCGGGTGGTGTAGGTATTGGTGGGGTATTAGAACCCGTACAAGCGGCTCCTGTGATTATCGAAGACGGCGCCTTTATCGGCAGTCGTTGTATAGTAGTAGAAGGCGTACATGTAGGTAGAGAAGCAGTTTTAGGTGCCGGATTAACCCTAACGATGAGCACAAAAATTATAGATGCTCAAACAGGAGAGGAGTTGCCCAAAGGCTATATACCAGAAAGAAGCGTTGTAATACCCGGAAGTATAAAAAAAGATTTCCCAGGTGGAGAGTTTTATGTACCTATAGCATTGATTATAGGACAAAGAAAAGCCAGTACGGATCAAAAAACATCTTTGAATGATGCATTAAGAGATTTCAACGTAGCGGTATAATGATAAAAATAGGCTTCGATGCAAAACGACTTTTATTTAATCCTACCGGATTGGGTAATTATGCGCGTCAATGGGTCGGAGCCTTATCGCAAATTTCCGATTTTGAAATTCAATTATATGCCCCTAAGCCGGGCGTATTTAATGCCTATTCAGCACAGACTCCCACCTCACTAACTGGCTTATCACCAAAACTCATGTCGAGCTTATGGCGAACGTTTTCAATGGGGAAACAGGCACAAAAGGAGGGATGTCAAATTTTTCATGGTTTATCGAATGAAATCCCCATTGGAAAAATCACGATTCCCAGAGTATGCACCATACACGATGTGATTTTTAAACAGTTTCCACAATTTTACGGCAAAATTGATAGGACCATTTACGATTTAAAAACCCAGTACGCTTGTAAAAATTCAGAGGCCATTGTAGTTACAAGTGAAACTACAAAATTGGAATTACAAAAGTATTATAATGCCGATACGCGTAAAATCCATGTGATTTACCAAGCCATAGATCCAGCATTTACCCAATTAAGCTGGCAACCGTTGATTGAAAATCCCTATTTGCTCTATTACTCAAGCTTTAATCCGCGAAAAAACCAAATAAAACTCATTCAAGCTTTTGCACAAATCGCAAATCACATCGAACATAATCTTGTAATTGCGGGTAAAGGCAATGGCAAACGCCACATAGAGCAAGAAATTATACGATTGAAACTCGGAAATCGCATTCAGTTAATAGAATCGCCAAGCAACGATGAACTACAAGCCTTATTAGTAAATTGTGCAGGCTTTGTGTATCCAAGCTTACAAGAGGGTTTTGGCATTCCACTGGTGGAAGCCGCTACCGTGGGAGTTCCCATGGTGGTATCAGATATATCTATTTTTAGAGAATTAACCGATAACGCAGCTCATGCCTATTTTGATCCTGAAAAAGTGGAATCAATTTCCCAGAGTCTGATACAATTATGTGGAATCGATTTAGCAACTTTCACAGGTAAAGAGCACTACAAACATTTAATCGAAAAAACGAGTACTCAAACAATGACTGAACAGGCGTCTTCATTGTATCGATCACTAATCTAAGATTATTTCAACTGTGCATAATGTAATGGGCAGATTTCCATGCCGTTTAAAAATCAACTTCTCCCACAATACTAAAAAAGGGCACCCATAGTAATTTTGGCACAACTGATTGTCTGAAGTTCGATCAAAGATTCGATTTGAATATTTTAACGGCAATGGCCAATAAGATTACGCCGAAGAATTTACGAAGTACCAACATCCCGTTCTTTCCAATTTTCCTTTCAAAAAAACCGGTAGCGTTTAAAACCAAGAAAATCACGGCAATATTCATCACAATGCCTGCAAAAATGGTAGTTTTATCGTAAATCGCCTTCAGTGAGAGAATGGTAGTTAGGGTACCCGATCCTGCTATAATGGGAAACGCGACCGGAACGATACTTCCGGCACTGGTATCTGGATCTGCCCTAAAAATATCGATACCTAAAATCATTTCTAAGGCAAGTATGAACATGACGATGCTTCCCGCCAATGCAAACGAACTGATATCGATACCCAGGTAAAAAAGAAAATATTCCCCAATAAAGAGAAATCCAATCATAAAAATCGCCGAAGCTAACGTTACTTTGCCCGGGTGTATATCAGGAATTTTTTGTTTTAGGGAAACTAAAATAGGGATGGAGCCTAATATGTCTATTACCGCAAAAAGGGTGAAAAAGACGGTAACTATTTCATTAATATTTATGTTCATGAGAAGGGTGAGTCAGATTCTTTACTGATGACTTTATAGGTGAGCCAATCGGCTAATTTGGGCCATAATTTATTTATCCATACCGCTAATTTGCCTTGGGTAGTCATAATTAGATACCAAGAGCGTTTTTCATAGGCTTTCCATATACGCAAGGCCACTTCGTTGGCGCTCATTAGTTTCGATTCATTTAAAGGAGTCTCTCCTTGGGATTTGCCCTTTGCATCTAATGCGGTTTTTCGAATATTAGATTCGGTATATCCAGGGCAAGCAATAAGCACATGAAGTCCCGTTTTTTGGTTCTCGTTGCGCAAGCTTTCCAAAAATCCTTGTAAAGCAAACTTACTCGATGAATACCCGGTTCTCGCGGGAAGTCCTTTAAAGCCTGCAATAGACGACACACCTATAACCGAGCCCTTATGCTCTAATAAATAAGGCAGGGCGTATTTGGTGCAATATACACTTCCCCAAAAATTAACATCCATGAGTCTTTTTAAAACAGAAACCTCAGTTTCAATCAATAGACCACGCATGCTCATGCCGGCATTGTTAATTAAAACATCCAAACGTCCAAGGCGTTCTAGGCAGGTTATTACAAGAGTTTTACAGAAATCTTCATTGGAGATTTCCCCCGAGAGAATGGAAATATCACAATGCGGGTATATGGTTGTAATTTCAGTTTTTAACTGCTCAAGAGCCAATTGGTTGCGACCCGTGAGCATTAAATTGAATCCTTTTTGGGCACCCACCCAACTTAAAGCGAGGCCGATGCCGCTTGATGCACCCGTTATGAGCGCTACTTTTCGATTTTTGTAATAATTAGATTCTTTCAAGAATTAGTCCTTCCATTTAATACTGCAACCTACGGCAGGCACTTCAGGATAATCGATTTCAACCCCGTCTAAGCAATATTCGATTGCATCTTCCAAATACACCTTCATAACCGTTGATACATTTTCCCAACTATCGTCAATAGCCCCTTTGTATACCAATTCGCGGCGTTGATTGAATAAAAACACTTCAGGAGTTCGTTTAGCGCCTAGTGATTTTAATACTTCTTGACTTTCGTCGTGCAAATATTCAAAGGGTAAATTCATTTGTGCATGAAGGTTTTTCATGTTTTCGAAGCTATCTTGAGGATATTTATTTACATCGTTGCCACAAAGGGCAACCATTCCTAAGTTATCCTCTTCATATTTCTGTGCTAATTTCACCAAACGAGACCAGTAGGCCTGAGAATAAGGACAATGATTACAGGTCACGAAAATTAGAAATGCAAATTTTTCAGCGTAATCGTAGCTGCTCACAGTATTGCCGGAGGTAGTGGGCAAATTAAACGGAATAAGAGAATCTCCTATGTTCATGGTATTGCAAAATAACGCCAATTTTATCATCTCGCAACAAATGTGAATTGCTAAAGTTGAAAAGTTTTAATTGAAGGATTGAAGACAAAGCGGTTAATTTGCAATGTGCAACCGTTTATTGTTTCCGCCCGCAAATACCGACCCAAAACATTTGATGATGTAGTGGGACAGAAGCATGTGGCTGAAACGCTCATGCATGAAATTACCCAAAACAAATTGGCTCAGGCCTTTTTGTTTACGGGTCCTCGAGGAGTTGGAAAAACAACCTGTGCGAGAATTTTAGCTAAGGTTATCAATTCCCAAAACGGAGAAGATCCCAATTCTGATTTTGCTTTTAATGTTTTTGAGCTAGACGCGGCTTCCAATAACGCTGTAGACGATATTAGAAACCTTATTGACCAAGTACGAATTCCACCCCAAGTAGGAAAATACAAGGTGTATATAATAGATGAGGTTCACATGTTGAGCACGGCCGCTTTTAATGCATTCTTAAAAACATTAGAAGAACCTCCGAGTTACGCCATCTTTATTTTGGCTACTACTGAAAGACATAAAATTTTACCTACCATACTAAGTCGCTGTCAAGTGTTCAATTTCAACCGTATTCAAATCAAGGATATGGTAGATCATTTGGCCCAAATTGCCCAGCAAGAAGGCGTGAATATCGAGGAATCGGTCTTGCATTTAATCGCCCAAAAAGCCGATGGTGGATTGCGCGATGCGTTGAGTATGTTTGACCAATTAATCAGTTTTTCGGGTGGTTCTGTAACGTATGAAAAAGCAGTTGAAATGTTGAGTATACTCGATATGGATACCTTTTTTAAACTTACTGAATATGCGGTAAATGCCAATGTAACGCAAACACTCTTAACCGTAAACGAAATATTGAATCAAGGATTTGATGGTTCTTTAATTTTGGGAGGTTATGCCGATCATATTAGAAACTTGATGGTGAGTAAGTCTCCTGACACCAATAAACTCCTGGATGTTGCAGACGTGTTTAAAATAAAATATCAAGAGCAATCTAAAGGTCTTGGTATGGGTTTCTTGTTGAATGCGCTCAATCTTTTAAACGAAGCAGATGAACGTTATAAATCATCTCGAAATCCAAGACTGCTCATTGAACTCGCCCTCATAAAGTTGTGTCATATTTCCCAATTCATTGCTGAAATTCCCACTCTTGAGGAAGTAAAAAAAAAATTAAGTAATCCTACTTCTAGCAAAACCGTTGTTGCTGATAAAAGTTCGAGCGCTTCTGTGGTGGCAGAACGTATACCTACTCCTAGTATAAAAGAAGACGTAAGTTCGAAAGTAAGCAGTACAAGATTGGGTGTTTTGGACCGTAATGCTTTTAAACAGCAGAAAAACAAGTCACTAGAAAACACAGCTCAAGACAAAGTTGAAGTAACGGAAGTTGTAAATAATGTCGAAAGCACAGAAGAGACTCAAGTAGCTTCTACAATGGAGAATATTTCAGTTTTTCCTTTAGATGCTGATGCGTTGCGATTAAAACTTGTAGATTGTTTTGGAATGCGGATTGGAACACTGCTAAAATCCATAAAATCAAAAATAGAAACCGATACCTTGATTTTTGTGGTCACAGGAAAAATGCAAGAATCGTTCCTGGAGGAATTAAGGCCGGATATTCTTCGTGAACTTAGAGGATTAACAAATAGTGCTATTAGTAAATTCAGTTTTGAATTTGAGGAAATATCAGAAACAAGCAGGAAGCCTTATACCGACGCCGAAAAATTGAACTTTTTGCTAGAAAAACATCCATTATTGCAAGAGGCCGTCGAAAAACTCAAATTACGGCTGCCCTAGTCGATGTTTTTCTTTTTGCTCTCGAGGATTTGACGTTATTTTGTAGCTTTATGATGAGCAGTCATTCCCATCTGTCTTTTGAAAACACCGAGGTAGCTTTCAAAAGCAAGTCCAATGCCGCATTGCGCAAGGCTTCATGGTTGTTTAAGTCATTTGATTATCCCATAACGTTAACCTTAGGGCCTACCGTAGCCAAATTCACCGTAAATCTTGGCTTGAAGGGTATTATAAAGGCTACCATATTTGAACAGTTTTGTGGCGGGGAAACCATTGCAGAATGCGATGCAACCATAAAAAAGCTAGGGGAATCTCGAATAGGTGCCATTTTAGATTATTCGGTAGAAGGGGCAGAAGAAGCGTCGGCATTCAACCACACAGCAAAGGAAATAATTGCCACTATTTTAAGGGCCCAAGGGAATGCACAAATACCCTTCTCGGTATTTAAGGTAACCGGAATTGTGGAAAGTGATATCTTAGAAAAAATCACATACAAGCAAGAATTGACGGAAATCGAAAAGTCAAATTGGGAAAAGGGCAGGGCTCGTTTTTTTGAAGTATGTGAGGCAGCTTCTAAACATGATGTGCGATTGTTTATTGATGCAGAAGAAACTTGGTTACAAGGCGCTATTGATGCGTTAGCCGAAGAAGCCATGTTAAAATTCAATCGCGAAAAAGCGATTATTTATAATACGCTTCAAATGTACCGCCACGATCGCCTCGCTTATTTAAAAGAACAATTAGAAACAACTCAGCATTTCTTAGGATTTAAACTCGTTCGTGGTGCATATATGGAAAAGGAGCGTAAAAGAGCTCAAGAAAATGGTTACACCGATCCCATACAGCCGAACAAAGACGCTTCTGATCAGGATTACGATTCAGCCGTAGCATTATGTATCAAAAATATAAATAGAGTCGCTATCTGCATTGGAACTCATAATGAATTGAGTTCACTAAAAGGAGTTGAATTGATGAAGAAACACAATCTTGTAGCCAATGATGACCGGGTATTTTTCTCTCAAT
>ERZ891134.2278-NODE-2278-length-11488-cov-4.514738_pt1 | contig 11488 bp, 10 predicted proteins | sample MGYA00520888_ERZ891134 | MGnify/ENA primary metagenome ERZ891134 (study PRJEB32303, sample SAMEA104408692) | aquatic metagenome | biome: Brackish water; feature: Coastal; material: water | place: Baltic Sea | collected 2014-10-23 | depth 10 m ... | reverse complement strand
TCTGGCAGGTTGCTGCGAGTTCAAGTTATTCAACATTGCCAGCGTACGCTGACTATGGTGGAACAGGCTTTACAGTAGCGGCTGGTCGCCGTGCAACGGATGGTACGAAAGTTCACGTTGGCAATATTAGCTATAAGGTCTGTGATGGTACAGAGGCAGGAACAACGATTGGTGGATTTATGGTGGAGGGTACAGATGGCTACAATGTTGCAGATGGACGAGCCTATTTGCTTCGTCCAACTTATGACTATAGCTCATTTACTGTGTACTCTACAAATAGCGTAGGAAGTTTGAGCACGGTTGGAACAATAACTGCAAAGTATCCAAAAGATACGGATGCACCATTTACATCATCAAGTGGAGCAACTTTAATATTTTCTGTTGGTTTGAAGTCCGGAGGTTTAAATTTCATAAATAATAACCCTGAATTTAACAATCTTGGCTCTGAGTTTAGGCATATAGAGGGTGCTACAGGAAGTGGGGCTAGTTCGGATAATGGCTTTAGAAATGAACGTCATGTAACTATTGTTGCGCAAGGTTTTGGAGAGCACCAGCAATTAACATCCACATTGACGCAAGATTCATACTCAACAATATCGTCGATATTTGGTGCGGTGTTTGAGATAGAGCCGTAGCAATGAGTATAAACTTGACACCAGACGAGCTAGAAGCTATGCTAGACAGGGCTGCAAGACGTGGCGCTAAAGAAGCCCTGTCAGCTATAGGCTTGCATGATACTCATGCAGCCAAAGACATAAACGAAATGCGAGACCTACTAGAAGCGTGGAGAGATACCCGTAAGGGTATTTGGACTACATTTGTAAAGGTAACAACGGTAGGTTTGCTAACATTTATAACAGGTGCTGTCTGGATGACACTAAACAAATAGGGCATAGGCATGATTAATTGCTCTTGAAAACATAGTACAAAAACAGGCTGTAACTATAGAGACCACGACTTTATTACAGGCCCAATGGGAAAATAGATTTGTTGTGCGTTCTGGCCTTTATCTCGTTCAATCACGCATGGACTGCGAGTGGTAACAGGTTGTTTCAGTATTGTTACTATGACTGTGGACTGCCTAAGAATGGTGGATGGTACGACAGAGTTTACAGGGTTAGTTATAACTATGTATGCCCGTTAGAGGTTAAGTTTAAATGATTGATCCTTTCACAGCCTTTGCTGCAGCACAGACAGCTGTATCTGCCATTAAGAAGGGTATTCAGTTAGGCAAGGACATTGGAGGTATCTCTAATGACTTAGCTAAGTTTGCTGGTGCTGTCTCTGATCTTAGCTTTGCACATAAGCAGTCAGAGAATCCACCTTGGTATGCTGTACTATTCGGTGGTAGTGGCCCTAGTGCGATGGACATCTTTGCTAAGAAGAAACAAGCGGAGGCTCTACGTGCTGAGATTAAACAGTATATTCAGTTTGCTTACGGGCAGAGTGCTTGGGAAGAGCTTCTCCACATTGAAGCGAAGGTACGTAAAGACCGTCAGAAAACTATGTATCGCAAGGCTGAGATTAAACAGACTATTGTGGAGTGGAGCCTTGGTATATTGGTTGTTCTATCAGGAATTGGTGTTCTTGGCGTGGGGATTTATTTCCTCGGCAAAAAACAAGAAAAGTGGTAATAATTTGACATAGACACAATAATCGAGTATCATAGATCTATGAAGATAGATACCGGAAAAGCACTAGAAGATGGTTTAAGTTTATTTAGGCAAAGTAAGTGGCATAAAAGTTATAATGTGGATGATATACACAGGTACTTAATCTCTCCACTAAAACATAATAGGATCAGACTTTACTACCGACAAGGTATGCCAATAGGATTAGTTACTTGGTGCTGGTTAAGTAAAGAAAACGGTCAAAAGTTTTTAGATAATAGTTATTACATAACTGAAGATGACTACATATCAGATAAAAACGAAGAGCTTTGGGCAATAGAATTAATAGCTCCGCATGGAGATATACGACAGATTATGAGGCTGATTAGAGAAGAACATAAAGCTGTCTATAGTCGTAATGAAAAAGTAAACTGGCGTAGGCTTCACGCACCTAATGTAAGACATACAAGAAAGTTAAAAACATGAGCTACAATTATCCCTTTATGATTAGTCGTCACCTAAACCCTAGGGCTTCTGGGCTTATTGTTTTTGGCGGTGGTGGTGGAGATAGTGACCCCGCCCCCGCACCTGCTCCTGTATTTACATCTAGCTATCCTGAACTACAAGGTAAAGAATACAGCAGTGCAGAGGAAATGCAAGCAGCTGAAAAACAAATAGATTATCAAAAAAGTAACGATAGCAGACTAGATACTTTTAAATCTCAGGTAAACTCCGCAGCCTCACAAGTAGGTGGAGAGGGTGTTGACAAAATAGGACAACTTGGATTAGCTGCACAAGCTGTTCAAGCAGTTGCTGTTCCTGCTTTTGAAGGCGATGATGCTGCAGCATTTGTAGAAAAAGCTGAAAAGTATAAAGCTTCTAAAGTAGAATCTGTAAATGCTAGCTTAGCTGAAGCCCAAGGTCAGAGATCTGCTGAGATGGCTTCAGGTGCTCGTGAGATGACGTCGACAGCTATTACTGATCCAACTGCTTTAGCTACTACAGCAGATGTAGAAACTATTGATCCAACTGCTGCAGGTACATCTATCACACAAGGCACTGGTCAAGTTACTGGCACTGCCCCATCAGTAACAGCTACTACCGCTGGACCTGCTTCAACTGCTGCTGTACCTGCAGAAATTTCTGCTACAGGTGTCACTGCTGCTACGACTGGGGATGCTGTCGGCACAGCTATGGAAGGTGTAGCACCTGCTCAAGGTGAAGTATCTGCTGCAGCAATTATGGATGCAGCTACTGCAGACCCGACTAAAACTGGCGTAATGGATCTTAAAGCTGCACAAGGTACCGCTACAGTACTCTCTAATCCTGTACAACGTGAGATTCAATCCGGTGAATTAATCTCAGGTGTTGCGGATGCAACTAAAGCAGCTGAATTTACTGAACAAATACAAGCAGCTACAGCAACTCCCACAGAAAAAGCTACAGTACAAGGACAGCTGTCAGACCTTATGCAGGACTTTGAGGGTGGTGAGACACCTGCATGGGCTGCAGGTGCTATGAGAGCTGCTACTGCTCAGATGGCTTCACGTGGTCTTGGTGCATCCTCTATGGCTGGTCAGGCTATTGTACAAGCTACTATGGAAGCTGCACTTCCAATTGCTATGGCTGACGCACAGACTATGGCTCAGTTTGAAATGCAGAACTTGTCAAACAGACAGCAACGTGCTATGCTTGGTGCACAACAACGTGCACAATTTATGGGCATGGAGTTTGACCAAGCTTTCCAGGCAAGAGTACAAAACTCTGCACGTATTGCTGATGTTGCAAACATGAACTTTACAGCTGAGCAACAGATAGCTTTAGAAAATTCACGCACTGCAAACACTATGGAGTTAGCCAACCTATCTAATAGCCAAGCTATGGTTATGGCACAAGCTGCTTCTATCTCACAGCTAGAAACACAGAACCTATCCAATCAGCAGCAAGCTGCAGTACAAAATGCTCAAGCATTCCTGCAAATGGATATGAGTAACTTGACCAACCGCCAGACTGCTGAGATGTTTAAAGCACAAACTATTGCACAGTCTATCTTTACTGACCAAGCTGCAGAAAATGCTGCGAGACAGTTCAACGCATCCAGTGAGAACCAGACTAAGCAGTTCATGGCTAACATGCAAACTCAAGTTAATCAATTTAACTCTGCTCAAATCAATGCTACTAACCAATTTAATGCTGGTCAAGAAAATGCTGCAGCACAGTTCAATGCTAATGTTCAAAATCAACGTGATCAGTTTAATGCCCAGAATGCTTTAGTCGTAGCTCAGGCCAATGCTCAGTGGAGACAGAACGTAGCTACAATTAACACAGCAGCACAGAATGAAGCGAATGCTAATGCTGCTCTAGCTGCCAATGCCTTTACACAATCTACTATGGACCAGCTGTGGCAACGTGAACGTGACATAATGGACTACGTATACAAAGCCAGTGAGAGTTCTAAGGATCGTGCACTCAGTGTTGTACTTGCAGATAAAAAATACGATGAGTATCAAAAAGCTAGAGACGATGCAGAGGAAACTTCTAAGTGGTCTACCCTTACGCAAATACTCTTGGCCTAAGTTAGGAAAATAAGATGTCTAATTACACAAACCTATTGAAGACTGCAAGAGAGCAGGCTGAAGAACGTCTAGCTAAAAAAGGTTTGACAGGTAGCGCCTTTCAATCTGTAGAGGATGACCCAATGGACTCACAACTAATTAGTCCATCTTCTGCACCACTTGTAAGTAAAAGACCTAAGATTCGGCCTGAGGTTGCAGATGAAGAAGACTTCATGACTAAGTACTACAACAAATTGTATGCTCAAAACAAGGAGCTAAAGCAAAGAGCTTCTGAGTTTGAACCCCCAGAAATTTCGGGGGATACTGCTGTTGGTACAGATATGTCTTCCAACGAAGTTGGTACAAGATTAGTTGGAGATCTAGAAGAAGCTCTAGGTATTACAAGAGCGCAAGCTGCCGGACTAGTAGGAAATTTAGATCATGAAACTGGTGGATTTAAATTTATGCAGGAGTTAGATCCTGTTGTACCTGGGTCAAAAGGTGGTTTGGGATTTGCTCAATGGACTGGTACGAGACGTAAAGAGTTTGAGTCCTGGGCTGCTAGCAATAATATGGATGTAAACTCCTACGAAGCTAATCTTGGTTACCTTGTGCATGAGATATCTAACACCAGTGAGGGTAGGTTCTTAGAAGAACTAGAGGCTTCAACTACTGCAGAGGAAGCAGCAAGGATTGTTTCTAGAAGATACTTGAGACCAGGCAAACCAAACATGCCTTCCCGTATTTCAAAAGCACTAAGTTACGTAGGGGGTAAATAATGTTTAGCGCACCGATCCCAGGTCAATCACTGACCTCCGAACCAAAGAACTCTCCCTGGGAAAATCCACCCCAGTTTTCTGCACCTGAAGATGCATTGATCTACCATATCGAAAGACTGAAAGACCCTAAAAAAGTTAAGTCTGTTGCAGGCTTACTAACTCTTGGTCTTGATGTTGTGACTATGACTGAAGGTATCTTACGTAGTGCTGTTATTGAGGGTCGTCATAACATTGATGTATCCCTAATCATTGCTCCAATTATACATGAGTATATTGTAGGCCTAGCTGATGCAGCTGGAATAGAATACAATGAGGGTATTGAAGAAGAAGATGTAGATATAAAAGAGATAGAGTACTCTATTCGTTCCAGAGAAGCTGAAAAAATCCTCAAAGATTTAAAGGACAATAAGGAAATAGATCTTGGTACTATGTCCGACGAACCTGTTGAAATGGAAGAGATATCGGAAGAGGTAGAGATAGAAGAACAAGAAGAGCCTATGGGCTTAATGTCACGGAGGACTGTCTAATGGGTATGTGGGCTGGTATACAGCAGGGTATGGCTGCAGCTGAGGCTAGCAAGCTGGCTAAGAAACAACTTGAGATGTCTGAAGAAGAGTTTGATTTACGTAGACAAGCTAATGTGAGGGCTGAAAAAGCACTTGAACTAGATGAAATTGAAAGCAAACTAAAAAGAGTTAAAACTATAAGAGAAACTTTTGGTGGTTTACCTGGGGGTACTTCTGCTGGAAGTACTGCGAGTAAAAATACTAAAATTACACAGACTAAAGTAAACGAAAGTATGCAAGTACTAAGTCAAAGATTCCAGGTAGATGAAGAAGTAATTAAAAAAGTTTATACACAAGGTGGTGCTGAAGGTATTGTTAAAGCAGCTGAACTTGCTGTAAAGTACGACGACAAGTTTAGAACTGGTAACTATACTGGCGAGGCGCCAAGTGCTGTCGTAGGTGAAATGCTATCTGGAGCTTTGTATACAGAGTCTCAGACCGTTGAATATGACTGGGATAAAATTAACGAGACCCTGGGTATTGAAGTAGATGAAGCCGTGAGAGACATGGTTGGTGACTCTTATATAGTACCGGGTTCTGTTAGCTTTACTGAACCTGCACTTGTAGAAAAGATAGATTTTGCAGGACTTGAACAAGCAGAGAAGCGTGGCATTTCAGCAGCAGAAAGTTTAGCACGTTCAGAGTCTAGGTCTTTAAAATCTAGGTTGAATGCGTTGGTTAAAAAATCTGAGTCTGAATCACTTACATCAACAGAACAAGCTGAACAAATTTGGTTGACCGAAAGACTGCAACAAGTTTCTGCAGCTCAAGATGCATTTAAAGAGGATGTCTTTACACCACTGATCGAGCTATATGGATCTTCCTATATAGATACACTTAAAGATTACTATCCAAATCTTAAAGATGCGCCACTTAATCCGGTATTTACAGAAGCTGCTCAGACAGAAACAACTGTTCCAAATAGATCTGTAGCACTTAACTTGTTAAAGGCAGGGGTATTAAAACCTGGAATGAGGGTGAGAAATCTGGAGACAGGTAGAATAATTCCTCTTGGAGAATAGCATGGAAGAAGAATACGAGGACGTACTTAGTCTGAGTGAAAGTGAGATTCAAGAAGAGGTAGTTCCAGGAGAATCTGAGTACGAACCTACGCTTACACTTAGTGAAACTGCAGATCCAGAAATGGAAGCTCCACTAACTAAATCAACTCTCAATACAGTTGAGTTTACACCAGAGGGCAACGCTAACCTGGTAAATTTAGACTCTGTCTTTGAAGAGTATGGTCGCAAGTTAGTTAAGCAAGATTTTTTAGATGATGACCGTTTGATGGAGGTTGTCTATCAAAGTCTTGAAGCTAGATATAAACCAGCTGGAGTAGTTGGTACAGTTTACCGTGGAGTATCAGGATTAGCCGGTGCTGATACTGGGGGTGGTGCCTTTGGGCCACGGGACTATAGAAATATGGATCGGGAAGATGCTTTCGAAGTCTGGCAAAACTATCAGCGTTCATTTACTGGGGGACAAAGCGTAACGACAGCGAATGAAATTGCCTTAGGCTTGTCTGCAGATCAAGACGTTAGAAATAGACTAGGTGCAGGTTATCTTTTATTTGATCAGATGGACAATGCATTTACTGGTGAAGGCTCTTGGGCTGAGATGGGTGATGCTATCTATGACTACGGTAAGGCTGCTATCTATGATCCAACAACACTACTTTCCTTCGGATTAGGTAAAGTATTTAGTTTTTCTGGTACAAAAGCAGCTTCTTCTGCGGCACGTTTAGCAATGATCAAGGGCTTTCAACAGTACGTTAAAAACGGTATGTCAAAAACAGCTGCACGTCAAGCTGTAGGTAAGGCAGTAGCTAAGGCTGCGCCTGTAGTAGCTGCAGAGGCAGTAATCAATGTGGGTGTTGATGCACTGTATCAGACACAGCTAATTAATGTAGGTGTGCAAGAAGAGTTTCAAGCTGCGCAAAGTGCTATGGTTGCAGCTGGATCTATTCTCATGCCTGCAACAGTGTTTGGAACCACAGCTATTATGGGTGGTGCCAGAAGATCCGACCTCTTAAAAGACACTTGGATTGGATCAAGGGAACTGGACGTTGAAGCACTCAAGCTTGATGCTGCATCAGCACTGGCGGAGTCTCGTAAACGTATTAAAAACAAACAGCTGATCTCCACCGTGGATGAAAACTTTGGTAGGATCGAAGGTGAGGATGCCAACTTTCTGTCGTGGGAAGACCTTAGAAACAAAGCTAAAAGTAACATAGCAACTAAGAAAGAGAACATGACAGACGATGAAGTCTTGAATGCATTCTTTCAACACTTCTGGTTAGGTAAGGCTGATGGAAGTACTAAGGGTTATTACCAAGCATTGAAGGATGCTGGATTTGTAGTAACCCCTGCGATGATAGATGAGTATAAAGTTACTGGGGTCTTTGCACAAACTATAGAATTCTTGAAACCTGCTAAAGTAAAACAAATTACAACTGCTTGGGAAAAAGAAACTGGTCTTAAGTTGAATATTAAAAAGACACCGAAAGGATTGTCAGATCACTTTGCTAAGACTACGTCAAATGCTGGTGCTACTTTGTGGTTACCCTCTCAACTTTCACGACTCGAAAAGTTAGGTAAAAAAGAAGCTGCCGAAGCCGTAAAGAATATGGGTTTGGTTAAGCTGCCGGACACACCAGAAAATATGCAGTTTGCACTGTCGATTTACAAAAGACTTATTACTTCTCACCTATCTACAACAGGTGCAAACGTAAAAGGTTTTGTTCAACTTGTATCTTTAAACACTGCAGCTGACTTTGCAACTGGCAGTATTAATGCTGTACAAGCTCTTGGTTCAAGGGCTCTTGGTGATACAGATGCAGCAGAAAAATATTTCAATAGATCTCGTGGATCAATACTTGGTGCTGTAAGAAGAGGTGCATCTGCGCTTTCACCGGAGCTTGATTACAAGTATGCCCAGCAGATACTAGAGTTAAATCCTAAGACAGCTGAAACTCTTTTCAGGGATGTTAGTGGTGATGGTGGTGTAAGGGATTCTCTAGAACATTTTAATCTAGACCCTAAAAATAAAGTTGCTAAGGGTATAGACTCAGTAACTAAGGGTGCTCAAACAGTTACTCTTGTGAGAATGCAGGATGAAGTAACTAAGACTTGGGCATTCGGTACTAATGTCAGTCAAGCAATCATGCGAGAGTATGGGGTAAACCCACAGAAATTTTTTGATAGACCTGATGCTGCCGTTGAGATGGCATCCGAAAGGTTTAAGAAGAATGTACTTGAAAAAGCAGCCTTCCGTACTATGCGAGAGACAGCATCTGTAAACTGGTCTACACTCCCAGCTAATACTGCCTTTAGATCTGCTGCAAGATTTATTGAAAAGGTTACAAACACAACTCCAGTTGGTTTTATTGTACCCTTTGGTAGCTTCTTAAATACAACCCTAGCTACTATGGCTGACCTGTCAGGTATGAATGCTATGCGTTTTACTTGGCGAAAAATGACTGGGCGTCAGCTAGACTACGCAACACAAGAGGGTGCAGAAGCTATAGGTCGTATGGCAGCTGGTTGGACCGCTGTTGGTTTTGGAGTCTACGCTACTAACGGTGCTGTCGATAGAATAAAAGAAGGCTTAGCCTGGAATCAGCAAAGAAATAGTGATGGATCTATTGAGAACAAGACCTTTGATTGGCCTGGATCTACGATAAGGCTGGTCAGTCAAATGATTGGTCATGCCTCTAAGGGTACATCAAACCTAACTGATCTAGATTATAAAGAAATACCTGATGAATTGTGGGCTGAGTTAGCTATCCAATTAGGTGGTCAATCTGTGAGAGATCTGACGGACTTTCAGAGGAGCTTGTACGAGTATGGTGCAGCACTTATGGAAGTGAAGGAGTCGCAGTTAATTACTGGAGAGTTTGCTGGACCTACAGTTAGCAAAGTTGCAGAATTTACAGAGGATCTTTTACTAGCTCCGGTTGGAAGAATTGTGCAGGGTGCGACAAGACCTCTTGACCCGGTGAATCAAGTGTGGGGAATTGTTACAGAAAAGAACATGACTCCTGATTTAAGGCAGGGACCAGAAAAATATAATCAAGCTATTAAATATGTAAACAATCTGTTTGATTCTCTTGGTCTTGCATCTGAGCTTCCTCGTAGAGCTATGCCTACACGTGGAACAGACCTACAAGTAGACCCAGGTAAGCAGTTGCTTGGTGTTCGTGGATCACGTGAGCCTAACTTAGTTGAGACTATGCTTAATGCTGCAGGTAAACCTTACTGGAAAGCTATCAGCTTTGACGGACCTGCTGAAGTAAAGAACTACATGGATGGATTAGTTGCACCATACTTAGAATCATCAGCAAGAAAGTATCTTAAAAGAAACCCAGAGTTTTTTAAGATGAATCAATCTGATAAAGAAAAGATTATTGAGTCTCTAATTAAAGATGCTAAAGATAGTGTCATGAAGACAATGGAATCTGGACCTATACCACGCAACTTAGAAATGGTAAGAGTTTTATCCGGTAAAGACAAAGATAAAGTTAAGCGTGTAATGAACTTTATGGGTATTGAAGGTGAGTTGGAGGACATACTAAAAAGGGAGGATGCATTGAGCACCCTCCGTAAAATTGATGTCTTAGTGAAGAACTATGACAAGATCTTTCATGGAGATCTTAAGCTAGATTAATCATCATCCAACATATGATCTGCCCAACCAAAAGCTTCACGCTTTACTTCATCCATTCGACCAGACCCCTGACGACTAGACAATAATCCTGCAAGAGCTTGTCCTGCAAGATATATTCTAGCTGTCAGGGGTTTTTCTTTTGGTAGCTTAGACTCCCTGAACTGCCGAGCTTCTTGAAGCAATGTGTTTTCCTTCTTGGGTCTACCCCTAGGCTTACCAGTACTACTCATATTCCCTCCTTAAGAAATACCTTAACCCACTGAGCACAGATATTACTCCGTATAATGTCGTCGATAGTAAACTCTATAACAGGAACAGGGAGTATATGTTTCTTTGCTAGATGAATAACTTTAGACAACCCGTCACCGTTGGGTAAGTCACTCTGTTGTACATCGCCATTTAAAACAATCTTACTTCCATCACCCACTCTAGTGAGTAGCATCTTCAACTCATGCGTTGTAATATTCTGTGTCTCATCTACAATAATAAAAGAATTATCAAAACTACGCCCACGCATGAGGGCAAGAGGTGCCATTTCGATGTTGCCATTTTTAATCCCCGTTTCTACTGCACCTTTTCCTAGGTGCTTTATTAGCACATCTAATACAGGCAATGCCCACGGATATGTCTTCTCTTCTAGTGTACCTGGTAGGTAACCTATGTCTTTACCTACAGTTACGTGTGGTCTAGTGATGACAATCTTGTCAATCTCTTTGGTGGTATAGAGATCAGCTGCATAAGTAGCTGTGACATAAGTCTTACCAGTACCAGCTGGACCTAGGATAAATACCTGATCGTTCTCCTTTAGGGCTATGATTAACTCACCCTGTTTAGAAGTCTTTGGAATCAGGCCAGAAGTTTCCTTCTTAGCCGCACCCTTGTAGTTAGTCTTTCGCCGTGACCGTGTTTGTTTTTTAGGTGGCTCAAGGGTGTCAATCATAGGTTAACCAACTCCGCCTTAGTGTAAGGAATGTGAAAGAACAATTCACCAGGTTTGATGTATCTACCCTTAGCTTCTTTTAAACTTTCCTTAGTTAGTAGTGTGTCTTTGATACGCCAAGCTTGCTTTAGATCCTTACGAAAAACATAAAAGTTTAACACCCCATTGTCACCATCGTACTTATCTAGTAACCGTTGCTTACGTTCTGGGATTCTGATCTCATCCCAATGAGAAGGCCAGTCTCCATCCCAGGCAACCTTTACCTCAGCCTCGTTAAGAAATGTTAAGCCATGCTTTTGTGATACCACATCTACGAAGTAGTTCTCCTCTGTATTTACAATCACATGATCCTTGGCCTCCAAGTGTGACACAA
>ERZ891134.2274-NODE-2274-length-11500-cov-7.733071_pt1 | contig 11500 bp, 9 predicted proteins | sample MGYA00520888_ERZ891134 | MGnify/ENA primary metagenome ERZ891134 (study PRJEB32303, sample SAMEA104408692) | aquatic metagenome | biome: Brackish water; feature: Coastal; material: water | place: Baltic Sea | collected 2014-10-23 | depth 10 m ... | reverse complement strand
ATAAAGCAGCAAGAGTTAGTCCAAAAAAATAATAGATTGATACAAAACTAATAGCAGTGATTAATTCAACTATAAAATATTGTGAATTAATTAGTTTTTTACAAAATCTACATTTACTCTTTAACAATATAAAAGATAGTAAAGGAATATTGTCATACCAAATAATTTTCTTTTTACAGTTAGGACAAGAGGATCGCCCTGTAACTATACTTTTATTTTCGGGCAAACGATGAATACAAACATTGGCAAAACTTCCACAGATAATACCAAAAAAAAATAAAGCTAAATAATGCACAAATTAAATTTTTATTTGTGAAGCAAAATGTAAAAATCCATCTATAGAGTATTGTATAAATAATGCCATGTCTTGAAGATGCAAATAAAAGTTTGGTGAGTTAATAATAATTTCCATAGCTGTATAAAAAATATCAGAAGCAAACTAAAATGCAAATTACAATTTCTTTGTCTAAATTTTAAAACATAATTGACTACATAAGCATCCGTTCAATTTTTTGAACAGATCTGATGCATTAAAAAGATAAAAGGTCCTTAATAGTAATTTTTTCTTGATAAAACTTACAAGATAAAAGTATACGTTGACACAAACCCAATTTAGGCGATATGTAACCCATTATGGGTGCATTTCTTTGACAACAGATAAAGAAACAAACGAAAATATTAAGACTATTTCTTCAGAGGAAAAAAAAAGTATTAAAGGAGTTAATGCACCAGCTTTTTCAAAAGGATTATATGACTGGCTAATGTTTTTATTAGCCTACTATTCAAGAATAAGAGAAAATTTAAAAATTGATTTTGAAACTTTTATTATTCTTCAAGTTGTTGTTAGTCATTCACTTTATCACCTGAACAAAGATGGAGTTAAAAAATTTACTGAAATTCAAAAAAATTTTGATTTAATGTCTATGTCTAATTTGAGCAAAATTAATAAATTGGCATTTGCTAGTATTGCAGAAGTACTACATTTACCAAGAGAAACTGTTCGTAGAAAAGTATTACAGCTTGAGCAAAAAGAAATAGTAAAAATTGATGATGTCAGTGGAATTATACTTGGGCCTGCTTATAAAACAATTTATAAAGAATTTGTTTCAAAAACCACATTAGATACGAGTACCTTAGTTAAAAGATGGAAGACCAATGGGACACTCGAGAGATTATTGCAAATGGACAAAAAATAGTGAGTAAATTGTTTTATGCACTGTATGACCTAGCTAATTCAGCTTATACTATTATAGTTGTAACATTTATCACATCAGCATACTTTGCAAATCAAATTGTAGGTAATCCACAACTTGGGGCAGCGTACTGGCAGTGGACAGCTGGACTTTGTGGAATACTAGTTGCTGTAACGGGTCCTTTACTTGGAAGCTTAGCTGACAAAGAACCTAAAGGTAAAATTAATTTATTACACACCTTTACTATCTTTTGTGTTTTATTCACAAGCCTGTTTTGGTTTGCTAAACCATCAGTAGATTATATATGGCATGCATTGATTATTTTTTTATTATCAAATTATTTCTATGAAGCTGCTGTGATTTTTTATAATTCACTATTAAAAAGCTGTTCAAATGAAAACAATATTGGAAAAACATCAGGCTTTGCATTTGCTTTAGGATATATTGGATGTGTTCCAATATTATTATTTTCATTATATGTTTTTGTGTTACCTGACACTATTCCTTTTGGTTTAGATAAAAGTAAATTTGAAAATATAAGATTTATTCCTGTTATTGCTGCGATTTGGTTTTTAATTTTTTCTTATCCCATGATAAATTATTTTAAACATCACATTGAATACAAAGAAAATAGCGATCCAACTCCCGTTTTTAAAAAACTTATTGCACTAATATGGAAAAATAAATTTACAAGTACTGGAAAGTTTCTTTTAGCTAGAATGATCTATTCAGATGCTTTGATTGTTTTAATTGCAGGAGGAGGTGTGTATGCCTCTGGTGTTTTTGGTTTTACTCCAGGAGAGTTATTAAAATTAGCTATTTTTGCAAACTTAGTTGCATTCGTAGGAGTTTTGTTAGGTGGGTATTTAAATGATAAAATTTCATCAAAAATTATTATTTTAACTTGTATTGCCGTATTAACGTTATGTGTTTTTTATTCTTCAATTATTGCGCAAACTAAAGCACAATTCTTTATCAATGTAATGGTTATATCTTTTTTTATAGGATCAATTCAAAGCGCAAGTCGTGTTATGATGACAGGATTATTAAAAGATGACGATCAAGGAAGTGGCTTTGGATTATTTAGCTTTTCAGGCCGAATTACAGCATTTGCCGGACCTTTATTGGTTGGAACCATGACTTTCTTTTATTCTCAAAGAATAGGGCTCTTATCTATCAGTATTTTCTTTATTTTAGGCTTTATTTTGATGCTTTTTGTCGATAAGGATCAAAAAAACAAAAAAATCCCTTAAAAAGAAGATTTTTTTAAAATATGAATAGATCATATTTAGAGCAAATGGGGATCTCTTTTTTTATAAATATAAATTTCTAAAATTGTAGATATTTAACAATTAAAAATTATTATCTAACACAAATATAATACCTCTAACACAAATCTAAAATCTCTAACACAAAAGTTGTAATTCTAGATAAAAATGAAAAAAATCATATTTATTAGTTTTTTGAGTGAAAAAAAATTTTTATTTTGATAAATTGCTCTAATACAATATCAAAATACTCTAACACAATGTTAAAATTACTCTAACACAAACAAATTTTTTTGTTTAACGAAAAATCTCAAAATTTATAATAAAATTAAATATTTCTTCTTATTTTTTATACTTTCTATTTTAAATCGGTCATTTCACAATTTTCAATTTCAATAAATTAAGCATTTTATTTTCATTAGCCATGATTCAATTTAATTCTTAAAATTTTAAAAGATTAATTGTTATAATTTTTTTGAATTTTTGATGTGTTACCCATTTTAGGTCCACAACTTATGATTACATTATTATTTTGTGTTAGAGATTCGTAAGTTTGGTGTTAGAGAAAAAATTTTATTATAATAATTATGAACGAAGATAATAAAGACAATATTAATAATAACGAAGAGACTAATGAAAATCTCAAGGTTGATGAGAATCAATCACAGCGTGAATCTAGTTCTGCTGAAAATAAACCTTCTGTGACATCAAGTGAAAACCAAGAAGAAACACAACCCAAAATTGAAGAAAATAACGATCGCGAGTTAATTCACAAAAAAGATGGCAGGTTACACATATATGTTAGACAAGATAAATATAAAGGTGAACTAAAATCAAAAAACTTTGTTGGCAGAATTTATATTGATGGAAAACAAAAAATTTCTTCATCAGGAACTCCCAATCTTGAAGAGGCTATACCAATATTGGAAAAATGGTTTGATGACATTCATGCAGAAAACAAAAAAGAAGAACAGGTTCATCAAGAAACAATAGAAGAAATAAATGAAGAACCATCTGTACTACCAGAACAAACAGAACCTGTAACTGCTTCACAAAATGTTGCTGCTTCAGTTGAGAATAAAGAAGCTTCAGAGTCAAAAATAAATTTAAGTGTTTTTGAAAAATTTAAAAGTATTAAATTAAAAAAAATAAGTTTTGATAAAAAAGATTTAACAAATAAAATTTCTGCACTAGGAAAAAATAATTTTGTAGGAAAGGTTGAGAGTTTTTTTAAAGCACGACTTGGAAAAAAATCTGCTCAAGGTGAAGAAATTTTAGGCATAGAACTTAATAATACAGAAATTAGATTAGCTCAGATTTCAAACAATAAAGAAAATCAGTGGGTTCTTGATAAATTTTTTATACATCCTATTGATTTACCAGATGAAGCTTCAGTTTTAGAAAATGCTGATCATGTAAGTAATGAATTAACGATTGCTTTACAAAAAGCAAAAATTGTAACAACAAATGCTGCAATTGCAATTCCAGTAACAAGTGCGATAATCCGTGTAGTAACAGCTCCGTTAATGACTGAAGAAGAATTAGCAAAAGCAATTGATACTAATTCACTTTGGGAAAATTTGGTTCAACTAACTGACAACCTAGATGATTATTCTATTTTTCATCAAGTAATAAATAGAAATCAAAAAGAAAATACGATGGATATTTTATTTGTTGCATCAAAATTGTCTGACATAAATAATTATACCTCCATAATTAAAAATAGTGGTCTTAATCCCGTAATTATTGATGTTAAATGTTTTGCATTAAAATCAGCTGTAGATCAAATTAATCAAATTTCTAAAAGTGCAGAAGATAATAATTTAACAGCAGTACTAGAATTTGGTTTAGATGAAAATTATTTAATGATTTTATATGATAATAACCCAATTATAACTGATATTTTTTTAAGAGGTCAGGATAGAAAAATTTTACTAGAGTCAGATGATCATGAAGAAAGAGAAGCTTTAAGCAGAAGGTTTAGTACACAAGTAAAACAAGCGATACAAGACTTTGAAACAAAACATGAAAAAAGAATTAGAAACATAAAAGTAGTTTCAGACCTACCAAATGTAGATATTTTTTTAGGAATTTTTAGAAAAAATTTAATCAATACAGGATTTAAATTATTTGATCCACTAGACGGCTTGAAAGTTCCAGAACAACTAAAACAAGCTATTACTTTAAAAAATCGATCTTATTTATCAACAGTTATTGGACTTGCTTTTAGAAAATTAGATGTTTTTGGCTATTACAAATTTGTAACTGCAGTCAAAAATATCAATTTATTGCCAAATAGAAAAAGTTTAATTAAAGAAAAGAAAATAAAAGCTGTTTCAAATTTTGCATTTAAGGGGGTGGCAGGAGGAGTAATAGGGATTTATTTAATACTTTTTACATTATCTTTTTGGAATATTCATTCCTACAACAAAAAATTAAATAATTATGAAAATGTTCTTTCAATGCACGTTGTTAAAACAAAAGAAAAAGCAAAAAGCACTAAAGAGTTGGGTTTAATTACAGAAACTTTAAAATTAAGTAAAAGTTTAAAATCAAATAAAGAAATTAGTTATAGAGTTTTAGCACAAATAGCATCGAGTGTTCCTAATAGAGTAAAATTTGAGTCTGTAGACTATAACGGAAAAAGCCAAGTTATAATTCAAGGTGTTGCTGCTAGTGATCAAGATATTTTAAGGTTAATTGGTAATTTAAGTAGTAAAAATTTAATTCAACAAGCATCGTTAACTTCAATGCAATTACCAACTAATTCTAATGCAACAGGACAACCTAGCAAAGGCTTTAAAATTTTTATTAAAATTAAAAAAGGATAAAAAATGGATTTAAATAATTTAAAAATAGAAGATTTAAAAGCAAAAGTTTTAGCATTTACTGACGAAAAGACTCTTATAAAAAGTGGAATTGCTTTCGGAGCAATTATTTTTTTTCTAATTATTTACTATTCTATTTTAAATCCAATTGTAAATTCGAAAAAAATTAAACTAGATGATATGATTGTTAAACAAAATGAAATAATTGAATTCACCAAAAAAATAAAAGCAAACAAAAGTAAGATAAAAAAACTAGAACCTGATTATGAAAAATATTCTACATTATTTCATTCCAGAGCAGAAGTTGAAGGACTTTATCAAACCCTAAGTGAATTTGCAGGACAAAATGGTTTAGTTATTTCAAAAATAGAAAAGAAAAAACCAGAAGCAATTAGTAGATCAGATATTTTAGATAAAAAGAAAAAGACGACCAAAAAGGAAAGTGTAAAAAATATAGCTTATTATAAAATTCCTGTAGACTTTGAAATTACAGGTAATTTTTTAGGCTATATTAAATTTAAAAGACAAATATCTTTGTCAAAGAAAATGCTTAATTTTGACGAAGAATCAATAAAAGTTGTGCAAGGAACTTCAGCTGGCACAGTAAAAGTTGATGGAACTTTAACTATTGTAGGATTAGCAAATGATTTTTTTTAAAACTATAACCTTATTTCTGGTGTTGCTTTTTATGAGCATTATTCCAAACAATGTAATAGCCGATAGTCACGATGTGGATATAAATACTGAGGAACCCTTACCTTTAAACGACCCTTTTGCTGGAAACTCTTCTTTAGGAAGTGGAAGTGGAACAAGTATAATTTCAACAGGTCAAACTGGGGATCGTGAAGAAATGAGTTTATATAATTTTAAACTTGTTGGAATTATTTCAGGCTCTGAAGAAAGTTATGTGTCTTTAGTTAATGCTTCAGGTGAAATTATAACTCTGAAATTACAAGATGAATTAAGTGACGGAGTAAAGTTAGTTGATATGACACTTAATGAGGCAGTATTTCAAAAGGCAGATGATACCTACATGACAATTGATTTTAACAATAAAATTAAGGAAACTGATGTATTTTAGATTAATAAAAATATTTGTTTTGTTTTCTTTTTTAGTACTTAGTTTAACTGGCTGTGCATCCGGTCAGCTTGGTAAATCGAAGACGTTTAATCATAATACTCCTTTAATAAAAGAGGATATTAAAAAATCTGGAACAATTGAAGTTGATAAAACAGTTGAGATGGGACCAAAACCCACTATTGGCGATATAGATTTATTAGAAAAAAGAAAAAAAATATCATCTCAGAAAACACGAAATTACTTGCTTATACCTGATGAATTTGAACTTTTAAAACAAACGGTAACTCTTAATTTTCAAAACTTAGATTACAATGAAGCTATGAGTTTAATGGGTAAAATTGGAGAAATTAATATATTAGTAGGTGATGAAGTTGCAGGAGCTATTTCTGCGGAATTAGTTGATGTTCCATGGGATAAAGCATTCAATGCTTTATTAGACATGAAGAATTTTGCAGCTGATATTGATGTGGCAAGCAATCTTATAAGAGTACACACTCCATCAACTTTAACTGGACAAGAAACTTATAAATCAACGAGAGCTGCGGCTGTTAAGAAAAAAGTGGAACTTGAAGATTCAGTTGAGCCAATTCTCTCAGAAATTTTTAGACTTTATTATATTAGTCCTGCGCAAGCTAAAAAAACTATAACTGAACTATTTACTTCAGTAGGAGACTCTTCTTACTCTCCAATTCAAATAACAGAAGAAACAACTACAAGATCTATAATCGTAAGAGGAAAAGAAAAAGATTTAGATGTAGTTGATAAAGTTATTAAAGAAATTGATGTCAGAACTAAACAAGTTTTAATTGAAGCATTTATAGTAGAGGCAGACTCATCTTTTGAACAAGCCTTAGGAACTAGGTTGGGTGGAGCATATTCAAGAAAGGGTAAAAAAATAGGTGGAACAGGCGCAAGCAGTATTACCTCATCAGGAACTGGTAGTTCATCAGCAGCTATAGGAGGTGTAACAGATGCCTTAACCGATTTTGCTGCAGTTGGTGCAACAAGTGGAATAGGTATTTTAAGACAAACTGGATCAGCCGTATTAAAAGCGGAAATTACAGCCTTAGAAGTACTAGGTAAGGGTAAGACCATATCTAATCCAAAAGTTTTTACTTTAGATAATCAAGTTGCAACAATCACACAAGGAGAGGAAATATCTTATCAAGCTACCGGATCTGAGGGAGCAGATACTTCATTTAAAGAAGCAGCATTAAAATTAACAGTTACTCCGAGTATTATTGGAGATGGTAACGTGCTATTAGAAATTATGGTCAACAATAACACTGTAAATAGAGCAAATGCTGGTGAACCATCAATAAATAAAATGGAAATTTCAACAAAGCTTTTAGTAGCAGATGGAGATATTGTTGTTATTGGTGGAATTAAGAAAAATAAAGTATTTAGTAGCAAATCACAGACACCGGGTGTTGGAAATTTACCAGTTCTAGGAAATCTATTCAAAGGTAAAAGTAAATCAGACAAACTGGATGAATTATTAATATTTATAGCACCAAGGATATTATAAAATGCTAAAAATCAGCAGAGAAAGTGAAATTAATCTCATTAATGTTTTAATCGATCATGACATTATATCGGGGAAAGATTTACCGAATATTAAAAAAGTAAGTAGCGAGGGCAACAAATCTCAAATTGATGCTGTCTTTGAACTTAAACTTACAGATGAAGATAAGATTTTAGATGTACTCGTTAAAGAACAAAATCTTGAAGTAGTAGACTTATCAAAAGTTAATATTACTGAAGATATCAAAACTGTACTTCCTTCTAATTATATAAATATGAATTTTGTTGCTCCATTTAAAGTCGACGGCAAAACACTTCATATTGCAATACCAGATAGTTCTAAACTTGGTTTAATGAGAAATTTAAAAGCTATAACAAAAAAAAATATAGAATTACATGCAGCTAAAGTATCTCAAATTTCTGAATTTATAGAAAAACTTCTTAGTGAAAGTGGGGATGTAACTACAGCAACAATTAGGAAAGAAAATAAAGATAATAGAGAAAAAACAAAAACATTTGATTCTGAATTAGGCGATGTTGGAGAAGTTCTCGAGAAAGCTCCAGAAGAAGATATTGAAGCATTAGAAAATGAGTCTGAAGTTATAAAATTCAGTACCGCTGTTGTAGCAGAAGCAATTAAATTAGGAGTGAGTGATATTCATATTGAACCTTATCGATTTAATTCAAGAGTTCGTTACAGATTAGATGGAATGCTTTCAGTGCAAGATCATTATACAAAATTCTTACATGACAATTATGGTGCAGTGGTAACTCGTTTTAAAATAATGGGTAAATTGGATATTGCTGAAAGAAGACTACCACAAGATGGAGCAATTAATTTTAAGATAGAAGGAAAAGTAGTTGATTTACGTCTATCAATGTTACCAACTGCAAACAACGAGAGAATTGTAATGCGTGTTTTAAATAAAGATGCAGGAGATATTACACTTGAACAATTAAATTTTGATGAAACTGATTTAAAAATTTTAAGAAAAAATATTCACAGCACACAAGGTCTAATACTTGTTACAGGACCAACAGGTTCAGGTAAAACAACTACGCTTTATAGTATTCTAAAAGAAGTGAGCAAACCTCATTTAAATATTTTAACGGCTGAAGATCCAGTTGAGTATGAATTAGATGGAGTGGCTCAAGTTCAAATTAAAGATGATATTGGTTATAGTTTTTCTACAGCTTTAAGATCTTTTTTACGTCAAGATCCAGAAATTATTTTAATTGGAGAGATGCGAGATAAGGAAACCGTTGATATAGGTTTAAAGGCAGCTCTTACAGGACACTTAGTGTTTAGTACTCTGCACACTAATGATGCCCCAAGCACAATTACAAGATTACAAAATATGGGCACACCAGATTATTTAATAAGTGCTGCATGCTCTCTTATTTTAGCTCAAAGACTAGCAAGAAAAACTTGTACTGACTGTAGAGTGCCAGACGATGATGTAAATCCAAAAGTGTTAACTGATATTGGTTTTACTCCTGAACTTGCCTCTAGAGTTAAAGCTATTAAAGGCAAAGGTTGTCCAAAATGTAAAGATTCTGGGTATAAAGGAAGAATGGGAATTTATGAAATTTTAAATGTCACAAAACCCATTAAAGAAGCGATATTAAAAAAAGCAACAACACCTGAACTCAAAGCAATTGCTATTAAAGAAGGTTTTCAAACTATGCAAGAAATGGGTAAAAGAATGATTGCTTCTGGAGACCTTAATTTCAGAGAATATGAACGTGTTTTATCAAGTTCATAATTATAATTAATGGAATTTTATACATATAAGGGTATTTCAGCAGGTAAATACGTAGAAGGAGAAATAGAAGCCTTAAATCAAGATGAAGCCTCTCACAAATTAAAAGAACAAAAATTAATTATTACCAATTTAGTAAGATCTAAAAAAAAAAAAGATAAAAAAACTAAGAAAAAAGGTGAAGGATCCTCTTTTTTTAAGCAAAAAATTAAACCTCAAGATATTGTAATTTTTTCAAAACAGTTTGCAACAATGGTAAAGGCAGGTTTACCCATACTTCAAGTACTGGATATGTTAGGCAGCCAACTTGACAATCCTTCGCTTAAAGAGATTGTTGTAGAGATTAAAAAAAAGCTTGAAGGAGGAACAACTTTATCAAAATGTTTTGAAAGTTATCCAAAAATTTTTGACAATATTTATGTAAATTTAATTAAAGCTGGAGAGGCTAGTGGTAAATTAGATGTGTTTTTATTAAAGCTAGTTGAATCATTAGAGAAAAAAGAAAGAATTAAGAAAAAAATTAAAGGTGCTTTAATGTACCCGATGGTGATGTTTACCGTAGCCATTACGGTAATGGTATTCATGTTAATAAAGGTCGTTCCTGTGTTTGCAAAAATGTATGATGGAATGGGAATTGCATTACCTGGAGCAACAGCAAGTATTTTGTCTGCCAGTGATTTTATGAGGGGTACAGGAGGACTGATGACTTTTCTTATTATCTCAGGAACTATTATTGCCTTCAAGTATACCGTATCTAAGAATGCAGCGTTTCGATATAAATGGCATGCACAAGTTTTAAAATTACCAATTTTTGGAGACATGATTAAAAAATCTTTATTAGCAAGAATTTCATTGATCATGGGTAATTTAAGTGCTGCAGGTGTAAATTTATTAGAAAGTATAGATATTGCTAAATCTGTTAGTAATAATGATTGTGTTACTTTAGCTTTAGAGAATGTTAAAAAAGGAGTTTTCTCTGGAGATACACTTACAAAACTTTTTTTAAAAGAACCTTTATTTCCACCAACGTTTAGTCAACTTATTTCTGTTGGTGAGCAAACAGGAAGTTTAGATGAAATGTTTACTTCTGTTGCAAATTATTATGAAGAAGAGTTTGATACAGCGGTAGATAATATGTCTACTTTAATCGAACCGATCATGATTGTTTTTATGGGAATTATGATTGGTGGATTAATGATTGCGATGTATGCACCAATATTTAATGTGGGAGCATTAATTGGTTAGATTGTTTTTGTTAAAACAAGATGGTTAACCCAACCTTTTTGGTTTTTTTTAAAAATAGCCTCATCCATAATCTGTTTAATAAAAAAAGTACCCAATCCGCCAGGCTTAATATCATCTAATTTTCTGTGCTGAATATTTTCAGGTATGACAGGTTTACCTTTATCAAAGAATCCTATTTCTAATTGATTATCTTTAAATGAAATTTTAATTTGCATTTTATCATTGGTTTCTTCTACATCTTTATAAGCGTGCTTGACTATATTTTGAGCAGCTTCTGCAATTGCTAAAACTAATTCATCTTTTTGCTCTTGAGGTAAATTTATTTTTTCAAAAACTTTTCTTGAAAATATTCTGACTTCTTTAAGATTGGAACTATTTACTACAAAGTCTTTTGATTCTGATAGTGTCATTACTCTAGATTTAATATCTGTTCTAACTTTGCCATCATGATAACTTTTAAGACAGATTTACTAATTTCTTTTACAATTACTTTCGTACCTTTTTCTAATGCTTTTTGATGGCTTTCAATAAGAACAGAAATTCCTGATGAATCCATATACGAAACATCTTTTAAATTAATATGAACTTCTTTGCCCGC
>ERZ891134.2269-NODE-2269-length-11519-cov-16.270673_pt1 | contig 11519 bp, 7 predicted proteins | sample MGYA00520888_ERZ891134 | MGnify/ENA primary metagenome ERZ891134 (study PRJEB32303, sample SAMEA104408692) | aquatic metagenome | biome: Brackish water; feature: Coastal; material: water | place: Baltic Sea | collected 2014-10-23 | depth 10 m ... | reverse complement strand
GGCGCTGTGGATTGCGGTTGCAAGTTGGGCATCATCGGCGCGGTCACCATCGCGCTATTTGGGCTACTCTCAAAACCTGCTGTTTGCCTGAACAGAACCGAAAAGGTTGTCATTTAATGCGGGTCGCGCGATCCCCAATCGATCAGCTTTTTAGATAATAAATCGGCAGTTGCCGATGCTTCAACTTCATTGGTTGTAAAGGCCGAGGCCGCATAATCACTGACGCCAGCGGCGGCGAGTGCTTCGAGGCCATCCTCAACTTTGGCAGCACTGCCAACGAGTGCCAAGTCGCCCGGCGCGCTGATGCCCTCGCGCACGAACATGGCTTTGTACGAGGGCAGCGTTGCATAGAACGCAAGGTTTTTGCTAATTAAGGTACGAATCATGCGTTCGTTATCGGTCACGCAGATTGGGAGTGTCGCAAGGATTCTAGGCTCACCGCGCCCGGCCTTTGCGGCGGCTTCGAAAAGTCTTGGCTTAATGTGTGCTGCGATGGTTTTCGGGCCCACCCACGCAAGCGTCGTGCCGTCACAACGATGGCCGGCGACTTTGAGGGCTTGGGGGCCAAGGGCGGCCACTAAAACGCTGGGGGGCACCTCCGGCGCTTTAAAAAACCGGCCATGGCTAGAATAAAAGTCACCGTCAAAATCCACGGCGCCAGTGTTGATGAGCGGCATCAGAACTGACAGGTAGTCGCGGAGATGCCCGATGGGCTTGTCAAAGGCAATGCCGAGCGCGGCCATCATCGAGGCATGGGATAAGCCAATGCCAAGTGTTAAGGGGCTTTTGCACGCACTCGCAACCGTGAGCGCTTGACCTGCCAATGTCATTGGGTGACGTGGAAAGGTTGGAATGATGGCGGTGCCCAGCTCTATCGCCTGAACGCTTTGCCCAACGAGGCTCAGCACTGTGAGGGCATCAAAGCCGCCGGTTGGGTGCTCCGCCAGCCAATAGCTATGGAACCCGTCCTGCTCGGCTTGTTTTGCATCGGCTTCAACCGCGGCGACTGAGGCCCTTTGAACGAGGCCGGTTCCATTAATGCCGAGTTTCATAAGCGTTCCTTTTTAGATGGCGTCGGGTGCCAGTTTAGGCTCGCACAAAGGGCGTTGTAGGCATAGTACAATGCGGTGATTACTTTTCTGTAACGGCCGTTGATAGCAGAGGCTTTTTCCATGACCATTGACTTCGAGTTCTTAGATTCCTTTGAACGAAAGCGTATTTTGTTGGTTGATGATGACCCCTTTATTCTGGGTGTGCTTGAGAAGTTATTGGGCTTGCTGGGACTCGAGACGATCTTGCAAGCGGGAGATGGAGAGCAGGCTTTAGCGCTTTTAAAGGACACTGCCGTCGATTTGCTGATTACCGATGTCTTAATGCCCAATTTAGATGGTCTCTCGCTTTTGAAGAAAATTCGCTCAGGTCAGTCCAGCGCGGCTGCGAGTCTGCCGTGTATTGTGGTCTCAAGCTTGGATGACGAGGCGACCCTTGCAACGGCTTTGGCGTTGGATGTGAACGGGTTTGTTCAAAAGCCCTTCAAGGCGCCGATCCTGATCAAGCGGTTATTAATCGCGTTGTCCGAAACCGTTTCTGAATCCCTTGATCATCTTTATAGCGATGTGGTCATTGATGTCGATCGGCTTCAGCTTGGTGCCCACTATCAACCAAAGCCAACGACGCATCAGGCGCAGCATATCCCGCTTGAGCGACGCGAAAAGTACACTGTGGTGTCACTGTTTCAATTGCGACCCGACATGCAGTTGGCAGAGGATATTAAAACCAAAAGTGGTACGGTGTTGCTGTCAGCGGGTTTTACGTTAAACCAAACGAGAGTTCACCGGATGTGGGAGCTTGAGGGCAATTTGGAAAAAACCAGTTTTAGGGTCCTCGCTGGTTTTAGCGCGGGGTAAAGGCAGCACGTTGAATGAAGGCGGGTGAGTGCAGGGATCATCTTTATTCGGGTTTTCGGTGATGATCAAATTTGTTAAAGAGGTATTGTTGAGCAAGCGCGGGGCCTAAAGTATTGTGTTTTAAGCCCGGTTGAAGAAGGAATTCATTCTATGAAAACAGAGCCGTCAAGCATTGCAGCGTTGGTAGAACGATTAACGTTGGATCAGAAGGTCCGGCTCGTGAGCGGCGCGAGCTTGTGGCGAACCAATCCCATCCCTGAACTTGGTATTCCCGTCTTAAAAGTGAGTGATGGCCCTAATGGGGTTCGCGGGGACGGCGGCGCAAGCGCCGCGTCTTTTCCCGTTGGGATCTGCATGGGCGCAACCTGGAATCCAGACTTGATCAAAACCTTAGGGGTCGCAATTGCCGAAGAAGCGAAAACCAAAGAGGTCCAAGTGGTGCTTGGGCCGACGATTAATCTGCACCGAACCCCGCTTGGCGGTCGAAATTTTGAGTGTTACGCAGAGGATCCCGTGTTGTCTGGAGAACTGGCAGCGGCCTTTACTCAAGGGGTGCAGAGCCAAGGCGTTGGGGCCTGTTTAAAACATTTCGTTTGTAACGACTCTGAGTTCGAACGGCACACGATTTCGGTTGAGGTCGATGAGCAAACACTGCGCGAGGTCTACCTGCTACCGTTCCAAATTGCGATTGAAAAAAGCAGTCCTTGGACCATTATGGCCGCCTACAATCGAGTCAATGGGGTTTACGCCTGCTCTCATGACGAATTGCTGAATCAAGTTTTGAAAAAAGAGTGGGGCTTCGAGGGCTTGGTGATCTCGGATTGGTTTGCTGCGAAAGAAACACTCGAGAATGCGCTGGGCGGGCTTGACCTTGAAATGCCGGGGCCGAGCCGAGTTTGGGGTGACGCGCTACGACAGGCGGTAACGGATGGTCTTGTGCCTGAGTCGGTGCTCGATGATAAGGTTCGCCGCCTATTGCGGGTGCTCCAATGGAGCGGCCGACTTGATTCCCCGACTGACGCGCCTGAGCGCAGTGTCGATATCGCCGAGCACCGAGCCGTTGCGTATCAGACGGCAGTTGAGGGCATGGTCTTGTTAAAAAACGAGGGGGTGCTGCCGTTGGCTCGGAGCAGCATCCAAAAGTTAGCGGTGATCGGGCCGAACGTGCGCCATTTCCGCGTCATGGGGGGCGGGTCTTCTGCGCTCAAGCCCCATTACATTAGCGCGCCTTTGAGTGCATTGCGCGAACGTTATCCCGGTATGGATGTGTCCGCGCAGACAGGTTGTCCAACGTTTAAATATATTCCCGAGCCCGAACGCGATCTATTGACGCCGGCTGTTGACGCCGGCGAGACCCTTGATGATGCCGCGCGTGGGTTACGGGTCCGGTTTTATGAGGATGTTGAGCGGACGCAGTTGATTCGGCAGCGGATTATCAGTCAATCAACCGTGCATGCCTCGCTTCTGGCAGGCGCGGCCAATGCGATGACGCTCGACGGTGAGTATCTGTGTGAAACGGCCGGCGACTATACTTTTGGGCTGCTCTCAACAGGTCGGGCAAAGATGCGGGTGGATGACGAGATCCTGATCGATAACTGGACTGCGCCGCAGCCAGGAGATGCCTTTTTCATGCAGGGTTCAACCGAGGTTCGCGGCTCGCGGTTCTTTGAGGCGGGCAAGCGGATTCGCGTTGAGATTGAATTCGAGGTGAGCGCCGATACCATGTTTAAAGGGCTCCGATATGGGATATTGGAACCTCAGTTCTTGGACCCGATTTCAGAGGCGGTAACGCTTGCAAGTGCGTCGGACGCCTGTATTTTAATGGTCGGGACCAACGATGATTGGGAAACCGAAGGCAACGATCGAGACACCTTGAGCCTACCGGGTGATCAGGATGAACTGATTGCAAGGGTGCTGGCGGTGAACCCGAATACGGTGGTGGTCAATAATAGCGGGGCGCCCATCTCAATGCCTTGGGTGGATCAAGCGCCAGCCATTTTACAATGTTGGTTCCCTGGTCAGGAATTTGGGCGGGCGCTCATGGACCTACTCTTCGGTGAGGTGAGTCCGTCGGGCCGCTTGCCGCTCACCTTCCCGAAGCAAATCGAAGATGTGCCTGCGTTCGCGCATTATCCGGGTCGTGAGGGAAAGGTCCGTTATGAGGAGGGTTTAAATATTGGGTATCGCGGCTTTTATGCCGCCAAGACCGAACCCTTGTTTGCCTTTGGACACGGGCTTGCTTACACCCAGTTCGACTATTCTGACGTGCAGGCCGAGGTGAATGATGCCGAGGCATTGGTGTCGGTCTCTTTAAGGGTCACGAACACCGGGAAGGTGGCTGGTCAAGAAGTCGTGCAGGTTTACGTGTGTTTTCCAGAGAGCCAAGTCGCTCGGCCGGCACTGAGCTTAGCCGGCTTTACCAAGGTCACGATCGCGCCCGGTGCCGCGACGCTTGTCACGCTTTCCCTGCCGCTTGCGCGGTTTCAGTATTGGGATACCGACGCGAAAACTTTTCAGTTGGAGGCCGGCGAGTGCACCATTCAGGTAGGGGCTTCAGCTCGGGACCTGAAGTTGACGACGAATCTGCGGCTTAGCTGAGGTTGGGCAAAATCTAGGCCCTTGGGCAATGGATCAATAACCTAGCCTGAGCCTTGAGCGATCTGGGACTTTTTGCCTCACCTCAAAGCAGCTGGCTGTGATCCGCCGCAGACGGTTAAAAGAAGCCATGGCCTGCTCCTTGATAGCCGGCGCAACAACTGAGCAAAGCGTGCTCAGCGCGCCTTGATCTAAACCCCGGTCTTAACCCCTGGCTTAACCCATGTCTTAAAGCCGGTTAAGCCGCTTATGAGAACCGCTTAGCTCGCTTTAACGTCGTCTCGTTTGCCGCGAAAGCAAAGGCCGCTAAATTGACCGTCAGAGCGCCATTTTTTGAGGTATTCAAAATACGCTAAGGCGCCTTGCGGATAGCCAACATGGAATTTGGCGCCGGGGCCAGGGTCACTGCCTTCATTGTTGTAATACCCGGGCGTGCAGTCTTGGGAGCCAATCATGCGGCCGGGTCCGGACAACAGGATCTCGATCCAAGCGGCCTCGGCCGCCTCGGTTACTTCGACTTCCTGCTGCCCTTCATCGAGCGTGTGTCGAACGGTTAGGGCAATGGTTTGGCCCGACTCGGTCAAATTATGTGGGACGTTTGAGATTAAATTTGCGCCTTGGGTGGGTTGGACAATAAAAGCATTGGGAAAGCCGTGGACATGTGTGCCGTGTAAGGTTTTCATGCCATCGGCCCAGTGATCTGATAGCTTTTCGCCATCTCTGCCGGTTAAGTCGAAGCCCGCTCGTCGCTTGTGTTCCGTGCCGACTTCAAAGCCGGACGCATAAATAATGCAGTCCACGTCATAGGCGACGCCATTAACGATCAGTCCGGTTTCGGTGATGCGCTCAACGCCCGTGCCATCGGTATCGATCAGATGGGTGCCAGGTTCGTTGAAACTGTCGAGGTAGTCATCATGAAAGCAGGGCCGTTTACACAATTGCCGGTACCAAGCTTTGAGGCCTTCGGCGGTTTTGGGATCGGTCACAATCTCGTCAACACGCGCTCTGATTTCATTCATTTTTTCATAGTCCGAGTCCTCCCAAGCCGCCATCATGCCTTGGGGTGTCCGCTCGGTCTCAGGCAGGCTGCGGATGCGAGCTTGTATGCGTCGCGACAGATCCGTCCAGCCATCCATGACGAGGTCCTCGCTGGCCATGCCGCCTGTCTGGTTGGCGGTAAAATTTTCAAGCCAGCGTTGTTGCCAACCGGGCGTGGCGATTGTTTTGAACCATTCCGCATCGGTGGGCTGATTGTTGCGCACATCCACCGAGGAGGGGGTGCGTTGAAAAACATAAAGCGTTTCACAGCTTTTTGCGAGATGGGGGACGCATTGGACGCTGGTTGCGCCGGTGCCGATGATCGCAACGCGTTTGTTTTGCAGGTTGGTCATGGGAGCGCCATTGGCATCGCCGCCGGTATAGTGATAATCCCACCGACTGGTATGAAAAGCCTTGCCTTTGAAATCGCCTAACCCCGGAATGCCGGGTAATTTAGGAACATGCAACGGCCCGGTCCCCATGCCAACGAATTGGCTGGTAAAGCAATCGCCGCGCTGGGTTGTGATCTGCCAGCATTGCGTTTGATCAAGCCATTTTAAATCAGTGACCTCGGTATGAAACAACGCTTGGTCATAGAGCGCATATTGCTGCCCAATGCGCTGGCAGTGGGCGAGGATCTCGGGGCCGTGGGCATATTTTTCGGTTGGCATATGACCGGTTTCTTCGAGCAATGGCATGTAGACAAACGAGGCTGTATCGCATTGGGCGCCAGGGTATCGATTCCAATACCAAGTGCCACCAAAGTCGCCCCCTTTCTCAACGATCCGAACATCCGTGATCCCTTGCTCCTTGAGCCGTGCTCCGGTGACCAGGCCGGCAAATCCGCCGCCGATAAAGGTGAAGGTCACATGATCGGTAACGCTCGCTCGTTCGGTTATCGGGGTATGTGGATCGGTTAAGAACTGCTCGAAGCCATGCTTGATCTCAACATATTGATTGTTACCATCGGCGCGCAGGCGTTTGTCTCGCTCGAGCAGATATTTTTCTCTTAGCGCTGCTTTGGCTTCTGGATCAAGGCCGGCTTGCTTGGGATTTGCCATGGTGAGGACTCCGCTCTTTCAATCTCATGATTTTTAAAGCATATCATGGGTAAGTGAGTCAGTCGGTGCTTGGGGTATCCACTTTTGATGTCAGATAGCCAAGGCCGAGCCAAGCCATGGCAATGCCGATGATGGGGTTCATCCAGTTGAGCAGCGCGAAGGGCGCATAGTCTAAGCTGCTGACGCCAAGAATGGCGCTGTAAAAAATGGCAGTGGTCGTCCAAGGGATGAGGGCGGCGGTCAGCGTGCTGCCCTCTTCAAGGGTTCTGGACAGCATGGCCCGGTCGATGTCATGCCGGTCATAGACGTCTTGAAAGACTTGGCCGTTGAGAATGATGGCAGCATAGGGCTCGGTTAAAGCGGCGTTGCTCGCCGCGGCCGCGGTGGTTGATGCCGTCAGCAGTTGCGCGGGCCGCTGAATACGTTGGGCAATGGGTTCAAGCAGCGCTCTGAGTAAGTTAAGTTGGCTCAGCAAGGCGCCCATGCCAATGGCGAGGATGGCAAGGGTTAAGGTCCAAGCCATGGCGCCGATCCCGCCGCGGTTGATGAGGGTATCCAGCAGTGGCGAGGCGGTTTCTCTTGAAACGCCGGCGTATAGACTGGTTAACAATGTCGCGAGGGTCACGCCTTGAAGGCCCCAAGCGATCATCAGGGCAGAGAACGACGCTGCAATCAACACCGCCTCCGGGGGGACGCGCCGCCAGCCCAGGATCAACATGAGCGCAATGGGTATGAGGGTGATCCAGTGAACGGTAAAGGTTGCGTCAAGCGCCGCAAGCAGTGCGGACGCTGCTGTTGGGTCGGCAGGTGCGGCGCCATAGGCGCTGCCGAGTACCGTAAAAATAACGAGTGCGATGAGATAGCATGGCCCGGTCGTCAGGCTCATCGCATGAATGTGGCGGTACAGGTTTGTGCCGGCAGACATTGCAGCTAAATTCGTGGTGTCAGACACCGGGGACATTTTATCGCCAAAACTGGCCCCCGCGATCACCATCCCAGCAGTGAGTGGCAGCGGAAAGCCTAGGGATTGGCCAACACTCATTAAAACGATGCCGCAGGTTGCGACCGTGCCCCAGGACGTGCCCGTCGCAAACGACATAAAACTGCACAGTAGTAATCCCCCAGGTAAAAACAGCTCCGGACGAAGCAGTTGTAAGCCAAAGTAAACCAAGGTTCCAACGGTCCCGGATTGAATAAAAGACGCAATCACGACCCCGATCAATATGAAGATGATGAGCGCCGGCATGGACGCGGCTAATCCGTCAAAAACGAATTTCCGGAGGGTGTGATAGGGCGTGCCCAACCACAATCCAAGACCCACAAGACTGACAAGTGCGGTGAGTAAAAGTCCATGTAAACCGGCTTCCAAGATAAACAAGCCGGCCACAAGCCAAGTCAACAATATCGCAATGCTTGTCGCGGCCACGGTAAAACTGGGCAGGCTTTGCCGCAAGTTACGCTAGCCAGCGGGCGAGGTGAGAAGGCCCGTCCGCAGGCTTTGCAGCAGCCGTCCATTGCGTCATGGGGTCGATGCAGTCTTTGGGGGATTCAAAAAAGGCCCGTCCACACACAGTCTTTGGCCATCAGGGGTTGCGCAGGCGCCGCAGATCCCGACGCCGCATTTGGTTAAGTAGTCGATGGCGCTGAAAATCTGGTGGGGTTGCGCGTAGCGATTTTGCACGGCAACGGCGGCATGAACCATGGGTTCTGGTCCGCAATTGTAAAAAACGAGATCTTTAAGCTCTGCGCTCGGCAAGGTCTTTAGGTACTCCTCTAACAGCTCTGTTACCCGGCCTGAAAATCCAGCCGTGCCGTCATCGGTTGCAACGTGAACCGAGGCGATATCGCGGCATTCGTTGAGGTAATACAGGCGTTCGGCGGTTCGAGCCCCGGTGAAGACTTGCGAGCCCGGGTTGTCGCGCGCGATTTGATAGACCGCAGCCAGACCCGTGCCGCCGGCAACGGCAATAACTTTTTGCTGGGTTAGGGGTGCGACGGCCTGTCCATAGGGGCCGCGAAGGTAGGTCTCATGGCCCGGTTCAAGGCCCATTAAGGCCTCGGTAAATTCACCAACATTGATGGCCACGAGTTGCAGCGGTTTGTCACACAACACTGAAAATGGCTTTTCGCCTACGCCCGGGACCCAAAGAAACACAAATTCACCTGGCTTGATTTGAAAATCCTCTGCGAAGGTTAGCAGTACGATGTCATCGCATACCGTTTGATTCTCGATGAGGGTCACCGGTTTGAATGCCATATCAAGGTCATATCGAATTTTACTTTCAGCCGTGTTGGCGACACTAGGCTCAGGGCTTGCGAGCACCTTGAAATAATCTTTGATATCGGTGGTTGTCATCCCAGTCAGCGCTGAGCCAACACCGATGATCATTGCGCCAGCATCTTGCATCGCAAGGACGTCATGTGATGAGCTCACGCCGCCGCAACCAATGATGGGCAGCTCGCAAACTGCGCGAATTTCGCGCACACATTTTAAGGCAATGGGCAGGATGCCTTTGCCCGACATGCCGCCGGCGCCATTACTTAAAATCGGGTGACCATAGGCGCTGGTGTAGCCTGGCCCGACGGTGTTAACCGCGCAGAGCGCATCGGCGCCCGCGTCACAGGCCGCGCGCACGATATCCCCAAAGCGGTCGGTGTTCGGCGTAAGTTTGGGGATGACGGGAATATCGACCGCCGCCTTAACCGCTTTAATAATCTCGAAGACGAGTTCGGGGTCTTGGCCCATGGCCATCCCGAAACCTTTGGCGTGGGGGCAAGATAGATTGAGCTCTAAGCCATCAGAGAAGGGGGCAAGACATTTGGCGACAGCAACATACTCTTCCAGGCTGCCGCCAAAGATTGACGTCAGCAAAAACCGATCCTCCGGAATCGTTAAAGTTGCCAGTAATGCAGCACTGGCACTCATGCCTGGATTGGTGAGGCCGACCGCGTTCACAAAGTTGCCGGGGGCATACTGACTCAATATCGGTTCTCGATTACCTTGTCTCGGATCCGGGCCGATGCTTTTGGTGGTCATGACCCCAACTTCAGGCACTTCATCGAAAAAGTGCTGAATGATCGAGGTGGCGGTCGTCACGATTCCGGAAGGAATGGTAAAGGGCCCGGAGAGTCGTTTGCCGAAGAAGTCCAAGTTAGCGTCCTGCGTTGGGGTCGATTGGGTGGCACGATTATAGGCCTGGCATGGGTCTGAAACAAATCCATGCCCATATGCTCGCCCGTAAGGCCGCAGGTTGTGCTAGCTGGTTTGCAGCAGCTCCACCCAATTGCCCTCGGGGTCTTCGATCATCGCAATCTCAACGCCAGGCCGAATCTGGATGGGCCCAAGCGGGACGGTGTAGCCCGCTGATTGACAGGCCGTAACCATCTCTGCGAGGTTGCTGATACTGATCGTTAGGTATCGGATGCCGGTTGCGCCACGAGGCCCGCCAGGTGCTGACCGAGTCTCAGGCGTTTTTGCATGCGTTAGGATTTTGATCACGGTGTCGCCGCAAGCCAGTCGGTACATGGTCGTGCCGCCTGGCATGTCAAGCGTGGCGTCGAGGGTGAGGCCCAGGGTCTCTGCGTAGAATTGCAGCATGGGTTCAATGGACTGTGCGACGATGCCAAGATCGATGGCGGATTTTGTCAGTTGTAAGGCGGGCATGGACAATCCTGATTGAAAAATAAGATCCCGGTTATCCCACAAACGGCGCGTTGGAACAAGCGTTGCGGCGAGGCCTCAAGTAATATGACCAAAGACAACGCAGAGCATGAATAGGATGATGAACTTAAATCACAAGGGCTGGGAGAGACCGGTTGTCAATGGCTTGCGCGTGGTGGGTGTGGTCAGCTTACTCTGCGTCCAAAGCATTTTTTTTGGCAGTGAGGCGGGGGCGCAATCGATGCGTGATGACAGTTTTGAAAAAACGGTAGAAGAGGCGAGAGTGCCGGCCTTCAAGCTGGCCGAGCCGGGTATTGCGCAACAGCTAACGTCAGTGGGTGAACGGTTTTCTCTGAAAATAAAGACGGTTAAGGATCCGGCGGCGCTCCGGCAACTGGCATTGGCCACGGGCCTAAACCTTTGGGCGCAGGCGCGGCAGGGTTTTCAGGCAGGCGCGGTGCTGGATGATCGGCCGTTGTATTGGCAGCGGTTAGTTGTTGCGCCGATGATTCGGGCGCGCGCCATGCAACTCGGCTGCAAACCGTTGGTCATTGCGCAGGTGATGGCGGCATTCGAACAGGCCAGCCGGGGCCAGATGGATGTCCTGTGGACAGCCCCGAAGGCGCGCCGAGTCTTGATTACGGGTTTTGATCCGTTTTCGCTGGATAAGCAAATTTCTCAAAGCAATCCGTCGGGCGCGGTTGCTCTGGCATTGGATGGACAGGTCTTTGCGGTCGATGGGGTGATGGTTGAGATCAATGCTGCGGTATTTCCCGTGCGCTACCCGGACTTCGACGCGGGGGTTTTAGAGCAATGGCTCACGCCGCACCTCACCAGCGGCGGGCTTGATCTGTTTGTATCCGTTTCGATGGGGCGTGATCAATTCGATTTGGAGCGCTTCCCAGGACGGCGGCGGAGTTCGAGTGCGCTGGGCAATTTGCAGGAGCATACGGGCGGCACCGCCGCGTCACCCAAGCCCGGCTTGCTAGATGGCAAGCCTTTGCAAGGTCCTGAATTTGTCGAGTTCTCACTGCCGGCCGCGGTGATGCAGCAGGCACAGGGCGAGTTTGAAATTCGAGACAATCATCGCGTCAGCACACTTGAAGGTGGCGCCTTCGAGGCCGTGAGTTTGGCGGCATTGCACGGTCAGACTGCGGTGCAGGGTAGTGGGGGCGGCTATTTGTCGAACGAAATCTCGTACCGGTCGATTCGGTTGGCGAATGAACTGGGGGTTGCGCTGCCAATGGGGCATATCCA
>ERZ891134.2265-NODE-2265-length-11537-cov-6.469866_pt1 | contig 11537 bp, 14 predicted proteins | sample MGYA00520888_ERZ891134 | MGnify/ENA primary metagenome ERZ891134 (study PRJEB32303, sample SAMEA104408692) | aquatic metagenome | biome: Brackish water; feature: Coastal; material: water | place: Baltic Sea | collected 2014-10-23 | depth 10 m ... | reverse complement strand
CTCTCCCCAAAACAACAAATCGAGGTCCAAGGTGCGCGGCCCCCAACGTTGTTCCAAGCAACGGCGCCGCCCAAATTGCGATTCCAGCCGGTGCAATCCCTCTAACAACGTCAACGCCGCCTCCGTCGATGGAGTGTCGATGAGCCCATTCACGACCACCACAGCGTTCCAGTAGCGCGGCTGGTCCGGCGGGCCACCAACAGGGGTGGTGTCGAACAACGGCGACCAACTCAACCGCAACGGAAGACCAGCCCAATCGTTCACCACAACGGTCAACAACGGACGCACCGCCAACAGGGTTTGACGCGGTCCTGCATCGGCAAACGGCAGGTTGGCACCGAGGGCAATCGCAAGGGGAACATCGTCACTGCGGAGCATCAGCGAGACTGGCTTGGACGAGCGGGATGAGAAGCCTCCATGGTGGCAAGTGGTGTAGTCGCAAAAAACGACCAAGCAACCCGTGCCTTTCCCTTGGCGGCGATCACCGGCCATGGAACGCTCAAGCTTGCGCTGCTGTTGGCAGCAGTGGACCCCGGCCTCGGCGGCGTGGTGATTGCAGGAGGACGTGGCACCGGTAAATCCGTGTTGGCCCGTGGGCTTCACACCCTGCTACCCCCGATCGACATCCTCGACATTGACGGAGGGGTCGGACGGAACCTCGATCCTCAAAACGAAGAGGAGTGGGACAACGCCACCCGTGAGCAAATCTCAGGCGATGCCCCCTCCAAGGTGATTCCGGCACCGTTTGTGCAACTCCCCCTCGGCATCACCGAAGACCGTCTCGTAGGGGCCGTTGATGTGGCCGCCTCACTGTCGAGTGGCAGTGCTGTGTTCCAGCCCGGCCTCCTCGCCGATGCACACCGAGGAGTGCTCTATGTGGATGAACTGAATCTTCTCGATGACGGCATCGTGAATTTGATGCTGGCGGCCGTTGGCAGCGGAGAGAACCGTGTAGAGCGGGAAGGTCTCAGCCTCAGCCACCCTTGCCGGCCACTGCTGATCGCCACCTACAACCCCGAAGAAGGCAACATTCGCGATCACTTGCTGGACCGCTTTGCCATCGCGCTTTCGGCCAATCAGCTGGTGACCACCGAGCAACGGGTGGAGATCACCAATGCCGTACTGACCCACGGTCAATGCAGTCGCAGCTTTGCCGAAACCTGGCGCGAAGAAACCGACGCTCTAGCCACCCAACTGCTGCTGGCTCGTCAGTGGTTGCCGGATGTGCAAATCAGCCGTGAGCAAATCGAATACCTCGTGACCGAAGCGATCCGTGGCGGGGTAGAAGGCCACCGTTCTGAGCTGTACGCCGTACGCGTCGCTCGAGCCCATGCCGCCCTAAGTGGCAGAGACCGGGTGGACGCAGACGACCTTCAAGTGGCTGTTGCACTGGTGATCGCCCCACGGGCATCACAGCTGCCTCCACCGGATCAGCAGATGGAGCCACCACCACCAGAGGAGCAAGAACCCCCACCGTCCCAGGGCGACGACCAAAACCAGGAGGACAATCCCCCACCACCTCCCCCGGAAGGCTCCGGCGAGGAGGAGAACGAACCGGAGGACAACAACGACGACAACGACTCCGACGAGGACAACACCGATGACGACAGTCCGGAGGACCAAGCCCCTCCAGCCGTTCCCGAAGAATTCATGCTCGATCCAGAAGCGATTGATGTGGATCCAGATTTGCTTCTGTTCAATGCAGCCAAGAGCAAAGCCGGCAACAGCGGCAGCCGCTCGGTGGTGTTGAGCGATAGCCGTGGCCGCTACGTCAAGCCGATGCTGCCCCGAGGCCCCGTCCGCCGAATTGCGGTGGATGCAACGCTCCGGGCCGCGGCCCCGTACCAAAAAGCGCGGCGTGAGCGACAGCCGGGCCGTGCTGTGATCGTGGAGGAAGGCGATTTGCGCGCCAAGCTGTTGCAGCGCAAAGCTGGCGCCCTGGTGGTGTTTCTCGTGGATGCCAGTGGTTCGATGGCGCTCAACCGCATGCAAAGCGCCAAGGGCGCTGTCATTCGGCTGCTCACCGAGGCCTATGAGAACCGGGATGAAGTGGCACTGATTCCCTTCCGAGGCGAGCAAGCTGAGGTACTTCTTCCGCCAACGCGGTCGATCACCGCCGCTCGGCGTCGCCTTGAATCCATGCCCTGCGGTGGCGGTTCACCGCTCGCTCACGGACTCACCCAAGCAGCCAGGGTGGGTGCCAATGCTCTGGCCACAGGGGATCTCGGCCAAGTCGTGGTGGTGGCCATTACCGACGGTCGGGGAAACGTCCCGCTCAGCAAGTCGCTGGGCCAACCCGAACTGGACGGAGACGAGAAGCCCGATTTAAAGCAGGAGGTGCTGGATGTTGCAGCCCGTTATCGGATGCTGGGCATCAAGCTGTTGGTGATCGACACCGAACGCAAATTCATCGGTAGCGGCATGGGCAAAGACCTCGCCGAAGCTGCCGGCGGCAAATATGTCCAACTTCCTAAGGCCAGCGATCAAGCCATTGCGTCCATTGCCATGGAGGCAATCAGCACGATATAGGGGGCAATTCGTTACGATATTGTGAAAAAATCGTCCTAGCGACTGGTTTCGGCTGGATAGACCTCTGAGAGCAAGGCCCCAAGGCCGATGGTCACATTGCGAAGACCGTCCATAAACGCTGGATCGGCCGTGAGTGTCTCCACATCACCTCCTACGGCATCCAATTTGGCAGTGAGCTCAGCCGCGTTCGTGGCCGTCTTCCGCAAACTCGACAACGTTTCAGCGTTATCCAACGACGCCACGATGTTGTTGGCATGGGCCGTCGCTGCTTGGAGATTGCGCAACACCGGGTCCACTTTTGATAACTCGGCTTGCAGCTGAACCGTTAGGGCTTCAAACGACTTCGCGGTGGCATCAATCTGCTCAATCGAAGCCGCCGCATTCGGGATCAACTTCTCGGTTTTGGCTTGCGTCAACAACTCCTGAAAGGTGTTGGTCAGCGTGGCGATGCTGGGGGCTTCACGGCCAACAACCGTGGCGCCATCACACAATTGAGCCTTGGATTGGCAATTGGAGGCCTTCGGCAGAGGGGCATTCTCCGGCAACGGCTTGCCACGACTCATCAATGCCACCTGGGCATCACCGCCAAGCAATGACCCTGATCCAATGGTGGCTGTCACCGGTAAAGCCAGGCGCAGGTCACCCTTGGTGATCTCTAACTCAGCAACCACAGCACTGGAGGTGACTTTGATCGACCGCACCGATCCGACCAAAATGCCGCGGTACGTCACTGGTGAACGCTCGGCCAGTCCTGACGCATCATTGAACTCCGCCGTCAATCCCCATTCGCTAGATCCCAATCGAACGCCACGCATCCACATCCCTGTGGCAATGAAACCGACTAATCCACCAAGAACAGTGAATCCGACGATGGCATCACGAACACTGCGACGCATGCTGATCAGTGCTCCGCAGGCTGCATGGGTCCGCGCAGGCTACCCGTCCTGAACTGTTCCACATAGGGATTTGTGGACCTGCGGAATTCATCCACAGATCCCTGCCACTGAAAATGGCCTTCGTAGAGCATCAGCACCCGCTCCGCCGAGCGTTCAATCGTGCTGCGGACATGACTCACGACAACGGAACAACCACGAGCCACCGTTGTGGTTTTCACAATCAAATCTTCAATGCGTGTACACGCCACAGGATCGAGCCCTGCGGTGGGCTCGTCATACAGCAAGAGAGGCATCGACTGATCTCCCCGCTGGGGGTCATCGATCAAGGCGCGGGCAAAACTCACTCTTTTTTGCATCCCGCCGCTTAATTCCCCGGGATAAAGATGCGCCACCTCATACAGGCCAACGGCTTCTAAGCACGTTTCAACGCGCTCGCGGATCTCAACATTGGACAGAGTCCCTTTTTCCCGAAGCAAGAAACCAACGTTTTCCTCGACGGTGAGGGACGCCAACAGAGCCGGATTCTGAAAGACCAACCGAACATCAGGGGGGTTGGTTTGATCAAGCCGGAGGTAGTCCTGGTTTTCGCCAAATAAGCGCAAGTGTCCGCTCGTCGGCAGCTGCAAACCCGCCAACAGTCGCAACACCGTTGATTTTCCTGCCCCCGATGGCCCCACCACAGCAAGCCGCTCACCCGGCTGCATCGTCAGGCTCACCCTGTCCAGGACAGGCCTTGATCCCCACTGCATGGTGAGGTTGTCCATCTCCACCACGGACTGGAGCTGAGGCACATCAGAGGCCGAAACATCTCACCATCCTGCCGCGCTTGAGAAGGCTCCGTACAGTTCATGACATGCCTGAATGAGTCGCCCCTTGGCGCGCAAACCTCCTCAAAGCAGACGCCAACAGGCGAGAGTGAGCCGGGGGCGCCGGCGGCAAGAGCTGATGACTCGCTCCCAGCGCGCGGTGCGCTGGTTGCAACCAGGCCTGGTGGTGAAACGCTGGGTCCTCACGTCTGGCCTTGGTTTACTGATGGCCTTGGTCGGAGGGGCTGTTTGGGCCGACCTCAAACCGATTTATTGGATTCTTGAAACCCTGAGCTGGCTGCTTGGAACACTCACCACCGTTCTGCCAAGAGAGTTCACTGGCCCAATCCTGCTGCTTGTGGGCGTTGCCCTCGTTTTATGGGGACAAAGCCGAAGCTTTGGCTCCATCCAACAGGCCTTAGCGCCTGATAAAGACACGGTGCTCATTGATGCACTGCAAGCCCAAAGCCGCTTGAACCGTGGCCCCAACATCGTTGCCATCGGAGGAGGCACTGGATTGTCCACCTTGCTGAGCGGCCTGAAGCGCTACAGCAGCCACATCACAGCCGTCGTCACCGTGGCTGATGACGGGGGCAGCAGCGGTGTTTTGAGACGTGAGCTCGGCGTCTTGCCCCCCGGGGATATCCGCAACTGCCTCGCAGCTCTTTCTACCGAAGAACCACTGCTAACACGACTGTTTCAGTACCGATTTTCCGCTGGAGGTGGACTTGAGGGACACAGCTTCGGAAACCTGTTCCTGTCGGCGCTGACGGCCATCACCGGCAACCTCGAAACAGCGATTACCGCGTCAAGTCGTGTCTTAGCCGTACAAGGGCAGGTGGTACCGGCCACAAACGTCGATGTGCGTCTATGGGCAGAACTCGAAAACGGCCAACGCATCGAAGGCGAAAGCAATATCGGCCATGCCCCCAGTCCAATCGTGAGGCTGGGGTGTATCCCAGAGCGTCCCCCGGCCCTCCCCCGAGCCCTGGAAGCCATCGCCAATGCGGACTTAATTGTGCTGGGTCCAGGCAGCCTCTATACCTCGCTGCTTCCAAATTTGCTAGTGCCAGAGATAGTTTCAGCGATTCAACGCAGTCGCGCACCTCGGCTCTACATCTGCAACTTGATGACCCAACCAGGAGAAACGGATGGCCTCGATGTTCGTGGACATCTGCGGGCGATCGAAGCGCAACTCGCCAGCCTCGGGCTCAGCCAACGGCTGTTTTCTGCCGTTCTTGCCCAAGATGATCTTGCCAATTCTGCACTCATCAAGTTTTACCAAGCCCGTGGAGCCGAACCGGTGCTATGCGATGCCAAAGGCCTGAGAAAAGATGGCTACGACGTCACCCAAGCACCACTTCAAGGAGCACGTCCTACGTCAACCTTGCGGCATGATTCCCGAAGCCTTGCCTTAGCCGTGATGCGTTTTTACCGAAAACACAAACGGGAGTCTTCGCAGCAATAAAGATCACGTTCAAGGAATCAAAACTTGATTAAATCCAGAGTTGTCTTAAGCCCTAAAAGGCATCCTGCATTTCATAAAAGTCGGGCTGCACATAATCTTTCCGCAGTGGCCAACCTTTCCAATCTTCAGGCATTAACAGACGCTTGGGATGGGGATGGCCTTCGAACTCAATGCCATACATGTCGAACGTTTCGCGTTCCTGCCAATCAGCACCGCGAAACAATCCATAAATCGATGGCAATGACGGTGTCCCCTCTCGGCTGAGGAACACCTTTAAGCGCACTTCGCGCAGCTCGTGGGGCCGACCTTCGGTCATGGCTTCCACTTGCTCGGCCATGGCGATGAAGTGATAGAAGCAAACCAGCCTCTCGCCAGGCCCTTCGTCGTAACCGCCTTGGCACTGCAAATAATCAAAACCATGGCTTTTGATAGCGGCAGTGATGATCGGCAATACGGCCGAGTCAACACCAATCTGTTCGACGCCAACGTGGTCGGGATCAAGAACGTCGTGATCAAACCCCTGAGTGTTCAACCATTGGCTGACCGGGCCGGGTTCAATCGTCGCTACAGCCGACGTTGACTCATCTGGAGTTGGGTTGGTTGGTGCTGAATCACTCATGACTGAACCATTTCAGGAGCGGGATTCAAAACGGCTGCATCCGTCGCCAATGTTTGCCCAGCCGGCGCTGCAGCCAAGGCTGCTTTCTGAGTTTCAGCCCGCAAATATGCACCGGTAATTTGAGGTTCCACCGCTTTCATCTGGTGAGTAATGGTTAAGTAACGATGGGTCTGCTGATGCTTTCTACGCTCAGCCAAAGACTCATCGCCCACCTTTTTACGCAACTTGATCACCGCATCAAAGATGGCTTCTGGGCGTGGAGGACATCCGGGGAGGTACAGGTCAACAGGGATCAACTTGTCAACGCCGCGGACCGCAGTTGTGGAATCAGCGCTAAACATGCCACCGGTGATGGTGCAAGCACCCATGGCGATCACGTACTTCGGCTCAGGCATCTGCTCGTAGAGACGCACCAGGGCAGGAGCCATCTTCATCGTGACCGTTCCAGCCACAATCAATAAGTCCGCCTGACGGGGCGAACTGCGCGGCACCAAACCAAAGCGATCGAAGTCGAAACGCGAGCCAAGCAAAGCCGCAAATTCGATGAAGCAACAAGCTGTGCCGTACAGCAAGGGCCACAGGCTGCTGAGCCGGGCCCAGTTGTGCAGATCATCAAGGCTGGTGAGAATGATGTTTTCACTCAGCTCGTTGGTCACCGCTGGGGTACCAATGGGGCCACAAGTGGCTTCCCGCAGGTCGCGAACGGCAGAAATAGATGGTGATTCAGGCATAACTCAACTCCACTCGAGGGCGCCTTTGCGCCAGGCGTAGGCAAGGGCTACCAACAGGATGGCAATAAAGATGAGCGCTTCGATGAACGCCAACACACCAAGCCGGTTAAAAGCCACCGCCCATGGGTACAAGAACACTGTTTCGACATCGAAAATGACGAACACCAGCGCGAACATGTAGTAGCGGATGTTGAATTGAATCCACGCACCACCAATCGGCTCCATGCCTGATTCGTAGGTGAGCTGACGCTCACCAGCGCGACTTTTGGGTGCCAACAACTTGTTGGTGACCAGCGCCAGAACAGGAACAGCAGCTGCAATCAGCAAGAACCCCAGAAAGGCGTCGTAGCCGGGCAGGGCGAACATGGACGTCCCTATACATAAAAACAGTCTGGCATTCGCCGTGAGGAGTTGTCGCAGATAGAGTCATGCAGCCCAGCAGTAGAGCGGTGAGCGACGAACTTGAGTCCGTCGAACAGAGCAAACCTGTCGCTGAGGCGGCCGAAGCGCCTGTTGAAGCAACGGCTGAAACCGATCCAGCGACCCACCGATTCGAATGCCGCAGTTGCGGCTACGTCTATGACCCTGAAGAAGGTGTCAAAAAAGTTGGGATTGATGCCGGCACAGCGTTCAGCGATCTTGACCCTCTCAGTTTTCGTTGTCCCGTTTGCCGCAGCAAAGTAGCCGCATTCCGGGATATCGGTCCCCGTAGTAAAGCAAGCGGTTTTGAAGAAAACCTCAATTACGGTCTTGGCGTCAATCGCATGACCCCCGGCCAGAAAAACGTTTTGATCTTCGGGAGCCTTGCTTTGGGCTTTGCCTTCTTCCTTTCTCTTTATTCCCTGCGCTGAGCCCATTCGTCATGAATCGACTGCTGTCATCCGCCGTCAATCTTGTCCTCGCACTCGTGCTCGGCGTCGGCCTTAGTGGCTGTGTTTCCACCCGTGTTCCGATCGCAAGCACCAGCCCTTGGCAAGCGATCGATCTGGAAACCCAGTCGAATCCGTTGGATGTGTCGTTCACCGATCCCAGCCATGGCTTTCTGGTGGGCAGCAACCGAATGATTCGGGAAACCGACGATGGTGGAGCCCATTGGAACGACCGCAGCCTCGACCTACCTGACGAAGAAAACTTCAGGTTGATCAGTATCGATTTCGAAGGCCAGGAAGGCTGGATCGCAGGACAACCTGGCCTACTCATGCACAGCATCGACGGAGGCCAGAACTGGACCCGACTCTTCCTTGACACCAAGCTCCCTGGAGAGCCTTATTTGATTACAGCCCAGGGGAAAAACACCGCCGAACTCGCCACAAATGTGGGAGCTGTTTACAAAACCAATGATGGCGGTGAGAGCTGGGAAGCCAGCGTGACCGACGCCGCCGGTGCGGTGCGTGATCTACGCCGCAGTAGTAACGGCAGCTACGTGAGTGTGAGTGGTCTTGGCAATTTCTACGCCACCTGGGAACCAGGACAGACGGTGTGGAACGTCCACCAACGTGTGAGCAGTCAACGCCTGCAGAGCATCGGCTATCAGCCTGATGGACATCTGTGGATGGTGGCCCGCGGCGCTCAGATTCGTCTCAACGACGGCGACGGCAACGTTGAGGACTGGAGCAAAGCGATTATCCCGATCACCAACGGCTACGGCTATATGGATATGGCCTGGGATGACGACGGTGGCATCTGGGCCGGCGGTGGAAACGGAACTCTCCTGGTAAGCCATGACGGTGGCGACAGCTGGGAAACCGATCCCGTTGGAAACCAGCAACCCAGCAACTTCACTCGCTTCGTCTTTGACGACGAGCACGCCTTCGTTTTAGGAGAACGGGGCAATCTGCTGCGCTGGGTCGGCAACGCTGTGTAACTGAGATGAAACGACAGGCTCAGCAACCCGTCTTCACCTCTTAAGATCACTTATCTGAAACGCCGAAGCCATGGCCGCAGGCTCTACCGGGGAACGCCCGTTCTTCGAAATCATCACCAGCATCCGTTACTGGGTGATTCACGCAGTGACGCTGCCGTCGATCTTCCTAGCGGGTTTCCTCTTCGTCAACACAGGCCTGGCCTACGACGCCTTTGGGACCCCTCGTCCTGATGCTTACTTCCAAGCCACAGACACCAAAGCTCCCGTCGTTAGCCAGCGCTACGAAGGAAAAGCCCAACTCGACGTTCGCCTGAAATAACCCATGTCACAAGCTCCAATGGCCACAACGCCGCGCAATTACCCGATCTTCACGGTGCGCTGGCTTGCTTTACACACCCTCGGTATTCCCACGGTGTTTTTCCTCGGCGCTCTTGCCGCGATGCAATTCATCCGCCGCTGATCCCAAATCATGGAACGCAATCCCAATCCGAACAATCTTCCGGTCGAACTGAACCGCACCAGCTTGTACCTGGGATTGCTGTTCGTTTTCGTCACCGGAGTGCTGATGTCCAGCTACTTCTTCAACTGAGACTCTGAATCATGAGCAGCAAAAAATCTCTCTATCCCGACGGTCGTATCCCAGATCGTCTTCCCGACGGACGCCCCGCAGTGGCTTGGCGATCCCGCTGGACTGAAGGCGTTTTGCCGCTCTGGCTCGTTGCAACTGCTGGAGGTATGGCTGTGTTTTTCGTCGTCGGCTTGTTCTTTTTCGGGGCGTACACCGGAGTCGGTTCCGCCTGATTCGTTTGCAGCAATGCATAAAAAAGGGCTGGCCCTATGGCCAGCTTTTTTTATGCATGATTAGAACTTTTAAACGTTGTAGAACGATCGATACCACTGAGCAAACCGTTCGACGCCAAGTTCAATCGGCGTCGAAGGACGAAAGCCAACCCAGTCTTCAAGGGCAGCTGTATTCGCTGCAGTGGCCACCACATCACCAGGCTGCATCGGCTGGAAATTTTTAATAGCTTCACACCCCAGTGCTTGCTCCATCACCTCGATAAAGCGCAATAACTCCGTTGGTTGGCTGTTTCCAATGTTGAACACCCGATGCGGTGCTGCTGCCGTTGCCGGATCAGGTTGGAGGGGATCGAAATCGGGATTGATCGTGGCGGGCTTATCGCAGCAACGCAGCACGCCTTCAACAATGTCGTCGATGTAGGTGAAATCGCGCTGCATCTTGCCGTGGTTGAACACCTTGATCGGTTCACCCGCCAAAATCGCCCGCGCAAACAGCATCGGTGCCATATCCGGGCGTCCCCAAGGCCCATACACCGTGAAAAAGCGCAAGCCCGTTGCAGGGAGTCCATAGAGATGGCTGTAGGTGTGCGCCATCAACTCGTTGGCCTTCTTACTGGCGGCGTAAAGGCTCACCGGATGATTCACCGGTTGACGTTCATCAAAGGGCAGATTGCGGTTGCCGCCATACACCGAGCTGCTGGAGGCATACACCAAATTGCCCACACCATGATGTCGACAGCCCTCAAGGATGTGACCAAAGCCAACGAGATTGCTCTGGATGTAGGCAGAAGGATTCTCAATCGAATAACGCACACCAGCTTGGGCTGCCAAATTCACCACCACCTGAGGCTGTTCAGCTGAGAACAGCTCCATCAGAGCCTCACCATCCTCAAGAGCGACTGGCTCAAACCGCCAGTTGCCCTCTGGTGCGACCGCCTCGATCTGGCACAGACGCGCCTGCTTCAAAGCTGGGTCGTAATAGGTATTGAGATTGTCGACACCCACCACGCGATCGCCCTGTTGAAGAAGGCGCTGGGACAAAGCGGCACCAATAAACCCTGCTGCACCGGTGACCAGAACAGTGCGTGTCATCAACCCTCGCCGTCACCAATACGCCACAACCTCAATCCAGCGGCTTTGACTGCTGCGGGATCGACCACGGCACGGGCATCAAACACCCAAGCCGGTCGGCGCATCAAAGCGGCAAGATCAGACCAATTCAGTTCGCGATAGTTCTGCCATTCCGTGAGGATCAAAACAGCATCGGCCCCCTGGACTGCCGCTTCAATCGAGGTAGCCTGCGCCCAACTGCCTGTTCCGTTTAAGCCATCTGCTGTAGAAGCTGGTTCCAGTTGCAGATCACGGCTGATCTGTGCTTCCGCCACCTTGGGATCATGGATTGAAAGCTGAGCCCCCTCTTCCAGAAGATCACGGGCGATACGGATCGCCGGCGCTTCGCGTGTGTCGTTGGTGTTGGCCTTAAATGCAAACCCCAAAATCGCCAAACGTTTGCCCGTCACAGTTCCAAACAACTGTTCCACCACAAGGCGAGCAATGCGGTGTTGCTGCCACGTGTTCAGCTTCACCACACTTTCCCAATAATCAGCGACTTCTGGGAGGCCGAAATGACGACAGAGATACACCAGGTTGAGGATGTCTTTTTGAAAGCAACTTCCACCAAAACCTGGGCCTGCATTCAAAAACTTTGAACCAATCCGGCTATCAGTTCCGATCGCCCGAGCCACCTCACGCACATCAGCACCACTGGCCTCGCAAAACGCTGCAATCGAATTGATCGAGCTGATGCGCTGAGCCAAAAAAGC
>ERZ891134.2261-NODE-2261-length-11546-cov-15.820468_pt1 | contig 11546 bp, 25 predicted proteins | sample MGYA00520888_ERZ891134 | MGnify/ENA primary metagenome ERZ891134 (study PRJEB32303, sample SAMEA104408692) | aquatic metagenome | biome: Brackish water; feature: Coastal; material: water | place: Baltic Sea | collected 2014-10-23 | depth 10 m ... | reverse complement strand
TGGTATTAATACACTAAGATAAAAAAGACTTGACACCGCTCTCTACTCCTGTTATATTATAAGAGTAGAGAGCGAATCACTTGCTCTCGTTGAAAGAGAGTTTATATGTTTAGAATACCTAGAGATTTCGTCGAAACTCCACCTATGAGTGAAGCTGTTTCGACAATAAAGAGACACGGCCGAGGTGACCTTTTTGAGGGTATGCTTTCGATGGATCGTTTATGGGAAGAGCATTGTGCGACACCCAACTCTGTTGACTTAGACTTTTTCGACAACTGGATAGTTGAAGTCAATGCGTTCAACAAAGTTTTCACTGATATGTCTGAATTATTTTTAGCAAAAAAGGGTTGACAACCTCTTCCACCTATGCTATTGTATAAGAGTAGATAGATAGAAAGCGAATCACTATGTCAAATCAAGTTTTTGTTTACGGCGGTAAAAAGAAAGAACGTGATATCGGACACGAGGTCGTCGCTTGGTGTATTGACAAATTGATGCCTCGTATGAGAACTCTTACGATTGACGTTCACCTTACAAATATCGATGCTCTTGGTTACTGTGAAGAAGAAGATACCAAGAGCCGTGAGTTTACTGTTACAATACAAAAAGGTCAGACCGTAAAGGAAATGATCAGCACTATCATACATGAGATGATCCACGTCAAGCAATATGCGAGAAAAGAATTGCGTCATGTAGAGGGCAAGACGATGTGGAAAAAGAGTGACCACACGGATACAGACTATCACAAGTCTCCTTGGGAGCATGAGGCTTATCAATTAGAGGCTCTATATATAGATGAGTATATGAGCGAAAAGGGTTGACATTCGTTTTTAAATGGTGTATAATAAATATATCAAATAAGAACGATGTCTTATAGAATGACTAAGATAATATATATTCATGAAAGGAATAGATTATGACTGACTCAATAAAACAAACTTCACCAGAAGAAGGGACTCTAAAGAAATACTTTACAGTTGAAGGTCGTGCTAGTCGATCAGAATACTGGGCGATGGTTATCATAACTTTAATTGTGACCGTAACCTCGTTGACGCTATTAGCAACTGATGTTTCGTTATTTATGGTCATTGGGTTTGTTGCGATATTGACGATTGTATGGTATAGCATCGCAACAACCGTTCGACGTTTGAATGATTGTGGTCTATCGGCATGGTGGATTATAGCGAGTTTCATACCTTGGGTAAACACTGTGTTTACTATCGTTATAGGATGTTTAAAATCTAAAGACTCATAAGACCTATATAACTCTCAAGGAGAAAGCTATGGATAAAGAACCTGATTATAGTGACTGGACAGATGAGAAAATAAATGAATTAATCGCCGCATTGTTAGGTGATGAACTCACAGTTATGATGATGGAAGAGGTTGAAGTGGCTGACGCTTTGATGGGAGCTTGTGAAGATCAGACCTATATCGCTGAAGAAATGTTGAGTGATATAGGTATAAATTTAGAAAGAAAAGGGGGTTGACGAATCACTCATAATGTGTTACAATAATACAATCTAAAAAAGGAGAATATGATAACTAGGTGATAAGAGGTGGTTTACATTACCTCTTTATATAAATAATGATACACAATGCGGTCTATATAGACCTTGTGAATCTACCCTCATAATTTATAAGGAAACAAATATGAGAAACACTCTACTAGCTGCTACAGTAGCAGCAACCACTTTAGCTTCAGCCGCAGCGGCTGACGTGACTTTCGTTCCATCGCCGGTATCAAACCCGACAGCGATGTATGACATTGAGTTCTTTGCCGTAGCAGAATATGCTATCGAAGCAGAACAGTTTGACGGTATCATCGGTGGTGTATACTACTTTGATGGCACTGACTTCTCTGTATTCGCTGACATGAACCTCATCAAATTAGATGGTGATGAAGTGGACATTAGCACTTGGGACCTAGGCGCTCAATATGCTATCAATGACAACTCATCTGCTTATATGGTCGTAAAGTTCGACGATGATATGGACTATGACGATGTAACAGTTGGAGTATCATTCAACTTCTAACTTCTAACCCCTGCTCTGAGGCTTCTGTCTCAGAGCATATATATTAATGTGATATTGATGAAAGGATATAATAGATGTTTACAGCCATTGCGTTGGTGTGTATGATTGACACTCTACCATTTCAAGAGTGTGCGATGATGCATTCGCCTGTCGAATCAGATGGTATATTCTATTACGAGCAAGAGTCGGATTGCGCACTCGCAGCACAGGCATTATTTCTAATGACCTCTAAAGGCGCTCCCCTTGATGGAAAATATATCGCAGACTTTCACTGTTTAAAGTGGAATCCCAAACCACCAGGATCAAGCACTTGATCATTATATATGGAACACAAGCCTGTTCTTGGTGTAAGAAAGCAACTAAACTAGCCTCTGACTATAATCTAGAGTTTGAGTACCGTGATGTTGAGAATAACCAGGAATGGCAGAATGAATTGATGAAAGCCGTTCCTAACTGTAATACAATCCCTCAGATAATATGGCATGATAAGGTTATCGGTGGGTATGATCAATTCGCAAGTGAAATAGAAAATACAAGGAATTTTGGTGATGGACCAGTCTAATGTAAATGAACTCTTATCTTCGGGTAAGGTAGAAGTTGTTTTCACAAAGAAAGATGGCACAACTCGTATTATGAAATGCTCGTTGAGTAAGGAGTTTGTGCCTGAGCAACTTGAGATGGCTTTAGAAGAGGGTAAGAAGAAAGTGAATCCCGATGTTCAAGCTGTTTATGATATAGAGGCTCAGGGTTGGCGCTCGTTTCGATGGGATAGTGTTCAGACAGTGAATGGAAAAAACTTTGTTATCTGAAACTAATGAATTGAGTAAAAACGCTATGGGCGGCACTGAACTTATGCTGTGTCGCCTTGAATCATATGTTGATCCCGACTTACTCTCTCAGTTTCAGGTGATACCGTCACGGGTAAGAGAGATAGACCCCAACAGAAAAACAATCTTATGGCTCCATGATCTTCATACTGATCCTGAGGTTCAACATCTCAAGGATGGTGGTTGGAAGAAATATGATAAGTTGATATTTGTATCACACTGGCAGCAACAGATGTATAAAGCCTATCTTGATGTGCCATATGATGCGGGTATAGTATTACGCAATGCGATTGATCCTATTGAGGAGCATGATAAACCAACCGATGGTCCGATTCGTCTGACTTATTTCAGCACACCGCATCGTGGTCTAGACATACTCTATCATGCGTTCAATATATTAGCCAATGAGCATGATATCGTATTAGATGTTTACTCATCTTTTGATCTATATGGCTGGGCTTCGAGAGATGAGCCTTACAGAGAACTTTTTGATAAGATGAATAGTCATCCTAAGATAAACTACAGCAAGTCGGTGAGCAATGAGGAAATAAGGAAATCGTTGTTACAGTCTCACATACTGGCTTATCCATCTACATGGCCCGAGACCTCTTGTCTTGTGCTCATAGAGGCGATGAGTGCTGGTTTATATTGTGTCCATTCATCACTCGCAGCATTGCCTGAGACCTCACTCTCACTAAGTAATATGTATGCTTTTCAAGAGGATAAGAGTAATCATGCTCATCTATTCTATAGTTATCTCAAGCAGGCTATTATGTTATTCGAGAATCGTGAGGATCATAAAGCCAACTTGACAGCCAGAACTAAACTAACTAAGATAGTCTCTGATTCCATTTACTCTTCGAAAAATAGATCAGTAGAATGGACAAATGTTCTGAAATACCTCTTGACAACGTAATAGTATTGTGCTATAATGATTCGTATTGATAAGAATGAAAGAGGTGAGCCATGGCTCGTATGACTAAAAAAAGAAAGATTCGTGAACAGATGGGAACTTCAGTGAAGACCGTCAAGCAGAAGCGTAAGCGTAAGCCTATGACTGAGGAGCAAAAAGCTGCGGCCGTTGAGCGGTTAGCTAAGGCTCGTGCTGCTAGACAAGCGAATCAAGGACCTCCTAAGAATGTCCATCCTGATGTTCTTGCGTTACCTGACGATGAGGCTCTGTCACTCAAGAATGTGAGAGACTGGATCAAAACTCAGAAAGAGATGTTGACCTCAGTACGAGGCGATGTCAGGGCTGATGTGAAAGGTGCTCTAGCTAAAAAGACTTCCATCGAAGGCTATATTCGTAACCTTGAGCGGTATATTCGTGATGGTGTGTATGCTGACCTATTCTATGGTGAGCATCAGCAGAATCAATTGCAACTCAACTCTGTGAGAATGGCGTATGATGATGAAGGTAACATCAAGAGATCGTTCGGTGTGTTCTACTCAGACTTGGGCGGTGTGTATTTCGGACCAGGAAAGATAAAGGTAAACGGCGTGTTACAGGAGTGTGAGGATGTCTGATATTATAGACATAAGTAAACCACTAAAGAATATCCAGTCTGATACGAATATCTTAGACTTAGATGCTTTTCGAAAAGATAAGGATATGAGAGAGATAGATGAAGGTGCTACGGTTGAAGACGTAGCATCTGAGTTAGGAATATCCCTTACTCAATATCTGATGCTGAGGTTTCAGAAAGCGGGCTATGTTCTTGAAGACTTTCCAGATGTAGCATATGATATATTGCTAATCACTGAGGCTATCAAGAGTCTTACATATACGCTTGAAGATATGGATTATCCTATGCATAAGATAGCTGAAGGTTTATTCCCCATGGAAAACCCAAGCGAATTTATCGAAGATTTTATCGAAACTACTTTTGACGAAGATGAATAAACCCCTTGACAACCTATTTCTAATACTATATAATAGTAGCAGAATGGAGAAACACTATGATACTTGTAGACCTAAGTCAGGTTATGATATCTACGCTAATGGCTCAGATAGGTAACCATCAAAATATGCAATTAGATGAGAATATGTTACGCCACATGATTCTCAACACAATACGCTTCAATCGAAAAAAATTCAACTCAGAGTTTGGCGAGTTGGTAATATGCGCCGATGATAAGAACTACTGGCGAAGAGACATCTTTCCTTACTACAAGGCGGGTCGTCGTAAGTCCCGTGATAGAAGCGAGATGGACTGGAACGCTATCTTCGAGGTGCTCAATCGTGTGCGTGAAGAACTCAAGGAGTTTTTTCCCTATCAGGTTCTTCAGATTGAACACGCTGAGGCTGATGATATAATAGGTACTATTGTTCATCAAGAAGGTACGGTTCTCAATATTGGTGAGCCTATATTAGTTCTATCGGGCGACAAAGATTACATTCAACTTCATAAGTATGCGAATGTAAGCCAATACGATCCCACTCGAAAGCGTTGGATCAAGCATAGTGATCCTGAAGAATATCTCTATGAGCATATTATGAAGGGTGATGCTGGTGACGGTGTGCCTAATGTACTCTCACCTGATAACTGTCTTGTAGTTGGTGAGCGACAACGCCCCGTGACTCGCAAGCGTCTTGAAGAATGGAAAACATCCTCTAATATGGATGAGACTGTAAAGCGTAACTATATGCGCAATAAAGCAATGATCGATCTAAGTACAATACCTGCTAATATCAAGGAACAGATATTGACTAAATATAATGTAGAGAACACTAAAGATCGTTCTCAACTACTGAACTACTTTATGAAGAATAAACTTCGCAACCTAATGGAAAATCTAAACGAGTTTTAAAAATGTCCCCATCAATATCAGAAATCATAAACAAAGCCTGTACACTCAAAACAAACGAAGAGAAGGTACAATGGCTTCGAGCATATAACACAGTAGCTTTACGCAATATTCTTATTATCATGTATGATAAGAATAAGATAGAGATGCTTATCCCATCAACACCTCCACCTTATACGCCCAGCGAATCTCAAGAGAACCATGGTGCGCTATTGCGTGAGGCTCGTAAGTTGAAATACTTCATCAGCGGTCGAGGCAGTGATGATATGAAGCAAATAGTTCGTGAGCGAGTATTCATAGAATTACTTGAGACTGTCCATAAAGAAGACGCAAAACTTCTTCTGAAAATGATAAAACAAAAACCAATAAAGGGTCTTACAGCTAAGGTTATCAATGAAGCCTTTGGTGAAATTATAAGTGGTACAAAGGTCGATGGCTAAGAAACGAAATCGTAATGACCGAACCATTTATGAAGAAGACGAGTGGGAAGATGATAGGAATTTACAGAGAAAGCGTTATGACAAGGTGAAGGTCGCTATCAAGAAAGCCCGAAAGTATAAGCGTAAGCAGAGGGATGCGACATTGAATGGAGATTAGATTATGAATATAAAGCACAAGTTTCTAACTTATGTTGAACTTCAAAAATCGGCCAATGATCTGAAATTTCAAATAGGAACGAATAATCCTAGAACAGCGGCTGCTTATGATAAAGCAAATGCGTTGAAGAGGGAGCTTCTGAATATCTTTGAGAGTATAGAAGAAGAATTATAAATACTCGAAGGAGAAGTTATGCTTGGTTTCACAGAACATTTATATAAGATAGACGAAGCCTTTAGCATCAAGAAGATGTTTAAGGGGTTCCTAAGTTTACTCAAGAAAGCTATAGGTAACCTGAATTTTGGAAAAAAGGTGTCGATCAAACTCACACCTTATGTTGTTGTGAAAGAAGACACAGTGGACACAGTGGATATGAAATCCAGAATGGGATACCTAGCCGAATATTCAACGGCTTGGTATCTCTCTCAACATCTTGAAGAGAAGGGGTTGCGCATCACTTCACGCACAGCCTCTACCTCAACTGGTGCGACCTATAAATCTAAAATATCTGATATCAAGAGACTTGGCGGTGACGCAAAGGAACTCAATCGAATGGATGAGGCTGGTAGAGCAATGGCTTCTCAGATAATGTTAGACATCGCTCAACACACCGAAGATACTATGCTACTCGTATTCGATTTAGAGATGACTGGTGATTCTGGTAAGGGTAAGACTAAGGCTGACCTCATACTCAATATTACAAAAGATGATAAGTCTACTATTGTGGATAGGGTCATGGCTTCACTGAAGGCTTATAAGGCCTCTAATATCAATCTATCTAACTCGACATTCGTATCGTTTATCAAGACACTATTCTATGATGATCCATCGAGTCTACCTCGTGATACTCTTGAATTTATTATTCAGTTTGGGAAAGACTTTCGAGGCTCTCAGGAAGATATGAATAATCTCTATGATCTTCAGACAATTATTGGCAGTGGCATCAAGAGTGGTATGAGTAAAGTTGAGGCTCGAAAGGTTGCGAAAACGACTCACGGTGATGTTATAGATGTGATGTGTCGTATCTTTGACACTCATTACAAACGGAATAAAGCAGAGATGGACGCTCGGATGTTGAGGATGATAGGCTTTGATGGTGACGATGACTTCTACGCAGCGGTAGGTGTGCCAGGTAAGATGGGTGTCATATCATCTCGTGCGAGTGTTGAACTCAAGAAACTTATGATAGAGATACATAAGGGCTTTGACTTGACTATGAAGAGAAACGGTCAAACGAGTAATGCCCTTATCGAATTTCTATCACCCGACGGCACTAAGTTAGTATCGGCTACAGTGACATTCGCTGATACAGGTGGTAAATACCCATCAGGAAAAACAAATTTCTGGTTCAACTATAAAGAGTTTGTAAAGAAAATTGACGATTAGGGGTTGACAAGCCTGTTTAGTTATGCTATAGTATACATGAAAGTGAGTTGATATGAAACAGATGAATGAAAAGGTGATTCTAACAGACTGCGACGGAGTTCTCTTTGATTGGTGTTTTGCCTTCCATCAATGGATGGAAAAGCACGGATACGAGCGTGAGTCATTCGGTCAATATGATATGGCTGAGTCTTATGGCGTATCAAAGAAATACATTCGAAAATTAATCAAGATGTTCAACGAAAGCGCCTCAATAGGTAAACTACCACCTCACGCTGACGCTATCAAGTATGTCAAGAAACTTCACGAAGAACACGGGTTTGTGTTTCACGCGATTACTTCATTGAGTGATGATCGTTGGGCCCAAGAGTTACGGACTCAACAACTCAAGTCCATGTTTGGTGAGAATGTGTTTGTCGAGTTCAAATACTTAGACACTGGTGCTGACAAAGATGAAGCCCTAGAGCCATACCGTGATAGTGGTTGTGTCTGGGTTGAAGATAAAGTTGAGAACAGTGACCTTGGTATTGAGTTAGGTTTAAACTCTTTTCTCATGGCTCATGATCATAACTATGAATACGAAGGAGAAGCTATAAGAGTCCAGAACTGGAAAGAAATATATGAAGAGTTAGCACTGTAGTAGTTTTTATATAAATATAAGGTAATGAGAAGACAAGGATATATTTATGCCGACTTACACTTTTCGAAATGTTGATACAGGTGAAGAGACCGAGAAACTTCTTTCTCTATCTGAGCGAGAAATGTTCTTAGAACAAAATCCCAACATGAAACAATGTCTTACTGTCGTATCTTTTGGCGACTCGGTGAGGCTTGGTATCACAAGAACTGACAATGGCTTCAACGATGTTCTGAAGAATATAAAATCGCACCATAGGGGATCTAACATAGAAACAAGATAAGGTGATGATAAGATGCCGGCTCAAAACAAGCGTATGACTAAAAAACAAAAACGAGTTTTGAAACAAGAGGGAATCATAGAACTAGGAACGAAACTAACATCCAGGTTCAATCTAAAAAGTGGCATAACGCCTATTACTGATACTCAGAGGTTAGCCTTCGAGTCTTGGGAACAAGGTTATAATCTAATGTTACATGGTATAGCGGGAACAGGTAAAACATTTCTGGGTTTATACTTTGCCCTTTCACAGGTAATGAATAGGCGATCACCATATGAGAGAGTGTATATTGTAAGGTCAACAGTACCGACAAGAGATCAAGGATTTCTTCCTGGTACGACTAGGCAGAAAGAAGCTGTATATGAGGCTGCTTATGTTGATATATCTGATGAACTATTTGATAGGTCAGATGCTTATAACATACTGAAGCAGAAAGACCTTGTGAGGTTTACCTCTACATCGTTTCTTCGTGGCACTACATTCAAGGACTGTATAGTATTAGTTGATGAGGTCCAGAACATGGCTGATCAAGAACTTCATACGGTGATGACACGCATAGGAGAAAACAGTAAGATTATCTTTTGCGGTGATGTGAATCAAGATGACCTAACAAGTGAGAGAAAGCGTGAGATGTCGGGTCTCAGAAAATTTATGAAGGTAATAGGCAACATGGATGAGTTTGACTTTATCGAATTTCAGATTAGTGACATTGTTCGTTCAGAACTCGTAAAGTCTTATATTATAGAGAGAGATAGATTAGGTTTATAAATGGAGATTATATTATGTTTACTCATAGAGAAGAGACTCAGGTATTACCTGAACTAGAGTGTGAAACCTTACCTCAAGGCAGAACTTATAAGACACCCGATGGTGAGAAGTATCCTTCGATAACCACAGTTCTGAGTTTGGAAAGCATTGCGGGAATAATCGCTTGGCGTAAGAGAGTTGGTGAAGAAGAAGCCAATAAGATAAGCACTCAAGCGGCTACAAGAGGCACAGCCGTTCACCAACTCGCTGAAGACTATCTGAATAACAGCGCAACCTGGAGTAAGGGCGCTATGCCTTCGAATCTATTTGCGTTCAACCAAATAAAGCCTATACTAGATGAACGAGTCGATAACATCTGGGCACAAGAGGTGCCGTTGTATAGCGATAAGTTTCGTATAGCGGGTCGTGTTGACTGTATCGCCGAGTTTGATAACGAACTCACTATCATTGACTTCAAGACATCCCGTAAGCCAAAGAAAGAAGAGTGGATCACTAACTACTTCACTCAAGCGTCATTCTATGCCGCGGCTTTCTTTGAGAGAACAGGCATTGCTATCAAGAAGTTTGCTATCATAGTATCGGTAGACGGTAGTGAACCTCAGGTCTTTACCGGTCTTACTCATAATTACTTAGAAAACTTGTTCCGAGTAAGAGAAAATTATCTTCGTATAAAAGGCATATAATACAAACTTTTCTCTTGACAACACTCTATCCTTATGCTATTGTATAAGAGTAGATAAGAGAAAAGAGCGAATCATATGAACGAAGTATTTCAAGACCTGAGCCCAGCATCAAAAACATTATATATGAAGATGCTATCAGAAGCAGTTTATGAGAACCATTCGGATGAAGAAGGTTTCAACTTCTCTCTGATGGGCTTCACCTCACAAGAGCGTGGCAATCTTCTCGACCTAAAGAAAAAAGGTCTTGTGTCTACATGGGATGACTCCGATGTTGCTCCATACCTTTGGATTGAGTTTGATAATGTCGAAGTCGCTACCGAAGTCCAAAAGTCTTTACAATAAACATAACCTCAATAGGAGATACACTATGACTAGGAGAAACGCTATGGATAATCGCACCATAAAGGTTGCTTCACAGATGTACATCGTTGAAGCGTCATTCGATCCTCTAGGCGGACTAAATAAACAGAAATGGGTTGGTCTGACATATGACCAAGCGGCTTCTGTTCGTAAAAAGTTTGTCGGTGAGGAGTGGGGATATGTTAATATGTATCCTGATAACACATGTGTATTATATAACACATAACCCCTTGACAAACCAATTCATACCTGTTACATTATAAGAGTAAACGAATCATGGAGCATGAAATGAAACTATTTATGGAAGCAATCTGGTCGGCCGCTGGTAAAGAAGTTAGTGGCTATCACCGTGGTAAGCCTTTCTTAGGTCACATCACAAATGTCCGGACCAAGTATGGTTCTGACCTTCAAGTTACTGTTGAGTCTGAAGATGATCTATATCTAATTAGTGGTTCGACTCTCTACGAAGGCAGTGATGAGATTTACGAAAATCTTCACGTTTACCTATAGGAGTGTAAAATGACTAATAGCCTTTCATCTCTTCTTCCGATGTGGCAATACCGCACATATGAAGAATACTGTGTGTCTAGGGTAAAGATGGGTCTTGGTGTAGCACCAATGAGCCTCTATAATCGTATGAAAAAGGATAAAGGTGTAGGACGGTCTGATGAAGTATAAGGTTGTAGCAGCTATTGATAGTATGGATACCAATCCAGATGTTTATATCTTTGATGATCACGATGAGGCGGGTGACTTTATCTATGAGGAAGTCCACAGGAGACTCTTGAATCAGATTGATTCGTCAGATTCTATCACCGAAGAGGAACTGGATCACATGCGTGAGATAGAAATGTCTCTGTTCACTTTTTCTAGAATTGATGACGATTAGGGGTTGACAAACTCAACTTTAGATCGTATACTGTATATAACAATTAGGAAAGAGGGCAAAAATATGCGTACCAAAAATGATAGCAGAGACAGGGCTTTAAAACTTGTCGAAGAGGGTTTCACTACAGCCGAAGATATGCTGACCATGTGCCTCAATTGGATGTCAACAGATGATGTTGAAGAGATTCTTGATGCTAATGAGTTGAGCGATCGGTTCTTGAATGAGGAAGAAGATACATATGCCTAACTGGTGTAGCAATTCCTTGACCATCAAAGGT
>ERZ891134.2260-NODE-2260-length-11547-cov-14.272450_pt1 | contig 11547 bp, 9 predicted proteins | sample MGYA00520888_ERZ891134 | MGnify/ENA primary metagenome ERZ891134 (study PRJEB32303, sample SAMEA104408692) | aquatic metagenome | biome: Brackish water; feature: Coastal; material: water | place: Baltic Sea | collected 2014-10-23 | depth 10 m ... | reverse complement strand
GGCGTGCCGGATTACCAGCAATTGGATAGACCGACCGTGATCCGAAATAAAGCAATCCAGGAGGGTGGTGCAGCTTCGACGGGTCAGCAGCAAGACCTTGAGTATTTGGACATCCCTGCGTTTTTGAGGCGACAGGCGGATTGATGATCAAAAATATTGGTCGAAGGCGGGCTGATAAAAGGCGGTAGAGGGCATGGGGCGACTGCCGGGCGATCGGGTTGCAGCGGGACAACCCACGGCCTAATCGCCTCAAGATACAAAGTGCATCAGCGGCTGCGTCGAACCAATTGACTTGGTTGGCGCTTTTTGTCTTGTAGCGACGAAGCCGAGGGCAGGCGGCTTTAAATATTCAATTCGATATTTAAAAACAATATTTTGAATAAAATGCAACTTTTCTCCATTATTAGGGTCAATATTGGAGTAATTCCGTAGTTATCGTATTTCTGTTTTGTTAAGATCTGCGCCGCGATGGGATTAGGCCGAGGGCTCTGAAGCAATAAGCTCTGCAGGAGGCAATCGCTACTATTGGGGATGCTGGACATGGTAAAGCAGAAAACATTAAAAAATGTGATCCGGGCGACAGGCATCGGGTTGCATACGGGTGAAAAAGTTTATTTGACGCTGAGGCCGGCCCCCGTGGATACGGGCGTGGTTTTCATTCGTTCTGATCTTGATCCTATGGTTGAAATCAAAGCGCTTAACACCTCTGTTGTTGATACCAAGCTTGCAACGACCATTGGCGAGGGTTCCGTCAGAATTTCGACCGTCGAACATGTGCTAGCAGCCTTCTCTGGGTTGGGTATTGATAATGTCTATGTTGAGGTCAGTGGTCCGGAAATGCCGATTATGGATGGCAGCGCGGCAACTTTTGTCTTCTTGGTCCAGTCTGCGGGTATTGAGGCGCAATCCGCGGCTAAGAAGTTCATTCGGATTAAAAAGCCGATTCGGGTAAGTGGCGCTGATGGGTTAAACGATTACGGCCAGCGGGTTGAATTGTTGCCCCATTCAGGCTTTAAGGTTAGTCACACGATTATCTATGATAATGCGGTGATTAAAGAACAACATGCCAGTATTGATTTTGCGAACACCGATTTTGTGAAAGCCGTCAGTCGAGCTAGAACCTTTGGGTTGATGCAGGAATTTGAGCAACTCAGAGAAATGAACCTAGTGCAAGGCGGCAGCCTTGATAACGCCATCGTTGTAGATGAGTATCGGGTTCTAAATGCCGATGGATTGCGTCATGACGATGAGTTCGTAAGACATAAGATTCTCGACGCCATCGGTGATTTGTACTTGCTGGGACACAGTATTCTTGGTGAGTTTGTCGGCTATAAATCCGGACATACGGAGAACCACGCACTGCGAACTGCGTTATTGGCCCAGCCAGATGCTTGGGATGTAATCACGTTCGGTGACCGACAAAAGGCGCCGAGTGCCTACTCAAACTTGGGCGGGCTTGATTACGCCTCTTGAGCCTGTTTTTGTAGTCATGCCGCGTCGCAACCCAGCGTGCGTGGCGACTAACGTTGACTTAACTTCAATAAAGCCGATTTAAGCGCAGGAAAGTCTGTTGTTGCGGCGTGGGCTTGCAGCAGCGACTGATTGTCTGAGGATATTTTGGCGGGTTGTCTTGCAACGCGACTGGCCACGGCCGTATCAGGTCGGACCTGGACCTTGAGTGCGCGCACATTGGGCACGAGGCCTTCGTGCTGTAATTTGGACAAGAAAGGGTACTGCCGGTATTGCAGCTGCGTTGCTTGGGCCGCACTCGGAACTTGCAGGTAAAGGGTGTCGTTCCGAATGCTTGAAACCTTAACCCGGATATCCAACACTTGCTCAATGGCCGTTTCAAGGCGTTTAAACTCTTGGGCTTGACGCACGATTGCCGCAGTTGCACCGGCCATATTGTCCAAGATGTCTTCTAATAACTTCATTAGGTCTTCAGTCAGTTGAATCACAATCTGTTAGTATTATGACCGAGATCGAGGCGATAAACAGTTATGAAACTGATTGTATTTAACGAAAAGTCTGGCAGCCATCGGGTGCTGCCACTTCGGGGTTTACCGATCGCCGTAATGCTGCTCATTCTGAGCTTTTTTGTTGGCGGACTGGGTTTAGTCATCGATCATGTGGTCAACAGCGATGCCCGAGCAGCGCAACAGCTGTTGAGCCGCCTTGACAGTTCTCTCGGGGCGCAGCATCGGGCAATACAAACCTTTGATCGCGAGCTCAGCCTGAATTTAGAGGTTAGTGCCGCGAGGATTGCGCGCCTGGAGTCGAGGCTGCTCAGGCTGGACGCGCTGGGGCAGCGCCTGAGCGAATATGCAGCGCTTGATGATGCGGAATTTGATTTTACCCAGCCAACCGGATTGGGAGGTCCAAGCGCCGTCGGGCTTGAGGCCGCGGCTGGCTTTGAGCAAGTGATCGAGCCGACCGAGGCGGATTTAAAGAACCGCTTAGCGGTTATGAGCGCTGACATTGAGCGCCGCTCAGATCAGTTGGCTGTGATTGAGCGGGTGTTGTTACGGCAGCAGCGGGTTGACGACGCGTCGTTGTTTGGAAAGCCGGTTGCCAAGGGATGGGTGTCGTCAAACTACGGCATGCGGACGGATCCTTTTTCAGGCAAGCGGGCCTGGCACAATGGTGTTGATATTGCCGGTAAGGCCGGTGTCGATGTGGTGGCCATTGCTTCAGGTATTGTGACCTTTGCGGGTACCAAGAGCGGCTATGGCAAAATGGTCGAAATCAATCACGGTGGGGGGGTGATCACGCGCTACGGTCATCATGAATCCTTAGCCGTATCGGCCGGAGACCTGGTTAAGAAGGGGCAAAAGATTGGTGGTATGGGTAGTAGCGGCCGCTCGACCGGGCCGCATGTCCACTATGAGATTCATAAAAATAAGCGATCGATTGATCCTTCAATTTATATACACCGGTTGCCCCGGTCTAGGTCCGGTTGATGGCCGAGGGCTTTGCAACCCTAGACTACGTTGATGAGACCATAACGGAAAAAATACAATGGTAATGAAGATGTTAGGGCGCTTGTTCGGCACTAAGAATAGCCGAGAAATCAATCGGCTGAAAAAGATTAGCGACCGGGTGAATGGGTTTGAACCGAAGTTTGAGGCGTATTCTGACCTTGAGCTTAAGGCTGTTCGTGCCGAGTTTGTTAACCGGTTGAGCGCCGGCGAGACGCTCAAGGCGCTTCTGCCTGAAGCCTTTGCGGTTGTCCGAGAAGCGGGTAAGCGTGCGCTCGGCATGCGGATCTTCGATGTTCAGATGGTTGGCGCGGTTGCGCTGCATGAAGGCAGGATCTCAGAGATGAGAACGGGTGAAGGTAAAACGCTGGTTGCGACCCTTGCCTTGTACCTTAATGCGCTCGATGGTCGCGGTGTGCATTTGGTAACGGTTAATGATTATCTTGCGAAATGGGGTGCTGAGTGGATGGGCCCACTGTTTGGCATGTTGGACATGACCGTTGGCGTCGTCTATGCCGGGCAAAGCCTTGAAGAAAAAAAAGCGGCCTACGCGGCAGATATTACCTATGGTACGAACAATGAATTTGGGTTTGATTACCTGCGAGACAACATGGCGTTCAGTGCCGAGGACCGGGTTCAGCGCGGGTTAAATTATGCCATTGTCGATGAAGTCGACTCGATTCTGATTGATGAGGCCCGCACGCCATTGATCATCTCTGGTGGTGTTGAGAATAGTTCCGAGCTGTACCGGAATATTAATCGCCTGATCCCGAAGCTGAATCAACAAATCAAAACCCAGGAAGATATCGACGAAGAACGTACGCCTGATGGCGACTACTACGTCGACGAAAAGCAGCGGGATATTGAGTTGACCGAAGCAGGTCACCTCAAAATTGAAGGGCTCTTAACGCAAAGCGGCTTACTGGCAGAGGGCGAGAGCCTATACGGCGCCAACAATTTAAGCATGTTGCATCATGTTCATTCGGCGATTAAGGCCGAGGCACTGTTTCAAAAGGATGTTGATTACATCGTCCAGAATGACGAAATCGTCATTGTGGACGAACACACAGGCAGGACCATGCCTGGCAGGCGGTGGTCCGGTGGTATTCATCAAGCCATTGAAGCCAAGGAAGGCGTGACGATCACCAACGAGAGTCAGACGCTGGCGTCGACCACCTTTCAAAACTACTTTCGGTTGTATGTGAAATTGGCAGGTATGACGGGCACCGCCGATACCGAGGCGTTTGAATTTCGGCAGATCTATGGGTTGGACGTGGTGGTGATTCCAACCAATTTGCCGATGATCCGGCGGGATCTCAATGATCTCATTTACATGAGCCAACAAGAAAAGTACGAAGCAATTGTTGAGCATGTTTTGGAAATCCAGGAGGCCGGCGCACCGGTTTTAGTCGGTACCGCCTCCATCGAGTCTTCTGAAGTGCTATCGGCCCTATTAAAGAAGCAGAAGATAGCCCATGAGGTGTTGAACGCGAAGTTTCATGAGCGTGAGGCGGAGATTATTGCGCAGGCTGGACGCCCTGGCCGCGTGACGATTGCCACCAATATGGCGGGTCGTGGCACCGATATTATTCTTGGGGGTAACTGGGAGGCAGAAGCTGCAGCCTTAGAGACGCCGAGCGATGCGGAGATTGCGGCATTAAAAACGGCCTGGCAAGCCCGCCATGAGCAGGTTTTGCAAGCGGGGGGGCTACATGTCATTGGAACCGAGCGACATGAAAGTCGTCGGATCGACAATCAGCTTCGAGGCCGGGCGGGTCGACAAGGTGATCCAGGTTACTCTCGGTTTTATTTGTCCTTAGAAGACAATTTAATGCGGATTTTCGCCTCGGACAGGATGCGCGGTTTGATGCAGGGCGTGAGTGAGCCCGGGGTGCCGATCGAAGCGCGCATCGTGACCAATTCAATCGAACGCGCTCAGAAAAAGGTCGAAGCGCGAAACTTTGATATTCGAAAGCAGCTGTTGGAATACGACGATGTTGCCAACGATCAGCGGCAGATGATTTATCGGCAGCGGAATGAGTTGATGGAAACCTCCGATGTCTCAGAGACCATTAGTGCGCTGTGGGAGGATGTTTTAAACGACACGGTTAGCGGCTACATACCGCCGCAAAGCTTGATTGAGCAGTGGGACGTGCCGGGCTTGACCCAGGCGTTGTCGACGGATTTCGGCCTAGATGTGCCGGTACAGGCGATGCTCGATGCAGATGAGTCGTTAATCGAAGAAGATCTTCGCCGAATCATCGTCGAGCAAGCCCAAGCGCGCTATGCCGAAAAAGAAGCGCTGCTTGGCCAAGAGCTCCGGCTGTTTGAAAAACGCATTATGCTCGATATTTTGGATAATCTTTGGAAGGAGCACCTGGCTGGGATGGATTACCTCCGGCAAGGGATCCATCTTCGGGCTTATGCACAAAAGCAACCGAAGCAGGAATACAAGCGAGAGGCCTTCGAGTTGTTCGAAGGGTTGCTCTATAACGTGAAGGTAGAAGTCATTCGATTTTTGTCGCGCGTTCAGTTCCAAGCGGATGAGAATGCCCAGGCCTTAGAAGACCGTCGTCGAGCCGAAGCGGCGAAAAGTAAAATGATTTTTCAGAAATCCCAGTCGCCGGATGCACCAGAATCCGGGATGCCGGAAGCCGATCAGGCGGCGCCGTTCGTGCGGCCCGAGAAAAAAGTTGGGCGCAATGAGGTCTGTCCTTGCGGATCCGGCAAAAAATATAAAGCGTGTCATGGACGACTCGGCTGATGGCCGTTGGCGGTAATCGTCTCGATTGGTTCCCCATCGATGGCATTGAACTGAACACACTTGCTGCGGGCATTCGGTATCAGAATCGAGAGGATTTGTTGCTCATTCGATGTGCGCCGGAGACGTTGATTGCGGGCTTGTGGACTCGAAACCATTTCCCAGCTGCACCCGTTATTTTGGCGAAAGCCCATCAGGCAAAAGGCCGCGCCCGGTATCTGTTGATTAATAGTGGTAACGCCAACGCAGCAACCGGCGATGCTGGGCTCGAGGACGCGCGGCGCTGTTGTCAGGCGGTCTCGGATGCAGAAGGTATAGACGTCTCAATGGTGCTGCCTTTCTCGACGGGGGTTATTGGCGAGCGCTTACCGGTTGAGCGCTTTCAAGCATCGGCCGAATCCTTACTTGCAGGATTGGGCACCAAAACCTGGCTGGATGCCGCGAGCGCGATCATGACCACCGATACTAGGCAAAAAATCGCCTGCCGGGCGGTGCGTTTCGGTAGCCGGGTGATCAAATTGACGGGGATTGCGAAAGGGGCAGGCATGATCCAACCGAATATGGCAACGATGCTGTGTTTTATTGGGTGCGATGCGAAGGTGCAACAAGAAACCTTGCAAGACATGCTGCGTGCGGCGGCGGACTTGTCGTTGAACCGAATCACAGTCGACAGTGACACTTCAACCAACGATGCAGTCGTGCTGATGGCGACCGGTCGATCTGGGGTTGATCTTGACGAAGATGTTGAAGCCCAAGCTGAATTTCAAGATGCGCTCACCGATTTAATGTTGGAATTGGCGCATGGTCTTGTACGTGACGGCGAGGGCGCAACCAAGTTTGTGACGGTTCAAGTGGCCGGCGCAGAAACACATGCGCAGGCGTTGGAAATTGCTTTTTCGGTGGCCAACTCGCCGCTTATGAAAACGGCGCTCTTTGCCAGTGATGCCAACTGGGGACGTCTGGCGATGGCGATAGGTAAGGTGGCAACGCCGTTTGATGCTAGCCTGGTGGATCTTTTTATCGGCGACGTGTGTTTAATGCGTGGCGGGATCAAAAATCCTGAGTATCAGGAGGCCGACGGCGCTCGAGTGATGGCGGCTGAGGAGATCTTGCTACACGTCAATCTTAATGCGGGCGATTGCTCGGAGACCGTTTGGACCAGTGATTTGTCCCATGACTACATTAAGATTAATGCGGAATACCGCACCTGACCGCTAGTCTTGATCTAGATCGCTTGCAGTCACCTCGTCGTGATCGGCGTCTGTTGGAATGCTGCGGTTACCACTGGCCCACTCCCCCAAGTCAATGAGTTGGCAGCGTTCAGAGCAAAAGGGTTTATAGCGATTGGCTGCAATCCAAGCCACGGCTTTGCGGCAGATCGGGCATTGCACGATGGCGTCAGTCATGATGAATCAGATCCAAATAAAATTGATGCAGCGCGGCGACTTTGTCGTCTAAGGCCTGCTCTGAACCGGTATTTTCAATGATATCGTCTGCGAGCGCCAGTCTCTCGCGTCTTGTGGGTTGGGCGTCGATAATTTGATTGATGGTCTCAAGATTACTGCCGTCCCGGGTTAGAACGCGGGCTTGTTGCAATTCAATCGGCGCGTCAACGACCAGCATTCGGTTAATGAGCGGGTTTTGTCCGGTTCCCGCGGATAACACCAGCATGGCATAGGGACTGCGCGCGGCGGCCAGCTCTGAGCTGAGCTGGTCCATGATCGGGCCATGAGTTGCACGCTCTAAAAATCGACGGGCATCAGTATCTGCGAAAATGATGCCCCGAAGTTTTGGTCGATTAAGCTCGCCTGTGCCTGTCAGGATGTCTCGGCCGAAGTGCGCAGCAATGTCGCTGAGCAGTTTTGACCCGGGCTGCACGACAGCGCGGGCCGCAACGTCTGCGTCGGCGATGGTGATGCCGAGAGCTTGGAAGCGGTTGGATACGGCGGTCTTCCCGGACCCAATACCCCCTGTTATCCCAATAATGAGGCGACTCATGCCAGATTTATGAGTTGAAAGTATTGTAGCGTGATGTCATCACCCCAGATTAAAGCCAGCCAGCCCGCGATCGCCAAATAGGGACCAAACGGAATGGGATGGTCCTTGCTCCGGCCCAACGCGATTAAGGTAAGGCCGATCAGGGCGCCAGCAAAGGAGGACAACAAAATAACGATGGGCAGGAGCTGCCAGCCCAGCCAAGCCCCCAGCATGGCGAGTAGTTTGAAATCGCCGAAGCCCATACCGTCTTTACCGGTCGCGAGTTTAAAGCCCCAGTAAACAAGCCAGAGCGACAGATAGCCCGCCATGGCGCCAATAACGGCGCTCGTCAGGTCGGTGAATCCGTCATTTAAATTTGCAAGGATGCCGAGCCACAGCAAGCTCAGGGTGATCGAGTCGGGTAGCAGAGTGGTTCTAAAATCGATCATGGCCAGCGTGATGAGCGCATAGGTGAAAAGACAGGCAAGGCCTGCATTGGCGGTAAAACCAAAGTGCTGAATCAGAAAGACGGTAGCCGCGCCGGCCGCGAGCTCAACTAGGGGGTACTCAGGCGAGATGCGTTCCGCACAATGGTTGCAGCGGCCGCGCAAAAATAAATAGCTGAGAACCGGGATGTTGTGATGGGCGCTAATCTGGGTAAGACAATGCGGGCACCGAGACCTGGGGCGAGAAAGGCTTAAAGGCATCGAGGCCGGCTCAGCGGGTTCAAGCGCCAGGACAAAGTGGGCTTCTTGTTGCCACTGTTGCTCTAGTATCAGCGGTAGTCGTGTAATGACGACGTTCAGGAAGCTGCCGATTAATAAACCGAAAGTTAGATCGATGCTCGCCGCAAGGATTGGGTAGAGCTCGTGGAGAAGATAAAGCTGGTCCAGCATTAGCTCATTGCGCCGCCCATCTGGAAGATGGGCAGGTACATGGCAATCATCATGCCGCCGACAACAATCCCCAGAAAGGCCATAATGATGGGCTCGATCATGCTGGTCAGGCCATCAACGGCATTATCAACCATCTCTTCGTAATAAGTTGCGGACTTATCCAGCATGGCGTCCAGTGCGCCAGATTCTTCGCCGATCGATACCATTTGAACTACCATGCTCGGAAACACGTTGGCTTGACGCATGGCATAATTGAGCTGGGTCCCACCCGAGACCTCGCTTTTAATTTTAAGGATCGCGTCTTTATAGACCACATTGCCCGCGGCCCCGGATGCGGAGTCCAGTGCGTCAACCAGCGGCACGCCGGCTGCAAAGGTTGTGGATAAGGTTCGGGCAAACCGCGCGACACAGGACTTATCGATAATGTCCCCGATGACAGGCATTTTAAGGGTCAAGCGTTCTTGACCGTCTCGAAACGCTTGCGAGGTTTTGTGAATCTGCTTATAGCCAGCATAGGTGATGCCAATGCCAATCATGATCACAACCCACCAAGCCTGCATAAACTCTGAGGCTTGAACCACCATTTGGGTAAAGGCGGGTAGCTCTCCGCCAAAGCTGCTGAACATGCTTTCAAATTGTGGAATCACTTTGATTAGAAGGATGACCGTCACAATCCCTGCGATGACCAGAACTGAGATGGGGTAATTCATAGCGCTTTTGATTTTCGCCTTCAGTGCTTCAGACTTTTCTTTATAGGTTGCGAGGCGATCCAGCATGGTTTCGAGTGAGCCCGATTGCTCCCCCGCCGCGATCAGGTTGCAAAACAGTTCATCAAAATATTCTTTTGGTTGCGCGCTCACGGCAGCGGCAAAGCTGTTACCCCCTGAAACTTCGTTGGCGATGTTCTTAATGAGCGTTTTCATGGCAGGGTTGTCAACACCACCGGCGACAATATCAAAGGACTGCACGAGTGGCACCCCTGCTTTCATCATGGTCGCCAGTTGGCGGGTAAACAAGGCAATGTCTGCGGGTCCTATTTTCTTGCCGCCAAATGAAAACATCGGTTTCGATCGTTTTTTAACGCTGCCCGCATTAATGCCTTGCTTTCGCAGTTGGGCCTTCACAAGATTAACGTTACGACCTTTGGTCTCACCTGCGACTTTCTTGCCCGCTCTATCGGTGCCTTTCCAGTCAAAAATAAGATCTTCAGCCATGGGGGTTGTTCCTAGTGACCACTGGTAACGCGATCGACTTCATTCAGGCTCGTGAGGCCCTGTTTAACTTTGAGTAGGGCCGATTGATAGATGTTCCGAAAGCCTTGCTCTTGGCAAATACGGGAAATTTCTAGCGAATTGCCATCTTCCATGATCACTTTGGAGATTTCGGGGGTGATCTTAACGACTTCATACACCCCGACCCGACCTTTGTACCCGCCGTTACATTTATCACAGCCCTTGGGTCCGTAGATCTCAAGCCCCGCATCCAGGTCTTCCTGGGTAAAGCCCTTCTCGAGTAGGGCGGTTGCAGGCACATCAATTTTTTCTTTACAGCTACAGAGCCTACGGGCTAGCCGCTGGGCGACAATGAGGTTAATTGAGGTTGCCAGGTTAAAGGCCGGCACCCCCATGTTACGCAGGCGCGTGATGGTTTCTGGCGCTGAATTGGTGTGCAATGTGGATAAGACCATGTGTCCGGTTTGAGCCGCTTTAATCGCAATTTCGGCGGTCTCGATATCTCGAATCTCTCCTACCATCACGATATCTGGATCTTGACGCAGGAATGACCGGAGCGCGGCCGAGAAATCCAGTCCTACCTTGGCATTGACGGGACATTGGTTAATGCCTTCTAGGTTGATTTCAACGGGATCTTCGGCGGTTGAGATGTTCAGTTCAGGCGTGTTTAAAATATTCAGGCCGGTATACAGCGATACGGTCTTGCCCGACCCGGTTGGGCCGGTGACCAAAAACATACCTTGAGGTTTGTTTAAAGCTTCAAGGTATAAGGCCTTTTGATCATCATCATACCCTAAGGCGTCAATCCCCATTTGGGCCGCGCTGGCATCCAATATCCGCAGCACAATTTTTTCACCAAACAAAACCGGCAGGGTGTTCACCCGGAAATCGATGGATTTCGTCTTAGAGACCTTTAACTTAATGCGGCCATCTTGAGGCACTCGGCGCTCGGAGATATCCATTTGACTCATGACTTTCAAGCGCGCCGCGATCCGCGGCGATAGCGTGACCGGTGGGCTTGCGACTTCGTGCAAGATGCCGTCGGTGCGGAAACGCACTTTGTAGGATTTCTCGAAAGGCTCAAAATGTAAATCAGACGAACCAAGCCGGATCGCATTCAGCAGCATCTGGTTAATAAACCGCACCACTGGCGTATCATCGGTCGGGGCGCTGGTATCTTCCTCTTCCTGATCAGGGTCAATGGTTTCAAGATCGAGATCAACATCATCGCCGAAGTCTGTTAGGCCCTCTTCTTCAGGTTCACCTAAATGATGCTCAATGTAAGCGGTGAGCTGGTCTTCGCGAACCAGGACTTCTTCGGTGGTAATCCCCGTTTGAAACTGAATGTCCGTCAGCGCTGCGCGGTTAGTGGGATCAGACACGGCCACAAAAAGACGCTTCCCCCGTTGAAAGAGCGGAAAGGCGTGGTGGTCCCGAATGAGCTTCTCATTCACCAAGCCCTCAGGCACCATGCTGGGGTCCAGCGCATCTAAGTCAATGATCGGGGTGCCGAATTCACTGGCGGCGGCCGCTGCAATAGCTTCAGCGGAGACAATATTCTCTTTAACCAGGTAGGATACCAGTGGGCGCCGGGCTTTGGCCGCCTCCAAGCTATACTTTTCAGCAGCCTCTAATTCGATCAGTCCGTCTTGGATAAGGCGCCGAGCGAGGCCGCTGATGGGTTTTGGCTTTGCTGACATGAT
>ERZ891134.2253-NODE-2253-length-11585-cov-39.210928_pt1 | contig 11585 bp, 6 predicted proteins | sample MGYA00520888_ERZ891134 | MGnify/ENA primary metagenome ERZ891134 (study PRJEB32303, sample SAMEA104408692) | aquatic metagenome | biome: Brackish water; feature: Coastal; material: water | place: Baltic Sea | collected 2014-10-23 | depth 10 m ... | reverse complement strand
ATCACATTCGCGTCAATATAATCATTGATGTAAGTATAGTAAGGGTTTACTTTAACTCGCCAGTTTTTGTTTGGGTCTTCATGGTTCAACACCAAGCCAACCTTATGCGCCGTTTCTGGTTTAAGATCAATATCACCCACATAACCATTCCCATCACCATAAAGGTTATTCATATTCGCTGCCATGGTCCATGTCGACCAGGTGTAGCGCTGATAAAGATTGGGGCTTCTTGTTTTCATTGAATAACCCAGCTCAATAGAACTATCTTCTTCTATGTTGTATCTCGTGAGTAAGCTGATATCGATATTCTCATCTGTCTGTTTCTTTTTAGATGCGTTAAAAGTAGTTGAGTCAGCTAATTGATTTGAGCCCATCATATTAGTTTGGTTATAGCCATGCACATCATCCGCATCCGTTTGCACAATACCTAAGCGAGCACCGATAGAGGTAATCCAATTTTCTGTCCATAAACTATCAATCTGCCCATAAACATCAAATCGATTTCGCTTACCATTATTAATATTTAAAAAATCACTACCCGTCATCATGCCACTTCCTGGATTTGAATCCCAGGTGTCATCAAGTTGATAGTATTGAATTTCTGATCCTACTTTTAAGGTGTCTTGATCATTTAAAAAAATCTCACTATCCACTGCTAAACCTGCAGTAAAACCATCAGCCTCCATCGGCATACCAAAGCTGGTATTTCCCATATTGGTGTAGGTGTATTGCTTGTCTGGTCCAAAGTTATGCTTGTGATTGGTGTCATCAACATAAACACGCGAGGTTAATTTCCCCCATTCATAATCTCCCTTTTGACTTAGATTAAGTTGATAGTTTTTGTTGCCCACCGAATCCATTCTTTGGTTATCAAAATTCTCATAAGGGCTGTCATGATAGGCTGCGATGACTTGATAAATTTCGTTATCAATAGCTTTCGAGATTGAGAGTTGATGGTTTTGATTTTTATAAGCCGATGAACCCACCTCATCCCCATCTAGGTAACCACGATCAGGTGCTGCAAGGCCTGCTTCTTTAAAAGTACCGCCTGCATAATAATTATCTGCTTTCACATAAGAGCCGAAATAACTCAAAGCGGTATCTTGATCTGATGAATTGAGAGAAACATTTGCGCTCATCGCTTTATTGTTCGATTTATATTTTGTGCCTACTTGACCAAAAAAAATGGGATTTTCATCAACAGCAAAAATAGGTTTTACGGTGTCGATCTTGATGACGCCTCCAATATTATCACCCCCTTGATCAACGGCAGAAAGTCCAGCTAACACGGAGATATTTTTTATATTAACCGGGTCTGAATAAGAAAGGGGGGCATTCATATGATTTGCACAAGAGGCAATTAAATCCATGCCATCAATTTTGATCTTTATTCGGTCATCAGATAGACCTTGAATCATGGGCAGACTAGAAAACCCGCCATTGTTAATACTGTTACCCCCTAAGAAATTATTAATAAGCTTACCTGAGTCATTACTCATAATTTTTTCATTTTCACTCACACCGTTGCCAAGTTTATTATCTGAAAATGGCACTTCATAGGGTTCGGTAATATCAATACTATCTATACGATTTTCTGCGATCGCAAAGTGAGTCATAAGTAAGTTTGTGCAAATACCTGCAATTATTTTTTTCATTTTTCTTATATCTTCAATAAATTTATTTAATTATTCGAGCCACAAATATGAGGTCGAATTAAAGTACTATTTTTTTAATTTGAATTTTTTTTAAGAAAAATGGGGTGGGGCTTGTGCGTAAAAACTGGAGATCGTTTTATTGCTAATGATTGCGAGATAAATTCTTTTTAGTACATGAGATTGACTTGCGAATGTTTGTGAAAGAAAGGATGCGTTGTAAAGGTCTTCATTTTCACTTAGATGACAAAACACACAATCAGTGAACGGGCTTGATATTGAATTATCGTTATCATCTTGAGAGATGGATACCAGCTTTACTGTGTTGCCAGAGCAGATTACTTCAAAGTCGGTATCTGCTGCCATGACGTTTGAAACAAAAGAACCTGACACAACGAATAACATTGCCATCAACATAAAATAATGTCTTATAAGGTTCTTTTTTTTCATAAGCATTGGAGTATAAGTTAAATTTTTAAAATATTAAAATCTAACGTAAAACACTTAATGCCGCATCGTAATTTGGTTCCTCAGTAATTTCACTGACCAATTCACTGTGAATTACTTCATTAGATTCATTCAAAACGATGACTGCTCTTGATGTAAGCCCCTGTAGGCTTGAGTCTTCAATGGCGACTCCATAGTCATTTGAAAACTGACTGATATTTCTAAAGGCTGACAGTGTCTCAACAGCTTCTGTCTTTTCTGCCCCACAAAATCTTTTTTGCGCAAAAGGCAAATCTGCCGAAATACATAATACAACTGTATTATTTAAGTTTGCTGCTTCATCATTAAAGCGTTTGACCGATAGGGCACAAGTGGGGGTATCAACGCTTGGAAAAATATTTAAGATTTTCTTTTTACCCGCATAGCTTTCAAGATTCACATTTTCACGTTTGTTATTCGCTAAATTAAAATCCTTGACTGTATCTCCTGTTTTAGGAAAATTTCCACCTATTTGAACCGGATCTCCTTTGAGTGTGACTTGTGACATTTTTTTCTCCAAAATTTTAAAATAAATTTATATTTACTCATATTCTATCAAAGCTTATCAGGTAAAATAAATTAATATATGAAAGATGCAAATCAACCAAAATTCATTCATCTCAGATGCCATAGTGAATACTCTGTCACTGACGGTATTGTTAAGATTGATGAATACCTAAATCAAGCATTAGAAACCGGCATGCCTGCCGTTGGCTTAACAGATTTAAGCAATGTTTTCGGGGCAGTCAAGTTTTATAAAAAAGCCATTGATAAAAAAATAAAACCTTTGATTGGCTGCGATGTTTGGTTACAAAATGAAAAAAATCGAGAGCAACCTTATCGAATTCTCATATTGTGCCAATCTCAAGCAGGGTATCTAAATTTATCTCGAATTATTTCAAAATCATTTTTAGAAAATCAATATAAAGGCCGAGCAGAAATAAAATCCTCATGGCTGCTGGATGAGTTCAATGCGGGTTTAATTGTTTTATCTGGGGGTGTACAAGGCGAGATTGGCCAGCTGGTTTTAAATGACAAAACTGAGGAAGCATCAGAGACAGCATTAAAATGGCAGCAAAAATTTGGGGATCGATTTTATTTAGAGCTTCAAAGATATGCAGAGGGTAAGGCCTATGATGATCAAGAGCGATATATTCAGCATGCGCTGCACCTAGCTTCCGAAAATGAAATTCCTGTAGTCGCAACCCATCCGATCCAGTTTATGCAAGAGGAAGATTTCAGAGCACACGAAACCAAAACCTGTATTGCAGAGGGCTATGTTTTAGCAGATTCCAGAAGACCTAAAACATTTTCATCAAATCAATTTTTTAAAAATAGTGAAGCGATGCAAGCGCTTTTCAAAGACATCCCGTCGGCTTTAGAAAACTCCGTTGAAATTGCAAAAAGATGTAATTTTAGTTTTCATTTAGGTGAAACTTATCTGCCTAATTTTCCTATCCCAGATGGGATGCAGATAGATCAGTTTTTAAAAGTAGAAGCTGAAAAAGGATTGAAACAACGCCTTGAGAATATTACCAAAACAGAAAATTTCGATGAAAAAATTTACGCCGATCGACTTAATTTTGAAGTCGATGTAATTAATCAAATGGGCTATGCAGGCTACTTTTTAATTGTTGCTGATTTTATAAATTGGTCTAAGCAAAATAATATTCCCGTAGGACCTGGCAGGGGTTCTGGTGCTGGATCAGTGGTGGCTTATAGCCTAGGTATTACTGACTTAGATCCTATTGAATATAACCTTCTTTTTGAACGTTTTTTGAATCCAGATCGAGTTTCAATGCCTGACTTTGATATTGATTTTTGTCAAGAAGGCCGTGATCGTGTCATAGATTATGTAAAAGAAAAATATGGTGCAGAATCTGTGTCCCAGATTGCAACATTTGGAACCATGGCAGCAAGAGCGGTTATTCGAGATGTAGGGCGTGTATTAGACCTTCCATTTTTATTTGTCGATAGCATAGCTAAATTAATCCCAATGGAACTGGGCATTACATTAACAGAAGCGATTGAAAAAGAGAGTCAAATTAGGGATAGGATTAAGAAAGAAGAGGAGGTTAAGGAGTTATTTGATTTAGCTTTGAAGCTCGAAGGTTTAATAAGAAATGTGAGTATGCATGCAGGGGGTGTGTTGATCGCCCCGAGCGAAATATCAAAATTCTCACCTATTTACTGTCAATCAGAAGGTGAAGGGGTGGTGAGCCAATTTGATAAGGACGATGTTGAGTCATTGGGTTTAGTGAAGTTTGATTTTTTAGGATTACGCACATTAACTATTCTTTCGATGGCTATAGAAAATGCAAATAAAATTAGGCAGGCTGATAAGTTAGCGCCACTCGATATCGAGGAAATTCCAATCGATGATGAGCCAACATACGATTTACTCAAAGCCTCAAATACGACGGCAGTCTTTCAACTAGAATCTAGAGGTATGAAGGATATGCTGAAGCAGGCAAAACCAGATTGTTTTGAAGATATTATTGCTTTAGTTGCACTTTATCGGCCAGGACCTATGGACCTCATCCCTGAATTTTGTCGAAGAAAACATGGCATTGATGCTGTTTCTTATCCCCACCCTGCAACAAAAGAGATCTTAAAAGAGACATATGGAATTGCGGTGTATCAGGAACAGGTGATGCAAATTGCTCAAGTAGTTGCCGGTTATACCCTAGGGAGTGCCGACTTACTTAGAAGGGCCATGGGTAAGAAGAAAGTTGAGGAAATGGATGCACAGAGAGCCAATTTTATAGAAGGGGCAACGAAGAATAATCTTAATGAAAGGCAGGCGAATGATCTATTTGATCTTTTAGAAAAATTTGCAGGTTATGGATTTAATAAATCCCACGCAGCTGCCTATGCAAAAATTGCTTACCAAACTGCTTACCTAAAAACACACTATGCATCATCATTTATAGCCGCCTCAATGTCGGCGGATATGAATAACACAGACAACGTGCACTTATTATTTGATGATTGTGCTAGGAATAAAGTAGAGCTACTTCCACCCAATATTAATCAAAGTCAATTCAAGTTTGTGACGGTTAATCAAACTCAAATTTTATATGGTCTTGGTGCACTAAAGGGCTCAGGTCAAATTGCTATCGAAGAAATTCTCCAAGAAAGACAGAAGAGCGGACCATTTAAATCTCTCTTTGATTTTACATCGCGACTAGATTTAAGGAAGGTAAACCGAAGGGTCATTGAGTCTTTAATAAAAGCAGGTGCGTTTGACGAGATTGAAAATAATAGAGCATCATTGCTTGCAAGTATTAGTTTAGCGATTAATTACGCTGACCAAGCAAATGCAAATATAGGTCAGAATAATCTTTTTGATACTGCTGAAGAGCAACAAATAGAATTAGTGAATGTAGCACCCTGGGATACGCAAAAACAATTGTTGGAAGAAAAAGAGGCCTTAGGTTTTTATTTTAGCGGACATCCTTTTACCTACTATAAGAAAATGATTCGTGAATTTATTCCAACAAAATTATCTGATTTGATCCCTAGGGAGGCGCCTTATCTGGTTGCGGGCATTATTTCTGATGTCAGGTTTAAAATGACAAGCCGTGGAAAAATTGCAATTATTACACTGGATGACTCAGAAGGTCGCATGGATATGGTGGTTGGAAGCAAAGTGCTAAATGATTTTTATGAGCTGATTAAGGAAGATCAATTATTGTTTGTTGAAGGCAGAGTGAGTCATGATGACTTTACCGGTGGGAATAGAATTAATGTAATCAAAGCGTTTGATCTTTTAAGTATCCAGAGCACAAAGGCACAGTTATTAAAAATTACTTTAAATAGGCAAGCAAAACCCGATGAGCTTAAAAATCTACTTAAGCCATTTTGTAATGGAGCTTTTGGTGCAGATATTAAGAAATGTCGGGTCAAGGTTGAGTATCAGAATCAACAAGGCAAAGTTGAGCTCATGTTAGGTCCTGAATGGTCGGTTGCACTTCATGAGGATTTAATTTTTGGGCTTGTTGCATCATTCGAAGATGACAACGTTAAAATACTTTATAATTAGCAAATTATTTATGGCCTGATTTGAGATTATGAAGCGTACCTATTTGGAATTTGAAAAACCTGTCGAAACACTTGAAGCTAAAATTGAAAGTTTGAAGAAAGCGCACGATGATCATCCAACCATCGACGTAAATAAAGAGTTAAATTCTCTTCAAGAAAAACTAGAAGCAATGCAACACCAAATCTTTGATAATTTAACTGCATGGCAAATTTCTCAAGTTTCCAGACACCCGCAAAGACCCTATACACAAGACTATATTGATGCAATTTTCAAAAATTTTAAAGAATTGCATGGTGACAGAACTTATTCTGATGATCCAGCTATTATTGGCGGGCTTGCAGACTTTGAGGGTCATTCTGTGATGGTCATTGGTCATCAAAAGGGCCGTGATATTAAAGAAAGGCAGCACAGAAATTTTGGTATGCCAAGGCCGGAGGGTTATAGAAAAGCTTTAAGGTTATTTAAACTCGCAGAAAAATTTTCCTTACCCATCATCACTTTGATCGATACACCCGGGGCTTATCCAGGTATTGGTGCTGAGGAGCGTGGACAGTCAGAGGCGATTGCGAGGAATTTGTATGTGATGACTGAGCTTCAAGTGCCCATTATTTCAATTGTGATTGGTGAAGGTGGTTCGGGTGGAGCACTAGCCTTGGGTGTTTCTGATTATTTAGCGATGTTGGAATTTTCAACTTACTCGGTTATTTCGCCTGAAGGCTGTGCTTCTATTCTTTGGAAAAAAGCTGAAATGGCAGAGGTTGCTGCTGAGAGTCTTGGGATTACATCTGCGAAATTAAAAAAATTAGGCCTAGTAGATGAAATTGTGTCGGAGCCATTAGGGGGCGCACATAGAGATTATGAAATGACAATGAAAAATGTTAAAAAAACTCTAAAAGATCAATTGATGCAATTAATGACAATTCCAACTGATGAGTTACTTAAAAATAGATATGAGCGATTAACAAGCTTTGGGCAACACAGTCACAGTGAAAAATGAAAATGAAAATGAAATTCAGGATAAAATTTACCAATCTTTTCTTGAAAACTTAAAACAAGATAATTCAAATCTAGAAATTCTTATGGGATTTAGTGGGGGGTTAGATTCCTCTGTTTTAATTCATCTTCTCTCACAAATGCGAGCTAAATTAAATTTTAAACTTAAGGCGATTCATGTGCATCATGGCCTAAGCTCATCTGCAGATGATTGGTTAAATTTTTGTAAAGAAAAATGTAAATTATTAGACATTGAATTTCATAGTGAAAAAGTAAAAATTAATGAAAAAACTTCATTAGGTATAGAAGGCGAAGCTAGAAAATTAAGATATAAAGCAATAAAGGAAACTCAAAAAGATATTGTCGCACTTGGTCACCATCAAAATGATCAGGCAGAGACATTAATGCTTCAGCTATTAAGAGGTGCAGGCTTAAAAGGATTAGCAGCGATGCCAGAATTTGATTCAAAAAGAAAGTTTTGGCGACCTTTGCTTAATATTAAAAAAGATACACTTGAAAAATATGCTAAAGATAAAAAAATTGAATACATTGAAGATGAGAGTAATCAAGATATAAATTTCGATAGAAATTTCATTCGCAAGAAAGTTTTGCCTTTAATTGAATCTAGATATCCATCGTCAATCGAAACAATGAGTCGTTCGGCTATTAATATATCAGAAGGTCATCACCTAAATGAATTAGTAGCATTGGATGACAGTAAAAGTGTTATGTCAGATGATGGAAAGTATTTATTCATTACCGATTTAAAAAGTCTTCCCAAGATTAGAGCAATAAACTTAATTCGTTGGTGGCTTTCATTTAATAATTTATTAATGCCAAGTAGACGAAATATAGACGAACTCTATAAACAAATACTTTTGATAAAAAGGGATACATCTTTAAATTTAAAAATTTCTGATGATGCATCTATTCGTGCATATAACAATAAACTCTTTATTGTTAGTTTAGACATTAATCCAAGTAAATTTGATTTGAAATGGTCTGGTCAAGAAGAGCTTTACTTACCCAATAAAACAAAACTACAATTTATAAAAATTAAAGAAGGTGGGTTATCTTTATCGAAACTTGGTGTTAAAACGCTTAGGGTAAGAAGCAGGGCAGGCGGTGAAAAACTGAAGCCTTTTTCAGACCAACCCAGCCGAAGCCTAAAATATTTATTTCAAACTGCTGATATTCCTATTTGGGAAAGAGGCCAGATTCCTTTAATTTTTGCAAAAAATCAATTAGTTGCAGTTCCGAATCTTGCTATTCAACATAAATACAAATCAATAAAAGGGGAAGAGGGTTACCAAATTAATTGGTTGCGCAATTAAAAAATAAGGAATTATTCCTATTAAGAATTAAAGAAAACTTCTATAAAATACCTCCGATAAACAATAATTTACGATAAAGATTGATATAAATGAAAAAAAATTCTAAAGCGATAAGCTTAATTGCTATCACAAGTTTACTTTTACCGACAGGCGTCATTGCAGGTGAATCAGTCAAAATAGATAGCATTGAGGTTTACTCCCCAACAGCTTTACCCTCAATTGGGTTACCTGTAAATGATGTTCCGTATGCAGTTCAGACTGTTACGGGTGAAGAAATAAGAGAGCAGCCGGGTGTCAGTATTGCTGACTATATGGTAAATAATCTTGAAGGCGTTACCGTAAATGAAGTCGGTGGCAATCCTTATCAATTAGAAATCAATTATCGTGGTTACAATGCAACACCGATAATGGGTAATCCTCAGGGCTTGTCTATCTATGTTGATGGTGTGAGACAAAATATGCCTTTTAGTAACAATGTCCTATGGGATACGATTCCAGATTTTGCTATTGATGATATGCAATTGGTGGGTGGATCAAACCCTGTTTATGGTCTGAATACACTGGGTGGCTCCTTAAGCTTACAAACAAAAAGCGGTCGAACTTTTGATAAAAATGCAATTGAAGGATCAACAGGTTCATGGGGGCGAAATACAGGTCTTATAGAATCAGGTGGGGTTTCTGAGGACAACAAATATGATTACTATGCTGGTTATTCCTACTTTCAAGAAGATGGTTGGAGAAAACCTTCTCCTTCAGAAGTACAACAAGGTTTTGCAAAATTAGGCTATGAAGATGAGGACACAAGAATTGATCTGAGTTATACAGGTGCGCATAACAGCCTTGTAGGTAACGGTATGGTACCAAAATACTTATTGGGTGATGATTTGGAAGGCGTTCATACTCTCATTGATAAAACACGATCGCAATATAACCAAGTTCAATTAGCTGGTACAGAATTTTTGAGTGATACATTGATGGCGTCAGGGAACATATACTGGCGAAACCTTGATCAAAGTACTTATAACGGTGACTTAAACGATGAATATTGTGAAGAAGATGACGTTGGTGAAGAAGAAGGTGAAGGGTGTGATACCCTGGCCGATGTCAATGAAAATGAAGGGGTCATCAACCGATCCACAACAAAATCTGATGCTTATGGCGTTAATGGGCAATTAACATTTGATGAAGATTTATTGGATAGACGTAATCAATTTATTTTTGGCGCAGCTTTTGAATACTCAAAAGTTAATTTTGAGCAATCTTCTCAAGATATTGCAACGCTTGATCCAAGTGGATTCTTTTCTGGTGCAACAGGAGAAAAAGAACAAACGTCTGGATTGACTGGTAAAACATATACAACTAGTATTTTTGCTACAAATAATCATGCTTTAAATGATCAATGGAGTATTAATACAGCAGCACGATATAACTACGTAGATATTCGTAATGAAGATACTTTAAACGGAGAGGGTGGAGCAACTTCACTTACTGGTGACCATGACTTTGATCGACTTAATCCATCTGTTGGCCTTACCTATACTCCAACTGATACTCTCAGTACTTATGCTTCATATAATGAGGCTAATAGAGCGCCAACAAGTATAGAGCTTGGTTGTGCGAACCCAGATAACCCATGTACATTGCCCACACAAATGGCTGATGATCCACCACTTGAGCAGGTTGTCGCGAAAACATTTGAGGCAGGGGCTAGAGGGCGATTTACAAGCTTTTTAAATAGTAATACTTCGTGGAATATTTCTGGCTACAGCGCTACGAACCATGATGACATATTATTTATTTATACCGAAGCAAATACGACAGCAGGGTATTTTGACAATGTTGAAAAAACAACAAGAAAAGGTATCGATGTAGGTTTGAGCACAGCGTTTGAAACATGGACTATAAGCATGAATTATAACTATGTAAAAGCTCAATATGGGACTGATCTCACTTTAGTTAGTGAAAATAATTCATCTGCGGATGATGGAGCGATTCAGGTTGAGGATGGTGATTATTTACCGAATATCCCAAAACATAGCTTCAAATTAAGAACAGTATATAAACCAGATCCAGCATGGCATTTGGGTGCAACGATGACGGCATTCAGTTCATCATATATGATGGGGAACGAAAACCAAGAAAATGATTCATCTGTTAATGGATTGCAAAGTGAAGTTCCTGGTTACGCTGTTGTTAATTTAGACTCTGAATATAAGTTTTCAAATATGTTAGATGGTTGGAGGATATACGCAAAGGTCACTAATTTATTTGATAACAAATATTACACAGGCGGACGTATCGCTGAATCAAGAGTAAATGCTGATCGCTCATTTAGTGAAGAAGAAATTGCTACAGCTTCACTAGTTGGTGGTGCCCCTAGAGCAGGCTGGGTAGGATTACGTTACGAGTTCTAAATGCTTAAAAATAAAAAAAGGGCTATAGGCCCTTTTTTTATAAGTATCGGGTGTATATTATTGTTTTTAATCTTTTTTGTATTATATGAGCCTTAAATCACAACTTCTTATTTACATTAATTCCTTACTTTTAATTGCAACACTTATTGGTCTGATGACTATTATGATGGTCACCCAAAAAAATGTCAGGGAAGAAGTTTTATCTACAATGTCTCTTGCTGAATTTGCTATCGAACAAGGAGTAAAGAAAAACCCTGATTTTTATTTATTTCAAAGGGAAAATAACGAATTAGGTATCTCAGAATTATCAGGAATTCGGCATTTAAAAATCCAATTTTATGATGAGAATGATGTTTTATTAGAAGAAACATTAAACACACTTGATGAAATTAAACCGCCTCCAGTTTGGTTTATAAATATAATTGAAAGTCTCTCAGATAAGATATTTTTCTCGAAAATTAATATTGAACAAAGAGGGGAGCTCGCAGGTTATATATTAATTAAACCTGAGCCAATTTACGAGTATGCAGAAATATGGCAACAAATTAAAGTCGGTCTTTGGATTATAGTTGCTTTTCTTGTTGTTATAAATTGTGTAGTGCTGCTTCTTTTTTCTTATATGATAAAACCAATCAATAAAATTATTGAGGGTTTTGAAAAA
>ERZ891134.2252-NODE-2252-length-11593-cov-6.353787_pt1 | contig 11593 bp, 6 predicted proteins | sample MGYA00520888_ERZ891134 | MGnify/ENA primary metagenome ERZ891134 (study PRJEB32303, sample SAMEA104408692) | aquatic metagenome | biome: Brackish water; feature: Coastal; material: water | place: Baltic Sea | collected 2014-10-23 | depth 10 m ... | reverse complement strand
TGTGTTTACGGGCAACGACCTGGCGATCGACATGGTCCGCTACGGCAGCGACTGGCTGCTGGGGCTCTCGACCGCCTGGCCGGAGGCGTTTGCCCTCCGCGATCGGTGGTGGGAGGCAGCAGACCGCCGCTGTGACGAGCTCGACGACGCCCTGCAGGCCTTGGGCGACTTCGCCTTCCGCTGGCCGGTGCCGGCCTACAAGCACTCAATGGCGCAGTTTCTCAAACTCCGCGGCCTGATCGGCTGCGACGCGACGCACCCGGGCAGCCTGCCGCGGCCCGAGAGCGACCGAGAGATCCTCGCTGGCCTCCGCGACCGCATCGAAGCCGCCATGGCCGCTACGCCAGAATCCCCCTGACGAGCTCGCCGTGCACGTCGGTCAGCCGGTAGTCGCGGCCCTGATGGCGGAAGGTGAGCCGTGTGTGCTCCAGGCCGAGCAGGTGCAGGATGGTGGCATTGAGGTCGTGGACGTGGACGGGACGCTCGGTGATCGTGAAGCCGAGTTCGTCGGTCGCTCCGTAGACGCTCGACCGCCGCACGCCCCCGCCTGCCAGCCACATCGTAAACGCATCCTTGTGGTGGTCGCGGCCGAGCTTGGTCTTCTTGCCAGCGGAGTTGGCCCCTTGGGCGAGTGGCGTGCGGCCAAACTCACTTCCCCACACGACGAGCGTGTCGTCGAGCAGGCCGCGGCGGCGGAGGTCGGCGAGCAACGCCCCGCACGCTTGATCGATGTCGCGGCACTTCTTGGGAAGCCGTGTGTCGAGGTCGCCGTGGTGATCCCAGTCGGAATCGAACAGCTGCACGAACCGCACGCCCCTCTCGACGAGCCTCCGGGCCAGCAGGCAGTTGGCCGCAAAGGAGGGCTTGCCCGGCTCCACGCCATACAGACGCAGTGTCTCGGCCGATTCACCCGCAAGGTCGGTCAGTTCCGGCACGCTCGCCTGCATCCGATAGGCCAGCTCATACTGCTGGATCCGTGTGGCGATTTCCGGATCACCCGTGTCGGCTAGTTGCAGGCGATTGAGCTCGCCAACAGCGTCGATCACCCGCCGCCGGTCGGCGGTGGTCGTGCCCGATGGGCTGCTCAGCGCGAGCACCGGATCGCCATCGGAGCGGAAACGCACCCCTTGGTGAACGCTCGGCAGAAAACCGTTTGACCAGAGCTGCGAGCCTGCGCCGCCCGCAGCCCCTGAGAGGAGCACGACATACGCTGGAAGATCGTCGCATTCGCTGCCGAGGCCGTAGGTTGTCCACGCGCCGAGGCTCGGTCGCCCGCCCCTGCCAAATCCGCTGTGCATGAACATCTGGGCGGGAGCATGGTTGATTTCGTCGGTGTGCAGGCTGTGGATCAGGCAGAGTTCGTCGGCCTGCTTCGCCAGCCACGGCAGATGCTCAACCATCGGCACACCCGCGTCGCCATGCTGCCCGAAGCGAAACCCTGAGCCAGAGAGCCGCTTCTCCTTGCCGATAAAGGCGAGTTCGAGCGCGTCGGCGATCTCCTGCGGGCATGCCTCGCCGTCACGTGCGACCAGCTCCGGCTTGGGGTCGAACATGTCGAGCTGCGACGGCGCACCCACCATGTGCAGATGGATCACGGCCTTGGCTCGCGGTGTGTGGTGGGCCGACCGCGGGGCGAGCGGGTCGGTCCGCGGGGCTGTGGCCGCCGGGAGATCACGGGCGAGCAGTGTGGCGAGCCCCGCAGCGGAGAGCCCCAGCCCCTGACGGAAGAACTGTCGCCTCGACACATCGACGAAGACGGGCTGTGGTGTGGCGCGTGTTGGCATGGGCATCAGACAGGCGGCTCTCTGCTCGCTCACGGCTTGGTGATCGTTTCGTCGAGATTCAGGATCGCGGTGGCCACGGCGGTCCAGGCGGCGAGATCCTCCGCAGACCTGCCCTCGGGAGGCGGAAACTGTGGATGCGGTGCGAGCCGCTGGGCAACCCGGGTGGGCTCCGCGGAGAGGGCTTCGTGTTCGGCGGCGAGGAGCGAAAGGAGCACGTCGCGCTCGCCCGACGAGGGCGGCCTGGCAAGGGCAACGCGGAAGGCGTGGTCGATCCCCGCCGCCGCATCGTCCTGAGGGTGCTCGCCAAGGATCCGCTGGGCAAAGGCAACCGCTGCCTGGGCATACACGTCGTCGTTGAGGAGCACGAGCGCCTGCAGGGGCGTGTTGGAACGGGCACGTTTGACCAGGCAGGTCATCCGCGACGTGGCGTCGAAGGTCATGAAACTCGGATACGGGCTGCCACGCTTGAGCACCACATAGATGCCACGTCGATACTGCCGTTCTCCAGGGCTGACCTGGTAGTCGTATTTCTCGCCGCCGACTTTCGTCCACAGCCCCTTCGGCTGCGGTGGCCGAATCGAGGGCCCTCCCTTCGCCAGGCTCAACAGGCCGGCAATCGCCAGGGCGTTGTCGCGGATTGCTTCAGCGTCGAGACGAAAGCGGGGCCCCCGGGCGAGCCAGCGGTTGTCAGGATCGCGTGCTCGCTCCTCGGGTGAGCGGCGAGCGGTCTGTTGGTAGGTGCGGCTGAGCACGATCCGCCGAATCAGCCGCTTGAGGCTCCAGCCGCCCTCGCGAAACTCGACCGCCAGCGTGTCGAGGAGCTCCGGATGGGTGGGCGGCTCACCTTTGACGCCAAAGTCTTCGAGCGTGGTCACAATCCCACGGCCGAAGAGTTCGTGCCACACGCGATTGACGATCACCCGCGGGGTCAGCGGGTTGGCCGGGTCGACCAGCCAGTGGGCGAGCTCGAGCCGATCGCCACGGCCAGCGGGGCCGACTGCAAGCACGGCGGGTGTTGCCGCCGAGACCGCCTGCAGCGGCGAGGCGAGGTCGCCCCGGGCGAGCAGAAACGTTTCCCGTGGCTCGGCCAGCTCACGCATCACGAGCGATTCGGCCTGCGGGAGGTCGGCAAGCCGCTGCTCAAGCGACGTCAGCGACTTCTCGATCTGCTGTATCGATCGGGCCACCTCGGCGTCGGCTTGCTCAGCCGCCTCCGCTGCCCGCTCCTCAAGGACCTGCTTCGCTGCGCGGACCTCCTTGAGCGATTCGCGGGCGAGCTGAATCTGCTCGTTGAGTTCAGCCCGTTCCTCTGCCCAGGGATCCTCCGCAAGAGCCAACGCGGGCCCCTGGAACGTGATGGAACTGGGCACCTGCGGATTTGCCCGAGCCACTTCGCTTTCGGTCGAGTTGAAATACGACGCCAAGCGGTAGTAGTCGGCCTGCGTAAACGGGTCGTATTTGTGGTCGTGGCACTGGGCGCACTCAAGCGTCGTGCCGAGCCAGACCGCAGCGGTGGTGTTCACGCGATCGATCACCTGATTGAAGCGGCTTTCCTCCGGTTCGGTGCCCGCCTCGACGTTGGTCGGGGCGCAGCGGTGGAAGCCGGTGGCGATGCGGGTCGCCTCGCTGGCGTCGGGCAGGAGATCTCCCGCGATCTGGGCAATCGTAAACGCGTCGAACGGCATGTCGGCATTCAGCGCGGCGACCACCCAGTCACGGTAGGCCCACAGCGGTCGCAGATCGTCGCGTTGGTAGCCGTGGGAATCGGCATAGCGGGCCAGATCGAGCCACATGCGGGCCCAGCGGACGCCAAACTCCTCGCTGGCAAGCAGCCTGTCGACCAGCCGCTCGTAGGCATCCGGCGAGGTGTCGCTGAGGAAGGCCGTCACAGCCTCGGGACGCGGCGGAAGCCCAGTGAGGTCGAAGGAGAGGCGGCGGATCAGCGTTTCCGGCGGGGCGGCTGGCGAAAATGCCAGCCCCTGCTCGGCATGCCCCGCAGCCACCCAGCCATCAATCACCGTGTCGCCGGTCTGCTCCCGGGCGGCAGCGTCGACGTCCGGCGGCTCGTGTCGCACGGGGGCGACATAGGCCCAGTGAGGTGTGTTGGCAGACGCGGACCAGTCGGCTCCGGCGGTGACCCATGCCTGCAGGAGGGCGATCTCAGGTTCTGTGACGCCGTCGCCCACCGGGGGCATCGCCTCGTCGTTTTCGCGTGCAAGGCCAACGCGACGGAGCAGCTCGCTCTCGGCACAACTGCCAGCCACGAGAGCCGGCCCGGAGTCACCACCGGCGATGGCGGCCGCACGGCTGTCGAGCCGCAGCCCCGCCTCCTGCCGCTGCGGTCCGTGGCACTCGACGCAGTGCCGCCTGAGCACGGCAATCGCTTGGGTTGCTGTTCGCTGCGGATCCTCCCCTCTGGCAGCGCTGACGACCGCACCTGCCGCGAAGCAGAGGACGAAAACCTCCGTAACGAACCTCATGGGACGGCGTGTCATACCTCGTTGAGCCTCACGGCTGCGGATCTCCTGCTTCGATCCACGCCTTGTCGAAGTGCGCATACTTGATGCTCTTGCCTTCACCGTCGGGCTGCGACACGAAGTAGCTGTAGGTGGCGTGCAGCGATCCGTCGCGGGCCTGGATCACCGACGGGTAGTGGAAACTCCCTTGGCCAGCCGGAGCAGCCTCCAGGTGCCGTGTGACCGGCCAGCTCTCACCCTCGTCGTGCGAGAGCGACACCGCCAGACGGTGGCGGCCCTCCTCAAGGTCGTTGTAGATGCAGAGCCAGTCACCATCGGCAAGCGCCATCAGTTCCAGGCCCGCCCCGGGGTTCGGCAGCGTTGGATGATCCACCACGCGGCTCCAGGTTTCGCCGCGATCGGTCGACTCCGAGACCATCACCCGGTGCGGTGCGGGGCCGTTGTCCCGCATGTAGGCCACGAGCGTGCCGTCGGCCTTGCGAGCAAAACTCGGCTGAATGTTGCCGCCACCCACGATCGGCTCGCTGTACCGCCAGGTTTTGCCGAGGTCGTCGGTGATCCCCACCAGTGAAAACGAGAAGCCATCGGAGTAGAGGCCGACGAGCATGCGGCCGTCGTCGAGCATGAGTGGATGGGCCCGGGTGAACCAGCCGAGGCGGCGGGTGAGCTTGTCGGCCGCCTGCGTTTTCACGTGCTGCATCCAGGCGTCCGCCTTGCCGGCATACTCGGCCGCGTCGAGGTCGAGCGTGTGTGCGTAGTCAGCGAGTTTGCGATCGACCGTGGCCGCGAAATCCCCCTCATGTTTGACGTGCATCACCTCCATCACGTCCCACACAGGCGGCCCATCGGCCTGCATGTAGTCGCTCGATCGTTTGATCTTCATCAAGGCCGACTCCCAGAGGTTGGCCTGAATCGTCGGCCACAGCAGCCACAGCCGCTCGTGGGGATCGATGATCATGCAGCAGTTGGTGTCGGGGAAGCCGGGCGTGTCAGCCATCGAGAACGGCTGCGACCAGATGCCGGTCTTCTTCTCGAAGCGGGCCCCCAGGATTTCCACGTCGTCGCTCTTCCGCTCGCCGCTGCCGTGAAACCAGCAGACCAGCAGGTCGCCGTTGGGGCACTCCACGATGCACGACCCATGGTTGTGCCAGTGTTCCAAGGGAAAGAGCAGCTCGCTGTGGAGTTCACTGCCCTCCGCGGCGGCCAGGCATCCCGCGGAGGCGAGGGCGATGAGCAGCACGGTGGCAACACCCGACCATCCGGGGCCGCAAAGCGTGGCAGGAACGGACATGGATGGCCTCGCGGCTGAGTGACTGCTGGCGTGAAAACCTCTCCGCAGCCTATGGTAATGCGTCGAGGGCAGGCCAGCACAGCAGCGGCCTGCCCAGAGTGGTGTGGTTGGGGACGTGTCTACGGGGAGTTTTCTGATGACATCCTGTCGCCTGCGGTGTGTGCGAGCTTGGCTGATGGTGGTGGTGGCGTGCCTCGCGGGCCTTGGCCTTGGGCGGCCTGCTGCTGCGGCCGCGGAGTTTGCTGCCGGAGCTGCCGTCCGCAGCATCACGCCCGAGAAGCCCCTGCCGGTTTCCGGAGGGATGGGCGTGCCAAACCCTGCCACGAAGGCGCTCGGGGAGCTGACGGCCCGGGCCGCGGTGGTGCGGCAGGGCGACACCTGCGTGGCCTTCGTGGGGCTCGACCTCCTCGGCTTTCCCGGGGTGCTCTGCGATCGCGTCCGCGAACTGGTGCCCGACATTCCGCCGGAAAACATCCTGATTGGCGCAACCCACACCCACAGCGCGCCCGACTGCTACGCCTTTCCCGTGCCCGAGATGCCCGAAGGCCACACGGCAGACCTGGCCTACATCGACTTCGTGGTCAAGCAGACCGCTGAGGCCTTGCAGGCTGCCTACGACGCACTGGAGCCTGCTGTGCTCAAGGTGGCGACCGACGAGGCGGCGGAGCGGATCGCCTACAACTACTACGCGCCGGCCCTCTACGACCGGCGGATGGATGTCATCCAGACGACCAAGGCAGACGGCACGCCGATCTTCACGCTCGTCAACTACGCGATCCATCCCGAGGTGCTTGGCGCTGGGCAGGGCGTGATGAGCCCCGACTGCATCGGGCCGATGGCTGAGCGGATTGAGGCCGAGGCAGGCGGGGTGGCCGTGTTTCTCAACGGCGCCCAAGGCGGCATGGTCACCGCCGACAACCGGCTGCTCGATCAGCCGAGCAACCCGGTGACTGCCAACTGGGAGGATGCCAACACCTGGGAAGAGTGTGAGCGGATTGGCCACCTGATGGCGGATGAAGCGATGCGGATTCTCGGCCCGGCACGCGTGCAAGAGAATCCCGAGCTCTCGTGCATCCGCCGCAGGGTTTCGATTCCGGTGGAGTCTGACACGCTCTGGGGCGTGGTGCAGTACTCACCGCTGAACTACCCCCGCAATGAGGGCGACCGCACGGTGCCGGTGTCGATCAACCTCGTGAACCTCGGCAACGCTCAGATCGCCACGATCCCCGGTGAGGCCCTGCCCAACATCGGCTTCTATCTCAAGCGGAAGATGCGGGGCGAACACAACCTCCTTTTCGGCCTGACCAACGACGCCTTCGGCTACATCCTCACCAAGGTCGACTACCAGAGCTTTCCCCGCTACGACTACATCAGCCGCGTCTGCACCGGCGAGATGACCGGTGAGATCCTGATCGAGACGATCCTCGAACTCGTTGACGAGTCGCCCCGGGCAGCTGGCACGGAGTGATGCTGTCGGCCGTGGGGATGTTGAGTAGCATGCGTGCAGGGAAGACCCAGGGCCGCCGTGTGTTGGGCAGGCCGTGAGGGCAACGGGAGCGGAAGAGCGATGCGACGAGATCAGGCACACCGTGTGGCCGGTGCGGCATGCGGCCGAGAAACGCTGGTTGCCCTGTGCGTGGCGTGCTGGGCAGCGACGGGCAGTGCGGTTGCCAATCCTGTGGCGCCCGATGATGCGGTGGCCACGCTGGCGACGCCCGATGATCTCGAGGCCACGCTGTTTGCCTCAGAGCCGCTGCTGACGAGTCCGTCCGACATTGATGTCGACGCGGCGGGCCGGGTGTGGGTCTGCGAGGTGACCAACTACCGCGGCCGAAAAGACACGCGGCCCGAGGGCGACCGGATTCTCGCCCTGGAAGACACCGACGGCGATGGCCGGGCCGACAGGCAGACCGTCTTCTACCAGGGCCGCGATGTCGACAGCGCCTTAGGCATCTGCGTGCTTGGCGAGGGGCCAGGCCGGAAGGTGATCGTGTCGTGCGCGCCGAACGTGTTCGTGTTTCACGACGACGATGGCGACCTCGTGGCCGATCGCAAAGAGACGCTCTTCACCAACACCGGCGATCCGCAGCACGACCACTCCGTGCACGCCTTCGTCGTCGGCCCCGACGGCCGCTGGTATTTCAACTTCGGCAACACTGGCCACCGGGTGTGTGATGCCGACGGCACGCCGATCGTCGACCGCTTTGGCAACACCGTTGACGATTCCGGCAGCCCGTATCGCCAGGGCATGGTTTTTCGCTGCAGGCCCGACGGCAGCGACTTTGAGGTGCTCGGCCACAACTTCCGCAACAACTACGAGGTGGCGGTCGACTCCTTCGGCTCGCTCTGGCAGAGCGACAACGACGACGACGGCAACCGCGGCGTGCGGATCAATGCGGTGCTTGAGTTTGGCAACTACGGCTACGTCGACGAGCGAACGGGCGCCGGCTGGCGGACGCCGCGGACCAACCTTGAGAAGGACGTGCCGCTACAGCACTGGCATCTCAACGATCCCGGCGTGATGCCCAACCTCCTCCAGACCGGAGGCGGATCGCCCACCGGCATCTGTTTCTATGAGGGCGACCTGCTCCCGGAGCGTTTTCAGCATGCCATCCTCCACTGCGACGCCGGCCCCAACGTCGTGCGGGGCTATGTGGTGGAGCCGAAGGCCGCGGGCTACACCGCTGAGATCGCCCCGATTGCCGACGGCGAGGCTGACCGCTGGTTTCGGCCAAGCGACGTGTGCGTGGCGCCGGATGGCTCGCTGATCGTGGCCGACTGGTACGACCCCGGCGTGGGGGGCCACGGCATGGGCGACATCGACATGGGCCGCATCTACCGCATCGCTCCCCCAGGCAGCCAGTGGCAGGTGCCGGCCGTCGACTTCACGACCGTCAGCGGCTGCGTGGCCGCCCTGGCAAGCCCCAACCACTGCGCGCGGGCAACTGCTCTGTCGATGCTCGCCTCGGAGCCCGAAGCAGCCGCTCGACTGCTCGACAAGGCCTACCGGGCTGCGACGGAGCCGCACCTCAAGGCCCGCTATGCGTGGGCCGCGGGCATGCTGCCCGGGCAGGCCGAAGCCTGGATCGAACGACTTGCCGGTGAGGGGGATGACCGGCTGCGAGCCGTCGCCATGCGGCTCTGCCGCCGCGTGGAGGGAGACGTGCTCTCGCTGGTGGCGGCGGCAGCGGAAGACGACTCGCCGCTGGTCCGCCGCGAGGCGGCGATCGCCCTCCGCGGCCAGACGGGCGACCGGGCCGATCAGCTCTGGGCTCGCTTGGCCGCGCGGCACGAGGCGGGCGATCGCTGGGAAACCGAGGCCCTCGGCATCGGAGCCGACAGCCCACAGGGCTTCGACGGCGAGAGCCTCTGGGACGCTCGGCTCGCCACCTGGCTCGAACTGGCAGGCAACGATTGGAGCACCGCTGCGGGCCGCGAGATCATCTGGCGGAGCCGCAGCAGCCGTACCCCCGAACTCCTGTGTGCTCTTCTGGCCGATCCCGCCACGACAACGCCCGAAGCGCTCTTCCTCGTGCGGAGCCTCGATTTCCAGGAGGCAGGCCTTGTGCACACGGCTGTCGCCAACCTTCTTCGCAGCGAACTGTCACTCGGGCGTGACGATGCCGCAGAGTGGGCGGCGATCGTCCTGCCGGAACTCGTCCTGCGGCTGGAGCGGGCCGACCTGGCGGACGACACGCTGCGGAAGCAGGTGGCGGCTGCTGCCGATGCATCCCGAGGCACGTCGCGTTTTGTGGAGATTGTTGGACGGTTTGGGTTGGCGGAGCGGGTCGACGACCTCGTTTTCCTGGCCGCGACGCCCCGCGGCGACGATGGCCTGGCAGCAAGAGCGGTGCGGCTGACGCTGGCAATGAACGGCAGCGACGCGGTGCAAGCCCTGCTGGTGGCCGACGACGAACGGGCCTCACGACTGTTTGAAGTGATCGGCATTCAGCCCGATGACGCCTGCATGGAGATCCTGCGAAATGCGATCCACGACGAGGCGGCTCCGTTGCCTCGTCGGGCTTCGGCGGTGCGGGGAGCGGCTCGATCCCAGCGGGGCTGCCGCTACCTGATTCGCCAGGCTGGCGAGGGCAAACTCGAGGCAACGCTCACTGCCGCGGCCGCTGCGTCGATCTCCGCCTGCCCCTGGGGCGACATCCGGCATGAAGCGGGTGCCGTGCTCCCCATGCCGAAGGCCCGTGACGGCGCCGAGTTGCCACCGGTGGCGGACCTCGTGGGCCGCAACGGCAACGCTGAAGCCGGCCGGGCGGTGTTTATGGGCAGTGGCACCTGCATCAAGTGCCACAAGATCGGCGACGAGGGGAAGATGGTCGGCCCCGATCTCTCGGCAATCGGGAGCAAACTGTCGAAGACCGCCTTCTACGAGGCGATCCTCGCGCCCTCGGCAGCGATCAGCCACAACTACGAAACCTGGACCGGCCTCTCGGCCGACGGACGGACCGCGACGGGGCTGTTGATCTCGCGGACCGACGACGAGGTGGTCATTCGCGGAGCCGACGGTGTCGACACGACGCTCGCCACCGAGGACCTCGACGAACTGGTCAAACAGCCGGTGTCGCTGATGCCCGCGGATCTCACCGCCACCATGTCGGCAGACGACCTCGTCAACCTCGTGACCTGGCTTGAGACCCTCCGGGCGGAATGAGCATGCGTGAACCCTCCCAGCCCAATGCCTCTCTGCCGCTTCGTTCGGCTCCCCTGGGAACGCTGGGAGCCTCAGACCTCACCGTCCTCACTCCCGACTACGTGATCCAGCTGGCCTACGTCGCCTTTCTGATGAAGTCGGCGGAGTCGCCCCATGAGCGGGAGGCGATGCGACGGCTCTGGGAGCACTTCCTCACGCTCAACGACGCCCACCCGCCGACAACCAGGGAGGGGCTCTTCCTCGATCGCATCGAGGCGACCGCCTTCACGGCCGCGGAGCTGATCCACTCCGCGCGGCTGCAGTACGACGGCGAACTCCAGCTCGCCGACGAGGAATACAACCGCGACATGGGCCGTGAGGTGGCGATCGGCTTCTCCGCCGGTGTGTGGAGCGCGACGGCGAAGGTGGGCATCCTGATCGGCGTGGGCGCCTTTGCCGGCCTGCTGTTCAAGGGCGTTGCGGGGTTTACGGAAAAGGCCGTCGAGGAAGCGACGGGCCCCGGGGGCGCCAGCCGGCTGACCACCGTCTCGCTGGCGATTGCCGTCGGCACCACGCTCTTAGGGGCAGCGGTGTCGAAGACGATCCAAAACCGCAAGACCTATCGGCTGCACCGCGATCATCGCGAGCAGCACCGTGTGGCCAAGCTGCGGTATGCCGAGCGGGTGACCGCCGCCGTGCAGTATGTCGAGGAGCAGGCCCGCAATGCCTGGCTCGATTTCACCGGCCGCACGGTGGAGGAACTGCCCCCCTGTCCGATGTCGCTGCTGCTGCGATCGATCGTGGGCGACACACGCGAGCGGCCGATTCCGCCAACCTTCCTGGAGATGACGGTGGCCGTCACGTTTGCGCCGGTGATCCGCTGGCTGCGACGTCGCCAGCGGCAGCAGGAAGTGGAGGAGCAGCAGGCCCCGCCCGCCCCGTCCGTTTAGGCAGGCCGCGTGGCCGGAGGCAAGCCTGGTCTGGTAGACTTCGCCGCGAGCAGGCGGGAGTGCCTGGGTGATGAGCACGGCGGGTGTTCATCAATCGCCGTAGCCAACACGGGATGGATGCAATGGCAGAGGAAACCGCACCGGCAGAGGCCTCCGGCTCCGAAGAAAAGGCCTGGCACAAGCTCGAGGTGATCGTGCGGCCGATGCCGAAGATCATCTTCTTCTATCCGCTCTGGATCGTGTCGCTGATCTGCATCTTTCTGCCGGAGAGCATGGCCGAGATGGCCGGTCAGCTCTGGATGGGCGTGTTCGCGCTCAACCTGCTGGTGATCTCGGCCGACTTCAATGAGGAGCGGAGCCTGATCGCTGTCTTGGTGGTCACCGTGGCGGTGGTGCTCACACTCTGGCTGGATGCCCTCGATCCGGTGCTCAAGTCGATCGGGGCG
>ERZ891134.2248-NODE-2248-length-11613-cov-4.447482_pt1 | contig 11613 bp, 6 predicted proteins | sample MGYA00520888_ERZ891134 | MGnify/ENA primary metagenome ERZ891134 (study PRJEB32303, sample SAMEA104408692) | aquatic metagenome | biome: Brackish water; feature: Coastal; material: water | place: Baltic Sea | collected 2014-10-23 | depth 10 m ... | reverse complement strand
CCGCACTTGAAGTTGTGGCCACCCGACGGTTCAAAGCGATTTGTCACACAGGCATAGAAGTCGGCTTCGCCGTCGCCGTTCGTGTCGTCAAGCCGCGTGAGTTGGTCGCCACCGAGCACATAGACGACGTCGTCGTGTACGACGAGGCCGAGGGCCTGATTGAGCCCGGCCGCCATCCGTCGCCAGCGAACACTCTGCAAATCGGCGTCGAGCCCGGAAACCCGCCACACGTCGCCCTGGATCGTGCAGATCGCCGCGTCGCCGTTGGAGAAGAAGCCGTGCCCGCCGAAAAACATCAGCCCGCCCCACGGGTTGTCGAACGGCGGGGCGATCGTGTCGACGGCGTAGGGCCCGCCTGTGCCAACCGTGCCGGTGGTCGTGAGCACCTGCGGCCACTGGGGCGGACCTCCCTTCACGAGGTCGGCGAGTGGATGGCTTTCAGCTGGCGCGATCTCGCGGACGAGCCTGCCATCCTTCACCCATAGAGCGTCGAGATACTGCACGTCGCCGATCGAATAGGAAAAAATCACCCGCTTTCCATGGCGGGAGAACCCGTGGTAGGTGCGGGGGCCGGCCGGCACCTCAGCGGCGGCGGGTGGCTTGCCGAGCGGCCCGGCAGGAGCGGCGGGAGCGAGGAAGCCGTAGCGGTTTTTCCCAAACTTCAGGAAGCCGCCCGTCCAGACCGCCTCGATCTTGAGCGTGTCGGGATTGAAACAGGCCGCCAATTCGCCAGCATCGCCAAGCCGCACGCTCACCGCCCGGGGCACAATGCGACCACCAACGGCGAGCGGCCACGCCTGCACGGTGCCCTGATCGCACGCATCGCGACGGGTGTCGTCCCAGGTCGACCAGGGGATGCTCCCCCAGTGGCCGTGCGTGCCGCCGTCGAGCCCAGGCCAGGCCGGCAGTAGAAGCGGCATCGGGTCGCGGCCGCGAAACTGCAGCGCCTGCTTTGTGTAGGGGTCGTAGACCCGGTCTTTGTTCACCCAGAGGTCGCGGTTGGGCCAGTCGTCGGGCACAAGGGGCTCGCGGGGCACATCGAATGAGCCAGCCCGGTGAGAGAGCGTTTCGAGGCCGGGCGTGCGGCCGAGTTCCAAGAGATACCGCACGAGGTCGCGGCGGTCTTCCGCCGACAGCGCCGTGAACACGTTGGCCGGCATGAGCGAGCCGACCTCCGTCCGTTCGTCGATGTCAGCTGGCGCGAGCGTGTGGCTCTTGCCCGTCACGTCGACCACGATCACGGCAGCGGAAGTTTTCTCTTTGATGATGCCCTGCAGCACACGGCCATCGGCCAGTGCGAACGCATACGCTCGGTACTCAGGCTTCATGGAGCGGTTGGGCCAGTAGACACTCTCGACCAGCTCCTCGGGCGTGAGGCACGTGGCCACGGTCGTGAGTTCCGGCCCGACGGCGCCCCCCGTGCCCGCCACCTTGTGGCACGCGGTGCAGCCGGTCGCGGCGGCATTGAATACACCCGCCCCGCGGCGGGCGTCGCCCTGCTCTCGGGCATCGGCCAGAGCCTGCTGGACAAACTCCGGGCTCCACTCTGGTGGAGCAGATTGGCCCGCGGCTGTGCCGCCCAGCCCGATGACCGCCCCCACGATCGCGACGAACGGCAGGGTGAAAAAGGGCCAAAACTTCATGCTTCATGTTGTAATCCCTGTCGCCACGGCCGGCTTGCCAGTGTGCGGCGGAAGATGGAATGAGAACGGCGTGCGGCCACTGGCCGGTGTGCGATACTCGGTGGAGAGGTTAGAGCGCATACAGGTTGGCTGGAGCGACGATCGGGCAAACCAGGAAGCGTAGGCTGGACGCGCTCGCATGCCCTCTGGGAACGTGAATATGGAACCCTCCCGTGATCTGCGACCGCTCGATCCCGTCGCGACCGGCATCGCCGGACTGCTCGACCAGATCGAGGGCGTGCAGTGTTGGATCAAGGATCCTCGAGGATGCTACACCTGGGTCAACCGCGGGTTTTTGCTGAACTACGCTCTGGAGCGTGTCGAGCAGGTGATCGGACGCACCGACCACGATCTGTCGCCGCCACATCTTGCTGATCAGTATCGGCTCGACGACGAACGTGTGCTGGGCGGCCAGACAGTCGACGGTCGAATTGAACTCGTGGGCCGCTTTGATCGCACCGCCGTCTGGTCGCTCACCACAAAGAAGCCGCTCCAGGATGCCCGCGGCAGGATCATCGGCACGCTGGGCATGACGAGAGTGGTCGATGACGACGCCGTGTACGCCGGAAACGAGGACGCCGCCCTCGGCCTGGTACTCGTCCACATGCGAAAAAACTTCGCCGAGCCACTTTCCAATGCTACGCTAGCGCGAATCGCCGGCCGCTCCGTGCGGGCCTTCGAGCGGATGTTTCGTCGGCAGATGCAGGCGACCCCTCAGCAGTTCCTGCGCCGACTGCGGCTGCGGCTGGCCTGTCGGGAGTTGACGACCACACATCGTTCTCTCGTCGCGCTCGCGGTGGACCATGGCTTCTGCGACCAGAGCCATTTTGTTCGCGAATTTCGCCGTGAATTCGGCATCCCGCCCGGAGAGTACCGCAAACGGCAGGCCGGCTCCCCTCGGGCGGATCAGGCGACTCACAGAGACCGGTGAATCGCGATCCGTTTCGCACCGCATGACGTCCGGTCTATTCCCGATTTCCGACTCGCCATGATCGATCCCCGATGGGTGGCCCACCTCACCGATTTTCGCCCCGCATGGTGGCTGCCGGGAGGACATGCGCAGACGCTGTCGGCGGCGTTTTGGAAAGGACCACAACCTCCCGAGCGGGGGATTGCCCGACAGATCGCACTCCCCGACGGAGATATTCTCGTCGCGCTGGATGATCAGCCGACTCGATGGCAGGCGGGCGACCCAGCGATTCTGATGATGCACGGGCTGGGCGGGACAGCCCGCAATCCGTTTCTGGTGCGGGTGACGGCCAAGCTCCTGCAACACGGAGTGCGTGTCTTTCGACTCAACCTGCGCGGTTGCGGGGCGGGGGCAGGGCTGGCCCGACTGCCCTACAACGCAGGCGGGTCGGGGGATCTGAAGGCGGCGGTGGATACCGTGATCAATTGGTGTCGCGAGCCGACCACGCGACTGGCTGGAAGCCGATCACACACTCCGCTGACGCTGTTCGGCATGTCACTCAGCGCGAACGTGTTGCTCAAGTATCTCGGCGAGGAAGGCTCGTCTATTCCCGCTTCGGTAGACCGGGCGATCGCGCTCAACCCGCCGATCGATCTGGCTCGCAGTGTGCGCACGCTCGAACGTCCACTCAATCGCGGGTATGACCAGTACTTCGTGAAGGCTTTGATCGACCAAGTCCGACGGCAGTCGATTCATCGTCCCGACTTCGCCACACTGCCCGACCCACTGCCTCGCACGCTCTTCGACTTCGACGACCGCTTCACGGCAAGGCACGGCGGCTACCCCCATGCAGCAGCCTACTACGTTGCTGCCAGTTCCCTGTCTCGCATCCCACAGATCCAGGTCCCGACTCTGATCCTGACAGCTGCGGATGATCCGCTCGTGCCCGTCGAGATGTTCCACGAGCAGCAGTCGAACTGGCCGGAGTGCGTCCACGTGGCGATCACGCGCGGGGGCGGCCATCTGGGGTATGTGGGGCACGGCCATGCCGACTCCGATGCCCGCTGGCTCGACTGGCGAGTCTGTGAGTTTGTCACTGAATGGCGACCGGATACTCTGCCGCCCAACGCTCAGCCGGAATCCGCATTCTAGAGTGCACACAGGCTAGCTGTGGCGACGATCGGGCAAACCAGGGAACGTAGGCCCGAGGGTCGGCGAACGCTCGACGAGCATTGGGCGTATCCTCGCCCCGCGAGGAGACTTTTGCCGCCCCCGAGCCGGCGATACACGTAGGCCACGTAGGCTGGGTGCGCTCTAAAGGACAGGTCATTCAGGACAGGTCATTCGCAGGGTGCCGTCTGGAAAGAGTCAGATCTCATGCCGCCGCGCCGGGCCAGCCGGGCTGCCAGGTGTCTTCCATGCGCGGAAATCGCCGCCGCAGGGCGATATAGTCCTCGACCATGCCCCGAATTCGTGGCTGCAGCTGGGCCTGGTAGGCCGGGTCGGATATCGGCTCGAGCGGCAGCAGATAGAAGTGCCAGGTCGGCTTTCGCGCGGCGCTGTGATATCCCATGTGAAGCGTCCGCCGTGGTGTTTCCATGCCCTCGTTGTAGCCGCGATGGATCAGGTTGTTGTTGTAGAGGAGGGCGTAGCCGGCGGGAATCTTCACAGGCACCCCGCCTGGCATCACCGCGTCGGTCGGCGCATAGTGCTTTGATCCGCCAAACGCAGCATCCTCCTCGGGTGTGCTGGGCCGCCGGTGGCTGCCAGGCACCACCCACAAGCTCTGTTCCTCGTAGAGCGGCAAATTGATCTGCACGCTATTGTGCGGCCACTCCGTTGAGAAGAGCTCGTCGCGAATCTCGGCCTGTGGGATTTGGATCACGTCACGATGCCAGCCGAGGTTGTACGAGACCCCGGGGTTTGTCGCGAAGATCGAGGCGTTGTTGATGACCGGATGCGGCCCAAGAAGCTCCTCCACGATCTCGAGCACCGCGGGAATGTGGTAGGCATGTAGGATCGACGCGGCCCGGGGCGTGCCGAGCATGTGGATGTAGTATTGTTTCGCGTGGGTGCCGAACGACTCGAGCGGGTCGCCGAGATGCTGCATCGACGAGCAGGCGACTTCGTCGGATGCCGTCTTCGTGGTGGGGTCGAGCAGTTCCGCCATCAGGCGGCGGAAGTCTCCGATCTCGGCGTCGGTGAGCACTCGTTCGAGCACGAATCCGTCGCGGGCGAACTGCTGTTGTCTGGGGGTCATGACAAAACTCCTTCGGGGGTATGGCTGGACGAAACCGTGATCTGTCGGCCGCTGGCCGCCGACTCGAGGGCGGCCTCGAGCACGGTGATGATTCGGAGACCGTCGCCGAAGTCGGGGTGGATGGGCTGGCCGACGTGGATAGCGGTGACGAAGTCGGCGACGGTGTGCACAAACGTGTGCTCGTAGCCGATCGTGTGCCCCGGCGGCCACCAACGACCGGCATAGGGATGGCAGGCCTCGGTGACGAGGATCGTGCGGAAGCCGCGGGCATGCTCGGGATCGTGTCGCGAGTAAAATTCCAGTTCGTTCATTCGCTCGAGGTCGAAGGCTAGGCTGCCCTCGCTGCCGTAGATCTCGAAGCGGTTGCGATTCTTGCGGCCGGTCGCGAAGCGGGTGGCCTCGAAGGAACCGATCGCACCGTTGGCGAACCGCACGTGCATCAGGGATGCGTCCTCCACCGTCACTCTCCCGCGGGCCGCTGAATCCGCGGTCTCGCCGGCTGAAAAGGTCGCCGCCCCGGCGCCCGGCAGCGGCCGTTCGTGGATAAAGCCGGCGGTCAGGCACGACACGGTCTCGATTCTGCCGACGAGAAAGTGGGCCAGGTCGATGCTGTGCGAGTTGAGGTCACCGTGCGGGCCTGAGCCGGCGTGCTCCCGCTGCAGGTGCCAGGTGAGCGGAAACTCAGGATCGATGATCCAGTCCTGTTGATACGTGGCCCGCCAGTGGAAGATGCGGCCGATCCGTCCCTCGTCAATGAATTGTTTCGCCAACTGGATCGCCGGAACCCGCCGATAGTTGTGGTTTACGCAATGACAAACCCCGGCGTGGCGCACGGCCGCCAGCATCGCCTCCGCCTCGGCCTGAGTGAGTGCCAGCGGCTTCTCACAGAGCACGTGCTTTCCTGACTCTGCCGCGGCAATCGCGACGGCAGCATGCAGCGCCTGCGGCACGCAGACGTCGATCACGTCGATGTCGTCGCGGGCCACGAGCCCGCGCCAGTCCCTCTCCACGCTCTGCCAGCCCCAGCGACGGGCGAATTCCTCCGTGGCCACGCGGTCTCGTCCGCAGGCTGCTCGCAGCTCGATCGGCCTCGGCAAATCGAAAAACCGCGGGGCCTGCAGCCACGCATTGGAATGAGCCCGGCCCATGAATCTCGTGCCGGCGATGCCGATCCGCAGCGGAAATGCCTCAGGCATGCGCTGCCTCCCCGGCCACGAGCCGCTTGAGATACGCGACGCTGCGCTCGACCATCTCGTCTTCGCGGCCGAGCCACCGCTCAGCCGGCATGTCCACCTCGAAGGCCAGCAGCCCGTGATATCCCGCGCGGGCCAGGATGGCAACGATTGTGTCGATCTCGACGAGGCCCTCGCCGGCGGCCACGCAGGCGAAGTAGTTCCAGCCGCGGACGCTGCGACCTTTCACCGGCTCGACATCCTTGATGTGGGTGGCGAGCACGTGCGGCGCCAGTTTCTCGGTGGCCTCGACTGGATCGTCTTGGACGCGGAGGAAATTGGCCGTGTCGAGATTGACGCCAAAGAATGGTGAGTCGACTTCCTCGATCAGTCGCAGGATCTCATCGGCGTCGTAGTCGATATGGTTCTCGATCGCCAAGGAGACGCCCTCATCGGCGGCCACGCGCACCGCCTCCTTGAACCAGCCGCCCAGGATGCGGAGCTGCGGTTCGTGCGGCTCGCGAACGAAGCTGAAGCTGCTCCCGACCACCCGCATCACCGTCGCACCGATAGCCTTGGCGTGGTGGATGTGGCGGATCATGTCATCCTTGGCCTCTCGATTCCTGCCCGCTTCGAGGCCGTCGGGGTGACCCCACGCGTAGACCCGATCAAAGCTGTGGGCGTCGAGCCGCGCCCGCACGTCGGCAAGGTAGCCGGCATCGAAGCTGGGAAAGAAGCACGACTCGAGCGAGATTCCCTCGCAGCCGAGTTCGTGGGCCCGGTCGATCACTGCGGCCATCGAGAAAGGTGTGACCGGCGGAAGCTGCTCCGGGTAAACATCACCCAGGAAGCGATGGTAGCAGTAGCTGTCGATACCGACTTTCATGGCCGTAGGGCTCCTCAGAATGGATTTCAGGACTTTAAGGCTCTCCCTCTGCAGATGCTTGTGTGGGTGCGGCGGGGAACGTGATAGAACCGGCGACCACGTCGCGTCGTCGGTGCAAGGCGTCGAACGAGCCCGTGCGACGGCATTTGCCCCAGTGTGAGGCCGATTCAACCCGTCTCGCTCGCACAAATCGCCATGCCTGTCGATCGAAAGCACCCGGGCGGATACACTGGCATGTTTCGCGCCGCCCATCCATTCATCATCCCCATTCATCCCCGCGCATGACATCACTCGAGAAACGACTCGCCAAACATTTCGCCCCCGCCGACATCAAAGCCGCCCGTGAGATCACCCCCACCCGCCTCTCCTGCCCGCGGGTGGGGCAGGTGCGGGCGATCTTCAAGGCGGAGTCGGGTGAGACCCAGGAAGTGTTTCTCGAACTCGCCGCCGGCCGCCGCGGCGGCATGACCCTCGAGAGTCGCTCGACCACGCAGCCCGGCCGAGCCGGACGGCCCTGCCCGCTCCTGGCCGCCACACTCATGGAGATCGATCGCCGCTCGCTCTTCTCCTCGATCCACGACCACACGCCCGTCGCACTCGATGTGATCCCTGCCGACGACTTCGAGGAGAGCGGCGAGCCCGCACAGGATGACGAAGCCGAAGAACCTCCGCTGGTGCCAATCCGTTCGCAGCCGGTCGTCGCCCGACCGGCCAGCCCCGCGGCGCGGCGCGGCGCCGGCCGCCAGCCCGCCTGGGCGACCGAACTCGACGAACGCCGCCGGCTCGTCGAGCCGGCCGTGCGCACGGCCGGCCTGCATATCGGTGATGCCCGGCGAACGGCCGGCGCGCTCGTCTTCGTGCTCGACATCGCAGCCTCGCTCGACGCCCACGCGGTGGTCGTCGTGCCGTCGCGGATGCAGCTCGATGTGACAGGCCAGGCCACGGGCCGACCGAAGCCCGTCATCGTCGGTCCGGAGCATGTCGCACTCGACCAGCTCGACCAGCTCGAGCGGTCGCTCATCGCTCGCCTCGTGGGCACCGTGGCCGTGAGCGACACCGGCTCGACAGCGCCGCTCGAGCGCCGCTCGATCGCCCGGATCGCCATCAGCCCGCAGGCCACGGCGACCGACCTAGCCATGCTGTGCGAGACCGGCCGGCTGGTCGTACAGCCCGAGCCGCGGCGACAGCCAGAACTGGTGGAGCCACTCGCCTGGGATGGCAGCCGCCCCTGGGAGTTTGCCCTCGTACTCGAGCCGGACGACGACGGCAGCCTGCGGGCCGCGCTCGAGGAGGATTCCGCCCTTGATGACGGCGTGGCCCCCCGCCGGCGGCCACCCGCCAAGGCCACCCTGCGCGGCATGCTCGTTCGCGGGAGCCAGCGAAAAGACATCAAGGAGCCGCGGGCGATTCTGCGGTCGGGGCTGATCGTTTTCCCTGATCGGCTGGCGCGGCTGTCGCTGCCAGACTCCGCCGACACCTCCCCGACGGCCTGGATGGATCAATTTGAGCGCCGCGGGCCGATCGAGCTGGCCGGCGGGCAGGTCGACGGGCTCATCGAACAGCTGGCCACGCTGGCCGACGTGCCGCGAATCGTGCTGCCCGGCTGGACGGGCTGGCGAATCGAGTCGGGGCCACCCCGGCCCAAGCTGGTGCTCGGCGACGTACCCGCTGTCGCCGATGAAGAACTCGATGATGGCCGGCCCCGCCGCGGCCGGCGTCGTGCTGCGGCCCGCGTGCAGCTGGCCGGGAGCGTGTGGTTTGACTACAGCGGCATGATGATCGCCGCCGACGATCCGGCGGGTGGAGCGGCCGATGCCACGCGGCGAGTGCTCGTGCGACGGGATCGCGCCGCCGAGCGGGAGGCCTTGGCGATGCTCCCGAAGCATGGCGCCACGCCGGCCAAGCACGACGATCCCGACGCCCCCTTCGCGCATCATGTCGAGATTCCCCGCGGCCGGCTCGATGCCTCGGTGCCTGCGCTGGCGGCGGCCGGCTGGGCCGTGGAGGTGGCCGGGCGGCGGTATCGGCCGGCGGGCAGTGTCGCCTGGAACGTGACCAGCGGCATCGATTGGTTTGAGCTCTCTGGTACGGTCGACTTCGGCGGTGTGTCGGCGGAGATGCCCGAACTCTTGGCAGCCCTCGCCCGCGGCGAACGATCGGTGCAGCTGTCAGACGGCTCGATCGGCATTCTGCCCGACGACTTTGCGGCGGAGTTTGAGCCGATGGCCGCGCTGGCCCAAAACCAGGATGGCACGCTCCGCTACAGTCGGATTCAGGTGGCCCTTCTCGATGCCCATCTGGCGGGTCAACCGACCGCCCATGTCGACGAGGCTTTCGAGCGAATCCGCGAGGAACTCGCGCGGGGCGAGCGGCCCGATGCCGCCGACGAACCAGAAGCCTTCGAGGGCACGCTGCGACACTATCAACGCGAAGGGCTCGGCTGGCTGGCGTTTCTCGAGCGGATGGGCCTCGGCGGCTGCCTGGCCGACGATATGGGTCTCGGCAAGACGATCCAGGTGCTCGCGCTGCTCGTGCGGCGGCAGGCCGTGCTCGCTGAGTCGGGCGTGGCCCACCGGCCGTCGCTGGTCGTGGTACCCAAGAGCCTGATTTTCAACTGGATCGAGGAGGCGAAAAAATTTGCTCCCATGCTGCGGGTCCTCAACTTCACCGGCAACACGCGGACCGACACGACCACGGAACTGACCGACCATGATCTCGTGCTCACCACCTACGGCACGCTCCGCCGCGACATCATGCAGCATCGGGAGACCGAGTTTGACTATGTGATTCTCGACGAGGCGCAGTCGATCAAGAATGCCGCCAGTCAGGCGGCGAAGGCCTGCCGGCTCCTGAAGGCCCGCCACCGCCTCGCTGTTACGGGCACGCCGGTGGAAAACCACATCGGTGAGCTGTGGAGCATCTTCGAGTTTCTCAACCCTGGCCAGCTCGGCAGCGCGACTCGGCTGAAGAAGTTCCTCGCCGGCGGCCGCGGCAACGGCTCCGAGCTTGTGGCCCGCGCGGTGCGGCCCTACCTCCTGCGCCGCACGAAGGCGCAAGTGCTCTCCGACCTGCCGGAAAAGACGGAGCAGACCATCTTCTGCGAACTCGGTGAGCAGCAGCGAAAGGCCTACGACGAGCTCCGGGAGCACTACCGCCAGGAACTCACCGGCCGCATTGGTCGCATGGGCATCGGCCGCTCGCGGATCGCGGTGCTCGAGGCGCTGTTGCGGCTGCGGCAGACGGCCTGCCATCCGGGCCTCATCGATCGCGACCAGATCGACGAGCCGGGCGCCAAGCTGGAGACGCTCCTCGAGCAGCTCGGCGAAGTGCTCGACGAGGGCCACAAGGTACTCATCTTCAGCCAGTTCACCAGCTTCCTGGCAATCCTTCGCCATCATCTCGACCAGCGGAGCGTGGTCTACGAATACCTCGACGGCAAGACGACCGACCGGCAGGCCCGCGTGCAGCGCTTCCAGGAGGATGCCGACTGTCGGCTGTTTCTCATCTCGCTCAAGGCGGGTGGCCAGGGGCTCAACCTTACGGCGGCCGACTACATCTACATCCTCGACCCGTGGTGGAACCCAGCCGTCGAGGCGCAGGCCGTCGACCGAGCCCACCGCATCGGCCAGACCCGCCGGGTGTTTGCCTACCGGCTCATCGCCCGCGACACGGTGGAAGAAAAGATCCTCGCGTTGCAAGACCGCAAGCGGGAACTCGCGGAATCGATCGTGCAGGCCGACGAAAGCCTGATCACGAGCCTCACCGCGGAAGACGTCGAGTTGCTGTTGTCTTGAGCGCGGCGATCGCCATCCTGGCCTCGCTTCGCTTTCCGACCTCCGGTCGGAAGAAAAGCGGGCCTCCAGGCCTTACTCGCATCCGACGCAGTCATCCGCTTCGAAGCTGCCATCGAGCGAACGAAGGGCAGGATGCCCGTAGTGAGCGTCCGGCGATGTGGCACGGGCAACCCCTCGCGACACGACCGCCGCCTTTCACGAAAATCTAACGCGTTTCCGGCTGGCAGGCAGACGGTAGACTCTCCACGATGACATCCACATTCGCCCCACCGTTCCCACTGTCCGGAGGATGCGTGAAGCATTCTGTCGCCAGTTCAAAATCACTCGATCACTCCCCCGGCCACCATGTGCTTGTGGTGGACGACGAGGAGGATCTTCTCGAACTCGTCCGCTACAACCTCACCAAGGAGGGCTACCGCGTCAGCTGCGTGGCCACCGGCGACGAGGCGCTCAAAGTGGTTCGCCGCCAGCCGCCCGACCTGATCGTGCTCGACCTGATGCTGCCGATGATCGACGGGCTCGAGGTCTGCCGTCGGCTCAAGGGCGACTCCAAGACCCGCGACATCCCGATCATCATGCTCACCGCCAAGAGCGAGGAGAGCGACATGGTGGCAGGGCTCGAGCGGGGGGCCGACGACTACGTCACCAAGCCGTTCAGCCCGCGGGTACTCGCCGCCCGGATCAAGGCCGTCCTGCGACGCAAGGAGGCCGAACTGCAGGCGGAGCACGAGGCCACCGTGTCGGTGGGCGAATTGGTGATCCACCCCGGTCGCCACGAGGTGACCCTCGCCGGCCAGCCGCTGATCCTCACCTACACCGAGTTCTCGCTCCTGCATTTTCTCGCCAAACGGCCTGGCTGGGCCTATTCTCGCACGCAGATCGTCGACGCGGTGAAGGGCGAGGATTATC
>ERZ891134.2241-NODE-2241-length-11641-cov-27.732522_pt1 | contig 11641 bp, 18 predicted proteins | sample MGYA00520888_ERZ891134 | MGnify/ENA primary metagenome ERZ891134 (study PRJEB32303, sample SAMEA104408692) | aquatic metagenome | biome: Brackish water; feature: Coastal; material: water | place: Baltic Sea | collected 2014-10-23 | depth 10 m ... | reverse complement strand
AGCCCAGATCTTCTTCTACGGAATTGGTCTGGGCTTTTGTATACGTAATGGTGGGTTACAAGCTTGTCCTGAAATCGGCAAAAGAGGAGAGCTTATGTTTGCTGGAATGACTGCCACTGTATTAGCATTAATCACAAACATAGGTACTGGCGGCCGTACTCCAAAATGAAAAACATGGATGACGAAACTCTGCACAACTGGTACAAAATAAAAACCCACCTTGAGCAGGTGGGAAAAACAGATAATATGTTTTATAAACGTGCAGTAAGTATTACTACAAATAAAACAGATCCTTTATCTGAGATCAATTGGCCGAGTTCCGAGAGTAAAGTCGATTAAGTCATTAAGGGTTTTCATTTCTGCCTTGTGCCAGTTTTGTTGAGCCTTAACACCTTCAAGGAATGCCTTATAGATGTCTTCACCTGACAGACGTTTCTGTCCGAGGACATCATAAGGCTCTGTGTATTCACTAACAATCTCTTCAAAAGCATCGACACAACGTCGGTACTGTAGATAGTGATTGTCAAGATCATCTAATGAACCAGCATGAGTTGTATCATGCATGTTCTCCCTGGAAGCTTTGGTTACACCAGGCTCATCCAATTCAGCAACAACAGGTTTCCCAAAAGTTTTAGCAGCCATTAATCGTGAAGTGTAGGGACAAAAGGTTCTTTGCAATCATCTTCTTTCGAACAGGGTGCAACATCATCTCTGGCATCGGCTCCAGTGCCAATTAAATTAGGGTCCATCTTTTCAAGTTGCCTGAAAGCTGCTTGATCAAGGAAGTCTTTAATTGCTCGTTGCTGTTCAAACCACATTTCTTTGCAGTAAGGACCAGCTTCTTTCAAACAAAACTCTTGCCACAGCCCAGTGAGTAAACCGTTGGTGCGACCGGAACGTTCATACATATGTTGCATGAATATAGTACGTTTGTTTTGTTCATTGATGTCCCATCCAACTAGGTCAGGAGTGTCCATTGTCATTTTGTTTTACCAGTCCTTGTGTAATCTTCTAGCATCTTAGCTTCATTTGCAAAAGAAAACGTGTGCATTCCTGTATGTGTAAGCTTTACATTCTTATGTGACCACACCTGGAAGCCACACGCCCTAGCCCTCATACAAAACGCATAGTCTTCTGTGAGGTAAAGCTTTTCATCAGTGAGATGACCACCGCAGGTAACGGTATCAAATAAATCAACTGATGCCATTCGTTCCTGTGAATAGAAATTACCATCAGGCATCTCAAATCCTTTACGATCTTTATAGCATTTCATCATGCGGTCTACTACCGCACGTTTAATCATCATGAAACCTGTACCAATATAGTTGACACGTACTGCCTGGTCATCTTCTTCAATGACATCTGACAATGCACTACTGGTCGTAAGGGGATAAGACTTTACTGGGCACTGACCCCCGATAAGATCTTTATCAGCAACGAGTAGTCGCATGATGTCCATAGGTTCAAAGCCAATATCATTATCAACAAACAAGATATGAGTCCAGCCCTCCAGCTCCATTGCCATGGAGATAAGTTGGCTGCGACACAAACTAATAATTGTTGCACCAGGCTCTACGATCCAATTGAATTCAATGCCATTGTCTTTAGCAAAGCTAGAGAACTCCAGCATGCTTTCCAGAAATGTAGTAGTCACCGTCGCTCCATGCGCCGGTACTAAAAACAATATGGAAGGAGGATCAAATTTTGTCAATGATCTAGTTGAACTGGTCTACTGATACTACCTTGCTAAAGAGACCATGCACACTATCACCACGGATATCAAACAATGCACCATGTAGATCATCTTCTAATGACTCAGCAAACTCTTCTGGAGTCTTGCCTTTAAAAGGATCGTATTCAACCTCAAACTCTAAAGTGTATTTAATAGAAAGCAGAGGCTTAGCTTCGGTTTGCACGGTGTTGTTGTAGATACCTATACCTTATCACTTATCCATTAATCTTTCTAGGTTATTTACAGTAGATCCTTCGTATTGTGCAAGCTTGCTTTGGATGATATTGGCGTAAGACACAGCAGCTTCTACGATCTGCTCTGCATCAAGACTTTGAGAGACCTGTGGATTAGCAAGCAGGCCAGCTACTAATGTAGTGACCTGCCATTCCATACGTCCACCTAAGAACGCTGTTAAGGGTGTACCGCCTTTAGTGAAATTATCGAGGATGTAATAGATATGTTCCTCGTAATTCTTGTCGAGAGGGCTCATTGGTACACCAAGTTTTCTTTATCCTATTGCATGGAATACCAATAGGCGTTAGATGCATTGGTGTGATACCGCTTCGCATTAATCAACTTAATACGACGCTCATACAATGCATTGATCTTATCGTCGTTGTAAGGAACATCTTCCCCTTTTTCTAACTCGATTTCTGCCTCTAGTACTTCCATTTGCATGTCGATGTCAGTCACCGCATGCTTATGGCATGTCATCTTTAGGTCAGCATCCTTCTCATTAGTTGGTGCATCAAGAGTTGCATAGAAGTTTTTCTGCAACGAGGGATGAAATTTATTCCACATTTTGGTTGAGTTGTTTGTTGAGGATACGTTTGCGACTGATGCGGTACTTCTTGATGAGACGTACTCCTTGGGGGAGTGGCTGACCGTTTTCATGGGCTGATCGGATTGCATCGGGATTCGGTACGTGCTTATGCTTGATTTTTTCATCTGACCAAAGGATGTCTTTGCCATTGTTTGATCTAACGATAGTGGTCGTAGTGACCTCTTCGACCATAGCGTAGGCTTCTTTGTCTTCGTTGTCCCACTCTTCTACGGGTTTCGATACCTCTAGTGCCAATTCTGGTAGTGGACTAATGTTGAACTGGTAGTTTTTACCTACCAACTTGTTATCTTCTATGCATCCCAGTTGATGCAACCGTTCTAAGATGCCACGTAATCCTTTTACTTCTGCTTCATGATGCTTGATGGCAGCATCAAGAAGCTTCTTCTCTTCCTTACCAGTAGCAATTAATTGTTCGTGGTTGGTAAGAGCGTAATGAATGCCGTCCATCTTTTCAGAACGAAGCCGTGCAACTTGCTCAAGCTCAGCCAGAACCAACTGCTTTGATTCAGGAGTGAGCAAAGGCAAGCTGTGCGACAGGCCAGCATAGTGTTTATACAACTCAAAAGTGTTGAGATTGTTCAGGTTAACCGATGTGATTTGTGTCATGAGAACTGTGAGGTGATGTAGTTGATAGCCATTGCCATACCGAAAGCAATAGCACTTTGGAACACTTCAGTCAGGATGTTGGAGACTGCTGAGAAGAGGGCTGCGAACATGATTTGAATGCGTTAGAAACGGAGAGTAATGCGGTGTGTGGGAAAGGAACAAAGCCTTGTTCGATCATGGCATCGAATAGATCCCATGCATGTGTTTCATCGAAACGTTCTTGTGATTTGTATACCCGCCAGTATTTCAGCGGTGCATTCTGACCATGCTTAGTAAAGATAATACTGAGACGGCCATGGGCTTGACCAATCTCTGGTGGTGCATAGTACCAAGCTGTAGCATTGTCTGCCATGTTGCCACGGCAAGTTTCGATTAGTTCAGATCGTTGTGATAAATGTGAACGGTACTTGGCGAACCAAGTCATGTGCTTGCATGTGGGTTGATACCCAGGGATTTCCTCCTGTAATTCGGGAAGCAATTGAACTTGACGTTGGAAAGAACCGCAGTTGCAATAAGGCTTGGGTTCTTCAGGAGTCTCAGGTGTTTCATCAAGACCTGAACCTAAGATGTCCTTAGGATTAATCTCGGTCTTACCATCTGGTGAGATCAGATAGCCGAGATCGAACGCACTCAACGTACTCTTGAGCTTTGTCTCATCATGAAGCATTGAGAACTTATTGGCCCAACGACGTTGTGCTACTGCGCTGGTGAGTAAGGTACTACCTTGAGACTGGTAATGCCAACCCTTAAACAAGATGTAGCAATTGTTTCTCCAGATACTGGGTCCACGGAAATTTGGTCCGAGGTAAGAGAAGAAGTGCGGCAGTCGGGAGGTAAATCCCTTGAATGCATCGATGATTGGTCGTATGGCGTACTCCTGGCTGGTGCCGTCAGTACGACACACAACAAGATCAGAACCCTTACGGAATAGGCCACTGATGTCGGTATCATCAAATTCAGTAAACGCTCTGCGAATGTTTGCACGGGAATAAATAAGTGATTGGCCTTCATTTAATGGACGGAGTTGTGTTTCCATTGATAAGATGAAATGAAATGATTTGATGTAATGTTGAACTTTGAACAATCCCCAGAGGAGGAGTTCTGGAAGTTAAGGATGCATCGAGAAATAGAAAGTACAGAATCAAAAGAGGAACTCCGCACGATCGCGAAGCTCCTCGTCAGCATAGCAGCAACTAGGCAGTGTGTGATCAAAGGTCTAATACGTGATGCACTAGACCAGATGTCATCACAACATGTTATCAGCTCCTAAGCTGTCTCGTTGGTTGAGGACTTTGACTTCGACGGTCTCATCAGGGTTCCCCCCTCTGGACTCCGGAAGAATATTGACACCTTCCGCGATCCCATACGCACCATTGAGCCGACTAGCGTCTTGCTTGGAGTGTTGGTTGATGTAGTCGTTGTACATCTCTTGGAATTTCCAGGTTGATTCACGATCTTCATCGGGGATAGAGAACTGATCAAGGGAGAAAGCAGCAGCTTCCTGAGTAGTGAAGATAGGCTTTTCAAACTCATCAACGCAGCAGATCTCTACGTTGTTCTGACCGCGCATGTCACTGACCAAGCTGGGGGTCCAGATGGTAGTGCAATAGAACTGTTCGTTCATCATCAGTGGAACTTCAGAGCCAATAGCTTTGGAGAAACACTTAGACATGTCTGACTCAAATTCTTTCAGGCTGCTTGATACATCAGTACCATTTAATCCTTTAAGAGTAAGAACGATAGGAAGCTTGTGTGCTCGCTTGTTCTCTTGGGTCAGGATGTAGATCAGGTACTTGGTGCGTACAGAGAACTTACGCTTGTACATCTCACCTTTGCTTTGCGCAAGGTCAGCTGCAATCTTGTCGGCATCCCACAGTTCTTTGACATGTAAGTTTTCAAATGAACCCAGGATCTGACGCATACCTGTGGTCTCTTCCACCATCAAAGGAGAGCGGAGGAGGATTTGAACCCTTGGTCGGTGGAAGTTAATTCCCAGTTCCTTGGAGGTATTGGGGGGCATGCCAAAGGTTTGTTCGTAGTCAAAGCTGACTGATCCTTTGTCGAATTCCGCGACCTCCGCAGTCCAACCACAGTTGTCGAGATCGCTATTACGAATAAACCAACCACGTTTCTTTGATTTGTTAAGGGGTTGAATTGTTACAAGAGGCTGGTAGCCAGCTACAAAACGCTTGTCATTAAAGACAGCGAATGACTCTAGCGATCGTGTCGCAAGAGCTGATGAAGATTTCGTAGGCATTGAGATAGTGAGTTTGTTCAGGGTGAAGTGACTGGGCCTTACACGCGTAACTAGCGTTGCCCAGTCGAATGATCAGTATAGATCAGAAAGGGGCGTCATCATCAGTAGACGCTGGAAGATCTGGTAAAGCCTGTGCTGCATTGGCTTGCACAAGCTCGTTCATGCTTTCATTAGCTTTGACCCATGGATCTAAAGCCGGGACAGGAGCGGGTGGTGTAGGTGCAGAAGGTGCAGGAGCAATCGCATCTTGATGTGGTGATTCATTTTGCATGGTCTGCCCACCCCACAAAGAGGTGGGTGTAGACCCTGCATTTATTGTGTTACTAGGCTTTACTTCACCAGGTACACCAGACTTAGGAGCCAATGTCATCTTGTTGACTTGGATCTTGGTGCTGCTCTTTTGCTCACCGCTTGCTTTATCAGTCCATGCATCGGTAACTAAACGTCCACAGATTGTGAGGCCAGTACCTTTATGGGTGAAGTCACATAGCAGTTGCGCTTGGTTGTAACGATCATCTGCTTTGTTAATTGCATAAAGATTAAACAAATCAGCTTGTTGTTTGCCTGTATTAACAGACAATGTTTGATTCGTAATCATATAACCAGAGTCAGTACAACGGAATGACTTGGCATCTGATTGATCTACTTCACGAATACAACGACCGCCAAGAATAATTTCATTGACAATACCAAATGTTTCGTGACTAACTGCATAAATTGATCCGCCATGAATAGTATGTTCTCTGGTCTTAAGATCATGTCGCAGTATGCCACCTGCGATAAACAAAGTACTGTTCTGCTTTACAGTAGAAAGCACTCTTGCCTTATCATCCTTGCCATAGACATGTACTGTGACAGGAGTAGGTGCTTTACCTGACGCTGGAGGCACTAAGCATTCAATGATTACATTCGTGCGCGTCTGGTCAACATAGATCTCTTTAGGATCACTTGATGCTTGGACAGAAAGATAGACTTTGTTCATAGCCTGAGAGTTTTGTTCAGAGTAGCTGGGACTTACACCCAATGGATGCCCAGTTTAATTAATGAGTATCAGCCCAGCAATAGCCAGTTTTTGCATCACCTTCAATCTTGCAACGGAAACCAAAGAAGTCACCGGCTTCTATGAAAGAACGCAGGACTGTACTAATGATTTCATCTTCAAGCCCTGGTCTACAGGATAGCTGGATCTCGTCATGGATCATGGCGTGTTGATGCCAATCTTCACCATAGACAAAGCCAGCCAAGTCCATGTTCTTTTGTACACCGATGACTACCTGTTTCATTAACACTGCACCAGCTGATTGCAGCAATGAGTTCAGTGCTTGGTATTCACTACGGCAATACAATGGCCTGCGGTCGAGGGCCAACAAATGCCCTCGATCCAGCAGGCTTTTAGTCAGCGAGTCTTTAAGTTCTTGTAGTGCTGGCACTCCAGAGTAGAAGGATTCGATAGCAGTTTTTCCGAGAGACTTAAGTCGCTCGTTATCTTTCTCTGTAGCGTCGATAATACTACCCGCTTTAGCATGTCCGCAGCCATAAAGAATGCCATATAGAAGACGTTTGCTAATGTCCCGTGTGGCAACTCCGAACATTCGTTGATTGTACGTATGGATGTCTTGAGTTTCATCGATTACTACATCACCATATTGTCCATCATCCCATAAAGCTAAGTATCCCGCTAGACACCTAAGCTCCAAAGCTTTAGCATCAGCACCGATGAGAATCCAATCATCAGGAGCATGGAATAAAGAACGGCATTCCTTTCCGTAAGGAGAATAAACAGCAGGAATTTGTGCCGTGTTGGGATTTCGATGGCTACATCTTCCGGTGATGCATCCATTGGTGACCACATCACCATGCATGTATCCGTCTTTGGAAACCAACTTGAGCCAGCCGTTCTTACCATCTTTGATTTGACCAAGCCGTTTCTTAAGTAACATGTACTCAGCAAGAGGTTTAGCCTCAGGATATGGAAGGGCCTCAAGCACATCGTCATTAAGGATTGGATTGCCCTTCTCGGTTCTGTGCTCAGGTTTCCATCCATACTTGGAAGTGAAACGATCAATGAGTTGTTGTCTGGAACCAGGATTGAATTCTTCAGTACGTACTTTTTTGAATGGGACTCCTTTGACATAGCCTCGTTTAGTGTTGTTTACTTTAGGTGTGAACCATTCCTCATGCTGGATTGGAGGAAAGATCTCTTTAAGTTTAAGTTCTAGTTCTTGTTTCTTAGATTCAAGTTCATCCACAAGATTAAGACATTGATCAATATCAAAAGGAAAGCCTGATCTAATTTGTCGTTCAATGGCTTGAGCGAAGTCGTGCTCCAATCGATAAGCCGATTGCTTAATGTTCTGCCGTTCAATGACTTGGTACAACTTGGTTGTGACGTTGACATCTTGCTGGCAGTACGTAAGCATCTCGGGACTGTACGCAGAAAAATCTTTGAAATCGATCTTGTTATCACTGAGCCTGTAGCCCCAGGCTTTAAGACCAGCTGTTCCCCTGAGACCAGGCGGTACGTTTGCGTAGTGATTGAGATCGAGGTCGTATAACTTTTCTTTCGGCCAGAGTAATCTGGTCGCGACGAGTGTGTCGATGACATGTGGTTTCTGTGTAAAGAAATTTGGATAAAGTTTTTCTAAGACTGGTATGTCATAGAAGATAATGTTGTGGCCTATAAGAACATCAGCGTTCCTGATAAGGTCAAGAGCGTCATCAATAGAATCAGGCCCAAAACTAAGAGTTTGTTCTCGTGCGACATCATAGATAACGACGCAGAAGATTTGAGTAACAGCATCATAAAGTCCGTCAGTTTCTAAATCAAATACGTACCAATTTTCATCGGAAGTATTTGGCTTCAGGTTGAACGTCGAGTCCTTTAGCTGCAAGGCCTTTGTCATTATTATTAATCCAGTGGAGAATACTCATAGCGCCTGTCTTGTTAGGTGAACAGAAAGCTTTTGTTATTTGAGAGGCTCGTTCGATTGGAATCAAATCAAACTTATTCTCTTCTACGTTAGGCTTGATAGCGTGCGGCACGCCGTCTATATCAGTGGTGATCAGATAGGACAACGTTGGTGAGGAAGACATTGGAATTAGAATAGCAAAGAAAAAATAGATAGCAAGTAAATAAGTGTCTACTTATTTGTGGTAACCAACAAAGTCACCGTTGCGTTTACGATCCTGAATGGATTTACCTGCAACAGATCCCTTGGGCTGGGTGCCATGAACTAGAAGTGCAAACGGTTTAGTACCAAAACAGTGGCTGTCGTCGTGGTCAATAGATAGACCCAGACTATCTGCTTCCATCTGGCTGTAGACCACATGAGAGATGCGAATGAATTTGTGCGCATGGCTTTTCAGTAGTGGGTCAAGGTTCCCGCCTTGTGATGCAGTTAGATAGAAGTTGCTAGGGATATTAGCCATGTGGTTGAGCCACAGTTGCAACTGCTTGGTGTAGGCGTAGTACTTACGAGCTGGATTCTTGCGAGCAACTTCCAACCATGCAAGGAAGTAAAGCTCACTCCAGAAGTCACCGCTCTCGTGTATACGAACCAGATCAATCTTAGACTTAGGATCTTTGGCGTCAATCGATTGGGTGATTAACATTTGTAACGCCTCAACTTTTTCAGTTGGATTGTTAATAGGCACCATGGTTTCTTTCAATAGATCCCAGTTGTGCCATCGTGCGGCACGACATTGCGGAGATCGTGCCTCACTACTAGCAGCAAAGCAACGGTATGGTGCAGCGTCAGTGTTGTTGGTCTGAGGTAAGTCTTGGATCTTGCCAGTGATTCGGTCAGAGAATGTCTTGCAGACACCAGCATTGGGGCAGGTATAGCCTGCTGGTAACGAGAAGATCAGACGCTTGCCTAACTTGGCATTGCCTGTGGAAAACTTGAGAAGTGTCATTTGATTTAGTGTGATGTGAGTGGATGGCCCCAGGACTTACACGATGCTCCACCACCGATGCCTGGAGTATAATTAATGATACGTTCACCTCTTACGAGGCGCATAAGAACAGGCGTGGAACGGCACCTGTTTTATCGGAGAACTCCAATGACCCTTACTTATCGTGGGCTGACGTATGAATCTCAGTCTGGTTTGCTTAATCATTTATTGAAAAAGTACCAGAAAGAATTACGTCTTGAGAAAGAGATGAAGAAAGATAGAGAAAGGATGGCTGCAGGACCGGCGCTTTAATGGTAAGTTACAAGCGTAGACATTAGTCCTGTCTACGTTTCATGTACACTTATTCATGAAGCTTTACTCGCTACCGGAAGATAGCCAGATCAGGTTAGGCGCGTGAGCCACTGAATCTTCCACCACTGGATCCAGTTAACACCAGGGCCAACTTAACGCAAGGTCTTCTTGTTCCCACGCGGCGGGATCATAAGGACGTTGCGCTACGTAGGCTTTAAACAGGCGTTTCATTTCTTCAAATGGAACGTCTATTTCTTTGGCGATTACTGCGACATTAGTCTGCCCTTGGTAAAGCAGATCAAGTGCATCCTCCAAAGTGGTTACAGTCTTCTGCTTCATGGGTCATGTATTCAGGTAAGAACCAGTCACAACGATCTTGTCCTCTGTTGTTATGTTCACATTGTAAACAAGCAATGTGTTCTTTAGGTTGCGTTGCATTTGTTGATATGTATTCGTTGCGTTGCTCGAATACATCTTCAGGTACTTCTAATGTTACGACTCTGTAGTCACAGTTTTGACAGTGCTTACTACGTCGTCTGTAGTTTTGTTTAGTAATACGGGTAGTAATTACTTTAAGGAAGTGTTGGTTGCATACAGGACAAACTTCAGTAAAGCCTTTCCTTGCAGCAGTAATCCTTTCAGCTTCTGTCTTAACAACAGCTTTCTTGCGATGCACTTTAGATGCACAAGCAGTTGAGCAGTACGTCTTTACACGACCGCGTTTTAGATTGTTCTTGTGTTGCCATAGTGGACGTGTAAATAACACACCACATTTGTCACACTTTAACTCAGCAGGAGGAACTCTTTTCATTGGGCCACATTGATTGTGAAATGATTGGGAATTGTTTGGTGAAGATTACTTTGCAAGCATCAGCAATCTCCTTGTGTTCTTGTTGCGTACCATTAGCAGTACGCAGATCTATGTAATGCATCCATGATCGAAGTGTACCGCTCATGAATAATTTAGTTGGTGAGGCTAAAGGCAATATGAATCTTGCTGATTCCTTTGCAATACCAGCGGATAACATCTCTTGGTATAGATGTTCAGCATCTTCAAAGAGACAGCTAGTACGACGGTAGTACTCAGCAAGTTTGCTCTTGCCTATCTTCTCAACTAGATCATCATTAGAGTTCTGTCTGTTCTTAGTATCCTGTGAACGTAGATGAGGAACGACTGCATTACCAATTGCATTGGTGTTTGCATAACGTTGAGAGAACTCCTGGAAGCTAAAGCTTCTATGTCTCAGTATCTGTGGTGAGATACCACGTGTGGTGTGGATTTCTAAGCACATGGATGCCATCTCAAATGGACTCCAGTGCTTATGTTTAATTAGATAGGACAGTAGGCGTGGGCTAGTGGTTGTGTTCTTTGCATTAGCAGGGGCGCTAACGCGAGCCATCTCTACGATGAGAGGCTCTGCCATTTGTGTTGCCCATACTAATGAAACAGTTGGTGTCATGATGAGTATTAAAAAATCCCTGGCTGTTCCAAGGCCAGGGAAAGGATCCACTATCTCCGGAGGTCGATCAACAACCTCTAGTAGATATTAAGCAGCAGCTGCCTCAGTGTCAACAGTGTTAGTTGCAGATGCCTCAGTGATCTTGTCGATCATTGCGGACATCATGACTGCATTCTCTTGAGTCTTCTTAAAGAATGCATTGACTCGTTCAGATGACATGGTATGTACCATGCCACCAGACTCGATGTACTTCCAGCTGCCGTCAGGCTGAGGTTCGCCTTGGGTAACAGCAAGCTTCTCGCTGTTGCGGATGTACTTGATCTGTAAGTTGTGATGGTCAGTTAGACCCTCACGATCAATCCATGTGAGGCCAAGGTTGTAACGCTGCTCGCCATCCATGTGTGCATGGGGCTGAGGAATGAGGTGCTTGATTGCTCCGAACATGATGCTGTGTAATGTAATGGGACGGTTGGTAGGAGTGGCGGGACTCGAACCCGCACTGTAGCGATTTTAAGTCGCTTGCCTCTGCCAATTGG
>ERZ891134.2239-NODE-2239-length-11649-cov-4.133862_pt1 | contig 11649 bp, 7 predicted proteins | sample MGYA00520888_ERZ891134 | MGnify/ENA primary metagenome ERZ891134 (study PRJEB32303, sample SAMEA104408692) | aquatic metagenome | biome: Brackish water; feature: Coastal; material: water | place: Baltic Sea | collected 2014-10-23 | depth 10 m ... | reverse complement strand
GCCGGTGGGTGAAAATCGTCGCGCAGCAGAGCCTGCCGGGCGGTGGGGAGGGCGGCCGAGATGTCCCAGCCGCGATCACCGAGCAAGGCGAGCGTTTCCAGGGCGATTCGCGCCCTGCTCGCGCGGGCCTGCGCCTCCGCTGCCCGTCGCTGCGGGTCTGCCGCCCGCGGGCCGGCGGCCATCGCCAAGGCTTCCGGAAACCGCGGCGGTCGCATGGCTGCACCCGTTGCGAGGTCAAACTCAGGCAGGAAAAAACTTTCCATCCGGTCGACGATTGCCACGCACTCCACGTCGGCAAACGCCATGATGAGACGTGTCAAAAACCGTCCTCGCGGATCGTCGTCGAGCGGATCGACGACCACGAGCACGGGGGGGGCGGCCAGCTGACTGCCGAGTTGCAGAAGCTGCACCGTCTCCAGAGCTGACGGGCTTCCCAGACGTGCGGCGAGGACCACGAGCACGGTGTCGGCCGAGTCGCGGGCGGCGAAGATCGCGTCGCGGCCGGAGCGGACGCGAATCGTCTGGTAGCCATGCCGCGACAGCCCGGCGGCAAGTTCCTCGACGATCGCCGGATCGGGGTGGGCCACGATCGCTCGGTCGACCCCCGTGGATGTGGCGGCATACAGGAGCGCCTCGACCACCTTGCTGGCACCGCGATAGGGCGGATCACCGCCGCAGGTAGCGAGCGTGCGCGCCGCCTCGAAGGTCAGCTTGGGGTCGGGCACGGCAAGGGACCGCAGGAGCGCCGCGCGGGCTGCCGGAGGAAGCGGAGCAGGGGGCGCATCGGCCTTGGGCTCCTTGGCAGTTGCGGCCATGCGCAAGGCGCAGGCTGCGGCCGTGGCGGCAGCGGGCATGTCTCGGAGGGCCGCTTCGTCGAGCACCTCTGCGGCGAGCAGCGGATCAAAACCCTCGGGGCCAGACAGGTCCTCCACCAGGTCCGCAGCCGGAATTGCACCGAGGGCGGCTGGGGCATCGCCCGCCGCCGCGGCGGTGAGCGCGAGTCGGGCAAGAAGCACGAGGCGAATCTGGGCGGGGTTGGTGGGACCAAGCGCGGCGAGATCACGGGCGAGGTGGCCGGCTCTCTCCGCACGGGCCAACCGAATCGTGAGCGTCTCCCGCCGAGGAACGCCCCCTTCTGGATCCCACGTAAATGTCGTGATCGTTTTCGGATCGAGACTGTCGGCCATCGGCAGGCCGGCTGGCGAGAGCGCGTGATCGAGCCGACGAGCGAGCCTCGCGCGGGCCTCGTCGATTGTCGGAGCCTGGCCGAGCGCCGCGAGGGCTTCGGTGGCGGCCGTGCGGGCCACAGGAGGGGCGTCGGCAGAAAACGCCGGGGCGAGCAGGAAGTCGGCATCCTCGTCGCTCACTGCCGCGAGCGCCGTGATCACCCCCGGCCAGCGGTCGATGTCGGGTGAGCCGAGCCAGCAGAGCAGAGCGTCCCGGCCCTCGCCGCCGAGGTCATGCACGAGACCGCGGGCCAACGCTCGCGCCCGCGAGCTTTCGTCGTCGGTGGACTGGAGCAGGTCGATCAGCATCGGCAGAGCGGCAACCCCGGCGCGGGCGAGCTCATGGGCGGCGGCCAATCGTTCGGGTCGTGCCGGGCTCCGCAGGCCGGCGGCTGCAGCCGCGAGTCGCTGCGGATCCCGTCGCCGCTGGCTGGCTGCGGCGGGCAGCGTGCCCAAGACGTTTGGAGCGTCGGGCTCGTAGGGCTCGATGGCCCGCGCGAGTCGACGGAGGCCGGCCGGGTCGATCGTGTCTCCCAGATCGGCGAGCAGGTCGCCACGCTCGCGCTCCTCGACGCTTGCCACCGCGTCGACGAAGCGGCGGTAGAAATCGACGGCGTCGGCCACCGCATCGACGTCACCGGCGCGGATCGCCCCCTCGAGCCACCCGCGGGGCGACGTCGGGCCGGGCTGACGGATCGATTCGACGACCGCCGCGGCCAGTGGGTCGAGGGCCGCCCGCGGCGGATCGCTGCGGCCCACGACCGCCTCCGCCGCGTCGGCAGCAAAGGTGGGAGCGTTGCCCCCGCTTGCCAACGCGCACGCGAGCAGGCTGCAGATGGAAAGACGGTGCAGAAATGGAAGCGAATCGATTGTCATAGTCGAGGGGTCGGCAGCCGCCACCGTCAGGGTCGACCCAAAACCATCCCCCCGCGCAGCACTCCGCCACCCCCCCGGGCTTCGTGACGCCCAACGCTCCACCAGTTTTCGTGGTCGGAACCGACTAGATTCGGGAAGCCCGTCTGCCATCCGCAGGGTTTACCTGACCGTATTTCTCGCGGCTGCGGTATCCTAAACGAATGGTGAACCATCCACCTCATTCTCGTCGGATCCGCCCCTGGATTGATGCCGTGATATCCGCATGACCGCGCCCTCCGATTCCACGCCCCACCGCCACCGTGTGCTCTTGGTCGACGATCAGGCCATGATCGGCGCGGCCGTGCAACGGCTCGTGGCCGGTGCCGATGACATCGACTTTGAGTTTCGGCGCACTGCCGAGGCGGCACTGGCCGCTGCCGAAGAGTTTCGGCCGACCGTGATCCTGCAGGATCTCGTCATGCCCGACGTCGAGGGGCTCGACATGGTGGGGAGGTTTCGCGAACTGCCCGCCACGGCCCACGTGCCGGTGATCGTGCTCTCGGCACAGGAGGAACCGACCATCAAGGCGCAGCTGCTTGGTGCCGGGGCCAGCGACTATCTCGTGAAACTTCCCGACGAGGTGGAACTCGTCGCCCGCATTCGCGTCCATTCCGAGGGCTATCACCGACTGGTCGAACGGAATGCCGCCTTTGCCGCCCTCGAAAAGAGCCTCGCCGAACTCCGCGAGGAGCGGGAGAAATCGGAGCGGCTCCTGCTCAACATCCTGCCGGCAAAGATCGCCGCCCGGCTCAAAGAAGGAGAGCAGACAATCGCCGAGAGCTTTGCCGAAGCGAGCGTGCTCTTTGCCGACCTGAGCGGGTTCACTTCGTATTCCCAGCATGTCGATGCACAGCAACTCGTTGGACTGCTCGACACGATCTTTTCGGCGTTTGATCATGTGGCGAGTGCCGCCGGCGTGGAAAAGATCAAGACAATCGGCGATGCCTACATGGCCGTCGCCGGGCTTCCGGTGCCGAGAGCCGATCATGCGGAAGTGATGTCCGATGTGGCGCTCGGCATGCAGGTGGCATTTACCGAAGCGATCCGGGGCCGTGGCGTGCCGCTCGAGCTTCGCATCGGAATCCATTCGGGGCCGGTCGTGGCTGGTGTGATCGGCAGGCACAAGTTCATCTACGACCTGTGGGGCGACACGGTGAACATCGCCAGTCGGATGGAATCGCACGGCGAAGGGGGCCGCGTGCATGTTTCAGCCGCCACCCGCGACCTGCTCGGCGACCAGTTTCGCTTTGAAAGCCGAGGGGCCGTGACAATCAAGGGCAAGGGCGTCATGGAGACGTATTTTTTGCTCGGCCGTGCTTCGCCTGCGGCGTGAGAGCCGCCGCAACGGCTGCCGGGATCGCCTCCAGCGCCGCGACGCGATCGACCACGCCCAACTCGACAGCGGCGCGGGGCATGCCGTAGACGACACTCGTGGCCTCGTCTTGCGCGATCGTGGTGCCCCCGGCGGTGCGGATCGCTTGCATACCGAGGGCCCCGTCGCTGCCCATGCCGGTCAGGAGCACGCCCACGGCATGATGGCCCGCCGCCTCCGCCGCCGAGCGAAACAGCACGTCGACGGCTGGTCGGCAGTGGTGGATCGGGGGTGTCTGGAGGAGCCGCGTCAGATAGCCGCCCGACTGAAAAGCGACCGCGAGGTGGAAGTCTCCGGGAGCGATCACACACTCGCCCGGCCGGAGCGGCTCGTTGTCTCCCGCCTCGCGCACGGTGACGCCACTCATCGCGGCAAGCCGGTCGGCCACCGCCCGCGAGAAGAAGGCCGAGATGTGCTGGACGATTGCGATCGGTGGCAGGCCGGCAGGAAAGCGAGGCACGATCTGCCGCAGCGCCTCGACGCCGCCGGTCGAGGCACCGATCACGATGATTTGCCGCGGGTCGGCGACACCCACCGGCTCGATCGCCACCGTCGGTGAGGCCGGCGTGGCCGTCGGCCTCCGCAGCCGCGGTGCCGCCGCGGCTGCCGCTTTGACATGGAAGGCAAGCTTGTCGGCCAGCGTGCCGATCGACATCGTCCCGTCGGGCTTGGCCAGCACGTCGACCGCCCCGGCTTCCATGGCATCGACCGCGGCCTGCGAGCCTTGTTGCGTCAGTGAACTCACGACCACGACCGGCAGCGGGTGGTGCTCCATGAGAATCCGCAGAAACGTGAGGCCGTCCATCCGTGGCATCTCGAGATCGAGCGTGAGCACGTCGGGATCGAGCTGGGCGATCTTCTCCCGCGCCACGTAGGGATCGCAGGCGGTGCCCACCACCTTGAGAGCTGGATCGCGGGCGAGGGCCTCGCTGATCGCCTGGCGGACGAGCGCTGAGTCGTCGACGACGAGCACGCGGATGGTGGAGGAAGGTGTGTCGCTCATGAGGGTGGATCTGCCGAAGCCTAGTTCAGTGGACGCTCGTAAACCGACGGGCCTGTCTGGCGGAATCCGTGCCGCAGGCCGAGCAGGCTCTCGGAATGGCCTACGAAGAGAAAGCCGCCGGGAGTGAGCTGGTCGAAGAGCCGGTCGACGAGTGTCTGCCGTGATTCGGTATCGAAGTAGATCATCACGTTGCGGCAAAAAATCACATCCTGGCCCCGTGGCAGTGGATACCGTGGCTGGAAGAGATTGATCGGCATCACGTTGACATGCCGCCGCAGTTCCGGCTTGACGCGATACATTCCCTCCCGCTCGCCAAAGCCGCGCAGGAAATAGCGGCCCAGGAGTTGCGGGTCGGGCAGGTTGACCTTGTTTGCCTCGTAGATCCCCAGCCGACAGCGATCGAGCATCCGCTGCGAGATGTCGGAGGCCTCCACGAGCCACCCGTGGGGCAGGACCGCCGCCTGCTCGGCCAGCACGATGGCCAGCGAATAGGCCTCCTCACCGGAGGCGGCCGCGGCCGACCAGACACGCAGGCCGCGGCCGGCTGCGGCGGCCCGGGGGGCCACCTGGGGCACCACGTCGCGGGCGAGGATCGAAAAATGGGCCGGCTCGCGGAAGAAGTGGGTGTGATTGGTGGAGATCAGTTCGATGAGCCGCTCGGCCTCGTGATCGCCGCCCGCAGCATTGAGCAGCCGGCAGTAGTCATCGAAACCCGAGCAGCCCAGCTCCCGTAGCCGATTGGCCAGCCGACCGGTCACGAATGCCTGCCGGTCGGCGCCGAGCCGGATGTGGCTGCGGCGGTAGACGACGTCGGCGAGGAAAGCGTAGGCCTGTGGGGAGAGGTCGGTCATACGGATCTCTATGCTACCTCGGGGTCATCCGTGACGCGGCTCGGGGTTGCCCGTGCCGAGTCGCCGGACGCTCGCTACGGCCCTCCAGGCCTTCGCTCGCTCGATGCCAGCTTCGCTTTCGGCATCCTGCCTTCGCTCGCTGCCAACGCCGGCTCTCTCGGCACGGGCAACCCCGAGCTGAATCAGCGACAGGTTTCAGCCTGTTGTCGCGCGAGGAAATCGCGAAGACCTACTTAAATTCAACGAAGTGCTTGTCTTCCGCGTCCGGTGCGAGTGTCGTGCTATGGCTGTCGTCGGGCATCGGGATGCGGGGGGCTGGTGACAGACGGCGTGGCTGTGGGGCTGCCGTGAGGCGCGGGGGCGTGGCCCGCGGGCTCGTGGCGTGGCGGGCGCGCGTGATCAGCGACCGGAGGTTTTCGACGACCCCTTCGACAGCCTCGGCTTGATCGGAGAGGTCGGCCGCGGCGCGGGCGCCTTCATCGGCACGGGTGGCGTTTTCCTGGGTGACCTGGTCGAGCTGCGTCATGGCGGTGCTGATTTGGCGGATGCCCTGCGACTGCTCGCGGGCCGCCGTGGCGATCTCCGCGACGAGCTGATCGGCCGCCTTGATGCGGTCGGCAATCTCGTCGAGCGAACGGCCCACGCGGGTGCAACTGGCTGCACCCTGCCGGCTGTTTTCGATGGCTGCCTCGATACGGTTGGCAGTCTCCTTCGCCGCGGCAGCGCTCCGCTGGGCCAGCAGCCGCACCTCGTCGGCGACGACGGCGAATCCCGCACCGGCCTCACCGGCGCGGGCCGCTTCCACGGCGGCGTTAAGGGCGAGAATATTCGTCTGGAAGGCGATCTCGTCGATCTGCTTGACGATCTTGGCCACCTCGCCGCTCGAGGTCGCAATCGCCTCCATGGCGGTGTCCATTTCGGTCATTGTGCGGGCACCGGTTTCGGCCGCCACCCGGGCCTGGGTGGCAAACTCCTTGGCGCGGGAGGCATTTTCCGCCGTGGTCCGCGTCATCGCCGACATCTGTTCGAGCGCCGCGCCGGTCTCGGCGACCGAGGCTCCCTGTTCACTGCAGCCGGTGGCAACGGTCTGGCTCACGCTCTCCAGTTGGGTCGAGGCCGCGGCCGTGCGGGCGGCGCCGCTTTCCAGCGCGGCAGAAATCTGCGTGAGGGCCCGCGCTAGTGACCGCGTGATGCCCGTGGCGAGCACGAGACCGAGGATCACGGTGCTTGCCAGCGCCGCCACGATGATCCGATATCCCGTCGTAAGCTTTGCCTCGGCGGCGGCTAGTTCCTGATTGGAGAGCCCGATGTTGTATTCGATCACGGCCTTGAAGCGGTCGAGGCATGCGCGGGCGAAGGGCTCGACCTCCCCCAGGATCGCCTGCCGGGCCGCCTCCGCCTTGCCTTCGCCGGCCAGAGCGAGCGAGCGGCGGACCTGCTCAAGGTAGGCATTCCGAGCTTCGCGGGCTGCGGTGTAGAGCCGGGTGTCTTCTGCATCGCTCTGGAGACTGCCGTATTCGTCACAGAGCGCCGTGCCCCGATCGATCGCAGTGCGGAGCTCCGCCTGCGCCGCCGCCATACGGGTCGGTTCGTCGGTGTCGAACATGGCCGTTCGGGCGGCCAGCAGCACGAGCAGGTTGTTTTCGATGATCCGGCTGAGGGTGACGACCGACGGCACGGTGTTGCCAGAGAGCGACTCGACATGCCGATTGAGGGCCGCGAGCCGCCACAGCGAGGTGAGGCCGACCGCCAGTGCCACCAGCGCCAGGATCGTGAAGCCGAAGCCGACGCGGCGAGGAATGGTCCAGGAGTTCATGAGAGGCCTTTCACGGAGTGGGCTGGTCGCCGGCGTGCTGGTCGCCGGCCGCGGGGTCATGGATGGCCGCCGTGGCATCGGCCGCGGCGATCGAGTCGATATCGATGAGGGTGATCACGCTGCTATCGGTCCGGGCCATCCCGGTGATGAAGCGATCGTCGATGGCACCGCCGAAGTCGGGTGTCGGCACAAGATCGGCCGCCGTGAGGCAGGCAACTTCGCGAACGCTGTCGATGACCACGGCATAGGGCCGCAGTCCGCCACCGGAGGCGGCGACTTCGGTGACAATGAAGCAGGTGCGGTCGTGATCGGCCGCGGCTGGCAGGCCAAACCGGGCCCGCAGATCGACCAGCGGGATCACCCGGCCACGCAGGTTGATCACCCCGCGGATGTGCCGCGGCATGTTGGCGACCGGCGTGACCGGACAGAGACGGATGATTTCCCGCACCCGCAGCACGCTCATGCCGTAGATCTCGCCGCCGAGATCGAAGGTGAGGTATTTGCCCGGCTGGGCGGATGAGGCTTTGGTGGGGGATAGTTCGGTAGTGGTCATGGCGTGCGGGCGGGTCAGGCCGCCGTCTCCACTCGGGTGGTTGAGAGTCGTATCAGGGCCGTCGTGTCGAGAATCAGCCCCACGCGGCCGTCGCCGAGGATCGCCGCGCCGGCGAAGCAGTCGTGGTCGGTAAAGGTTTCGCCGAGGCCCTTGATCACCACCTCCTGTCGGCCGATGAGAGCATCGACAAGCAGGCCGCGGCGATCATGCCCCGCTTCGACGACGACGACAATCGCTTGCGTGGGATCGGTGACAGCCCCTTCGATACCGAGATGGCGGCCGAGCCGCAGCAGGGGAAGCAGCTGACCGCGGACGTCGACCAGTTCGCCCCGTCCCTGCACCGTCGTCACATCACCGAGCTGGGGCCGGAACGACTCCCGCACGGTCACCGCCGGGAGGATGAACTGCTGCTCGCCGACAGCGACCAGGAGCCCTTCGATGATCGCGAGCGTGAGCGGGAGGAAAATCGTGAACGTGGTGCCGATGCCGAGATGCGAGTCGATCTCGACCGTACCCCGTAGCCGCTCGATGTTACGCCGCACCACGTCCATCCCCACGCCACGGCCGGAAAGGTCGGAGACCTGCTCAGCCGTGGAAAATCCCGCCGCGAAGATGAGTTCGAGGGCGTCGTGATCATCGAGCATGGCATCAGCCGGGATGAGGCCGCGCTCGATTGCCTTGCCGCGAAGCCGGGCGGGATCGAGCCCGCCGCCGTCGTCGGCAATCTCGATCACCACGAATCCGCCCTGATGGCGGGCCCGCAGGGTGATCGAGCCTGCTGGCGGCTTGCCCGCGGCGGCGCGGGCCGCCGGGGCTTCGATGCCATGGTCGGCGGCGTTGCGAACCATGTGCATCAACGGATCACCGATCTCCTCGATCACGGTGCGGTCGACCTCGGTCTCGTCGCCTTCGATGACGAGCCGGATCTCCTTGCCAAGCTGGCCGGCGAGGTCGCGGACGAGGCGGGTCATCTTTTGGAACGTGCCACGGATGGGAATCATCCGCAGGGCCATCGCGGTGCGTTGCAGGTCGGCCGTGATGCCCCGCAGTTGCCCCAGCGACCGGGAGAGGTGCTCGTCGACGCCGCCCGCCTCGGCTCCCCGCGCGACCATCGACTGGGCGATCACCAGTTCACCGACCAGGTCGACGAGACCATCGAGCTTCTGGGTGTCGACGCGAATCGAGCTAGTCTGGGCTGCGGCGACGCGGGCCGGCGAGGCCGGCGGTGCGACCGGCACCGGAGCGGGCTGTAGAGCGGCCGGCGGCGGCGTGGCGGTGGGCGATGCCTCGGCAGCGGGCGGCTGCTCGGCGGCGGGCTGGGTGACCACCGGCGGTGGGGGCGGCTCGATCGGTGCCGGGGGAGCAGGAGCCGGAGCCGCGGGCGAAGCCGCAGCCGCGCCCGACAGCACCCCCCGCACGCGGGCGACCACCGTGGGGATCGGCAGCGGAATCGACCGGCCCACGTCATGGCCATCGAGCTGTCGCACCGCTTCGGTGACGTATTTGGAGAAGATGTCGGCTCCGGCCAGGATGACATCGATGGCGCCGCGGGTGAGCGGGCGGGTGCCACGCCGGGCGGCGTCGAGGAGTGATTCCAGTTCGTGCGCCAGCCGTTGCAGCACGACAAGCTTCATCACCGCGGCATTGCCCTTGAAGGTGTGGAACGCGCGAAACACGGTCGCCAGCGTGTCGGTGTCGTCGGGTGTGTTTTCGAGGGTGAGCACGCCCTGCTCGATGTCGCGGAGCAGGTCTTCCGCTTCGGCGCAGAAGAGCCGCATCAGTTCGCCATCGGCGGCCTCTGGGAGCACGGTCACGGGCTGGGTTTCGGCGTCATCACCCTGCGCTGGCACCGCTGCAGCAGCCTGCGGAAGGGCGGCGGGAGGGGCCGGCAGCGGCAGGCCGTGACCCCATGCCGACACAGCCTCTTCCATCCACGGGTGCCAGAGGTTGAAGCGGCTGGCGGTGTCGGGGCTCATCGCTCCCTGATCATCCAGCCAGCCGGCGGCGGCAGCCACCATGCTGCGAAGCGTTGGCGGAGCATCCTCCGGCAGTGATTCAGCGAGGCCTCCCACGAGGCGGCGCAGCGTCGCCGTGCCTTCCGCGCCGGCCGACGGGGCGAAGGCCAACTCGAGCCCGATCTTCTGCAGCAGGCCTCGGGTGGCGGTGATGGCGGATTCCGCTGGCATCGATGATTCCGGAGAGAGGTCGCTTCCCGAAATCCTAGCTCGTAATTCGTTGCCTCGACGGAAGAGCCGAAAAAATGGGAAAAATCGCCCCAAAGCATCATTTTTGCCCGACCGCGTCATGCCCCGCCGGTGCGAACTAAACTTCCGCGAAGGACGCAGTCCATGAACACGATGCAGCGGCTCAAATTGACGACGATCGGCCCGGTGATGGGCCTGCTTGCGCTCTCACTGGCGGCGGTGTGGGGCCAGCGGGCCTTGAATCAGGCCCAGACGAACCGCTTCGAGTCGTATGCCCTGGCCAATGAACTGCGGCAGAGCTCCGACGAACTCACGCGGCTGGCCCGCACCTATTGCGTGACCGGCGACACCGAGTACGAGCGACAGTATTGGCATGTGCTCGACGTCCGCAACGGCAAGCACCCACGGCCCGACGGCCGCACGGTGGCGTTGCGGACGCTCATGCATCAGCAGGGCTTTACTCAGGCTGAATTTGCCAAGCTCAAAGAATCGGAAGACAACTCCAATGCGCTGGTGACAATCGAGACGATCGCGATGAATGCGGTGAAGGGGCTCTTTGCCGACAGCCAAGGAGGCTTCACGAAGCAAGGGAAGCCTGATCCTGAATTGGCCCGGCGGCTCATGCACGATCCCCAGTATCACGCCGACAAGGCAGCGATCATGGAGCCGATCGCCCAGTTTGAGCGGATGATCGATGAGCGAACCGACGGGGCGGTGGACGTTGCCCGCCGCCGCAGCGACATGCTGGCCTTGGTGATCGTGGGGCTCGCGGCGTTGGCGGCGATCGCCACGTGGCTGAGTATCGGCCGCCATGCCCAAACCCTGGGCGACGCCATCGAGCACCTGGCGAATACGGCAGAGAACGTCGGCAGCGGTGCGACCGAAATGGCGGCGGCCAGCCACTCGTTGGCCCAGGGGGCGACCGAGCAAGTGGCCGCCGTCGAAGACATTTCACAGGCGGCTCAGCAGACCGCCGGCATGGCGACCGACAACACGCGGCGGACGCAGGCGACTGCGGCGCTGGTGGCCAAGGAAGATGAGCAGTTTGCCGTCGCCTCGACCCGACTGGAGGAAATGGTCGTGGCGATGGAGGGGATTCAGGCCGCCGGGGCGCGGATCTCGAAGATCAACAAAGTGATTGATGAAATCGCCTTTCAGACCAATATCCTCGCGCTCAATGCCGCCGTGGAAGCGGCCCGGGCCGGCGAGGCCGGGCAGGGCTTTGCCGTCGTGGCTGAGGAGGTGCGGCTGCTGGCCCGGCGGTCGGCCGAAGCGGCGCGGGAGACGGCGACGCTCATCGAGGAGTCGCTGGCCCGATCGGCTGCCGGCACCGAGAAGGTGGAGGAAGTGACAGCCGCGCTGGCGACGGTCGTCGAGCAGTCGGCGAATGTGCGGACGCTCGTCGACGAGGTGAGCGCGGGCAGCCGTGACCAGCACTCGGCCATCTCCCGGATGGGCGAGGCGTTGCGGCAAATCGAGCAGGTGAGTCAGCAGGCCGCTGCCGGGGCCGAGCAGGGTTCCGCGGCCGCCGAGGAGCTCAACGCTCAGGCCGCTTCGCTCGTCGACATCATCGACGTGCTCGGCCACATGGTCGGCCGGCACAGTTAGGCCGCACGTAGGTTAGTCGGAGCGACGATCATGCAAACCACAAACCGTAGGCTCGGGGGTCGGCGAACGCTCGAGGAGCATTGGGCGTATCCTCGCCCCGC
>ERZ891134.2236-NODE-2236-length-11656-cov-6.625291_pt1 | contig 11656 bp, 5 predicted proteins | sample MGYA00520888_ERZ891134 | MGnify/ENA primary metagenome ERZ891134 (study PRJEB32303, sample SAMEA104408692) | aquatic metagenome | biome: Brackish water; feature: Coastal; material: water | place: Baltic Sea | collected 2014-10-23 | depth 10 m ... | reverse complement strand
CATCTCTATCTCAAGCTTGAGCAGAGTTGAGTCTGCCCGATCGCGGAAGAGAGCGTGTGAAGTTCCATCGTCGGGAGCAGCGAACGCGCAGAACTCATATTTCTCTTGTTCCGCGTAGTTGCGGGGATTGCAGTATATCGTGGAATGGGCGGTGGTGGCGTGGGGGGCGGAAGTGGCTGACACTGCTCGGCTTACGGGTGGTCGGATGCCGCTGACGTTTGGGGAATAGCACGCAGCGGTGCGTGATATGCGACGGCCCAAAGGCGAACGGCGGGGATCCGGGTGGCAGGGCGCTTGAGCCGCCGGCGAGCAGGGCAAAAATCGCTCCAGCCACCACATGGCAAACTCCAGCACGGGCGCTATCCTACAGCTACACAGCAGACGCTCACATGAGAAAGGGCAGCTCCGATGCCGCCGGTTGACTGGCACCTCGTGCGGTCGGGCCACGTGCAGATTAACGGCTCCCAGCGGCACACGACGGGGGAAGCCTTTCAGTTCTTGCCGCTGTTTCGCACGTATCGCGAGGCGGCCCACTACTGCCGGCAGTCTGGCCTCTGGCAACAGGGAATCCGGCCACGGCAAAATCGACTGGCCGGAAGCAGAGAGCGAGCCAACTCCGACAGCATGGCAGCCCTCGTAGCCGAGGCAACGGCCCGAGGGATTTCCATCGCCGGTGTCTTCGTCGGGTTTAGTGATGCGTTTGAGAGCTGCTGGGAATACTTCCGCCTCTCCTCGGGCTTCGAGCCACTCCCAGAAGACGAACGCCCCGTGTGACGCGGCCCGGCTGCGGGCAGCCCTCAGTCGATCGGCAGAAACGCCCACAGCGACGGTCGGCCGCAGTTGCAGTGGACCGCCCTGCCGAGCAGGCCGAGCCCCGCACCGCTGAGATAGACCGTCGTGCGGGCGGCGTCCCACGCACCGCGGATGCCAGGGGCATGCGGCCCGCGAAGACGCGACTCCACACTCGGCACCGGATGGAAGATCGTCTCGATCACCGGCGGCCGTTCCCGCTCACGATCCTGGAGGTCATCCAGCTGCCGGATCGTCCGCTCCATTGCCGCTCGGCTGCAGCCGGCAGCCAGCAGGCTGCGGTCGACGTCGGCCACGCCCCGGCGGCTCGGCGTGGGCAGCACCAGCAGCCCGAGAAACGACCAGAGCGTGAACAGCAGGCTCAGGCTCACGATGCCCTCAGCGGATGCCAGTCGCTCATTGCCAACAAGCACGGCCGCCAAGGCGACCCCTACGAGGGTGAAGCCAATCGCCACCAGCCGGCCCCGCAACCAGCCGCCGGTCTCGACGGCCTGCCGCCGCCGCCGTACGGCCACCGCGAAGGCGTCGGGGTCGAGCGTCTCCCGCCAACGCATCGGCACCAGCAGCAGCCGCGGCTGAAAAACGCCAACGACAGCACCGGTGAAGCCCTCATCGCTCGACTCGGCCATGTAGGTCGGCACCGCCGAGAGCGCTGCCTCGTCGGCAAGCATCGGCGTGCTGGGAGTGAGCTCAAGCGGAGCCTCGGCCGCAGCCACCGCCACGCGGCCCCGCAGCAACAGCAGAACGCTTCCCACCGCCGCCATCACCACGCCCGCCACACCGCCAGCCCGACCGGCCAGCAGCAGGCCGATGGCGATCGCCGCGAGCACCGCCGAGTGCACAGCCACGCCCCGGGCGAGGCCGAGCAGAAACCCGCCACACGACGGGTGCTCTCGTCGATACCACCGCGGGAGCAGGTAGCCGCCAAAGAGGTCCAGCGGCAGGTGGAGCCCCGCGTAGGCGGCCACAAACAGCAGCAGTCCTGTTACATGGCTGGCAAGCGAGTCGCCACCGTCGGGCAGCAGCCTCGCGGGCAGCCCGGAGAGCAGCCCCGCCGACGCAAGCACCACGAAACTCCCCACGCCGCTCATCCCCAGCCAGAGGCGAGCCCGGCCGTAGCCGGGAGCGGCGTTGCTCGGAGACAACACAGCCCCACCAGCCACGGCCGCCCGCCGCATCGCTTCAGCGGTTTTACGGATGCCGCGGAGCATGCCACCGAAGACCAGCTCATGCAGCGGCACGACGGCATACCAGTAGAGCAGGCCAAACAGGCCGCGGGGACGGTAGCGGGCTGTCATCACCAGCCGCGTGAGCGGCTGCTCCGCGTTCTCGTCGATTGGCTCGATGCGGAAGTCGAGCTGAGCCTCGCCGGGCAGCTTCATCTCGGCCCGCAGGGAAAGCGACCGGTCGCGATTCAGGTCGACCACCCGCCAGAAGTCGAGCGTCTCACCAAACTCCACCGTCTCGGGGTTTCGGCGGCCTCGCCGCAGGCCTGGCCCGCCCACGAGCGTGTCCATCCAGCCCCGCAGCCGCCAGAGCATGTCGCCGGCATACCATCCGTTGCCGCCTCCAATCCGGCAGACCGCCGCATAGACCTGCGGCGGCTCAGCCTCGATCTCCACGCTCCGCTCGTCGGTAAAAACGGTGCCGCCGGCCCAGGAGGGATCGCCCGGCACCGGCCCCGCCACACTCCAGCGGGTTTCCACGTCGTGCTGCTCGATCTTGGCAAGCGCCCGGCGGATCGCCTCGCGAACGCCCAGGGCCTCGTGTGGCATCAGCCGCTGCGTCGTGTCGTCCGTGACCACAACCCGGTTTTTCAGGCCCTCAGCCAGTGGCTTGGCAATCCGGTAGGAGACCGGCGTGACCAGGTTGATCCAGAGCGAGCTCAGCCGCGGGGTGAGCACGGGCACCGGCAGGATGATCCGCCGCGAGATCCCCAGCTCCTCCGCCATGATGTTCATCAGGTCGCGGTAGGGCATCACGTCAGCGCCGCCGATCTCAAGCGTCTTTCCGGCAGTCTCAGGAACCTCCAGGCAGCGGGTGAGCCAGTGCAGCACGTCGGCAATGGCGACGGGCTGGCACTCGGTGGTCACCCACTTGGGCGTGACCATGATCGGCAGCCGCTCGACGAGGTAGCGGAGGATTTCAAACGAGGCCGACCCTGCCCCAATGATCATCGCGGCCCGAAACGTGGTCACCGCAACGCCCGAGGCGGCGAGGGTCTCTTCAACCTGCCGTCGCGACCGCAGGTGCTCGCTGAGGTCGGCCCCCATCTCGCCGAGGCCGCCGAGATAGATGATCCGCTCGAGGCCCGCCTCGCGGGCGGCGGTGCCGAATCGCTCTGCGAGCTCCCGGTCCCGCTCGGCGTAGGTGCCGCCAGTGGCCACCATCGAGTGGACGAGATAGTAGGCCGCACGGCAGCCTGCCATCGCCTGTCGGAGCCCGGCCGCGTCGTCGAGATCACCGGCCACAACCTCGAGCCGTGGGTGCTGCCGCCACCGCCGCGCATCGAGCTTCCGCGGCTGCCGCACCAGGCAGCGAACCCGGTAGCCGGCTTCAAGCAGCGCCGGCACCAGCCGGCCACCGACATACCCGGTCGCACCGGTGACCAGAATGACGCCGCCGTCGTCGGACTGGGTGCCGCCTGCCTCTGCGTCGAGATCCGCTGGTTCGCTCCGCACGCTGATGGCGTCCTGAGGAGAAGAATGAAACACCAACAGTGTAGGCGGCTGCGGCAGACTGTCGGTGCACTGCGACGAGCACACCACGACTGGCCGCTCCTCACGGCCTTTTTCTGCTCAGCCGCACGCACGTTCCAAGACATACTGAGCCGCGTTGTGGCCGGGAATGCCAGACACACCGCCGCCACGCCTGGCTCCGCTCCCGCAGAGGACGACACTCGGCAGATCGGTTTCGACGCCCCACCGGCCCACGTCTCCCGCAGCTTCAGCCCACGGCCATTCCAGGGGCGTGTGGAAGATGTTGCCCGTGGGGATGCCGAGGGCCTCCTGGAGATCAACGGTGGTGTTGATCTCCAGACACTCCCGACCCGCAGGATCATGCAGCAGGCAGTCGGCAATCGGCTCGGCGAGCACGCTGTCGAGCGTCTGCAGCACAGCCCGCCTCAGGTCGTCGCGGGGGGGTGGCGACGGGCCCGCAAACAGAGCGTGGGGCGTGTGCAGCACAAACATCGTCAGCGTGTGGGCACCAGCTGCCTGCAGTTCAGGCCCGAGGATCGAGGGGTCGGAGAGCGAGTGGCAGTAGATCTCCGCCGGCAGCGGCAGCGGCAGCCGACCAGCCCGCGCTTCCTCGTAGGCTCGCTGCAGCTGGCCGTAGCCCTCGTTGACATGAAAGGTTCCGCAGAAGGCTTCACGGACCGAGATGCTGCTGTCGCGGAGGGCCGGCAGCCGCTTGAGCAGCATGTTGACCTTGATTTGGGCCCCAGCGGCATCGCCTCGCGGTGGCTCTGGCGGCCTCCCCTGCAGCTGCCGCAGCACCGCCGGCGGGCAGTTGGCCAGGATGTGCCCAGCCGTGATGCGGTACTCCCTCCCCTCAGCCTCAACCGCCACACACCCGCCGCGGGCATCAGCCTCGATCGCTCTGACCGTGGCTGAGCTCACGATCCGCGCCCCGCAATGCTCCGCTCGCTTCACGAGCTCCGCCGTCACCGCCCCCATGCCTCCCACCGGGAGATCCCAGTCGCCCGTGCCATTGCCGATCACGTGGTAGAGAAAGCAGATGTTCTGACGAAGCGACGGGTCGTGGGCGTGGGCGAAGGTGCCGATCAGGGCATCCGTCAGCGCCACGCCACGGGCAAGATCACTGCTGAGGGATCGCTCCAGCACCTCGCCCAGAGGCCGCTCCACAAAGTCGTGCCAGTCGCCAGGATCAACAAGGGCCCGCATCTCCTCCACCGATCGCAGCGGCTGCGTGAGCGTGGGAAAGAGCGCCTTCGCCATCCGGGCCGTTCGCGAATACAACGCCTGCCATCGCGCCGCCTCCTGCGGATCGCCGGTGACGCGGGCAAACTGCTCCGCACGACGCCGCGGGTCGTCAACCACCGCGAGCCCCCGAGACGGGTCGGAGGGGCACGGCGTGTACGACGACACGGTCCGCCGCACGACCTCAACCTGCAGGCCGAGATCCTTCATCAGCCACCGCGGCATCAGCGAGAGCAGGTAGGCGTATTTCGAAAGGCGAGCTGGCACACCGGGAAACACGTCGGCCGACACCGCCGCCCCACCAGGCGTTCGGCTCCGCTCAAAGACCACGACCTCAAGGCCGGCCCTGGCAAGCAGGCAGGCAGCCACCAGCCCGTTGTGGCCCCCACCGACAATCACCACATCTGCTCGATCACTCACCATCGTCGTTCACATCCACACTCGCAGCGGCCTGCTGAATCCTTGCCCGTGCACCTCGCCAGATCGTAGCCCAGCGTGCGGCGTGAGACCCAGGAAGCCCGCGCAGCATAGGCGGGCTGGCGAAGCTGCAAGCACGCCACTCTTCCCGGCCTCTCCAGACTCCAGGGCGGTCCACGCAAGGCCAGGAAATGCCTCATGTCCCGGCCACAACCGTTCGATGCCATGTGAAGAAGATCTTCCCTCAACGCCGCAGGTTCGGTCTCGACGGTTTTCGCATACCGCGGACCGACCCGCTGCGCCGACTTCCCACTCGTTCCCCCTGTGCGCCCCATGCCATCAGCTGCCCTGGGATGCCGGCTGCTCTGCCTGCTTGTGGCGGTCTGCGGACTGACCACAGCCGGCTGCACGCCGTGGGGACAGTACTGGCGGAACAACATGAAGGTCGGCCCAACCTACCTGCGGCCCTTCGCCCGCGTTGAGCCAGATTGGATCGACGCCAACAACCCGCAGGTGCGATCGGATCCCCAGGTCGAAAGCCAGTGGTGGCGGCAGTTCAACGATCCCGTGCTCGACAGCCTCGTGCTGCAGGCCTACGAGCAGAATCTCACCCTCCGCGAAGCAGGCTTTCGCGTGCTCGCCTCGAGAGCGGCCTACAACATCACTGTAGGGGGATTCCTGCCGCAGTCGCAAAACGCGGTGGCTGAGTATGCGCGGTGGCAGCTGAGCAACAACGTCGGGGCGTTTGAAAACCTCTCGATCCCTCCGTTTAGCCTCTGGCAGACCGGCTTCAATCTCTCGTGGGAGCTCGACCTGTGGGGCAAGCTTCGCCACAGGATCGAGTCGGCAGGCGCGAAGTATCAGGCGAGCGTCGAGGAATACGACGGGGTGCTGGTGACGCTGATCGCCGACGTGGCCGACCGCTACATCGACTACCGCATTGCCACCAAGCAGGTGGCCGACCTGCGGGGCCTGGCCGCGATCCAGCGAGATGCCTTGGCCGTGGCGATTGATCGCCAGCAAGGCGGCATCACGAGCGAGCTCGACGTCTCACAGGCCCAGCTCAATCTGGCGAAAACCGAGGCGCTGATTCCCGTGTTTGAGCGGCAGGCTCGCCTGGCGACCAACGCCCTCTGCGTGCTCCTTGGCACGCCCCCAGGCGACCTGGCGGAGCGGCTCGGCGAGGGAGGCATTCCGGAGGTTCCTGTTGAGCTCGTGGTGGGGATTCCTGCCGATCTCCTGCGGCGGCGTCCGGATGTGCGGCAGGCCGAGCGACTCCTCGCCGCCCAATGCGCCCAGATTGGCGTTGCCGAAGCCGAGCTCTACCCGGCCTTCTCCATCAACGGCTACATCGGCGTCTACGCCAACGAACTCGGACAGCTCTTCGAATCCGACTCGCTGTATGGGTTCGTGGCCCCGTTTGTTGACTGGAAGATCCTCAACTACGGACGCGTGGTCAACAACATTCGCAAACAAGACGCGACGTTTCAGTCGCTGGCTGCCGCCTATCAGGAGACCGTGCTGCGAGCCGGCCGCGAAGCCGAAGACGGCATGATCACCTTCCTCAAGGCCCGGGAGACAGCCGAGAAGCAGCAGCAGGCCGTCACGGCAGCCGGCCGTTCCGCAGAGCTCGTGGAGATCCAGTACAAGGAAGGTGCCAGCGACTTCAACCGGGTGTTCGTCGTGCAGCAGACCCAGGTGAGCGAGCAGATTCGGCTCAACGACAGCGTCGGGGGGGTGGCCAAGGGGATGACGCAGATCTACCGAGCGCTCGGTGGCGGCTGGCAGCTGCGGCTGGAAGAGCTCGCAGCCAGCGGGAAGTGCTGCAAGCCAGTGCCGAGGGTCAACGACGGCAGCTGCGACACCTACATCGGCAAGCAGCCGCCCGCAGGGTTTGATCCCTTGTGCCTCTGGCCGGAATGGCTCCGCCGCTGGAAGCTTCGCTGACCACCGCCGCGGCGGCCCAGGCTTTCCCGCTACGAACCGCGTCGCTCTCGCCCGAGCTTCGTGCCCCTCAGCAGCGTGTAGAAAAACACCGGCGTGAGGAAGATGCCAAAGAGCGTCACGCCAAGCATCCCGCTAAACACCGCCAGCCCCAGCGTTTGCCGCATCTCCGCGCCGGCTCCCTCGGCCACCACCAACGGCACAACCCCGAGGATAAACGCCAGCGACGTCATCAGGATCGGACGCAGCCGCAGCCGGCTCGCCTCCACCGTGGCTTCCGCCAGCGGCTTCCCCTCCTGGGCAAGCTGCCTGGCAAACTCCACGATCAGAATCGCGTTTTTGCAGGCCAGCCCCACCAGCACCACGAAGCCGATCTGGGTGAAGATCGTGATCTCCATGCCCGCCTGCCGAATGCCGACGAGCGACGAGAGCAGGCACATCGGCACCACGAGAATCACCGCCAGCGGCAGGGCCCAGCTCTCGTAGAGGGCGGCGAGCACCAGAAACACGAGCACCACGCCGAGCACAAACAGAAACGTCGCCGTCGCCCCGGAGCGGATCTGCATAAATGCCATCTCCGTCCACTCCGTGGCAAACAGCGGCGGAATCGTGGCATCCTGCTGCAGCCGGTCGACATGCTCCTGCACGATGGCCAGGGCGGAGGTGCTGCCCGTGCCTGGGCCGGGCTCTCCGTAGACCGCTGCGGTGGGGTAGAGGTTGTACCGCATCACCAGCGACGGACCGGCCCGATCCTTGACCTGCACCAGCGTCGTCAGCGGCACGGGCTCGCCACCAATCCCCGGCACCTTGAGCCGCTCAAGCGCCTGGCGGATGTCGCCGCGGTGGCTGGCATCCGCCTGGATATTCACCTGCCACGACCGGCCGAAGCGGTTGAAGTTGTTGATGTAAAACGAGCCCAGCTGCACCTGGAGCGTTTCAAACAGATCGGCCAGCTTGACCCCGAGCACCGCCGCCTTCTCGCGGTCGATATCGAGAAACAGCCAGGGGGCGCTGGCGGAGTAGTTGGTAAACAGGCCGGCCAGCCGCTCGTCTTTCTGGCACTCTTCGACCAGTCGATTTGCTGCCTCCTCAAGCTGGGCAGGGCCGTAGTCGCCGCGATCTTCCAAGGCGAGCTTGAAGCCCGCAACGGTGCCGAGGCCATCCACCGGGGGCGGGCCGAAGACCTTCACCCGCGCCTCGGTCACGCTTTCCTGCCAATCGGCCGCGAGCCGCGATGCGATGCGATCCGCAGACACCTCTGCTCCCCGTCGCTCCGCAAAGCTCTCCAGCATGATGTACATCGCGCCCCAGTTGGGCGAGTTGCCGCCCAGCACGACCGACCGCCCGGCCACCGACACCGCATGCGCCACGCCTGGCTCCTCAAGCGCCCGCTGTTCAAGCGCTGCCATCACCGCGGCAGTCCGCTCAACGCTCGCCCCCTCCGGCAGCACCACATCGGCAACCAGATAGCCCTTGTCCTGCTGCGGAATGAATCCCACCGGGGTGACCGTAAACAGAGACCAGGTGGCCACAAGCAGGCCCGCAAACGCCAACAAGACAACCGCTGCCACTCGCAGCGAGCCCCGCACCAGCCAGGCATACACCCACGTCAGGGCCCCAAACGCGGCGTTGAAGCCCACGAAGATCCAGCCGCAGGTGAGCTGCAGCAGCCGGTCGATCGGATCGGGAGCCGCGCCGCGCGGCCGCAGCAGGATAGCCGCTAGGGCCGGCGAAAGCGTGAGGGAGTTGATCGCAGACAGCAGCGTCGACACGGCGATGGTGAGGGCAAACTGCCGAAAAAACTGCCCGACGATGCCGGCAATGAAGCTGCACGGCACGAACACGGCGGTGAGCACGAGGGCCACACCGATCACCGGCCCGGTGACCTCCTGCATCGCCTTGAACGACGCCTCCCGCGGGGAGAGACCGTGCTCGATCCACCGCTCCACATTCTCAACGACAACGATCGCATCGTCCACCACGATGCCGATCGCCAGCACCAGCCCAAACAGCGAGAGGTTGTTGAGGCTGAAGCCGAGGGCCGCCATGAAGGCGAAGGTGCCCACGATCGCCACCGGCACCGCGACGAGCGGGATGAGCGTCGCCCGCCAGTTCTGCAGAAAGAGCAGCACCACGAGGGCGACCAAGAGAATCGCATCGCGGAGCGTCTTGAGCACCTCTGCCTTCGACTCCTCAATAAAGGGCGTGGTGTCGTAGATGACCCGCGCCTCGAGCCCCTTGGGAAACCGCTCTCGCAGCGTCTCCAGCTTCTCGCGCACCGCCTCCGCGGCCGCGATCGCATTCGATCCCGGCAGCTGGTAGATGTTCATACCCACGCTCGGCTCGCCATCGAGCCGGCAGACCTGATCGTAGAACTGGGCCCCCAGCTCCACCCGGGCCACATCCCGCAGCCGCACGATCACAGCCGCCACATCGCCGTCTTCCGCCGGCACCTCTTTGACGATCACCTCGCCAAACTCGTCTGCCGTGACCAGCCGCCCGACGGCTGAGAGCGGGATCTGAAAAGCCTGTCCCTGCGGCGAGGGCTGCTGGCCGACGTTGCCGGCCGTGATCTGGTAGTTCTGCGATTCGATCGCCGAGCGGATGTCGCCCGCCGAGAGGCCCACCGCCGCCATCTTCACCGGGTCGAGCCACACCCGCATGCTGTAGTCACGCTGCCCGATGAAGTCGATGTCGCCAACACCCTCCACCCGCAGCAGCTCGTCGCGAACCTGGATGGTGGCGTAGTTTGAGAGAAAGATCTCGTCGTAGAGCGGCTTGCCTGCTGCGTCTTTGGCGGCGGTGAAGTTGACGATCATCATCGCGGCCGGCGACTTCTTCAGCACGGCCACCCCCTCCCGCTGCACAAGGTCGGGCAGGCTGGGCATCGCCAGGGTGACTCGCACCTGTGTGAGCACCTGGGCCATATTGAGATCGGTGCCCGGCGCAAACGTGACCGTGAGCCGGTAGCGGCCATCATTGGTGCACTGCGAGCTCAGCGAGAGGGCGTTTTCCACGCCGCTGACCTGCTGCTCAATCGGCGCGGCGATCGTGTCGCGGACGAGCTCCGCGTTGGCTCCGGGGTAGACCGTCGAGACCTCGATCGTCGGCGGAGTGATGTCGGGATACTGCGTGGTCGGCAGCGTGACCGCAGCCACCCCGCCGCAGAGCACCAGCACGATGGAGATCACCGAGGCGAAGATCGGCCGCTGGATGAAAAACCCTGCAATCATGGCTGCACCGCCTCCGACTCGCGCGTGGCGGCCCGCCAGCGATCGCTGATCCCTGCGAGCTTCTCATAAAACACCGGCGTGAGGAAAATGCCAAACAGCGTCACGCCGATCATCCCTGAAAACACCGTGATCCCCAGCGACCAGCGAAGCTCGGCCCCTGCCCCTTCCGCGAGCACCAGGGGCACCACGCCGAGGATGAAGGCCAGCGACGTCATCAGAATTGGCCGCAGCCGCAGCCGGCTGGCGGTGATCGCTGCCGAACGGGCGTCGTGCCCCTCGTCGCGAAGCTGGCGGGCAAACTCCACGATCAGGATCGCATTCTTGCTGGCCAGCCCCACCAGCACCACGAGGCCCACCTGCACGAGAATGTCGATCGGCAGCAGGGCGACCACGAGGCCGCCAACCGCCGCCAGAAGGCACAGCGGCACCACGAGAATCACGGCCAAGGGCTGCGTCCAGCTTTCGTAGAGCGCCGCCAGCACGAGAAACACAAGCATCACGCCCAACCCCAGCAGCAAGCCCGCCGTGTTGCCAGCAGTGATCTGCAGCAGAAACACCTCCGACCATTCGTAGGAGAAGTTTTCGGGAAGCTGCTCGCGGGTCGTCGTGGCCACCTGATCGATCAGCACCGATCCACCGGCGAAAGGGTTGGGGATCCCGGCGATGGGCGCCGCCGGAAAAAGGTTGTACCGCATCATGATCGCCGGCCCCATCGCCTGGCGAACCTCCAGCACCGAGGCCAGCGGCACCATCCCGCCGTCACGGGCCACCACCTGGAGTTCGCGGAGGTCTTCAAGTCGGCGACGAAAGTTCTCGTCGGCCATCACCTTCACCTGCCACGAACGGCCAAAGCGGTTGAAGGAGTTGATCGTCAGCGAGCCGAAGTCGATCTGCAATGCGTTGAAGACGGCCGACACAGGAATGCCCAGCCCGCGGATCTTTTCACGGTCGATATCCAAGAAATACTGCGGCGAGTCGGCCCGGTAGCCTCCCACGACAAAGGGCAGTTTCCAGTCGCCCATCGTGTCCACGAGTTTCTCACTCGCCTCCTGCAGCACCTGCGGCCCCATGCCGCCGCGATCCTGCAGGTAGAACTTGAAGCCCCCCGCCATGCCCAGTCCCTTCACAGGCGGTGGCGGATAGACGCCCACCTCCGCATTAGGGATCTCCGTGCGGCACCGCTCCTTGAGCGCTTCGATGATGCCAAACATCGAGGTCTCGGGCGTGCGGCGGTTGTCGTAGGCATCGAGCATGACAAACAGCGACCCCCAGTTGGGGGCGTTGGCGTTGTAGACAAACGACATGCCAGCC
>ERZ891134.2225-NODE-2225-length-11731-cov-7.782032_pt1 | contig 11731 bp, 5 predicted proteins | sample MGYA00520888_ERZ891134 | MGnify/ENA primary metagenome ERZ891134 (study PRJEB32303, sample SAMEA104408692) | aquatic metagenome | biome: Brackish water; feature: Coastal; material: water | place: Baltic Sea | collected 2014-10-23 | depth 10 m ... | reverse complement strand
TTTCTGTTGACTCTTCAACTGGTGAGATTACTGGTACACCAACTACAGTTACGCCATCAACGGTCACTTTGACTATTGAGGCGACTAATTCAGCAGGAACCACTTCGACAACAGTCGATATCAACGTTCAGGATGAAGCACCAGCATCAATTTCGTACCTAGGTTCACCGTATACGTTCACTAAGAATAGTATTGTTAACGCAGCGGCTCCAACATATACTGACGGAGCACCGACATCATGGTCGATTGATTCATATGATGATTTGCCAGCCGGCATCGAATTTGATAATGCAACTGGTGAGATCACCGGCACACCAACAGCAGTGACTGCTACAGTTACCTTCACAGTTTGGGGGAACAACTCTGCTGGTGACATTTCAACTACTATCGAGATGACCGTTGATGACATCGCACCAGCATTTACCTATCCATCACTAGAAGTTGAATTAACCAACAACTCGGCCACATCATTCTCACCAATCAGTACTGGTGGTACTATCACATCGTGGGAATTCGTGGGAACTGAACCAAACGGTTTGAATTTCGGTCCTGGCAATGGAACAATTTGGGGTACACCAATTGACGTTCAAAGTAAGACTCAGTATCTGATTTGGGGTAATAATTCTGGTGGCCAACTTTCGGTTTACTTGAATATAACAATCTCTGATGTGCCAGTCGTCTTCAGTTACGCAGCAGACAATTACAATCTGACACGCGCTGAACCGATGGCCACACCAATCATTCCAGTCTCCAACGGCATTGTAGAAACTTGGGAAATTGAACCTGAACTTACCGCAACCGGTCTTAGCTTTGACTCGGCAACCGGTGAAATCTCAGGTACTCCGATAATCAACATGACTCGAACACAATACACCGTATGGGCTAACAATACGGGTGGAAATGTGAGCCAAAATTTCAACATTACCATCAATGAGCCACGAGTGGGCTTAGATTACAGTCGAGAGAATGAAATATTTGTTACTGGAACGACAATCACACCATTGCATCCAACCGTCACTGGCGGAATGGTCGAGACGTGGGAGTATGAAGGCGTTCTGCCAAATGGACTCTTCTTCACTAATGGTGTATTCACCGGCACACCTATTGATGTCACATCTCAAACCATGCTAACTGTATGGGCTAACAATACTGGTGGTGCAATAAACCACACATTGAATTTCACCGTAAATGCGCCGGGAGTTGAACTCGATTATGATCCAGATAGCTCAGTCATTACCATTGGTCAGCCAATGACTGCATTGACTCCAATTGTAACCAACGGTACTGTTGCTGATGTTGATGTATGGAGCATCTACCCTGAACTGGATAATGGATTATCTTTTGGAACCAGCAACGGTACGATTTGGGGGACACCAACATCTATTCAACCAATACAACTCTACAAGGTTTGGGCCAACAACACTGGTGGTAAATCATATCATGACATTAACATCACAATTCTTGACATTGTTCCTGAAATCTCTTACAGTCTAGTAAGTGTTCAGATGACAAATGATACGGTAAGCAGTGATTTACCACTTAATCCGACAAACCTTGGTGGACCAGTAGTGACTTGGTCGATTACGCCACAACTCAGTTCTGGTTTGATGTTCGATGTGTTAACTGGAGAGATATCTGGTACACCAGACGAAGTCAAGGCATCTGAAATCTACACCGTATCTGCCACCAATACTGGTGGGACGGATACGACACAGATAGAAATCACAGTTCTTGACCAAGTGCCAATGATTGCATACGTGCCTCTGGATGAAGTTCTGCTAAACAACTCGAGTGTCTTGAATATGTTACCTGAGTCAACAGGTGGAGCAATTACCCAATGGTCGATTAACCCAGAACCATCTGCTGGTTTGTTCTTTGACACAAGTACTGGAATACTAAGCGGTACGGCCACAGAAATCAAGGTGCGCACAGAGTATGAAATTACTGCAACTAATGATGTAGGTTCAATGAGCGTTAAGGTGAATGTAACTGTTGAAGATTTCGATTATGACCTTTCGATTGGCCCGATTTACCTGCTGATAAATGAAGAAATGTTGAGTATAGGACCAACATCAACTCTCTCAGACTCTGTCTATGAAATTAGTCCTGACCTGCCTGATGGCATGTTTATTGGAGCAAGTAATGGAACCATTTGGGGAACACCAACTGACGATATGATGTTGACAAACTTCACCATCTATGCTAACAACAGTTTGTTCAATGATGTGATGGTAATCCAAATAGGTGTTCTTGATGATTCAGACTCGGATGGTATGCCAAATCAACTACCACTTGATTACAATCCATCAGGTGGCCTAGTTGAAGACTTGGATGATGACGCAGACGGCTTTAGCGATGCTGAAGAAGTCAATTGTGCAACCGACCCACTTGACGCTAATTCATTGATAACAGACCTTGATGGTGATTCCATTTGTGATGAACTTGATGAAGATATTGATGGTGATGGACTACTCAATGATGTGGAATCCAACTCATCAACTTACGTTGACCAAAACAATACTGGAACCGACTCATCAAACGCTGATAGCGATGGTGATGGCGTTTGTGATGGACCTGAAGTGCCTGCCAATGGTGGTTGTTCAGTTGGACCAGATGCCTTCCCATTCGACTCTGCAGGTTCCATTGACAGCGATGGTGACGGAATGCCAGACACTTTGAACGGAGAATCCACTAGTACGCCTCCTCTTGTTGAGGACCTTGATGACGACAACGACACTTGGTTAGACACAATGGAAGCAACTTGTGGAACAGACATAACCGATCAAAACAGTGTTCCAGGCGATGAAGATGGCGATGGAATCTGTGACGCACTTGATACAATCCTTGACTTACCATTTACCATGACATATCCTTCAGACACATTGACCCTTACCTTAGGCAATGAAATTAGTATTCAATTACCGACAGTTTCTGGCCTAGGTGAAGTTGCAACTTGGGAGATTAGTAGCGAACTGCCTGCAGGTCTAATCTTTGGATGGAGTCCAGCTCGAGACGCACACCTTGATGGAAGTATAACTGGTACACCAACTGAAGCAATGGATGCTACACAGTTCACTATATGGGCAAACAATTCTGCTCATGGCCAATCGTTTAATATCACAATTAGTGTCATTGAAGAAGTTATTGATTCAGAAGATTCTGATGATGGTGATGATGAAAATGGTATAATGGCTTGGGGTTACATTTGTTTGCCGTTGATTCTGCTGCTGTTGTTACTTCTGTTCGTAATATTGGTGCCAGGAAAGAAGCAAGTTATTGATGATGCTGAGCCGGAAAACACCACTGCAAAGCCTAAGTTTGCTAAGGGTGAAGGAACCAAGGAGAATCCGTTCGTCCTAACACCAGCCAATGATATCAATCCAGGTGATACAATATACAGCGAGGAATTGATTACTATTACCAACATTACTCCGGGTTTGAAAATACAATCGATTGATTACTTAGACCAACAAGGTGGCAGTAAATTCACAATGGCAGATTTGACATACATCCATGAAGGTATAACAATGATTGAAGCCGATGAAGAAGGGGTGATTAAATTCCAACTAATCTTTGATGACAGTTTAGAGCCAACTCTTGGCGGTGGTGAATTCCAAGGTGCTGTCAAGATTGGTAGAAATTCAGTTTACTTGATGTGGGACGTTAAGGTAAAACCGGACCCAGAATACGTAAAGCAACAGGAGAACCTTGAATCTGAAAGCGAGAAAGCCAGTGTAGATGCTGAAGCAGAAGCGAAAGCGAAAGCAAAAGCCAAGGCGGAAGCCAAGGCAGAAGCAGAATCAAAAGTAAAAGCCAAAGCAGATGCAGAAACAGAAAAGTTGCGAGACAAGAAGTTAGAAGAATTAGCCCGGGTTAGAGCTCGAGCCAAGAGCATTGACTTTGCTACGCTTGGAGTTGCCACTATTGATGAGCAAGATGACTTACAGGCAATCAAAGGAATTGGGCCTTTTATTGCTGAAAAACTGAATGCTTTGGGCATATACACGTTTGAACAAGTAGGTAATATGACGCCTAAGATTGAAGAAGAAGTCAACCAAGCAATCGAATTTTTCTCAGGACGCATCAAGCGTGATGAGTGGGCTAAGCAGGCCAAAGAATTAGCCAACAACAAGTAATCATTGCAATAATAAAACTTTGATTATTGGGCCAATTATTTGGTTACATTAGTGCAACCTAAGGCTTATACTGTTGATTCCAGACCAAGCCTCATGCGTAAAGCAGTATTAGTGATTCTAATTTTAACAGCATTACATCCAATGATTTCCCAAACAGCACTGGAGGATACGGCATTTGAACCGCAATTTAGCGGGGCTGCTGGAGTTGAGGTGATCGAAGAAATCGAGCCAAATAACGCCAATAATGCCGGTCAAGAGGTATATCCAGGCGACGTGGTCAGAGGTGCAGTTGACATGTGGGATGACAGACACGACTGGTTTACCGTTTGGCTAGAAAGTGGTCAGACAATGTTGTTGACTTTGTCTCATGCGGCTGGTGATGGAGTTTCAATGGCGGTATGGGATGACAATAATTCCCATCTCTATGATAGTAATCCTAGCAAAACTCGTGATACAATTTTCCTTTCCGAAGAAGAAACTGAAATGGGTGGAGCCTATACAGTATCGATAAATGCGACCATGACAGAAGCCGGTGGTGGAGCATATGTTCTTGAGATTGATGCCGGTTACAATGTCGATTGGTATTCTCCTGAAGTAGGCTGGTATGCTGCATCAGAGCAATACAACGCCAAAGATGAGTTGATGTATACATCAAGTCTGACAGCATATCAATTTGCCAACTCAGCAACTACCACTAAGCAATCTGCCCCTGTGTGGACTGATGGTGATTATTGGAACTTCTCAGTTTCAATGCCGGAAATGTTTGGTATGACTTATGAAGAATATCACCAAATGACGGTTACCGGTTCAGATAATATTGCCGGCAAAGATTGCTTTACCGTAAGTATTGAGGGTAAGGCAACACTGAACATGAACTTCATGGGTATGACTACCAAATTTATTGACGAACAATCAGGAGTTGCATGTTTCGATAAGAGTAATTTGGCACTGGTCCATGAAAATCTAACTATGACTTCTTCAACTGAAATGTCTGGTGGCGACTTTGGAATGATGAGTACATCTGCTCGAAGTTGCACGACTTCGGATTGGGGAGATCCTGACGAGGATTGTGATGATGTTGCAGACGATTGGGATGATTGTCCTGGTACTCCACTTGGTGCAGAAGTTGATGCATGGGGTTGTTCAGAGGCACAAAATAACGGTGGCGATAATGGTGGAGATAACGGCGGTGGAAGTGATGACACTGATGGAGACGGTATCCCTGACTCAAACGATGCTTGCCCTAATGAGCCGTCAACCGCAGAAAACGATGCCGATAGTGATGGCTGCCCAGATGGTGATGGTGGTGACGGTAATGGTGACGGAAACGGTGGAAGCAATGATGCCGATACCGACGGTGACGGAGTTATTGATGACGATGATTACTGTCCTGACACTATGGCTGGAGATTCAGTAGATGCATTTGGCTGCTCAGACGCGCAGAATGGTGGGGGCGACAATGGTGGCGATAACGGCGGCAACGATGGCAATGGTGGCGGCGACGGAAACGGCGGTGGCGACTTTGGTGGCATTGATCTAGGCTGTATCCCAACTGGTGCCGACATGAGCCAAGAAACTGTAATACGCTCTGATTTGATTTATTCCGCAGGAATGAATCATATCAATTTCCCACTTGTTGAGGACAAAGTTTGGAGCGAGGCTGCTGAAGGTACTGGTACATTTTCCTTGTCAATTGAACTTGGTGGCTGTACAATCTCAACAATGGATATCGAAGATTCGGGCGCAATACCGCTTAATTACCGACATTTAGGCGACCAATCCTTTACTATCGGCCAATCTTCAGTAACTGCCACAGGAATTCAAGTTTTTGCTGGTCGTCAAGGAAATGATGATTGGGCAACACCTGATTTCACTTTGTTGCAAAGTGTCCCTGATGATGTCGCAAAAATGGGCTTGCCATTCGCTGCTTGGGTAAACGTGGTTGGCTTCAATGAATTTGACTCCACAGTTAATCTAAGTGCTACTATTAATGCTCAGAATGCACCAATTATGTATGATTCAATGCAACTCTCTGTTGACCAGCTTGGTGCAGTAATAGTTGATACCATGAATCTATCAAGTGGAGAATATACTCTGACTATCATGGGTGAATCAAGTGGTATGGAGCGCTCGATTACTGTTCCATTCACTGTAGACAATGACCCTGATTTCGAAATAGTTACGCTTGATCCTTGGATTGTAATTCCTCAAGGTGTAGAATGGGTAGTTCCCACTCCTATTTTCATTGAACCGGTAAATGGATTTTCTGGCGCTGATGTCACTATTGGAGTGACTGTTCCTGATGGAGTGGCCGCTCAACTAGATTTTGCCAGCGGTTCTGCTCCGTTTTTATCAGTTCTAACTTTGACAATTCCGAGTAACTTATCTGCTGGTGATTATACTGTTATTGTGACTGGTACGGCTGGCTCGACAGTACATTCAGATGAAATCACCTTTACTGTAACATCGATTCCGGAATTCTCACTAGATATTGAAAACCGTGAACAAATCATCGTTGACGGCACTATGTCAATCAGTGGAGTAATCAATGCACATAATGGACTAGACCTATCTCTTGGTGGTGCATTGGACGTTTTGGTTGAACCCTATAATCAAGATTTGATAGATTCAGCAGTAATTACTTGGGGTACTATTGACATGAATGGTGATTTACCGTTTACCGTTACCTTTGCTGTTGATGATTCGATACCTCGTAATGAATACACCATCAACCTAAATGTTGTTTCACTTGATGGTGGACTTGCTCACAGTGCATCTGTGGCCTTTGTTACAGAATCATCGACTCTTGACGGGACCGCAGTTGCCGCAGATGCTTCTGCAGTTGTATCTGGCAACACCAGCCTGCATGATGGGACTGATTCCTCAGCGACCAATATTGCTAGTGGTCAGGACAAAGACGATGAGACAAGCGAGTCAGAATCAAAATCCTCCAATACTGGATTAATTGTTGGTGGCACAATTGGCGTACTTGGGGTCGTAATTGGCGTTGCAGTAGTTATTATGCGTGGCAGAAATGGTGACAATAACAAAGACTTCACCCAACAAATGTGGACTGAACAACCTAATATGGCGCCCCAAACATCTGTTGCTGGAATGCCACAGATGGGTCAACCAATGGCGCAACAACCCGCATATCAACAGCCAGTTGCTCAACAACCAATGGCGCAACAACCCGCATATCAACAGCCAGTTCAACCGGCATATCAGCAACCAGTTGCTCAACAACCAATGGCCGAGCAACCAGTACAGCCCGCTCAACCGATGACTGCTCCAGCACCGCCGGTTGCTACCGCACCAGCACCACCTGCTGCACAACCAACTACAGTAGCAGATTATACTGGCTTGCCACCTGGTGGTCAATACGATCAATCAACTGGACAAACTATCTACGTTCAAACAGATGGTGTGCGTTGGCAAATGATGCCTGATGGTAGTTTCAATCGACTATGATATTAGGGTAAATCAGTGATTTGCTAACCAAATTACATTAAACTTGGTAATCAAGCACTAGATATGATTGGCATAGAAGACTTAGGCAGTGCGGCTGTTCAAGGGCTGGTACTTGGAATAATTGCGGCTTTTGTGTTCAATTTTGCCTCGAAAGTTATCAAAACTCTACTAATTGTGCAATTTATCATTCTAAAATGGCTAGAGTCTAGACGGATTGTAATTGTCGATTGGAGTAAGATTAGTTTTGGCCTAATTGACGAGACAGACCTTGTCCAACAAGCTGATTCACTGCTTGCTTCGCTAATAGAAACAGGGTCTTTTGGCACGGCTGCAATCATCGGTTTTATGGTCACTAAATCGTTAATCAAATCATAGGCTTGTATAATACCGCTGGGTGATATTTACCGTCTTTCCCCTGCCATTAAGGGGTATAGTCTAAATGAACACCCTATATGGGATTGTCATGGTATCTGAGGGAAAAAGTGCTTCTGACGGTGGCTCTCCATTCAAGAAATGGTTCATGCGACAGTACTGGCGAGTTCAACAAAGCCAGACAATTATCTCAATGGCGTTTTGGGTAACTACCTTGACTTTGCTTATTTGGCCTTACTTGAGTTGGAGATTTGAAAATGATTCAACCATTGCTGGGGTTTCAACAACATATCTAGGGCTTTTTGCTATTGGGTCTAGTGTTATTGTGCTGGTATTACTAATTGGGGTAATTTACGATGTGACCTTTGGTTTATGGCGTGAACACATGACGATAATTGCGGAGAGGAACCCATTTTCGACCTACCAAATGACACCTAGTTTTTCGGTTCTTTTGATGCAGACTAACATCTTATTGCGTAAAATTGCTGCAGATGATGAAGAAGCAATGCGCCATTGTGACTTTATTGACCGCTGGCTAAAATGGAATATTGACACAGAAATTTTTGCTAGAACAATGTCGGGTTGGGAGCAGATTGTTGAAGATGAAGATCCATATCTACCATACCTTAACGATGAGCAAAGAGCGAAATTAAAATCAAGAGTAGATGACTTGAAGAATCTTTGAACTGCTTGCCAGATATTCTTATTTTAATGGTCAAGCATCTCGCTGTCCAACCGCACGGACCTGAAACCAGGTGCGACTAAATCGGCCATATATGCGACAAGCCAACTCAAACAACCATCGTCCTCCTATTCGGCGTATTAATTGGGAACTTCGCGGCCATTTATGGATATAGGGCTTTGACTCGATCAATGAGTATCCCGCTTCAGTAAACATATTTCCAAGACACATAGGACTCCAACTGTAAAGGTGATGATTGATATCATTTGGTTTATATCGCATTGAGATGTTTTCACACGGGACTACAAAAATTATCTTACCGCCAACTTTCAGTTTCCCCTTCAGTCCTTTCAATTCATCCAATGGCCGAAGAGTATGTTCCAAGGCATTGTTTGAGATGATGACATCAATTGAATCATTTGGAATATCTTCTACCGCACCGTAAATCTCAACGCCATTTTTCCTTGCAGTGGCTGCTGCTGAGGGATTTATCTCAAGCCCTATTCTCTTTTTGCAATCTAGGTTTTTTAGTAAATATCCACCGCCGCAGCCAAAGTCTAAAACTACGTCATCTTTTGAAATGTAATTAACAAACTTGCTTTGATTTGCCCAACCACCAAACTCACCAGCTTCTGATTGCCAATCAAAATAATTGTCATCATAATGCTCGCTTATTCTTTCCGACATAGCAAATGCATCTCCGTCTTTATCATGCTCTCTGGAATTCTGTTCTTAAAGACATTGTAGGCTTAATTTATTCATTCCACTGCGCTAAGTAAAACCTCTAAAGTATCATCAACCATCCGCTCACGGGAATAAGATTGTTCAATAGTTTCCCTAGCCACATTAGCGAGTTTGTTTAGTTCATCAGGTGATTCAAGCAAGGCTGTCAATGAATCGCATAAATCCTGTACATTTCCAGGTTTTACTAATACGCCATCAACATTATTGGTAATTACACTAGGAATGCCGCCGATATCTGATGCAATTGTTGCAAGCCCAAATGACATTCCTTCTAAGATAGTTAATGGCAAACCCTCTTGCCTTGTAGTTGGCATTAGGTGGATGCGAGATTTTTGGTAAACATCAAACAATTCTTCGTCAGTTAATCGTCCATGAAATGTTACATTTTCGGACAGTTTACGCTTTGTAACAAGGGCTTTGAGATCCTTGAGGTAAGGCCCTTGTCCAACAATATTAAGATGAATTTTTTGTTGTAAATCGGTTGATAACTTAGCGATAGCATTGATGCCGTGATGAATGCCCTTCTCGCGTTCTATTCGTCCAATAGAAATAATTTCTATTGGCATTTTAGTCGGTTTATCATTCAACACAGGTATCTCTATACCGTTTGGAATAGTAGTTACTTTGTGTTTTGCAAATAATTTCATATTTGGCTTTAGTGTTGGTGAAACTAGAGTTATGTGTTGACTAGCTCTTCTAACAGGCAAATCCATCAAAAAATATTGACGTAGCATTCTAGTTGGTATTATTAGTAGCCAATGCCAATATCGAGGGCTCCATGAGGCTGAAGAAAAAAATGTAGGGATTTCAGTTAAACTAGTGCCATGCCATGTTGAAACGATTGGCACAGAATTCCGGTCTGCCCACTTCAGTACGCCATTTGCTCCCATCGATTGACTATGAATTACGTCTATTGGTGACTCACTATGGAGCTTTGCGACGGCTTTTTTACATAGCGAATTCCATTTTCTACTATAGTATCCTGGTTTTGATTTGGCTAGATAGCGAATGTCTATTCCATTATCTGATTCCTGTGTCACACCATCCTTTCTACCAGTGGTAATGAGGGTTACTTTATGGCCTGCATTGACAAATCCATAGCACAAATCCATAGTTTGCTTTTGCATGCCACCAAGTGAATGTCCCAAAACAATTCGGGTCATCACTAGTATGTGCATAGACAGCCTGAACGGTCACTGTGACTTAATTGCTTCAATCATCTTCGGGCTTTTTGTCTTTGATGTACATAGTTACGGCCTTATCGCCGTGGTCAAGTTCTCCAACCGTGACAAATCCATGACGTAAATGGAATCGATCTGAACCTTCATTAGACGGCTTTAGGCTTACTTCAGCAGTAACTGGGATGCCATGCTGTGTTGCATAGTCAAACACTTGCTGATACAATAAAGCCCCAATGCCAGAATTTCTAGAATCTTTAGCAACGGCAATTCTGTCGACATAGATGAACTGGTCGTAGCGTTGGTTAAACCAAGCATAGTTTAGGCTGCCGTACTCGGTTTTTGGCAGTAAGCAAAGCACGAATCCAAGTAGCTTTTTATCATTAAAAACCCCCAAAGATAGTTCTGATAACTCGAGCAAATTTTCCATTTCTTGTAAATTTACTTTACCAGTTCCTGGCAACCCTTGTTCATTTATTTGCCACATTTGGTTAGTGTGAGTGTTATTTAGTTCAGATGTTATTGGAGTTCGGTTCTTTTTCGACTTTGAAGGCAAGATATACCAAGAGAGTGGAATCAGTAGTATAGAAGGCAAATTCTTGCCGTACTTTATATCAAGATTTGATTCAAATTCAACAAATGAATCTGCTAATGATGAGTTATTACCGGGGATTTCTAGCCTAAGTTGATCATATTGCTCAGGTTCTACCAAACCTAGATCATAACCGCTATACGCAAGCTCGAACCGAATGCCAGGAAAAATTAGTTTAGTATCTAAACTATTTTCTTCATGAGCCATGGAGCCCGACTCAGTGTTTTGAACGAATGTTTCCTCTGATAACGATTCTTCAAATTTGTCACCATCATCCTCATTGTCTTGAGTAAGGTCAAAGACATAACTAAAGGGTACCAGTATCGCAAAGCATAACAAAAAAGAAATGAGCGCAAGGATTCTAAAAACACTTGAATATCGTAAACAAAACAATACTGCTATCTCACTAATTATCAATATGACAGAGATGAAATATACGCTGTTGCGGGCAAATTTCAACCATTCCGTTTTTTCTGATTTAGCTCCAGTATTTTCTTTATCTGTACCTTCACTAGAGTTATTGGATTCGTTTTGAGTGGGATTTTCACTGCTTGTA
>ERZ891134.2224-NODE-2224-length-11732-cov-9.641603_pt1 | contig 11732 bp, 13 predicted proteins | sample MGYA00520888_ERZ891134 | MGnify/ENA primary metagenome ERZ891134 (study PRJEB32303, sample SAMEA104408692) | aquatic metagenome | biome: Brackish water; feature: Coastal; material: water | place: Baltic Sea | collected 2014-10-23 | depth 10 m ... | reverse complement strand
AATCCTCTTCAGCAGTGGGGCTGGTCACTTACGATCCGGAAAATGTACTTGCTAACGCAGATGGGTACGTTCGCCGTCCTGACATTGACTTGACGACCGAGATGGCCGACATGATTATTGCTCAGCGCGGCTATCAGGCAAACCTAGCGGTAGTTCAACGCGCGACCGAGGCTTACCAAGCCGCACTTCAGTTAGGCAGATAACCCATGACCTTCAGTATTCCCGGAGTTTCACTCTCCACAGCGTTACCTCCGCTTCCTCCCACACCCCCCAGCCCGGGGGCGATTCCGTCTGGGGGCACCGGGGTTGGTGGTGCGGTCACCAGCGCAGGCACCGGATTGGACTTTGGATCTAGATTGGCAAGCGCAATGGAACAATTGGGCGCACTCCAACAGAACTCTGACGCCCTTGCCACCAAAGTGGCCACGGGTGAATTAAAGAATCCACATGAATACCTCATGGCGGCACAGGAAGCATCAATTGCTACCCAGACCGCTGTCGCTGTGCGAAATAAGGCACTCGAAGCTTTTAGTGAAATCATGAGGATGCAACTGTGATTGAGACCTTAAAAATTTTCGGCACGAGGGCCATTACAGCCCTTCGCCTATTTAGCCCCGGACAGATCACCGCCATTGTCATCGGGATTCTCGCTTTGCTCGTGGGCGCAATGGTCTTGTTGCGGGTGACTGCCTCCCCGCTTACACCGCTCTACTCAAACCTGTCCAGTGAAGACGCGGTCGCGATCTCTGAAGAACTTGAAGTTCAGGGGACAGCATATGAGTTGAATGCAGGCGGTACCCAGATCCTTGTTGCCCCAGAAGACGTTTCTGCATCCCGACTGACCATGAGTGCGGCCGGACTTCCTGCCGACGCCGGTAGCGGTTACTCCTTGCTCGATGAGCAAGGCATGACTACTTCTCAATTCATGCAAAACGTTACTTTCCAACGCGCACTCGAAGGCGAACTGTCCTCAACCATCGAAGGAATTGATGGCGTGCGGTCAGCCAACGTTCTCCTCGCGATTCCAGCGGAGACTGTGTTTACCCAGGCAACAGATAAGCCGACGGCGTCCGTACTCATTTCCATGGGTGGAGGTCAAGTTATTGATGGCGAACAGGTCCAAGCAATCACTAATTTGGTGGCCTCCGCGGTGCCTGGACTGGCCCCAGAAAAAGTGAGCGTTTCGGACTCTTCTGGAGTGTTGCTCTCCGGTGGCGGGGTTTCAGGCGCGGCATCCGTGTCTCAGGGTGCCCGAATCGAGAAAGGCCTCATTGAATCTGCGCAGGCGATGCTGGACAAAGTTTTGGGCCCGGGTGTTTCCACTGTCACAGTTAACGCTGATCTTGAATTTGACCAAAGGTCTACAACCACTCAAGAGTACGCTTACCCCGAAGAATTGCCCCCACTCACGGGGCAAACAAACACCGAGACCTACACGGCGACTGACAACAGCGCAATCGAAGGCCCCGTCGTGGGCAACCCGCCCGCTGTGATCGGTGAAGGCACTACTACCGATTCTGAGAACGACTATGAAAAAACATCAACAACTCAAACAAATCCAATTAACAGCACCATCACCGAACGAATAGGTGCGCCCGGAGACATTCGCAGGCTCACCGTTGCAGTTTTGGTCGATGCCGCAGTCCCAGCAGCCTCATTTGGTGAGGTTGAGGCGATAGTGGCCAACGCGGTCGGACTCAATGCGGAGCGTGGAGACGCAATTCAGGTTTCCCAGGTGGTATTCGACACCTCCGCGGCTGACGCTGCCAAAGAAGCTGCCGCTGAAATTCTGGCAGCGGAGGCAGGTGCCGCAACTTTCGACCTAATACGCCAAATCGGTATAGTAGTCTTAGTCCTAGCGGTCCTAATTTTGGGCATACTTTCACTTCGTCGCCAGCGCCGAACGATGATCGACATGGGAACGCTTGAAGCCCAAGGATTCGGAGGCCCCGTCGTGCTGGAGAGTCTCGATGAAGATGGTCAGCAAATTGAAGAATCTGCTGTTCCCGTGTTGGTAGGAGCGGGTGGGGTTCCCCCAGTTCAGGGAGAAGAAGAATTCATCCCGACTTACATTAAGAACGCCGGATCTGCAACCTATGACACTCTCCGGGACTTTGCCACCGAAGAACCAGAGCAGGTCGCTAAGGTCCTGCGTACCTGGATTGCGAAGTAGGTCGCGCCCATGGCACCTATTCGCCCCGAAGAGATCACACCCGCTTATAAAGCTGCCGTGATAGTGGCCCAATTGGGTACCGCCGCAGCCCGACCCGTGTTTGCGCAATTGCCCAATGAGGAAATTCAGGCCATCACGGGCGAGGTCGCCCGGCTTAAAGAAGTAGATCCAGAACTTGCACTAGAGATTATCCGCGAGTTCATCACTTACGCTGCGGGCACTCGAATGGCAGGCAGTGGCGGCCTGGACGTGGCTCGAGATTTACTTGACATGGTCTTTGACCAGGCCGAAGCAGACGAAATGTTCGAGAAAATGGTGAGCTCCATCGCGGAACCACCATTTCATTTCATGCGCAAAATGGAACACTCACAAATCTTGTCCTTCATCAAAGATGAACACCCGCAGATCATTGCTGTCGTTCTCGCATATTTGCCATCAGACCTTGCTTCATCTGTTCTTTGTTCACTGCAAGACGAGACACAGGGCGAAGTTGCCGGTCGAATTGGCCTCATGGGGCGGGTCAATCCGGACTCAGTTCGCTTGGTCGAAACTGTCCTGAAGCGCAAGATGTCCAATGTGCTCGTGACAACGGAATCTTCATATATCGGTGGTATTGATCCCTTGATCGGGATTATTCAACGCACCGATCGACAGACCGAGAAAGTTCTTCTTGAAAGCATTGAGGAACAAGACCCCAAACTCGCAGAGACTATTCGCTCACAACTATTCCTATTCGAAGACGTCAAGAATGTTGACGACAGGTCGCTGCAGTTGATTCTCCGTGAGGTCAATCCGCAAGACCTTGCCATGTCATTAAAGGGCGTGAGCACGGAACTTCACGAGAAAGTTTTGCGAAATCTTTCCAATCGGGCAGCAGAAATGCTCGAAGAGGAATTGGAACTTATGGGCCGGGTGCGCCGCAGCGGTGTAGAGGAAGCCCAAGGAAAAATCGTAGCTGTAATCCGGCGCCTTGATGAAAAAGGCGATATTGAAATCAGCGCTGGTGGTGGTGAAGATGACTTCGTTGTTTAACGCCTCTCCCGTAACACCGGCTGAAGCAAGCACCCTGACAGCAACTCGGTTTGACAGCGTGTTGCGTCAACTGGAAATTGATCTTTCCCCGGAAGTCAATCCCCAGGCAGTGGTTCTTTCTGCTGAGCCAACCACACTAGATTTGGCCGTCGAATCTGAGTCGAGTGTGATGACCCGCGGGTTTGATGCGGGTTTCGACGCTGGTTTTGAAGCCGGCCATAAGAGTGGACATGAAGTTGGGTTTACGACGGGTGTCAGCGAAGGTCGCGAGCAGATGGCTGCCGATGTTCGCGCGGAACTCCTCACCGAGCACACGGCCATCATGTTGGAACACTCTGAATTGAGGGCCAAACTCGAAATCGCTTTAAACGTCTTGGCAAGTGGTATGTCCTCATTGGAGTCGGCCACTATTCCGGTGTACACCGAGGTTGGTGTGAATCTGGGCGGTGTAGTCGTTGAACTTGTGGAAGAAATCCTCGGGGCAGAACTGTCTACCGACAAGGCCCACGTCGTCAATTCGATCAGCGCCGCCGCTGCCGAAATCCCCGGCCACTCGCAAGTGCGCGTGACATTACACCCGGACGATCTTGAATTAGTTCACGGCTTGGGTATCGATTTCGAAGAGGCCCTTCAGCGTCCCGTGCGCCTGTTGGCCGATGACTCAATTGAAGTCCACGGAGCAACTGTGACAAGTGGATGCACTCGGGTCGATTCCCAAATCAGCCAACGGATCGCACGATTAAAGGAGGCGATTTCCCCGTGAACCTTCAACAGACTTTAAATCATGGTCGCGATGCTGTTCGCCTTCCTGTGAGCGGTGAGGTCGTCGGCGTCAACGGATTGACGATCTGGCTCGAAGGCGTCCGCTCAGCAATCGGTGACGTACTCGACCTAGACGTTCAAGGGCAGAGCCTTCCAGCTCAAGTGGTCGGAATTTCTGGGGATCGGCTGGCGTGCATGCCCTTGGGAGAAATGTCCGGCGTTGCACCCGGTGTTACCGCACGAGCCACAAATGCACCGGTGCGGGTACCCATTGGTGATAAATTATTGGGGCGCGTTATTGATGCCCTCGGAAACCCGATAGACGACAAGGGTCCCCTACCCACCATGCCATTGTTATCCACGACCAATCAGGCTCCGTCTCCACTTTCGCGCCAACGAATCACACAGCAATTACACGTGGGAGTTCGAATAATTGACACTTTGATCCCAATTGGGCGCGGGCAACGAATCGGGATCTTCGCCGGTTCAGGTGTGGGAAAATCAACCCTGATGTCCATGATGGCGAGAAATACTTCAGCCGACGTAGTGGTCGTGGGACTGGTTGGCGAACGTGGCCGTGAAGTACTGGAATTCATCGAGAATGACCTCGGTTCAGAAGGCCTGGCTAAATCAGTAGTCGTTGTTGCGACCTCAGATATGCCACCCATGGTGCGTCTTCAGGCGGCTTCGACAGCTACTCGCGTGGCTGAGCATTTTCGAGATCAAGGACTACACGTCTTGTTGTTCATTGACAGCATCACACGGACCATGACCGCGCAACGAGAGGTGGGCCTGTCCGCTGGTGAGCCACCCGCGGCCCGCGCATATCCCCCATCTGCATTTGCCATGTTGCCTCGCTTACTCGAACGGGCCGGTGCTTCGAGCGTTGGCACCATTACGGGTATTTACACAGTTCTCATTGAGGGCGACGACCTCCAAGATCCCGTGGCCGACAGTGCCCGATCGATCCTTGATGGACACATTGTTTTAGACAGGGAGTTAGCCACCGCAAACCATTACCCGGCCATTGACGTACTCGGTTCTGTCTCTCGAGTTGCACCACATGTGACCAGCAGTGAAGTTCAGTCGAGTGGTGCCGAGTTGAAAAAACTATTAGCGGCCTACCGGGAAGCTCGCGTCTTGGTGGAAGTCGGCGCTTATGTGAATGGGTCCAACGCCGACGTGGACCGGGCCATTTCACTCATGCCACGCATCAATGCGTTCCTTCAACAGCCCACCCACGAAGTCCCCGGTCTTGACGCATCACAACAGCAACTTCTCGGATTGGTAGGCACCCAGTGAATAATCGGAACCTTGATGTCTTGCTGAAAGTTCGAAAAGCAAAGCAAAGTCAAGCGCTTGCTGCTTTAGGAGTCGAGCGAGTGGCCGTTGCCGGTCTATCTTATGAACTCGAGGAAGCATCTTCAAACCTCGCTGAACTGCTACTGGACGGTCGACGCCGGGTTGAAGACATGAAATTTATTGCGGCACAACGCTCAAGTTCAGTTGCTTTCATCAGACAAATCAACGACTCATTAATGCTGGCGCAACTACGTGCTGAGAACGCGCGTCTGGCGTGGCTGGCTACTGACCAAGATCGGGAGATCAGCCAGCGACTACTCGATCGCGAGCAAGACGCTGCCGAACTTGCCAGTGACAGGGCCGAACGGCTGAACTCGGACGAACGGGCCAGAAGCATGATTTTCTACCGCAAGCAAGGACCAACGAAGAAGGGAAAAGACTCATGACTACCGTGGCGACAATCGCGGCCAATGCGGCCGCGGAACCGGCAGTACTCAGTGGCTCGGCTCGATCAGCTGACTCGTCGGGTCGGTTTGCAACAGAGTTGAGCAAGACTACGCAACAGGTGCGCGAACGCCACGATGGTCAACAGCATGCGACCGCAAGGCGATCTGAGGAAAGCGAATCTGACAATGGCCCACGAATCCGCACGGCGAAGCCCGATATTGATCAGAGCGCAACGCAAAACTTGGTAGCCGAGCCGACCGATTCCGAGGGCAAAGACGACCTTGGGTTGACCTCAATCGGACTTACCGTCGCCGCTCCCGTTGGTAGGGAATCACTAGATCCCGAATTAGTTGGCCTTGGGGTTGTTGACCCAAATTCCATGGACGCAGAACTCGAAACTTCGTCTGAATCTCAGGAAGGAATAACCTCTGCCACGTTTAAGTCAGGTGCAGGTTCCCTTTCCACTACCAACGGAACAATGCCAGATGAGTTACCCACAAATAACACGATGAAGCCTGCAGTTGTCACCGGAAATGCCACACACACCCAGGTCGGGAATGAAGAAACTGTGAACAGTGTGCTCGGTACTGGCTCCGCCGATTCAGTGGCGGACGAGGCAATGTCGGGGGCCAGCCCCAACGCTGGCACCGCACCGGACGCTGACACCGCACCGGACGCTGACACCGCACCGGACGCTGACACCGCACCGGACGCTGGGACAGCGCCTGTGCCAAATAGCAGGAGCGCGAAATCACCAACCAACAGCGGTGCCCCGGTGGACGCCCTTGCAACTGATTCTCCAACAGAGACAACGAGCGGATCTTTAACCGTTGAGGGTGAAGCCGGTGAAGTTCCCGGTGAATCCAACACCGTCTCCGAATCCAGTGTGACAACGTCTAATGAATCAGGTCCACCTTCGGACGGTGCGAGTGACGATGGCAGCCAGAACGATAGGAGATTTGGGACCCCGGGCGAGTCAGCCGCAGGCGTTGTCCGGACTGGTCAATTTGAAAGTGAGATAATTGATAGATCCCAAAGTAGTGCGGCTCGAGCAGGCGTAGACATGCCAGTTTCTCCCGTAATGATAAACCAGGTGGCAGCGTCCGGGCCCTCACAGGCAACACTTGATCCTGGTTCTCCAATCCTGTCAGCCGAACCAAAAGCGCCGACGCCGGTGGCTGCCCAGATGTCCGCTCACTTGAGTGCATTTAAGGGTCTCGCCAATGGCACCTACGAAACAACCTTGCGTCTTTATCCTGAGGAATTGGGTCAGGTGTCGGTTCGGATTCAGGTTAACGGAGGCACCGTATCTATCCACGCCTTTGGGGCCAGTGAAGTGGCGGTTCAAGCACTTCGCGAAGCCATGCCAGATCTGCGCCAAAACCTTCTTCAATCTGGTCTTGACCTTGTCGATAGTCAGGTCGATCAAGGATCTTCCTTCCTCAGCGAAGAGCAGGAATCAGCTAACGGCCGCATGGTGGATTCAAGTAATCCCGACAGCCCGGTGAACCAACAAAATAGTGAGATCGCCGGCGACACCATCGATGCCCTCACAAATAGTGAACGAACCGAGGGAGCTCGCGTCGATGTGCGCGTCTGAACTCAACCAACTCCCACCCCATCTGAAAAGAAAGGACATCCGATGACTACCACCCCTATCGGATCGACCGGTACTCCCATTGCCGAGTTAATGGGACCAAAGCCAGCAAAAGCTTCCGATCCTGCTGGAGAGCTGGGCAGTGAAGCATTTCTGAAGCTCTTGGTTGCCCAGTTGAAATATCAGGATCCCCTCAACCCTGCCGATGGCGCCGAATTTTTGGCCCAAACCGCCCAATTCACCATGGTCGAAAAACTCACAACCATGGTCACGCAGGGTGAAGAGACGGCTCGCAGCCAGCAAGAAACACAGGCCGCTCAACTGGTGGGTAAACAGGTCACCTACGTGAGTACCTCCGGTGAAAAAACTGAAGGAACGGTGGAATCCGCATCCTTTACCGATGACGGCCAAATGCTGGTAATCGATGGGAAGTCGGTCGAGCTAGACGCGGTCACAGGAGTTATTGGTGGGCCCAATGATTCACAGGTTGCGCAAGCGTTGACGGATCTTGGGCCGTCGTTGTCGGCCAATCTCGCACCCGAATTAGTTAAGGCGCTACAAAGCTTGGGGCTGACCCAATCCGGCACGCCAGTTGTGAGCCCGTCGATCCCGAACCCGACTGTCGCTTCTTCTTCAGGAGACAGTGAGACAACTGTCTCCAGTGTGGAAGAGGGGTGAGAACACATTTCTTGGCAAACGCACGAGGCATAGGCCTACCGCGTTTGAGTAACTAGGTAACAAAAAAGGTGCTGCTAGGGATTGCGAAACCTTTGATTGCGAGGCCACGGATGGCGTTGAACAAGAAGCAGTTGAGCCGAACGGTTCAACTCAACAACAACCGGAGGTAAAAAATGCTTCGCTCATTATTCTCAGGAATTACAGGTCTGCGCGCCCACCAACAAATGATGGACGTAACAGGCAACAACATCGCAAACGTGAACTCGGCTGGATATAAGGCATCAACGGCTGTCTTCGAGTCAGCGATCTCTCAGGCAGTAAAGGCACCCGGTGCCCCCGTTGCCGGTGCTGCCAATGCTGCTGCTCGAGGTGGCGTGAATGGAGTCCAGATCGGACTCGGTGTCAAACTGGGCGGCGTGTCAACTAACTTCGGTCAGGGTTCTTCCCAACTAACAGGGGTATCCACCGATTTCGCTCTTCAAGGTGGAGGATTCTTTGTCACCAACAATGGGATAGAAAATCAATTCACGCGGGCTGGTTCCTTCACGATGGATGCCGCCGGCAAGTTGACCGCACCCGACGGCAACATCGTGCAGGGTTACATGGCCGATGCCGCCGGTGTTATTAACCCCAATGCCGCCACAACAGACATCACTTTGCCGGTGGCACAGTTGTTGCCGGCCGTATCCAGCACCACCATGAGTATGGGGGGTAACCTTAAGGCTGATGTTGCCAATGGAACCACTGTGACGAGTTCAATCACCACTTACGATGTCCTGGGGGCGGCGAGTGCGACTACGGCCACGTTCACCAAGACTGCTCCGGGTTGGAACGTTCAGTTAACTGGTGAAGACGGAGCCGCCGGGGCTGCGGTCGCGATCACCTTTGACGGAAATGGTGTCCTCACTACTGCCTCTCCAATTGCAGCGCTGAATCGGCCTGCAGTCGCTGCGGCGGTTGGTCCCCCAGTTGTTGTGGCGGTGCCGGAAGCCAACTTCGAAGTGGATATCACCGGACTTACCCAGTATGCGGCTTCGAGTTCATTTGGTATCACCGAACAAAATGGTGCAGCCGTCGGTGCGCTCACCACCTTCTCCACGACCAGTGATGGCCAACTCATCGGTATTTACAGTAATGGTAAAAAACAAGCCCTGGCACAGCTAGCGGTCGCTATTTTCAATAACCCTGATGGTTTGGAAAAAGTGGGCGACAGCAACTACCGGACCTCAGTTAACTCCGGTGTGGCGTTAATTGGCTCTGCGACCGTTGGTGGGCGCGGGTCAATACAGGGGGGATCCCTAGAAATGTCCAACGTGGACCTGGCTTCTGAGTTCACCAACTTAATCGTGGCCCAGCGGGGCTTTGCGGCAAACTCTAGGACAATGACGGCTGCAGACGAAATGCTACAGGAACTCATGAGTATCAAGCGTTAATGTGCAATTCTGTTTGGGTAGGCCACATGGGTGTCTGCCCAAACAGAATTCATTATCTCCCTGAACTCACAATAGCTTCAGCGCAGGATGCATTGACAGTTGTGGGCCTTCTCGCCCGTGACTACCTTAAGTCGTTGCTATTCCTGCCGATTATACTGTGCGAAGCGAAAATGCTCTAAGGAAGGAGCTGGCACCGTGATTAAGTTAACGAGGCTCAACGGCGAGAAGTTCGCGCTGAATAGTGATCTGATAGAACGGATCGAGGAGTCACCGGACACCGTGTTGACCCTCGTGGACGGCAAACACATTATGGTGACTGAGAGACTCTCTGACATTATTGACTCAATTCGATTGGACCGTGCCACCGTCCTAGCAATTGCTCAAGACGTGGCTAATTCCATCGATGACCCCTCAGGTTCAGCTAGTGCAAACGTCATTTCAATGAATCCGCGCGGATAATCGTGGATCCAATAACGCTTATTGGCGTAGTTCTCGCTTTCATCATTGTCATGGTCGTCCTGATAATTGAAGGCGGCTCGCCTACCTCTATTTTACTCCTTGCCCCATTGATTCTGGTTTTCGGTGGGACATTTGCCGTTGGCGCTGCCGGGATGTCAGGCAAGTTATTCTTGGCGTCGCTTAAAGCGGCCGGCACAGCACTCATATCCGGGACCCCAAAATATGAAAGTCTGCTGGAAACTCTCGTGGAATGCGCCAATATCGCGCGAAGGGATGGATTACTCTCCTTAGAAGCCACGGTAAGCGAAATCGAAGACGCGCTGCTACGTCGCGGACTTGAGTTGGCGATCGACGGCACAGACCCCGGGGATCTCGGGCGCATTCTCGAGGCAGAACTGCACAGTGAAACGGTGTACGGCACCCGCCAAGCAAAACTTTTCATGGATATGGGTGGCTACGCACCAACCATTGGCATTATCGGGACAATTCTTGGCTTGGTCACCGTTCTGGGAAACCTTTCTAACCCCGACGAGCTGGGTGGGCTTATTGCCGCGGCCTTCGTCGCAGCCATGTGGGGCGTACTCTCGGCGAACGTCTTCTGGCTACCCATCGGAACTAAAATGAAATTGCTCAATGACCTGCGCACCACGCAGGGCGAGGTAATCATCGAGGGAATCCTGGCCATTCAAGCCGGTGCAAACCCACGCATGGTGGAACGCAGGCTTCGGGCACTGCTTCCCGCTGATATCCTCCGGGATCTTGAAAAGGCAGGCTGAACTTGACTAACCGTCGCCATGTCGAAGAGGAAAAGGAGAACCACGAAAGGTGGCTAATCTCCTATGCCGACATGGTGACCCTGTTGTTCGCTCTGTTTGTGCTCTTGTTCGCCATCAGCCAAGTCAATAACGAAAAGTATGAAGAACTCTCCACCTCCCTAGCCACTGCTTTTGGTACGGCCGTGAACATTTCTGATGGCAATAACAGCGTTCTGCCCCTGGCTGGAGACAACGTAACTTTGAGCTCGCTCCCGCCGGTCGATGCACCCGCAATTGTGATACCTGATGTCATGCCCAAAATTCGCGACCAAGTGTCGAATCTCATGTCCACTCAAGGAAGCGTTGATGGCATCAAGGCGAGCCTTGCTGTTCAGTCAGCGGTGGCGGCCGAGGCTGCTGATCAGGCCAACCTGAACAAGGCAGAACAAGCGCTCGCCAGCGCCGTGAGTTCCGCGGGCCTTTCCGGAAAGGTAGTTCTCAGCCGAGAGGAGCGAGGGCTGATTGTGACCCTCCTCGTTGACGATGTGATCTTTCCTCCGCACAGCGCCACGCTTCAGTCCGGCGGTTCTGATGCGATTCGGGCACTCCTTCCGGCGCTCCAGGATTCCGGAACCAGACTGATCGTTGAAGGTCACACCAACACGGCTCCTGTGCAGCCGATTAATTTCCCCAGCGACTGGGAACTGTCCAGTGCGAGAGCGGGCGCAGTTGCCCGGTTTCTCAACTCTGAAGGGGGAGTTCCTCGGCCGAGAATGCATGTTGCCGGCTACGGGGACACTTCGCCATTGGTCCCCGAGTCCAACCCGGATCACCTTCGCCTCAACCGACGAGTGGCGATCGTAGTGGCGAGTGGCTTAACGGAGGAACAACGCTCCCTCCTTGCTGGCGCGAGGGTCGCCAGTGAGATGGCCGATCAGAACACATTGCAGCGACGCAAATAAGACCCAGTTCGCTCAAGATTTGGTCCGCAAAGCCGATGAGACGTATGGAGGAAAATTATGGCGAAAAAGAAGTCTGACTCAGAAGATGGCGACAAGGGCTCACGGCTGCGGATAGTTGTTGTTGTGCTGGCT